>Ga0209299_1000133_pt1 | contig 39231 bp, 30 predicted proteins | sample S_140806_MF_Meta_FD_187326 | JGI IMG/M metagenome (GOLD analysis project Ga0209299, IMG submission 187326) | Freshwater microbial communities from Lake Simoncouche, Canada to study carbon cycling - S_140806_MF_MetaG (SPAdes) (version 2) | ecosystem: Environmental > Aquatic > Freshwater > Lake ...
CTATCCGTAGCTGATCGCCTTGTGCTTGGATGATTCGTCCCCTAAAATCTGCACAAGCCGGCCAACAAAAAGTGCCGGGCTGAGGTGGATGGCGTGAGCATCGGCTCTACGAGCAACACGCTCCTAGCCGTGGTGATCTGTTCCCCAGCCTGGGAGTCGGCATAGGTACCGAGCGTTTGCTGATCCAGACCGTTCTCCCGGGCCCCGGCCGGCTGGATGGCAACCGAAATGCCGAGCTGAAACAGGGCCGCCAGAGCCATGGACCCTGAAAAACATCGCAACACGCCAACGCACGCACAAAACCTGCTTAATCTTTCGCCTCCCCCATCCGGGGCACAAGAACGAGAAGCGCAGGACTTGCGCTGGGACACTCCCCTGGCTGGGGCCGCCGCCATAGGACAATCGGCCTCCCATCCAGCCAGGGGCCACCGCTCCTTTCCCCGTGGTCGATCCGGCCCCAGCCCCCATCACCCCTGGAGCGAACGCCACGGCCCTGCGGGGCGCCGATCTGCTCAACGACCCCCTCCTCAACAAAGGCACGGCCTTCAGCCGCAAGGAGCGCCGCGATCTGGGCCTCGAAGCCCTGCTGCCTTGGCAGGAAGAAAGCCTCGCTGAGCAGGTGGATCGCTGCCGGCGGGCCTTCGAGGCGATGGGCAGCGATCTGGAGCGCTACGCCTACGCCCAGAGCCTGCGGGAGCGCAACCTCACCCTTTTCCACCGCTTCCTGGCCGACCACATCGAGCTGGTGATGCCGATCGTCTACACCCCCACGGTGGGCCGGGCGATCCAGCAGGCGAGCACTACCTACCGCAGCCCCAGCCAGGGGGTGTACCTGGCGGCGCCCCAGCAGGAGCGGCTGGTGGAGCTGCTGCGCCAGGCCTGCGGCAACCGACCGCCCCAGCTGCTGCTGGTGACCGACGCCCAGGGCATTCTCGGCATCGGCGACCAGGGAGTGGGCGGCATCCACATCTGCCAGGGGAAACTGGCCGTCTACACCCTCTGCGCCGGACTGGATCCGGCGGCGGGGCTGCCGGTGATGCTGGATGTGGGCACCGATCGGCCCGAGCTGCTCAGCGATCCCGCCTATCCGGGGCTGCAGCAGCCGCGGCTGCAGGGCGCCGCCTACGACGCCTTCCTGGAGGCCTTCATCTGCGCGGTGGAGCAGGTGTGCCCGGGCGCCTTGGTGCACTGGGAGGACTTCGGCGCCCCCAATGCCCGCCGCGTGCTCGATGGCTTCCGGCACCGCATCGCCAGCTTCAACGACGACATCCAGGGCACCAGCGGCGTGGCGGCCGCCGCGATCCTGGCGGGCCTGCGGGGCCTCGGGCGCTCCCTGGCCGGGGAGCAGGTCGTGATCTTCGGGGCCGGCAGCGCCGGCTGCGGCATCGCCGAGCGGCTGCAGCGCCTGCTGGAGCAGGCCGGCCTCTCGCGCCAAGACGCAGCTGCCCGCATCTGGCCGATCGATCGTTTTGGCCTGGTGCACGAGGGGCTCGCCGAGCGCAGCGAAGCGGTGGCGCCCTGGCTGAAGAGCGCCGCCGATCTCGCCGCCGTGGGCCTACCGGCCGGCGATGGCGGCCATGGCCCGGGGCTGCAGGCGGTGATTGAAGCGGTGAAGCCCGGCGTGCTGATCGGCACCTCCACCCGCGCCGGAGCCTTCGACCAGGCGGTGGTGGAAGCCCTCTGCCGGGGGGTTGAGCGGCCGATCGTGCTGCCCCTCTCCAACCCCACCCCCTTAGCGGAGGTCACCCCGGAGAACCTGCTGCGCTGGAGCGGCGGCCGGGCCCTATTGGCCACCGGTAGCCCCTTCCGGCCCGTGGCCACCGCCGCCGGGGAACGGCTGATCGGCCAGTGCAACAACTGCTTCGTGTTCCCGGGCCTGGGCTTCGCCGCCATGGCGGTGGGGGCAACCCAGGTGAGCGAAGCGATGATCGACGCCAGCATCGAGGCCCTCGCCGCCGCCATCCCGGCCTCTCGGGATCCGGAAGCGGCCCTGATGCCCCCCCTTTCCCAGGTGCGGGCGGTGTCCGAAGCGGTGGCGGATGCGGTGGCCCTCGCCGCGGTGGCGGAGGGCCTGGCCACGCGGGCCGGTAGCCCCGCCGAGGCCCGCGAGCGGCTGGCGGCCTGCCGCTGGCAAGCGGAGTACCGGCAGATCCTGCCGGGCTGAGCCCTCCCGGCACGGCTCCTCCGACCGCGTCGGAACCACCCAGGCGCCCCATGGAGGCGCCAATTCACTAAAAGCTGTGTCGCGCCCTCGCGCTGACGGGGGGGCAGGGAGTAGCACGGGCCCATCGAACCCCGCGCGATGGGCTTCTTCATTCAGCTCACCGATGCCATCGCCGAGCGCCAGTCGCTGCTGGTGACCGGTCTCGACCCCAATCCAGAGATGCTGCAGAGCTGGGCGCATCGCCGCGGCATGGGTGGGCGCTCCTTCCTGTCGCAGGCGCGCCACTGGATCAAGGCGGTGATCGAGGCCACCGCCGACCACGTCTGCGCCTACAAGCCAAGCCTGGGCTTCTACCAGTCGCTCGGGCCGGTGGGCCTGGAGCTGCTGCGGGAGGTGCGGGAGCTGGTGCCGCTGGACATCCCCCTGATCGTGGATGCCAAGCACGGCGATCTCAACAGCTCCTCGGCCCTGGCCTCCTATCTCTTCCGCGACCTCGGCGCCGACGCCGTGACCCTCTCGCCGCTGGCGGGGCAGGACATCGCCGCGCCGTTTCTGCTCTACCCCGACAAGGCGGTGGTGGTGACCTGCCACAGCTCCAACCCGGCCGCCCGGATCCTGCAGCACCACCCCAGCGAGAACGACCCCCTCTACATCCGCATTGTGCAGGAGTGCCAGCGCTGGGGCACGCCGGACCAGCTGCTGCTGGAGGTGGGCACCAGCGACCCGGCGGTGCTGGCCCGGGTGCGGCAGGAGGCGCCGGAACGCTTCCTGATCCTGCGCAGCCTCTGGGGGGAGGAGGACCGGCTCGATGCCCTGCTGGAGGCGGGCCTCAGCCCGGCGGCCGATGGGTTGCTGCTGCCCCTGCCCCAGAACCTGCTGGTGGAGGACGACATGGCGGAGCGGGCCGAGCGGCTCAAGCGCCGCATCGGCGAGCGGAGGGATCGCTGGCTCGAGCGGCGCCCGCGGGAAGGGGAGGCCTGCAGCCTGTGGCTGCCGGAACCCCGCAGGCCGGCCCCGGCCGCCGCCGACCTGGCGGCTGTCGCCGGGATGGGCCAGGGCATGGCCGAACCCAATGCCATGGATCAGCTGATCCTCGATCTCTTCGACATCGGCTGTCTGCTGTTCGGCGACTATGTGCAGGCCTCGGGCGCCGTGTTCAATTACTACATCGATCTGCGCCAGATCATCTCCGATCCCAATCTGTTCCACCGCGTGCTGCATGCCTATGCAAGCCTGCTGGAGGATCTGCGTTTCGATCGCATCGCCGGTATTCCCTATGGCGCCCTTCCCACGGCCACCGGCCTCTCGCTGCAGCTCCACAAACCGCTCATCTATCCCCGCAAAGAGGTGAAGGCCCATGGGGCCCGCCGCCTGATCGAGGGTGATTTTGTTGAGGGGGATCGGGTGGTGGTGGTCGATGACATCCTGATCACCGGGGGAAGTGTGCTGGAAGGTATCGGCAAGCTGGAAAGTTCAGGGCTGGTGGTGGAGAACGTGGTGGTGTTCATCGACCATGGCGGCGCTGCCGACCGCAGCGCCCGCCACCGCCTGGAGCAGGCGGGCTATCGCTGCCATGCCGTGCTCGACATCAGCAGGATCACGGCGGTGCTGCACCGGGCCGGCCGGCTCAGCAACGCCCAGGCGGCCGTACTGGGGGAGGGGGTGCTGGCCGCCCCGTAGGCTAGATGCCGTGCCCCCGCATCCCCCGGGCACCCTCCCTCCCATGACGGCATCCCCTGCCGATCCCCCCACAATCGGGGAGCTTGAGGCCAAATACTCCCTTTACTGCAAGGCCATGCGCCTGCTGCTCAAGGAGGGCCGCAGCATGGACGCCATCCGCCGCACGGTGTGTTGGAGTCGTCTGGAACAGCTCCACATCTGCCTGCCGAGTCGTTACAAATCTCCCGACTATCTCTACGTGGTTCTGAAGCGGGATCTCAGCTGATTCAGCTTCGGCCAGCCAGGTCCGCCTCCGCGCGTAAGGCCTGGGGGATCGCCTGGAACCCGTAGAAATCATTTTTGCGGCTCAGCAGCGGCGCCGCCGATCCGCTCGCCGTGGCTCCAGCCCGGCCCGCCCACCGAAAGCCCCATCAGCATGGGTGGCGTGGGGCTCGGGGGGACGCCATGCAGCCAAACCCGCCCCTTTGGAGAGATCGCAAGGCGGCGGGCCGCGAGCTCGCCGAGCGCTGGGCCGACCTCAGGGGCCGCAATGACACCCTTCTGATCGGACTGCCCCGGGGCGGGGTGGCGGTGGGGGCGGCGATGGCGGATGTCCTGGCATTGCCCCTGGCCACCTGGGCGGTGCGCAAGATCACAGGTCCCGACTGGCCGGAGGTGGCGATTGGGGCGGTGGCCCCCGGCGGCGTTGTGCTGTGGGGAGTCGCAGAGCAGGACACGGGCCTCAGTCGCCAGCAGCTCGCCCAGCTGGTGCGCCAGCAACAAGCCGAACTGCTGCGCCGTCAGAGCCGCTACGGCGACCCCGATCCCCGCAGCCTGGCCGGACTCCATCTGGTGGTGGTGGACGACGGCATCGCCACCGGTCTGACCGCCAGGGCCGCCCTGCTGTCGCTGCGCCGGCTTGGTCCCGCCTCCCTGGGCCTGGCGGTGCCGGTGGTCGATCGGAGGCTGGTGCCGGAGCTCGAGCCATTGGTGGAGCGGCTGGAGATTCTGGCAGTGGTGCCGCATCTGCAGGCGGTGGGGCCGTGGTACGAGCGCTTCGAGCAGCTCGATGACAGCACCGTGATCCAGCTGCTGGCCAGAGCCGGGCAGCTCACCGGAGCGGACCGCCGAGGAGGCGCTGAGTCTTTGGACTAGGGCCTGCCGGGCGCGCCATCCCCGGTTCGCGATCCGCAGGCCAGGAGGGCAGCCTTCAGCGCAGGGCCAGCACGGCTGCGCTCAGTCGAGGCATTAGCGCAGGGCCAGCAGAATGGCCCCGACCCCCATCAGCGCCACGCCGATCCACTGGCGGGGATCGAGGCTCTCCCCCAGCAGGGTCACCCCCAGCACGGCCACCAGCACCACGCTGAGCTTGTCGATCGGCGCCACCCGCGACACCGGCCCCAGCTGCAGGGCCCGAAACCAGCACAGCCACGACACGCCGGTGGCCAGCCCCGAGAACAGCAGGAAGATCAGGCTGCGGCGCGGCAGCTCGGGCCAGGGGCGCAGATCACCCCCCACCAGCACCACGCCCGCCAGCAACACCAGCACCACCACGGTGCGCAGGAAGGTGGCCAGGTTGCTGCTGATCCCCTCGACCCCCAGCTTGGCCAGCAAGGAGGTGATGGCGGCGAACAGGGCCGAGAGGCCGGCCCAGAGCTGCCAGCTGGCCAGCATTGACGGAATTGGCAGCATCTCAAGGAGAGGCATCGGGAAGAGAAGCATCGTCCCAGTTCTGTTACAAGAACCTGATCCTCCCAGCGATGCCAGCAGGACGCCTAACCGATTGGGGAAAACCGGACCACGCTGGCTGGAGGCGCTGTTCAAAACCCGCAAGCACCACCCTGCTCAGAGGATTCACGGACTAGAGCTCCGAAAGGCAGCGACTGGGCAGCGCGACAACAACATCAACTAGCTAGCTTGTGTGTTGGGGATTGAAGGCAGGAGCACATTTAAACACCATTTCTGCGCGAGTCCCTACGCCTAGTTTCAGGAAAATTCTCCTCATATGGCTGGACACTGTCCATTCGCTGATTCGCAGTTTTGCAGATACTTGCTTATTGGACTTGCCCAGGGCTACCAGACTAGCAATCTGCAACTCTCTCGCAGTAAGCAATTCGGCTAAGGGGCAGTGCAGCGACAGGGATTGCGGTGCGTTGACAGTATCAATCAGTCGATGATTGGGCTCAGGATCGGGGCCACCGGAAAGACAAGGTGAGGCGATATTCGACGCCAAAACCGCACAGGCCTCAACCCGGACGAGGCAATAACGAATGCCGCCTACATCGAACTCAAAAACTTTATCTAAGTGGGTTAGCGCTAGCTCTTGTTTTCGATAAAAAGCGAAATACTGCTGATTGATGATAAAGGTAAAATGCAGGCCATCGACCACCTCTTGAGGTAAGCTAAAAGGATCTGAATAGGGTTTAGGTGTCACCATGTTTCATGCTCAAATCATAGGAAAGTCGAGTAGCCGTGCTGATTGTGAAAAAAAACAATCAAACAGGAGGAATACTCCGGTTGGTGGAGCCCCGTAGCCATCCAGCAGTCTGGAGTCATAGAGATCGCCCTCAAAACTAAGGTGGACACGCCAACAGCGCAGTGATCGCAGTCACAACGGGGAAACACGTTGTTCATCAAGACCAAACAGCCTTGTCTGTGGAAGATTGACGCCCCGCCAACGGCTGTCTCGGGCGGAGCGGAGCCGGTTCTCTTATGCGATAAATGGCGGCAAGATTGGCCCGGGGATCGGATAAGGGCTTCAGAATCGCGCTGGGTCCGCTCATCAAAATCGTCATACCCGGACCGTGCCCGCTCACCGTGCTATCGCCATGGACCACCACCCCGATAGTCACCATTCCACTGCGATAGGAAGGGCCGTAGCTAGCGTCGCCATCGCAGATCGCAACCACATCACCGAAGCGAAGCGTATCCAGCTTATGGCGACGACGCAGGGAAGGATCAAATAGTTGAATATCATAGTCGCCTCGCCATGGGCTATTTTTGCCAAGTCCACTTCCCATCACCCTGGCGGGAATTCTGTGGCTTACAGGCACGGTTAGCTGGCCATCGGCCTCGACAATGCCCAGGCGGTTGAGCAAGGTGGGAGAACAGTTGCTTAAGCTGACTGATGGATAATCGAGAAGGCAAAGCCCCATGCCATAGCTATGGATTTGAATTCGATCACCGATTTGCATTCGCAACAATACCGGTGAGGAAAAGTCGAGGAGCACATGATCCACTCCACCGTGCTTGCCCGTCACCATGCCACGCTTGCCGGTGCAAGGTCCGCTAATCACGCGGGCAACATTGCCAATACAGGCATAGGTTAAAAGGGCTAGGTTCGGACCCCGACGACCACCGATTACTTCACGATTGTTGTTGTGTAATGCAACTCCAGGTTCAATGTGATCGGCCATCAACCCAACACAAGGATCGCCAATTCTTTTGTTGATCACGATGCCACCAGTGCCCGGCAGCACCCGCGGGACGCCGTCATTGCCAATGCGGAAGGGATTGACGCCAGCAACAGGATGGGCAACCTGGCCCATCACGGCAACCATCACCAGATCCGCCTGGTTGGTGCGCAGCTGGCGATGGGAGCGATTCTTAAGCATGGCTCAAGCAGAAAACGCTGCATGGTTGTCGTCAAGTCGATACCAAAATGCTCGGACGCCATTCCAGAGGCTGGGATCGATCGCGGGATCATCCCCATCCAGCTGCAGTGCATCGTTGGTGTGGCCATATTCATTCCAGGGTTGGGCGGCGGCCAGTGATGCGGCCGCTGGCACAAACAGATGCACCACACAGAGATCCATCCCCGACCAGAGCAGCGAGGCGAGGCCGGCCTGCACAAAACGCTGCTGGATCCAGGAGGCCTCGATCGCCATCAGCGGGTCACCGCTGCTGATGGCCTCGCAATCCAGCCCCCACTGCCGCAAGGTTTGGCAGAGCGGCGGTGGGTCCTGGCGGTCGCGGCTTGTTTGCAGTGTGAAAATACAGGCGGACCGGGCTACCGCCAGGGCTACCAGATCCCGCAGAGCCATCACCTGCCCATCTAGCCTGATACCACGGGCCTCAAGGCGCTGATCCAGGTTCTGGGCCAGCCGCTCCCAACGCCAGAGCAGATCTGGATCGCTGCCGGCAGGTAAGCAGGAATCCCCCAACACATCAGCGAGCACATTCACGGGGCGATGCGCAGGATCGAGATGCTGCCGCAGCCGCTCCCACTCCTGCAGGGTCTGCTGCATGGCTGGTTCAAGCTGAGGACGGGAACAAGCCGTAGCCGGGCCGGATTCGAGCAGATGCCAAAATTCCCGGACGATCCAGAGTTCCATCCATTCCCCTAGCCGCTTGGCAATCGGCAGGCCATAAATCGAGAGGGCTAAGCTCGAATCGATCACGCAGGCCAGCCGTTTGGCCGTGTAGCTGATGGTGAAATCAGGTTGGAGTGTGGAGGTCATGGCAGCAAAACAGATCAGGAGTCAAATGCTTGGGATGCACGACTGCCGGGCATGATCACGGTGACGCGAATGGAATGGGGGCCTAATTCACTCAGCAGAAAACGCTGTAACGCTGCAGCGCGAGAACGCTCCAGTTGGGTTGCCACCATCCCCGCCTGGGGAACCCGCACCACCAGACGCACCTGCTGCAGTTGCCCAGTTCGCGGATCCCGTGGCAGCTGGGCTTGATACCGCCTGATCTGGGCGATGATCGTGGTGAGTCTTTGCCGTAAGGCTGTTGTATTGAGCTGCCCCGATGGGGTGAAGTATCTGGGAAGGTCTAGATGCTTGTCTTCGTAATGGAAGGTTTGCCGATTTGTAGGGCTGATCGCCGAACGGTCCAGCAGCCTGCGCCCGCCAATCGGCAGCTGCGTTCGCACCCGATAGCCGCGGTCGTGAAAAGCCCTGTTGGTGGCCATTTCCGCAGCCAGGCCATTGCAATTATTAAGGCAGAGCTGAAGCACACAGGGGCGGCCCTGATACTTGCTGCGACAGTGTTGATGACATTGACCTAGGCAGTTCCTAGCGCATTGGGAGCGAGCCGAAGAGCCTGAAGCATGGCGGGAACAGGGCTGAAGACAGGTTTCAAGTAACCTTCGGTTCATGGCGGTGGATCCAAGCGATTCTGAAGTTGGTTGACTGCGATGCTGATGCCTGTCAGGCGACTGCGGAATTGGGGGATGTGAGCCTGCGCAGGGTTGGGCTGACACCCGCGAAGCGACTGCCTTCCGGGGTCATGCGGTAGGCGGCAATCCAGGCTTCCGCATGGGGGCCCATCGGACGTAGCTCCGATTGGAACAGGATGGGGTCGATAGCCGTCTTGAAGTCATTGTCGGCCACGAATTGGAGGATACGGCGGCCGCTTTCGGCCATCTTGGCCCGCTGGGAGGGTTCGGCCACACCGCCGAGATAGCGGTTAGAAACGATCTCAATCACATCCCACTTGGTATTGGCATCAAAGGCCTTCTTGATGTCTGGCGCATCAAGAACCTCCAGGATGGTGTGGAGATAATGGCCCACCTCCAGGGTCAGGGCAAGGATGTTGCCATAGGTGGAACGATCCAGGGCGTAGCGGAGGTCGAGACCGATCCTCTGAACAGTGCCGATGCTGCCAAAGGGGCGCTGCTCGATCAACTGGCCGCCACGGATCACCTCGCCGATCAACAAATCGCGGAAATACTGGGATACAGCCACCATGAAGCCAACCAATTGGCGGTTGAAATTACTATTGGTGATTCCATTGGTATTGGTTGGAGCATTGCCGTAATTGAACGCTCTTCGGTAGGCCAGCATCCGATCGCGAATCGTGTAGCGCAAGGGTCTCCATTTATCCAGCAAGTAAAGGCCATGGGCTCCCGGTCCCCGCTGGATGCGCATCCGTCCCTCGCGGAACAACCGCTGTAGCACCTGCACAACTTGAAAGATTTTCATCCGCTCGTGCTGATAGATGTAGTACAACTCAGCGGCGGCATGGAGTTGGCTGGGAACGACAGAATCATCAAAATCTGGCTTGATGTAGGGATAACTGGCGTTTTCAAACGGCACGGCCCCCTTGCCGCCAAAGCCCACCAGATCGAGGAAGCCATCCGCACTGCTGGTGCCATTGCCAGCTGTTTCCAGCAGTTCGCCAAATCGATCCTCAAGCTGCTGTTCAACCTGCTTCCGATTTTCGGGGGGCATCGCAGCAAGTTGATCCCGCAGGAAGGTAGACCAAAGCCGCTGGATTGTTTCCGTTGTCTGGAGTGTCATGGCAAGGAGTCGTGCAGAGGTGATCTGAAGATGGAGTGAGGCGAAGGCATTAACGCCGGGTCGGTAAAGGTGTTCTGGATCACGCAAGACATGCTGGAATTATTGCTTCGCCGAGGGCTTTACTGGGGCAGGTTGCTGAACTGTGACAATAGATTGCAGGCTTTCTATTGTCTTGTTTTGACAATCGATTGCCGTTTGAAGGCTCTTGCAATTCCGTTCTAACTCTGAGACTTTATTGTACATGTCACGAACCTTGCATACCATCCGAAGGTGGCGACGATTGTCCCGTTGCTTGAAGCGTTCAAAATCTGAAACCATGCCACTTAAGTCTGATTGTAGATTTTGCTGGCTATGTTCTATAGCCGATAAAGTGGCCAGACTTGAGTCCCGATCCAAGATTTGTGCGAAGAAGGCATTCCGGGGTTGATCAGAAAGATACATGCTGGTCTCCAGGATGAAATTAGCAAAATTGAAATCAATGATCAATTGACAAGGGATCAGAATGTGCTTCGCCTCCCCATTCCCTTTGTGGAAATGTTATTGACAAACTGGTCAAAAGTTGTTTCAAGTTGGGGTGGAATGTGGAGATGTGATTCCTCGCAGGCACGTCCATTCACTGCTCTTGTTGCTGCCTTCAGAAGTTTCTCGATCTCCGATAGGCCTGCACTGGTGGAACAATTCGGCGCCATGGATTGCAGCAGGCGCTGCCATTGATCCTCAAGGGATAGCTGCATGCATAGCTCCTGGTGAATTGGTTCAAGGTAGAGATCTATTGATCTATAATTAGCAAGCTCAGCCCTTTGCTGTGGAGTCAAGGTATTTTTCCTAGCACTGTACATAGCGCTTAAATCAATATAAGCCTGAAGATTCGCAATCAAGCATCCGGACAAGCTGGCGACATTGATTGGCTGGAATTTCAGTGGTACTACGATATCAGAAAGCTCCGCGTCATCTCTTTCGTTAATCAATGGAGCCAAGAGGGTAGAAAGCTCCTTGAGAATGTCATTGAGACTATTGTCGATATCGAGATCATTAATTACTTGCTGGATCAAGTAACTGTATGCACTGGCGCGGCGCTCTGGAAGGCCAAAGCCATCATTGCCGAGGGCATAAAGATCAATCGAGCGATCAACATCATAGAGAACCTTGTCTAGCAGGATGGTCAAACCGAGACTGTCACCATCATTGCCACAGCAGCTGGCTCTGCAGTCCAGGCGATTGGCGAGCTGGCCTCGATACAGGATGATGCTGGAAAGATTTTGATCGTATTTTTGAGAATCGTCGCCATTAGCACCGTAGAGTCCATAGAAAAGAATTGCTGGTCGTGCAACTCGCAGCAGCCTGATTCCACCCGATGGCGTGAAGGCATCGGCAAACAGATTCAGGGCCACAAGGAAAGAAGTGAGCGGTGGGGATTCTGGATCCACCAATCCTTGTGCCACGATCACCAGCCTGCGGAAGCGTTGCAGGTCTAACTGGGCCGTAGAACCAAGGGCCCGCATCCCATCGGCCTCGCCCCGCGCGGCCCTTTGGATGAGGGAATCCATGATCCGAGCCAGTTCATTTTCCTCCAGCAAGGCCCGTAGATCCGATTGCCCCTGGTTTTCGAGATTGGTATAGAGCTCGCCATAGGCTTCTATGCCTCTTGGCCAATCATTGGGGCCCAGGGCCTGCTGGGTGGAACCCACCAAATTGCGGAGGGCATTGATCACCGCATCGCGCCTGGCCTGCAACTCCGAGTAGGGGGCCTGCATGATGAAGCGGCCACCGTTGAAACTGCCATTCGCCAGCACTTCGCCCATCTTCACCAGCAGCACCGCCGCCACCGCATCGAGGCTCTGGGCCAATTTGCGGTAGTTCATGTTCACTGCGGGCGTGGCGGCGCCCACCAGCCTGGCCATGCGGGCGTAATCGCCAAGATTACGCCGGATGCCAAAGGTCTTATCCCGTTGATTCACATCCAGTGCCAGCCTTGCACTATTGCTGCCTTCCTGGATCAGACCCCGAATCGCTGCGGCCCAGCCCCGGATCTCAGGCAATACGGAATTCAGCAGGCTGTTGGTGAGCAGTTCCTGAAGATTGCGTTCCACATCATCGTTGGCCTGGCTGTATTCCCCATCCGAGGTGGCATTCACCACCACGGCCGCTGCCGGCAGCACGGTTGCGGTGCTGAAGGGCAAGCCCAGGGCTTCACTCTGGATTGCTTTGGCGCGGGGATTATTTTTGTAGCGTTCAGCCAGGGCTGCTGCCACCGCCTTGGCATCGGAGGGATCACTCACCCGCAGCTCACGCCTCAAGAGATTGTCGAGCTCCAGGCGTGCCTGTCTAACCGAAGGAGGAGCAACACCATTGGCGCTGCCGACCGGAAAATTGCTGTTCGACGAAGTCATGATGGATTGAAATCGCAGGGCGTGATAGCGGATTGAGATGGCCGTTCAGAATGGCAACTCGTGATGGCGGATCAGAATGGCGAATCGTGAAGGCAGCGAGCAAAGGTGAACGTGTTCATGCCGCAAGGGCCGCCGGGCGCATGGGCAGCGCAGCCGGAGCCCGGATTGGCTGGCGGTTGAGACTGGCGAGGTAGTGCACCAATTGGTGCGACATCTCTTTGGGCTCCGTGCCGGATTCGAGCGCATAGCTGGCGGCACTGACCAGAAAACGGGGCGGCATATCGGTGGGCATCCGCCCCCGGCTGAGGCTGCGGGAGGCCGCCAGGATCGAACGCTGGTCGGCGGCATCAAAAGGCATCACATCCACCAGGGCCCGCTGGGCGAGATTGCGCCGCGGTTGGTAGGCGATTTCATCCACTATCTGGGGGATCAGCTGGGCGGCGCTGTCCACCAACCAAGGCGGAATCCGGCCAGGAGCCTGGCGTCCATAGAGGCTTTGCCATACCTGGCTCAGCCGTCTTGCATCCGCCGCGAAACCCATCCTTTGCAGCATTTCCGCCAGTAGAAACACCCGCAGGTAGGCCGTGGGGTGCACGCTGGTGGGCCGGAAGGAGAGCACCCGTGGGGCTGGATGGGCTAAGAAGGAGGCCATCCCCCAGGCCGAGGCGGGTCCCCCCAGGAGGATCGCCGCCAGATCGGCAAAGATCTCCTTGTGCCAGCGCCCGTAGATCCGGGCAATCACCGGGTTGGCGTGGCTGCGCAGGGCCCGCGCCACAACGGCTTGGCGGTTTTCCTGCCAGATGCCCAGATCGGCCTGGAGATTGTGGGCCACCTCATGGAGAAACACGGCCTGCCAGGGACTCTCCCGATCCCAGGGGATGCGGATCAGCGGAAAGGGATTCGGCTCCCCCAGCAGCCGGTTGAGCACCACCCCCCGCCGCATCGTGGCCGGAGAAAAACCATGTTCCATGTAGCTGAGAGGCTTGAGCAGGGGGCCTTTAAACAACTCCGGCGCCGAATAGCGCACGAGGTCGTAACAGGACACCGCAATCGCATCGTGAGCTGCCAAGGCCGGAGCAAAAGTGGAACCCCGTTGGCTGAACACCTCGAAGAACAGGCCAAACGACCGCCTGGCCCGATCGATTTCCCTCTCCACCAAAGCGATCTTGAGCAAAATCGCAGCCTGGGGAGCCCGGGGGCCCAGCCTGCTTAACGCCCCCAACTGGCGTTGCACCCCAGCGTCGATTCGGGCCAGGCGCTTGTTGGCCGCCCGGAAATGGGCCGATGAAGGGGCAAAAGGCACGTCCTGGGGGCGGATCCCCACGGAGGCTTGATCTATGTGGCCAAGCCTGGAGGCCCGAGCGGCCAGATCGGTGATCTTGGCGTTGAGAAACGAACGGGTTTCCATCGTGGGGCTCCAGGCAGCAGAACGGATCAGAGAGGGTGTGCGGAGCTCAGCCGTTCTGGATCGTCAAGGTGACGGGACCCCGCAGCCGGAAGCGGCGGGTGTGGCCGCAGTTGGGGCAGGAGCCGCCTCCGCCACCGAGGCGAGCGGGCCCCTGGATCGCAGCCCCCATTCGCCGCCCCGGCTGGGTCCGCCTGGCGACACCGATCGGGCTTCCAGGGCGGCGGAGTCGCTGCCCTGGACGGCGTTGCCCTGCCGCACCAGCGGGACTGAGTGGTCGTGACAACTGGCGCACCTGGGCTGGACGGCGGGCCACCTGGGGCGTCACTCTCCGCACGGTGGGGGCAACGGCCCGGGCCGGTATGGGCCGGCGCCCAACCGACTGGGCGACCCGCACGGCGGCCCGGGCAGCAGGTGCTCCCTGGCGCTGGGCCAGGGTCTGAACCGAACGGGTGACGGCTTGGACCGCCTGACGCCTCACCGGCCGGGCGGCAGCAACAACCCTTGGAGCCGCGGCTCTCAGGGCCAGGCCGGCGATCATCGGAGCGACCGCATCGATCGCGTCGTACTCCTCGGCCATGTCGATCATGGTGTCGAGGGCTTCAAACTCGTCAGCCCCATCGGCGAGCAGTCGCCCAGCCACATTGGCGATCCGGCCGATCGCCTGGGCCTGGGGCAGGGGAATCGCGCTGGCGATCGGGGCCACGGTGCGGGCCACCTGGCCAACCGTGCGGCCGACCTGGCGCAGCACTGGTGCCGCCCTTCGAGCAACTTGACTGATGCCGCGGGCGGCCCGGCGGATCAGACGCATGAATTCCTCGCTGTCCTCGGCATCGAGGGCGTCGGCCACCGCATCACTGAAGGCTTCGTAGCCATCGGTGGCATCGGCATCTTCATATTGATCGAAGCCATCCATTTCGTCGTAAGCTTCAAAAGATTCATCAAAATCTGCCTCATCAAAGCCATCCCCATCCTCGTCAAATTCATCGGCGCTGGAAGCCCCACCGACGAGCTGGCCAACCCCTCGAATCAGGCTGCCGATAAACTCATCATCGGTGCCATCATCATCATAGGAGTCATACTCGTCGCCAAAATCATCATAGGCTTGGCGACCCATTGCCGGACCTTCGGCATGGTCGAAAGACAGATCATCCATGACATCTGTTTCAAAGGAATTTTGGTACATGGTGGTGATGCGGGGAGGGGTGTGAGGGGGCGAGAAGCAGAATCAAACGGGATGCAGCCAGGGCCATTCGGCATTGGCTGCACGATCGAAGGCTGCGATTAACTGAGATAGCGAATCGTGATTTCCGCAGGGCGGTCGATCACCAATCGCTGAACCGCTTGTGGAGCTCGTTCGCTTGAGGGGGCGAGTTCGTTGACTTTGGGGGCCTGAGGCTGCTTCAGCAGCCTGGCAACCACATCTGGATTGGCGGAAACCTGACGGGTGATACGTAGTATTGATTCCGCCAGCTTCTCGGCGGGCAATTCATTCAATTTGGCGTGACGATCAACCACCGCCAAAATGCGAGGCAGCACGGCCATCGCTTCGGCACCATTATTATCGGCTAATTCAGCACTGGCTTGGCTGAGGCTGTCGACCAGGTCTGCGCAGTGATCGAGCCAGACTCCCTGGCTGGCCTGTGGGAGGCTCAGCAGGCTGAGGGCCGCGACCAGGGGGGCGACGCTGGGAACCGCATCTCTTTTCAAGGCGAACACAGCCAGGCTGCGAAGCCGGACTTGAGGATCAGCAGCACGGCCATCAGGCGGCTGGAGGATGGCTGCCATCTCCTGCGCCCAAGGTACATCCTCGATAGCCTTGGTCAGGTCATCCATCGATGCCTCTCCATGAGTATCACAGAGCAGCACAGCCAGACGGTGGGTCAGCAAATCCAGAGGCTGATTGAGATCGTCCTGGATATCGTTCTGAATGGCCGCATCGAAACCATGTTCAGGTTGCGATGTGGCCTGCTCGAGCACCGCTAATTGAGCGCTACGGTCGAGATCAGCCCGATGGGAATTACGCAATCTTGGCGATGACCGCGATGGTGAAGTCCTCGACTTGGGTTTGGTAATCGCTTGAGGCGGCCGTTCCTCAACCCGTGGATCCTCCAGACTGGAGAACTGATTCATGCAATGACCTCCAGGAGCAACGTTGTGGGCCCTGAAAACAAGATATGCAGTCTTCTTCAGCCTGAACAGTCACACGTTTTTGGCGCCCCATTCATGCTCACTCAAACAAGCTAGGTAGAAATGACTAAGCTAGTGCCGTGGGATGTCCGGAATGATGAGCACCTCACGGGCTCGTTCAACTGTGCCCCCAGCCCTGGCTATCTCGCTTTGCAGGCGGCGGCCCGAACCCAGCACCTTCACGTGGCCAGCCTGGACAGACCCAGCAAGATCAGGCTGCGAGGCGGCAATACCGGCCAAGGATTCAGATCGCCAGCGAACAACAACCCGGCCAACAGCACAAGCACCACCAGTCAATGGCGCGGATTTGTCGGCCCGCACTCACCAGCCGATCAGCTCAGTCCACCCCCCGTCCCAGGAGCAGGTCGCGGGCGATGTTCACCGCCTGCATGGTGTCGTGCCGACCGCCGCGGTCGGGGTGGTGGTCGGCGGCGGCGAGTTTCCAGGCCCGGGTCACATCCGCCTCCCGCAGGCGGCCGGCCAGGGGCAGCCCCAGGCGCTGTCGGGCGATGATCGCATCGAGATCGGGGGCCTTGCCGAGGGGCGAGCGATCGGCGGCACTGAGGCCACTGCCCCGTTTGCGGCGGCCGTGGGATCCGCTGCCCTCCTGCGGCCCGAAGGCGCCGGGCTTGCGGCCCCGGCCGCCCCGGCCTCCGGAAGCGGCCCGCCGACCGGATCCCCCCCCAAAGCCCCGCTCTGCGGCGGCTTTCTGCTCTGCATCGCTCCCCGCATCGGAGGCGGTGTCCGCATCGGAGGCGATGCGGCGCAGCACCAGGGCAGCGCTCGATCGGGTTGCGGCGGCCATCGACGGTCGTGCGCGAACACCCAGCCTGCTCCATCGCGGGCGACGGCTGCAAGCAAGGGGGCAACAGGCGGGTTGTCCCCGGGCCAGTCAAGGTCTCCATCCAGAGGCAGGGAACACCATCCAGGCATAACCAATGGCGCCGGTTGCGCCCTCCTTAACGGCCCGCTGCGGTTTGAGCGGTCAGCAACCGGACGCCACTGCGGCACCCGAGAGTGGTCCTAACCCCCGCCCCACTGCCGTGAAGCCGCCGGCATTCCCCCGCGTTGCCCTGGGCCGAAGCCTGGCCCTGCTGCTGACGCTGCTGCTCAGCCTGGGCGCCCGCGCCCTCCCCGCCGCCGCGGCTCCGGGAGCCTCCGCCACCGCCGCAGCCCCACTGCCGGCCGTCAGCGCGGACTTCGATGCGCGGGTGCTGGAGGTGCTGCAGCGCCATCCGGAAGCGGTGTTCGAGGCCCTGCAGACCCAGCTGCGCCGGCAGGAAGAGAAGAGGAAGCAGGCCCGCGAAGGGGCCCTCTCCGAGCTGCAACGCAACCCGACCGCCGCGATCGGCAGCTCCCCCACCCGGGGCCAGGGCAAGGTGCGGCTGATCGAGTTCTCCGATTTCCAGTGCCCCTATTGCGCCGGCGCTAGCAGCACCCTGCAGGGGTTCCTGGCCAAAAACAGCAACAAACTCAGCCTCACTTACAAGTTCTATCCGCTGGAGCGAATCCACCCGGAGGCGCTACCTTCGGCCCGGGCCGCCTGGGCCGCCCAGCAGCAGGGCAAATTCTGGGAATTCCACGATGCGCTCTTCGCTGCCCAGGAGCGCCTGGGTGAGCCCCTCTACCTGGAGATCGCCCGAAACCAGAGCCTGGATCTGAAGCGCTTCAACAGCGATCGGCAGGGTCCGGCCAGCCTGGAGGCGATCAACCGCGATCGGGAACTGGCCGATCGGCTCGGCCTGGAGGGCACCCCCTTCTTCGTGGTGAATGGCGAGGCGGTGTCCGGCGCGGTGGATGAGGCCTTTCTTCAGAAGCTGGTGGAGGGGCGCTGAGGGGAACTAGATCCGCAGCAGGAAGCCCTCACGGCGATGGAAATCGGCCTCGGCCCCCGGATGGGCCAAGGCCCAATAAAGAATCTCGCCCTCCCGCAGCTCCACCACCGCGGTCACCGCCAGCTCTAGGGGCCGGCCCGCTAGCGGCAGGGCGCCCAGATCCAGGTCGACCCGCAGAGCGAGGCCGCCCCCCTGGCGCTCCACCGCAAAAGGGAGTGCGCTGATGGCCGGCTCAGGAGCCAGGCCCTCGCGGTAGCCACTCAACCGGTAAAGGTTCCAGTCGCCCGAGGGGGAGAGGTTCGCCTCCAAGTAGGGCACGGCGCCAGGTTCGGCCAGGAAGAACTCGAAACAGGTGCTGGTCCAGAGCTCATCGCAGCGGCGCGGTGCGGCGGTGGCCGGGGGCACCAGCACCAGGTCCTCCGGGTCCTCCAGCCGGTAGTGGAGGCTGAGGCGATCGCCGTCTCGGCGGACGCTGCCGGTGAGGGCGAGCGAAGTGGGCGGCGGCGCGAAGGAGTGCAGGGCGAAGGGGTGCTGCACGGGCTGGCGCGATGGGCGTAAAGGGGAACTGGAGTCCATCACAGCCGCTCCACCAGCGCCTGAAGTGCATCGCGCTGCCGCTCCACACTGGCGGCCAGGCGGAACTGCACCAGGGCGCGGTCCAGGTTGTGGCCGGAGCGCTCGGTGCGGAAGTACACGTCGCCGGCCAGGTGGTCGGTGAGGAAGCGCAGGCCGAGCTCGAAGGGGAGCAGGGCGATGGCATCCGGGATGGCCTCGAGATCGGCGGGGGTGAGGAAGCCGCGGGCCACACCGAGATAGCCCTGCAGCACCGCCCTAGCGAGATCAAGATCGAAGTGCACGGCGTCGAGGTCGGTGGTCTCCTCGCCGGCGGGATTGCAGGCTGAACGCAGGCAGTCGCCGATGTCGTAGTGCACCAGGCCGGGCTTCACGGTGTCGAGGTCGATCAGGGCCACGGCCTGGCCGCTGCGCTCACAGAGCAGCAGGTTGTTGATCTTCGGGTCGCCGTGGATCGGCCGCAGCTGCAGCCTTCCGGCCGAGCGGGCCTCCTCCAGCACGCCGGCGCGGTGTTCCCGCTCGGCCACGAAGGCGATCGCCTCGCTGCAGCGCTCGCACCGCTCCACCTTGCTTTCGGCCAGCACGCGCCGGAAGTGCTCCAGATAGGCCGGCGTGATGTGAAAGCCCTCCAGCGTGTCGGCCAGCTGCTCGGCGGGCAGGTCATGGATCAGGGCATGGAAGAGGCCCAGGCCCGCACCGATCTCACGGGCCTGCTCCGGCCCCTCGATCGCCTCAACGCTGCGGGTGGCCTCCAGGAAGCTGAGCATCCGCCAGAACTCGCCACCCTGCTCCAGCCAGGCTTCGCCGCTGCCCCGCCGGCGCAGCACCGCCGGCATCCGCCACGCCCGGCCGTCGGGGTCGGGATTGCCCTCGGCCAGGCGCCGCTCCACATGGGCCGCAACGGCCTCGATGTTGGCCATCACCAGCCGCGGCTGGCGGAACACACTGGTGTTGAGGCGCTGCAGCACGGTGCTGCCGTGCTGAGCACCCACCAGGTGCACGCGATAGGTGGCGTTCACATTGCCATTGCCGAGGGGCTCCACCCGCGCCACCGGCGCAGGCAGCTCGAAGGCTTCGGCCACCGCCTGCAGGTAGGCGTTGTCCATGGCTGAGATCTGGCCGCTCACCACGCCTGCTCCGCAACGGTGAGCATCCTGCCAGCGATGGCTGAACGCTCAGGCGCTCAGGTGGGCCTCATCGAAGATCACCAGCAGCTTCGGCTTCTACGCGTCGCCCACCTCGGGGCTCGCCGAAGAAACGATCGGCCGATTGCTGCTCCAGGGCCAGTAGGCCCCGCTGGATCGCCCCGACGCTGGCGACCGAGATGTTGCCGTAGGTGGTCTGGTAGGCGCGGGCGTTCTCGCCGAGATGGCGCAGCAGTTCCTGCAGATCCTTGAGATCGAGCAGCAGCAGGCCCTAGTCGTCGGCGAGACGGAAGGCGATCGTGGCCCGCAGCGGATGGCCCTGGTCGCCGAGCACATCCCAGAATTCCACCGGATAGGCGACAAAGGCGGCCGGCTCCAATCCCAGCAGTTCGCGCCGCTGACTGAACACCGCCTTCTCCTGGCCCGCTGCCGCCAGGCCGGAGAGGTCGCCCTTCACGTCGGCCAGCAGGGTGGGCACACCGATCCGGCTGGCCTGCTCCACCAGCCGCTGCAGGGTCACCGTCTTGCCGGTTCCTGTGGCGCCGGAAGCTTGGTTGGCCGGAGTGTAAGGGTGGTGAATGGCCTGCTCGGAAGATCGGTAGAGCGAGGCCAGAACAAAACCTGCGCCGAGCAGAAAAGATCAGGCTCTAGGCTGCATTTTGGGATTACATTGAGCAACCGCAAGCGACAAGAACATTAGATTCAACCAAAAAAGACAACGAGGCCGGCGTACTTTGCCTGGCCGGTATATTGCTAAGCCTCAATTCACGGATCACGCTGGTTCAAATCAAGTCTTTCGTGCTACGGCTCAGGCATCAACGCTGCATTGTAGTCATATAGAGAGCTCTTGACGATACTGGAGACTGAGGAGCCTTCATTACTGAAGAGTATCCGGCAGTTGATTTCTCTGCGGTTGTTCAACCACCTCTATTCAGCCCTTGTGCTTGTTGCGGAGAGTTTACTGTGTAATGCACAAGCTTTCGAAAGACAAGCACTCGAAGCATTTGCCGCGTTTCAGCTGGTCTCGCTGTGCCCAGAGCATGCAGAACAGTATAAAAAGAGAAGATTTTCCGAAGCCAGTCAAGGTCAGGCTGCTAGTTGAGCAGAATGGATAAGCCGACATCGCGACCCAACTCCGTCGGCTTGTGTACAAAAGGAGAGCTCGTGGTCAAACTGCTCGGATGCGAAGTCAACGTCGTCGACAAGGGCGTCGGTCCACCTATCGTCTTTCTTCATGGAAACCCAGACTCATCACAACTCTGGGAGCCTGTCGCATCGGCGCTGGAGCATTCGCACCGTTGCATCGTCCCAGACCTACCAGGCTTCGGGCGCTCTTCATCAACACCAAACTTCGACTACACGTTGGCAGGTTTGGCCAGCTTCGTCGAGGCCCTGTATTCGGCACTTGGCCTCCAAGAACCTGTCCATCTCGTAGCGCATGACTTCGGCGGAGTCGCCGCCGCAGCTTGGATGGCAGCGCATCCTGGTCGCGTGCGCAGCTTCACGGTGTGCAATGCGGCCTTCAACACAGCGTACCGATGGCACACCTGGGCCCGAATCTGGCGTACGCCGTTCGTCGGCGAGCTGAGCATGTTGGCAATGAACAGGTTTGGATTCGGGCTTGAGTTACGTCGAGGTTCCCGAAACTTGACGCAGGAGCACATTGACTCCACGTATGCGGTAGTAACGCCGCAGATGAAACAGAGTGTGCTCAAGCTCTATCGAGCCGTTCGGCAAGCTTCGTTCGCCGGGTGGGAAGAGCGGTATCTACAGGCCGCGAAGCAGATCCCTGTTTTGGTCCTTTGGGGCGAAGGTGATCCCTACATCCCTGCCGCAATGGCGGAAACTTTCGGGGCGAAGCGGATAGTCAAGTTCCCGGGTGCCGGGCATTGGCTGCCAGCCGTTGAGAGAGAACGCGTTACTCGGGAGATCCAATCGTTTGTGCAAAGTACAGCCTAACCAACAACGATAGATAGATCGTGCCCAGCCTGCATCCGGAAGTGGAACGATTGCTTCACTGTGGAACTGCGAGAATCCTGGGCGGTCGCGATCCGCGCAACAGCCCATGCCTGACTGCAATCAACCCATCATCTTTTAGGCATATTGCGCAGAGTGGGCTATGATGAGCGTTAGACCTTGTGAGTCATTCAATTGATGGACAGATGCTTTGCAAACGGCTTGGCCTCAAGGCTTCGATGCCCAAGTCCAGACAGCAAATGATTCAGGACGATTGATCAGCAGTTTATACGCCCAACAGTTTACCCTTAGATCAAACTATCACAATCATCCTCAATGACAAGATTTGGCCTCTTCTGTCCACCTGCTGTTGGACATCTGAACCCTATGTGCGCCCTCGCCCTCGAACTCCAGCGGCGTGGTCACATCGTTATCCTCTTTGGGGTTCCCGACGCTTTAGCAAAAGTATCTAGCCTTAACTTAACAACCCTGGAAATTGGTACATTTGATTATCCCAAAGGGAGCATTGACTCTGCTTATAAAACTCTAGGAAAGTTAACTGGGAAGGCGGGGCTTAAATTCTCGATTGATTTTTTCAGGCGGGAAACACAAATGTTGTTTCGCGAAGCACCTCAAGCAATACGAAAAGCAAAAATTGATGTACTTATTATCGATCAAATTTCCTCATCAATAGCAACCGTTGCCGATTATCTTGACTTGCCTTTCGTCACGGTGTGCAATGCAATGCTGATCAACCGTGAGCCAGGCGTGCCTCCCTACTCTACTCATTGGGCTTACTCAACAACACCTTGGGCTCGCTTGCGTAATCGACTAGGGAACGCACTGGTCGATTTCCTCACCCGCGATTTGTGGCAAGAAATTGTTGAGCAGCGCCGCTATTGGAACTTACCTCCATACAAAAAGCGTGGGGATGCCTATTCGCCTTTGGCTCAGGTGTGTCAACTTCCAGAGGCTTTTGACTTTCCTCGTGAACACCTCCCAGAGCACTTTCATTATGTCGGGCGGTTTCAGGATCCATCGGGAACAGAACCTATTACGTTCGATAATACTGACTTTCCTTTTGAGCAACTTAATGGCAAACCTCTGATCTATGCTTCATTGGGAACACTACAAAATCAGCGCCCTGAAATCTTTGAATGTATTGCCAAATCCTGTTTGTCATTGGATGTTCAGCTTGTTATCTCGCTAGGAAATCCGAAAGCGCAATCGATTGAGCTTCCTGGCAATCCCATCATTGTGCCGTTTGCGCCGCATCAAAAGCTAATTGAGCGCTCAACAGTTGTTGTTACCCATGCAGGGATGAACACCGTGTTGACCGCCCTCGGTTGTGGTGTTCCGCTTGTAGCGATTCCTATCACCAATGAACAGCCTGGAATTGCCTCACGGTTGGCACGAACGAAAGCCGGGAAAATGCTGCCACTCAGTAAGCTTAGTGAAATAACACTTCGCACAGCGATTTTAGAAGTTCTTTCCGAATCCAGCTACCGTAACAATGCTCAGCAGCTGCAAAAGATCATTCAAGCATCAGGTGGAGTCGACAAGGTTGCCGATATTCTCGAAACAGCTGCTCAAACACGACAACCCGTCATTGCTAAAAAAGTTTCCGATCGAGGAAAGAACTAAAAAAAGGAGATCTTTGTCCTGCCTAACATCAAGATCCAGCGGGCGGGTCCACTGTCGTTGTCTCCCGGTGATCAGGGCGTGGCCCGTGGTGGCGTTCGACCGACTGGAGACGCGCTGGATGGGGCAGGGGTTGTTGCCCAAGGGATCCATAGGAATCGGCTCCTCTGGCCGATTGAGAAGAACTCCCGGCTCAAAAACCGTGGCGGCAATCTGAACTGCAGCCAATGTTGATCACGCGTTGGCCTGCAAGTGGCGCACTCAACAACAATCAAGTTTACAACTTGTATGGAATTTGCTTGCGACGAATCTGCGCTCAGTAGCTTGGGCAATGATATACTTCGATCAATAAATCAAAGAAAACATCATGCTCAAGAACTTGCTCAAGCCTGCGCTAGTCGCTTTGTTCGCAGGGCTCTGCGCCCCACTGATGACCATCAGTCCGGTCCATGCCGGCGAACTTCTTTCCTTTTCCTACGGGCCGCTGATCCGCTCCTTGCGCATCAGTTCCCTGCAGGCCTTCGCAAGGGATGGCAGCGTCGCTGACGATCTGGCTTTTTTTCTACAGTTCACGCCTGCCAATCAGCGAGAGGAGTTGCGCTCAGCCTTGGTGCAGCGGGCTGACATCGATCCGCTGTTGGTGTCGCAGTTTTTTAATAGCCGAATTGGGGCTGATGTGCTGGAGCGGTTAGGACGTGGCATCACCATGCAACGAGGTGGCAATGGCAAGTTCGCTCTGCAATCTGCCCTGGTGGGGGCAGCCTTCTCCAGCGACGGTTTGAGCCTGCTCAATGTGCTCCAGCAATTACCGACCAACATCCAGTTGCACGGGGAAACGATTGCTGGTGCCGCCAAGGCCGGAGAGAAGGTCATCGCCGCCACGGAAACCATCACCTCCACCTTGAGATCACTCTCGGCCAAAGAAGCCGCTGCACAACCAAAGGTTGACTTCAACTCCTTGCCGGATCCCGGCAAGCCGGGGCCATTTTCTGTGCGTAAGGAGGTGTGGAATCTGGTGGATGCCAGCCGCAACAGAACCTTCTACGTGGACGTGTACATTCCAGAGAAGAACACGGCTGCTCAGATCCCGGTCATCATGTTCTCCCACGGTCTTGCCTCAAGGCCGGAGGATTATTCCGCAGGCCTCAAGCATCTGGCCAGCTACGGCTATGTGGTGGCAGCCCCTCAGCATCCAGGCAGCGACACGATTTGGCTGAAGGCCATGCTGAAAGGGTTTCATCAGGACATCTTCGATATACAGGACTTTATCCAGAGACCCAAGGACATCAGCTATGTGATCGATGAGTTGGGCCGGCGCAATGCCGGGTCATTCGATGGCAAGTTGAACCTTGCCTCAGTCGGTATGGCAGGACACTCCTTCGGGGGGTACACCGCCCTGGCGGTGGCCGGAGCAACGATTGATTTCGACCATCTCCAAGCCGACTGCACCCGTCCCTATGCCGCCCTTGACATCTCCCTGCTGCTGGAATGCCGAGCGCTTGAACTGCCCCGCAAGTCCTATGCCCTTCATGATCCCAGGGCTCGGGCGGTGTTTGCAGCCAATCCGGTGATGCGCAGCATTTTCGGTCCGAAAGGAATCAGTGCCATTGCCATCCCCGTGATGCTCGCCTCCGGCAGCTACGACCCAGCCGCTCCCGCTGCTCTTGAGCAGGCTCTGCCGTTCACCTGGCTGAAGGAAGCGAACAAATACTGGATGCTGCTGGAAGGTCAGGCCCATGTGAATTTCAACGAGATTGATCCCGGCATCAAGCGGACAATTGAATCCGTCGGCGATCTCACACTACCCAGCCAGGGATTGATTAGCAATTACGTCAACGCTACCACTCTCCCCTTCTTCGAGATTTATCTGCGCAACAACAAGACCTATCTGCCATTGCTCAGCTCTTCTTACTCTCAATATCTCAGTAAAGGCCAAAAGTTCCAGCTTTATCTGATTAGCGGAACCTCATCCCCCGATGTTGTCAACGCGATTGAGGCCTTTCGCAAAACCCATCCCTAGCCTTGGATGACCACTAGAGTGTTCATGGCTCAACACTGCAAACCGATGCACGATATCTTAACTGCAGAGGGTGCCGAGTTGAACTGCCGAAGATGGGAACCTGGCTGGGCTTCGGTTTTAGATGTCGCCTCGCTTTCTTCATCCGCGCTGAATAGGCCTGCCATTCGATCCATGACGACCACCACCACTACTACTCTTGCAGCCTTGCGTTCCGGTCAGCTGAAAGGGATCACGCGGTTGGATCTTGCCTGTGACCTGCAGGAATTCCCGCGGGAAATCTTCGAGTTAGCCGACACCCTTGAGGTTCTGAATCTCTCGGGCAACGCATTATCCACGCTCCCGGATGACTTATCGCGACTGAGCAAGTTACGGGTGATATTCTGCTCAGATAATCGCTTCACCCAGCTGCCCGAGGTGCTGTCCTCGTGCGTTCAGCTTGAGATGGTCGGCTTTAAAGCGAACCGCATTCGCGAGGTTGCGGCTGCCGCCATTTCCCCAGTGTTGCGCTGGTTGATTCTCACGGATAATCAGATTTCGGCACTTCCCGACTCCATCGGCAGCTGTGCGCGCCTGCAAAAACTGATGTTGGCCGGCAATCAACTGGCCGTTTTGCCGGAGGCGATGCGCGGCTGCGTCGGCCTTGAGCTGTTACGGATTTCGGCCAACCGGTTCAAGGCTTTACCGGAGTGGCTACTGCAATTACCCCGGTTGACCTGGTTGGCGTTTGGCGGAAATCCGGTTTCAGCGGCGCCGCACGCCCCAAGTCGGGACGTGGCCCGCCTTCAGTGGACGGATCTTGTGTTGGGTGAAAAACTCGGCGAAGGCGCTTCGGGAGTGATCCACAAAGCTCACTGGCAGCCGGCGCCGCAGGAAGCCGGGCATCCCGTGGCGGTGAAACTGTTTAAGGGGGCGGTTACCAGTGACGGGTTTCCTACAGAAGAAATGGCGGCTTGTTTGGCTGCCGGTCATCACCCTCACTTGATCGGGGTCATCGGTGTACTCACCGGACACCCAGCCGGCACCAGCGGCTTGGTGATGCCGAGGGTCGAGCCGGGGTTTCAGAATTTGGCCGGCCCGCCCAATCTAGCGACGTGCACGAGAGACATTTACGCGGACGGCCAACGCTTCTCCCTACCATTGGTGCTGGATCTGGCGACGGGCTTGGCCGCTGTCGGCGAGCACCTGCACGCCCGTGGGATTTCGCATGGGGATTTTTATGCGCACAACGTCCTGTATCGCCCCGAGGGCGGCTGCTATTTGGCGGACTTCGGGGCAGCCTCCTTTTACTCACCTCAGGCCAGTGGAGGCACTCATCCGTTTGAGGCGCTGGAGGTGCGCGCCTTCGGATGTTTGCTTGGCGAATTACTGGAGCGCTGTGAACCCGAAAGTGAACCCGGAACTAAACCAGAACCGAACGTGCACCTGCCGTCGTTAAAAGCACTGCAACTCCGCTGTATGGCGCCCGTGGCGGCGAGCCGGCCCCGGTTCGCCGAGCTAGTCGCATCGTTGGAATCCTTGCGTCAATAAGCCCGCGGTTCAGGCGAACGCCTGCCACCTGGCGCACCCGGTGGATGCAAGCTGGTTCGTCAAGGACGCCTGGATGCAGGGTCCACTGGAGATTGCCGGCAATGGGCTGGGTGGAGGCGGCACTGATCATCGGAGCGGCAGCACTGGCCGGCGCCCTCAACGTGCTGGTGGGTGGAGGCTCCCTGATCACCTATCCCACCCTGCTGGCCCTCGGCCATCCGCCGGTGCTGGCCAACGTGTCCAACAACCTCGGCATGATCCCGGGCAACGCGGCCGGGGTGCTGGCCTACCGCCCCCTGCTGGCGGGCCAGCGCTCCAGCCTGTTGGCCCTGTTGCCCGCCTCGCTGCTGGGGGGCCTGAGCGGCGCGCTCCTGCTGTTGGCCCTGCCAGCGAAGCTGTTCGCCGCGGTGGTGCCGCTGCTGATCGCCCTGGCCTCTGTGCTGATGGCCCTCCAGCCCCGCATCAAGGCCTGGATCGAACGGCGCCGCGGATCCCGGCAGGCCACCGGCCTTCCCCTGCTGGCCGGGGTGTATCTCGCGGGGCTCTATGGCGGTTACTTCGGCGCCGCCCAGGGCGTGCTGCTGCTGGCCGTGATGGCCGTGGGCCTCGATGAGGGTCTGCAACGGCTGAATGGCTTCAAGAACGCCCTGGTGCTGATCGTGAATGGCACGGCCGCCCTGGTGTTCAGCGGCTTCACCCGGGTGGACTGGCGGGTGGCGGCCCTGATCGCCGTGGGCACCGCGGCGGGCGGCTGGCTGGGCGGACGCTACGGCCGGCGAATCCCGGAGCTTCTGCTGCGCCGCACCATCGTGGTCACTGGCCTGCTGGTGGCCGCCGTGCTGGCCCTCAGGCTGCGCTGAAACGAGGGGGGGCCCGGTGGCCGCCGATCGCCGCCTAGGAGCTGCGGCGAAACAGCATGAACGGACCTGCAGCGAACGACACGGCGCCAGGCTGAGCAGGTCCGCCCGATCAGACGTCGCCTGGGCCAGGGCCCGCCGCAGGTTGCCCACCCAGCGCTCTCCGGCCTGCCGGGGCCCGCCATCCAGCAGCGAGAAGCGTGGCACTACTGCACTTCATACGAAGACATCACCCCAGCGACTAAAGGGCGCCGGGCTTGCATCTCTGCCCTCCCCGGAACACTTGCTGCGCGATGTGAAGATTTGCCACTGATCGAGTCAAATTTGATTGAGTTCTGCCAAGGAAAAAGTTACAATAATTTTTCGGAAAAGTTTAGCAGACCGTGCGAAAATTGGGCCTGTCGGGCAACATTTTGTCATCTGCCTGCTGTTTCCTTTGGCCCTCCGGCAATCCTGGCGCGCCGTATTTGATTCTGCAGCTAGTTGCCCCTTGGCGCTCCAAGTGCTTGATAGGAGTGGCGCTTGCCGCCAGCATTCTCCAGCCGTCTTCCGCTCTAGCAGGTGGAGGCGTACAAGCTTCGATTCCATTCAGTAGTCTGAACTACGGGCAGCCAATTGGCAACATAGCGCCCACATCGGTGGGAAATAGCTATGATCAGTCGATCTACCTCGGCGATGGTTCAGGCACTTACAATATTTCCCTCGCCAATAGCTGGACATTACCATCCGGCCTGCAACTTACCTTTGCCGATGGTACTCCGGCCAGTGGCGGCCTGCTGCAGAATGCTTCGAGCTTTAAGATCAGCGGCAGTGCGGCCAGCCCCGGCCAATATAATTTGGTGTTTCAGGCGGTCAGCACCTCTAATCCGTCGCTGATTGATTCCGCGGTTTATCATCTTTTTGTCGCCCCAGCAGCCAGCAGCTTCCAGGGCACGGTCACAACCACGATGGCGAAGCCCCCCGTGAATGCCGAGATATTGGGCTTCAATTCGCTGGTGTTACCGCCAGGCAGCTTGAACCGTCTCTATGGCGCCACTGTCTCATTCAGCAATGGATTGGTGAAGTCCGTCGCCCTGGTCACCCAATTGGTGGGAGGCGCCATTGCCTCGGCGATCAACCCAACCTCTCCCGTGCCAGGGCTGGTAGCTGGCAGTGGCGGCAATGTGAGCGGATTGGATAAGGCCCGCGGCAGGCTGGAGGCTGATCAAGAGGCAACGATTGGTGGGCTGAGCGTTCAATGGTCTTCGGCCAGTAATTCGGTGCAGCTGGGAGGTATTCCCAGGGTTGCCTTTGGTGGGCTCAATGATCCCCTGATCCTTCAGGTCACTGGACCAAACGACGAAGTGCTTAACTATAATTTGTCCATGACCTACTCGCCAGACCAGATAGCCAAGGCCTATGGCTTTGATAGGGTTCGATTAAGCAATGGCATCATCGGCAGCGGCAAAGGTCAAACTGTGGTGATCTACGCTCTTGGCGATTCACCTGGCTTTGTCAGCAGCACAAACCCCAATTTCATCAATAGCGACCTCCATCAATTCAGCCTGGCCCATGGGCTCAATAGTTTTACTGACCAAAACGGCCCGATCTTTCTTAAGGTTGACCAGAATGGCGGCACCAATTACCCTATCAATGTAACTTCTCCAGACCCCACTGAAGTGCCGCAGGATATCGAATGGATCCACGCATTAGCGCCAGAGGCTAACATCGTAGTTGTCGAATTTCCAAGCGAAACAATTCCGAATCCCAATATCATCCAGAATTGGCCTTTCCCCTCAATTCCTGCACCTTCTGTTGTCAGTAGCAGTTTCGGTGGCGCCACCCTGAATGGCCCTGTCTCGGCCTATGTGGCGAATGTGAGTTATCTGGCATCCAGCGGTGATTTTGGTTCGAGTGGCTATGCTAATTCTTCGGTTGTCTCAGTAGGCTACACTCAACTTAAGACTACAGGCAATGATGATTACAGCAGCGAAGCCTCTGTGAACGGCGGCACCATGCAAACGACTGGCAAATCATTTCAATCCGGTGGCGGCAGCGACTCCAGCCAGGTCCAGCCGGCCTACCAAAGCGCGATCCCCTGCGGCTCCGGAGCCGCTAATCCCGTGGGCTCGGCCTACCGTACCCTCCCCGATGTCTCCTTCAACGGCGCCGAACCCTCTGGTCTGTCTGTTTACAACTCATTGATCAACACCACGGCCATCAATTTCAAAACAGCAACGTCCACCCAGGCGGCCGGACCGAACGCCGCTTTGGGTGGCGCCCCCTGGGGTAATGCCTGGGGCACCAGCATCGCCACCCCCTCCTGGGCGGCCCTGCTGGCGATCGCCAATCAAGGGCGCGCCTTGGAGGGAAAGCCGGCCCTGGATGGTGCCACTGAATTGCTCCCTCTTCTTTACTGCCTGGCCGGCTCCGATGCCTTCCACCCAATCGGCGACTCGATCAACCAGACAACGCAATTGCTGTCCGATCTCGAACAGGAGGACGGCACAGCGACTTACAACAATTTGGCGGGTCTTGGCAGCCCAGTTGCCGACAAAATGGTTGCCAAGCTAGTGGCTCAAACACCCTCCGCTGCAGTACCCGGCCCCCTTCCTCTTTTCGGCATTGCAACTGCTTGGCAGTACAGCAGAGCGCTTAAGAAAAGAATCAAGACCAAGGCAATCGCCCATCACCCGCAGCAAGTTCTGGAGCAATAAGCCATCGTTGATTCGATGAATGATTCTGCGCACCTTTGCCGGGGCTTTTCCCGCTTCCGATCTCGGTGTTAGCTGGCGGCGATGGTATGCGTCTGAAAGTGCTCGTCTTTCCAAAAAATGCGACTGGCTTGGGATTGGTCTTGATATCCGGATCCTGAAGTGAACACGTCATGAAATGGCCGCTTCAAGATGTTAAGATCAATTTGATTAGTTAATTTGAATTGAATGACCAGGTTCTTGCTGTCCCCCCTGGCCCTTCTGCTTTTTCCCTTTGCTGGGCCCGCCGTCGCCCAGACAGTCACCCCCAGCAGTGGAGTGTGGACAACCACCACCAGTGGATCCACGGTCACCACCTCCACGACCACCACCTCAACCCCGCCGCCGTTCGTCTTCAGCTTCAACCAACCCACCAGCAGCGGCTCATTCCCAGCCACAGTGAACGCCACGCTGATGGGACTGGGCAACTGGGCCACCAACACCTACACCTACAACGGCCCGATCTATCAATTCATCGGTGCCGGCACGCAAGGCAGCACCTCCATTGCCCAGCAGGGCTACATCGTGGGCCCCGCCTTCTCCGCCAGCATCGCGTACGACGCCCGCCTCTGGAACACCGGCGCCAGCTTCGCACCGCCCAGCAAAACCTCCCTGGCCGGCACGCCATCGCTGCTCACCATCAGCTCCAACGGCGCCCATGGCGCCGTTTACCCTTACAACAACAATAAACCAGGCGGTGGCGCCTACAACGCCGGTGCAGGCGGCAGCGTTTCAATCACTCAGAATGCGAACGTCATCTTGCTGCTCAGCGTGGCCAACACGGCCATCCCCAGCGGCGTCACCCTCACCCTCAACCCCTGGACGCCCATCGGCAGCGCCCTGATCGCCACCAGCCAGGGAGGTGTGGGGGCCGATTCGGCTAGTACAAAGCTGGATCCGGGTGCTGGTGGTGCCGGTGGGGACATCTCAATTACCACCAGCGCCGGCAGCACGATCGCCATCGCCAACAACGCCGACGCGGGCACCGTGAACGGCATCACCGCGTTCTCGGCAGGGAATGACGGCGGCGTCTACTACGACAACAGGAATAATAAAGCGATCTGGGGCAGCGCTGGAGCCGGTGGCGCCATCACCATCAGCCACAGCGGCACAATCACCGACACCACCACCCTCACCAGCCCTTTCACCAACACCGGCAATCTCATCGGTGTCGCCCTCGCCTCCGTCGGTGGCTCATCCGTCAACCCCGGTGATCGTGTCGTAATCGATCTTGACTGGAGCGGCCTTCCACCGAACACCGGCTCAGGTGGTGCCGTCAGCGCCACCATGGCCAGCGGTGCCGCCATCTCGCTGACCACAGGCAATGCCGTTGGCATCCTTGCCGTCAGCGAGCCGGGCGAAGGCTCCGATGTGCTGACTATCTGCAAAAACAACACTTGCAGCTTGGACACCCAAAATTTTGGCTCGGGTGGCCCCGTGTCGGTGGTCAACAACGGCACCATCGCCACCGGCAACACCAACAGCCTCTTCTCCGCCGGCATCCTCGCCATCAGCTCCGGCAGCCAAAACGTCATCGATCCTTTCGGCGCCAATACGGTCAGCGTCGGTGCCTTCGGCTTCGGCGGCCCGGTGAGCGTTGGCAACAGCGGCAGCATCAGCAGCAGCGGCAGCCTCAGCGTCGGCATGGCCGGCCTCAGCCTCGGCGCCGCCGGCATCGCCACCAACGCCGGCAGCGGCGCCAACACCCTCGGCAACAACGGCGACTACGGCGGCAGCACCAGCAGCACCAGCGCCGGCACCACGGGCTCGGTGACCCTCAGCAATTCCGGCACCATCACCACCCTCGGCGATTCCGCCTTCGGCATGGTGGCCCTGGCCACCCCCTCTGGCGGCCTGCTCCGCTCCGACATCAACACCGTCTTCGGCTCCAGCACAACGTCCTTCAGCAGCGGCCAGAGCGTGGGCAACAGCGCTTCCCCCTATGGCGCCAACGGCGGCTCGGTGACGGTGACCAACAGTGGCTCGATCACCACCGGCAGCAGCTCCGGCGGCGGCAACATGGCCATCGGCATCCTGGCCCAGAGCGTCGGCGGCGGCGGCGGCAGCAGCGGAGGCCAGGGTGCAGCCGCCTTCGTGGGCGATTCCGGCGGCAGCGGCGGCAACGGCGGCACGCTGAGCATCAGCTCCTCCGGCACGCTCAACACCTTGAACGACGGCGCCATCGGCATCCTCTCCCAGAGCATTGGCGGCGGCGGTGGCAACGGCGGCAATGCCGCCGGCCTGTTCGTGGCGGTGGGCGGCCAAGGCGGCCTCGGCGGCTCTGGTGGTGCCATCAACCTCAACCTCGGCGCCCCTTCCGGGTCCGCCGGCTCGATCACCACCGCTGGAGATTTCGCCACCGGCGTGATGGCCCACAGCATCGGTGGCGGTGGCGGCAATGGCGGCTACGCCAAATCCGCGGGCCTGTTCGTGTCCAACGCCATCGGTGGTGCCGGCGGCGGTGGCGGCTCCGGCGGATCCGTGAACTTCACCAACACCGGCCAGCCCGTCAGCACCAGCGGCAACGGCGCCCACGGCGTGCTGCTGCAGAGCATCGGCGGCGGCGGCGGCAACGGCGGTGGCGCCCTCTCCTACTCCGCGGGCTTGATCTTCTCCGACAGCATGGCCCTGGGCGGCAGCGGTGGCTCCGGCGGCGCCGGCGGCAGCATCAGCGCTAGCTCCGGCGGCGCCATCACCACCTCCAGCCCCGATGCCATGGCTCTGATGGCCCAGAGCATCGGCGGCGGCGGCGGCAACGCCGGCAGCGCCCTGGCCAAATCCTTCGCCGCCGCCGGCGATCCCCAATTCCCCACCGTGGAGTTCAGCACCTCCGTGGGTGGCAAGGGCGGCTCCGGTGGGGCGGGCGGAACGGTGAACGTGTCCACCACCGGCGCCCTCACCACCGCCGGCAGCTCCGCCTTTGGCCTGCTCGCCCAGAGCATCGGCGGCGGCGGCGGCAACGGCGCCGATTCCACCGCTGGCGGCACCGTGGCAGCTGGCAAGGCCGGCGGTCTGCAGCTCAACACCGCCATCGGTGGTTCCGGCGGCATCGCCAGCGGCGGCGGCAGCGTGACCGTGGCCAACGCCAGCACCAGCGCCAGCATCCGCACCAGCGGCAACAACGCCACCGCCCTCCTCGCCCAAAGCATCGGCGGCGGTGGCGGCAACGGCGGCGGTGGCAACGCCAACAGCGCCGCCCCCAACCTGGCCGCCGCCGGGGTGTCGGCCGGCTTTGTGCTCGGCATCTCCACCGCCGTCGGCGGCACGGCAGGAGGCGGGGGCAGCGGCGGCGGGGTGACGGTGAGCAACCAGGGCACGATCACCACCACCGGCAGCGGCGCCCAGGGCCTGCTGGCCCAGAGCATCGGTGGTGGTGGCGGCAACGGCGGCGGCGGCAGTGCCGCCGGTGGCGGCGGCGCGGTCAACGTCAACGTGTCGGTGGGTGGCAAGGGCGGCAGCGGCGGCGGTGGCGATTCGGTGTCGGTGACCAACAGCGGCAGCATCAGCACCGGCCAGACGATCCCCGCCAGCCAAACCGGCAGCCTCGGCTATCCCGTCACCACCGGTGGCGATGGGGTGGGGATCCTCGCCCAGAGCATCGGCGGCGGCGGCGGCGTGGGCGGCTCCTCCGATCCGGCGGGGGGTGTGTCGAATGCCGCCCTGCTCGAAAACCTGCTGGCCGGCACCACGCCCCTGGCCTACGCCGCCACCCTCAACATCGGTGGCTCCGGCGGCTCCGGCGGCAGCGGCGGTTCCGTCTCCGTGGCCAACAGCGGCAATGTGCAATCCGTGGGCATCCGCGCCCATGGCGTGCTGGCCCAATCCATCGGCGGTGGCGGCGGCTCCGGCGGCAGCGTTGTCACCCAGCCGGGCACGATCGGCAACAACATCAACGCCGACATCAACCAGTGGGTGGCCCCCACGATCAGCGCCAACATCGGCCTCGGTGGTAAAGGCGGCGTTGGCGGCTCCGGCGATGCGGTCACCATCGCCAACAGCGCCAACGTGATCACCGCGGGCTATGGCGCCATCGGCGTGCTGGCCCAGAGCATCGGCGGCGGCGGCGGCACCGGCGCCGACGGCAGCACCGGCATGGGCATCTCCATCCAGCTCGGCGGCAACGGCGGCTCCGGCAACAATGGCGGCACCGTGCAGCTCGGCAGCACCAGCACCCCGCTTTCCGGCCTCATCGGCACCATCGGCGACGACGCCCATGGCGTGCTGGCCCAGAGCATCGGCGGTGGCGGCGGCTGGGCCAGCGGCATCTGCTCCAATTCCGCCTCCAGCGGCTTCGGCGGCCTCTCCGCCACCCGTTGCATCGGCAACACCAGTGTGTCCGCCACCGTGGTGCCCTGGTCGCCCGGCGGCGCGCTCTCGCTCAACATGCCTGGCTCCACCGGCAATTCCGGCGATGGTGGCGCCGTGAATGTGAACCTCAACGGCGCCATTCAAACGGTGGGCGAACGCAGCCTGGGCCTGGTGGCCCAGAGCATCGGCGGCGGCGGCGGCTTCGTGAGCGGCGGCTACAACACGATTTCCAATGCCTCGATGCTCACCACCACCGTGGGGCAGAGCTACGCCACCGGCGGCGCGGTGGCGGTGACCTTGGGCTCCAGCGCCAGCATCGGCACCCAAGGCGATGGAGCCTGGGCCCTGCTGGCCCAGAGCATCGGCGGCGGCGGCGGCTTCCTGGGGGATCCCTCCCTGGCGCTCCAGACGCCCGCCTCCAATTCCGTGCCGTTCGTCAGCAACAAGTACAACCAATATGCCAATGGCGGCACCGTGACGCTCAACCTCGGCGGCACGATCAACACCTACGGCCCAAATGCCCATGGCGTGGTGGCCCAGAGCATCGGTGGCGGCGGCGGCATCGCCGGTGGCTCTCAATACGACCCCAATGCCCAGCTGATGATGGGCAATGCTTATCAGTTCAACAACAGCAGCGCCAGCACCAGCTATTCCGGGGGCGGCAACTCCATCACCATCAATCAAACCGGTGGCACGATCAGCACATCGGGGGATGGTTCGATCGGCATCCTGGCGCAAAGCAGCGGCGGCATCACCAGCAGCGACGTCAATCCTTACCTGATCAACATCTCGATCGCGGGCACCGTTTCGGGCGGCACAGGTGGTGGTGCCGGCATCCTGGTCTCCGGAGGTGGCAACACCAGCACCTCGCCGAACACGATCACCGTGAATTCCGGTGGCCTCGTCACCAGCGCTGACGGTGTGGATGGCACCGCCATTCAAGCCAATTCCGGCTACACCAATGTCACGATCGGATCCGGCGGCACGGTCACCGGCAGCGTCAATCTCGGCAGCACGCCTGGAGACATGACCACCAATTCCGAAGGCACCTTCAATGCGGGTTCCACGGTGGTGGTGGCCGCCAACACCTTCACCAACTCCGGCAATCTCTTCGTTGCCGGCCCCAGCCGCATCGGAACCACGGCCGTCACCGGAGGCTTCAGCCAAACCGCCAGCGGCGTGATGGGGGTGGACATCAACTCTCTAGCGCCCCAGGCCAGCGACCGGCTGATCGTGAACGGCCAGGCCCGGGTTGGCGGCGTGATCGAACCGGTGGCCACCGCCCTGCTGCCCGGCGGCCTCCCCTTCGTGAGTGCCACCAGCCTCAGCAGCACCGCCACGGTGCGCCAGGGCATCGCCTTCGCCTGGCAACCGAGCGTGAGCGACAACACCCTCATCGTCACCCCCCAGCCCACCTTCCGGCCCGCCGGCTTTGCCATCAGCCCCAGCCAGAAAAGCCTCACCAACTACCTGAACCGCGCCTGGAACAACAGCGATCGCTTCCTGGCCCCAACCTTCGCTTACCTCTCGCAGCTGGGCAGCGCCGATCAATACCGCCAGACCCTGCGCACCATCGCCCCCCAGCCCCACAGCGTGCAGGTGCAGAACCTGCTGAACAGCGCGCCGCTGTTTCTTGGGGCTGCCATCGAGTGCCCCACCGATCTCTCGACCAGCGTGATGACGACGGAAACGAGCTGCCTGTGGGCTCGGGTTTCCGGTGTGTGGGAGAACCAATCCGGCCGTGAGGGCGATCCTGCGGCCCGGATGAGCGGTGTGGGCACGCGGCTCGGCGGGCAGTGGCAGGTGGCGCCATCTTGGTTCGTTGGCGGTTCCTTCGGTTATGGACGGGCGTGGGCGAACGCCGCCGACTTCTCCAGCCACGGCGACCTCTACGACGGCAGCCTCAGCGTGCGGCACACCCACAACGCCTGGACCTTCGCTGGTTCCCTGTCGATCGGCAGCGGCCAGTTCGAAAACAGCCGCACCTTCCAGCTCGTGCCCGTGGGCACGTTGGCGGGCACCAGCAGCAGTTACACCAGCAACACCGCTGCCTTGTTGATCGGCGGCCGGCTGCGGGCGGCCTATCAAATCCCCTTGCGCACGTTCTATCTACGGCCCTATGCCGATCTCGATCTGCTGCGCACCCAGATGCCGGGCTTTCAGGAGTCTGGATCAGAAGGCCTGCCCCTGGCCTTCCGCGCCAGCCAGACAACGGCGCTCAGCCTCTCACCGATGCTGGAGTTCGGCGGCGAGCGGCAGCTGGATGCGAACACGCGGCTTCGTCCCTACCTGGCCCTGGGGCTGAGCCTCCGCTCCGGCTTCAACTGGGCCATGCAGGCGCAGATCCAAGGGGCCGAGCCGGGTGATGGTCACTTCCGGCTTTTCGGCAACACCCCCGCTGTGGTGGGCCGCCTCGAGGCGGGTCTGCAGGTATTCAGCAACGACGGCTTCGACATACGCCTGGAGTATGGCCTCAGCGCCGGCAATGGCTATGTGGCACAGGTGCCGAGCGCCCGCTTCACCTATCGCTTCTGATCGTGGCCGCTGCGGTGCCGAGCGCTCCGCCACCAGCGGGGCGATGGCGTAGCTGCGGGTGAGCAGATCAAAACCGTGGGGGAGATCGCTGGGGTTCTCCACCAGCTCCGCCAGGTCGGTCGCCAGGTGCAGCAGCTGGCGGCGGAGGGTGGCGTGCTTCGCGAGGCGGCCTTTGCCGCCACTCTGCAAAGGTGGAGACGCACCAAGTCCACCGATTGATGGCCAGCCCCCAGGCGGAACCAGACGACTCCCCGTCCATCCTGATCGTGGCGGCCCTTCCTGAGGAACTCGACCATCCCGGCGTGCTGCACACAGGCGTCGGCAAGCTCAACGCGGCCTATGCGCTGACTCGGGAGCTGCAGCGGCGGCGGCCCAAGCTGGTGGTGAACTACGGCACGGCGGGCGGCCTCAACCCCTCCCTGGCGGGACTGGTGGAGATCCGCCGCGTGCTGCAGGTGGACATGGAGGCCGAACCCTTGGCACCCCGAGGCCAGACCCCCTTTTCCCCGGGCCCCTACCAGCTCGACTCCGGTACCGATGGCGTGGTGTGCGGCAGCGGCGACCGCTTCGTGACGGCGACGGATCCCTGGCTGCTCCAACACGGTGTTGAGGTGGTGGACATGGAACTGTTCGCGATCGCCTCCGTTTGCCAGCGGGAGGGGATCCCCTGGCGCTCGTTCAAGTACATCGCCGACCACGCCGACCGGAATTCCGGGACGAGCTGGCAGGCGCATGTGCGGGGCGGGCAGGACTTATTTCTGAAGCGGGTTGGGGAGTTGGCGATGGCGCCCAAGTGAAGATCGCCCCTGGTCCATCCGCCGGCCTGTCGAAGGGCGACTGCAGTAGGGGGCGTCCTGCCATCTTGATTGGCGCCGGACCAGCCACCCAGCAGCGGCCTTGGGCCTGAACGAGGCCAGGGTCCGCCGGTCTTGCTAGGCGTGGTGCTCACTCTGCTGCACTCACTGCCATGGCCCACACCAGCTCGGTGATCTGTTTCCACCAGCGCCCGCTCACGGTGTTCGCCAGCCCGGGGCGCTACGTGCAGGGCCCGGGCGCCACCCATGAGCTGGGGAGGGAGCTGCAGCGGCTGGGGCTGAGCGGCCGGGTGTTGTTCGTGGCCGGCCGCACGGCCCAACGGGATCTGCAGCCGATCTGGGAGCAAGTGCTGCCGGAGGTGGGCCTGGAGCCGGTGGTGATCGCCTTTGGCGGCGAATGCAGCGAGGCGGAAATCAACCGACTGGTGGCCGAAGCCCGCAGTAGCCAAGCGGTGGCCTTGGTGGGGGCCGGCGGCGGCAAGGCTTCGGATACCGCCCGGGCCGTGGCGGATGAGCTGAATGTGCCGGCGATCATCACCCCCACCCTCGCCAGCACCGACTCACCCTGCAGCGCCCTGTCGGTGATCTACTCCGAGGGCGGCAGCGTGGAGGGGTTCCGCTTCTACAACCGCCATCCGCTGCTGGTGCTGGTGGATACGCAGGTGGTGGCCCGCGCCCCGAAGCGCCAGCTGGTGGGAGGGCTGGGCGATGCCCTGTCCACCTGGTTTGAGGCCCGCAGCGTGCGCCAGAGCTGCAGCCACAACATGGTGGGAGGCTTGCCCAGCAGCACCAGCAGCGCCTTGGCCAAGCTTTGCTGTGACATCCTGCTGGCCGATGGACCGGCGGCCTGCGCAGCGGTGGATGCTGGCGCCCCCACCCCGGCGTTGGAACGGGTGGTGGAGGCCAACAACCTGCTGTCTGGCCTGGGCTTCGAGAGCGGCGGCCTGGCGGTGGCCCATGCCGTGCACAACGGCATCACCGAGATTCCAGGCAGCCACGATTACATCCATGGCGAGAAGGTGGCTTTCGGGCTGCTCACCCAGTTGGTGTTAGAAGGCCAACCGCAAACCGAAATCAACGAGATCCTGCACTACCAAAAGGCGGTAGGGCTGCCGATCACCCTGGCCCAGGTGGGGGTCGACGCCAACAATGACGACCAGCTGCAACGCATCGCCGCTCGCAGCGTCATCCCTGGCGAATCCAGTCACAACGAACCCTTCCCCGTGACCGC
>Ga0209299_1000134_pt1 | contig 39143 bp, 48 predicted proteins | sample S_140806_MF_Meta_FD_187326 | JGI IMG/M metagenome (GOLD analysis project Ga0209299, IMG submission 187326) | Freshwater microbial communities from Lake Simoncouche, Canada to study carbon cycling - S_140806_MF_MetaG (SPAdes) (version 2) | ecosystem: Environmental > Aquatic > Freshwater > Lake ...
CGCCAGAAACCAAAACCGATCTACACCGAGCAGCCGGTCAACGACGAGCTGCAAACAGGCGATAGCCGCGACCTTGGCGGTGAGATGCGCATCCAATCACCCTGGACGATAAATGACTGGCATTAAGCTGCTTGACCTTTGCAAGTATTACAAAGGTTTGTCTTACCAGATGGCGGCCATCTCCGAGCTGGAAGAGGCGATCAACAACGCCAACCCGCACATCCTGGGCCGCGAGCAAGCGTGGTTTAAGACCTGGAGTCAGGCTGGTAAGCAGCAGGCAACCAACCCACTGCCGACGCCGTACCAGAGCCAGCGGGACAACTACCGCGATGCCTGGCGGACGTGTTTCAGCTCAAGCTGCGCCATGCTGCTGATGACGCTCAAGCCGGGTGTGATCCACTCGGACGATGAATATATCAAGACCGTGTTCACGATCGGGGACACGACCAACTCAACCGTGCAGATCAAGGCGCTGCACCACTACGGCCTTGATGCACGGTTCAAGACCAACGGCAATCGTGCCTTAGTGCAACAGCAGATCGATGCAGGCAAGCCGGTGCCAGCGGGTTTTTTGCATCACGGAAGCGCGTCCGCACCAAGCGGCGGTGGCCACTGGCTGTGCATCATTGGCTACGACAACCAGCGCGGCTCCTACATCGTTCACGATCCATGGGGGGCCATGAACGTTGCAACCGGCGAGTACGGCAGCACCTTTGGCGCAAAGCAACACTACGACTACAAGACCTTCGAGCCACGTTGGATGGTCGATGGACCCAGCTCAGGATGGTGCATCATCGCTTAGGCTGCGGTGCGCTTAATTTTTATCTGTGCTGATTCCTGACCACGAGATTCGCCGCCTGTGCCAAATGCGGCAAATGGTCACGCCTTATGTTGAGGCGCACCTGAACCCAGCATCACTGGATGTAACGCTTGGTGATCGGATCATGATTGAGGTCACCGGCACCCGTGAACTGGAGATCACCGGCATCCATAACTACAGCGAAGAGCAGCCGTATTGGATTAAGCCGGGTGAATTTTTCCTTGCTGAAACCAGGGAAATCTTCCACCTGCCTGATTACGTCGGTGCTCAGTTTGTGCTGAAGTCAAGCCGTGCCCGTGATGGTTGGGACCACGCAGAAGCTGGTTGGTGTGATCCAGGTTGGTATGGGTCACGGCTGACCATGGAGCTTAAGAACAGCAGGCGGTTAAATGCGCTGCCGATTTGGCCTGGGATGCGGATTGGGCAGATGAAATTCATCTTGGTGTCAGGCACACCAGAAAGCACATATGCCCAAACCGGCCGCTACAACTGCGATCTCGGCGTTACGGCGAGCAAGGGTTGAACCTATGGATCAACCCCGGTGCCTCTGCGGGGTCGTACAACTCAATCATTGAGTAGTTGTCAAAGCCGTTTTGCTCGGCAAAGACCGTGGCGGCGATGTGGGTCGTGAATGGACCCACTTGGATGGCATCGATCAAAAGTGCGTAATTCATTGAAATTTGATTTAACGGATCGACAATAAGCCGCGACCTGCCCCACTGGTAAGGCAGTTGCATTTCTTTACGTTTGTGCCCGTTGGCTAGCCTAGGGGCAGCGGCAACTGCCCGGTGCGGTCTTACATCTTTGAGATCGGAGCCAAGGTAGTCGTCCGTTCGGACGGCGATCCCGATGAGTTGCCAGCGGACATGTACGCACGGATCACCGAGTTCATTGAGAACGAGGAAGATCTGCTGTCGCTTGAAATCGAGCTGTTCCCCCTGCCAGACGCCAACAGTGGATCATCAGATCGATGGAACGACTCTGATTCCGAGGAAGGAGGCGAAGCGGCGATGGCGTGATGCCGTGCTGCTTCGCAGTGATTACTGTTGCGCCTACTGCAACGAGCAGCTTGGCCCCCGTAGCGCCACGCTTGACCACATTATCCCAAAGGTTATGGGTGGGTTAACCGTGCCAGAAAATTTGTGCGGTGCTTGCATCACCTGCAATGGCAGCAAAGGACACCGTGACTGGCGTGATTGGTTTCGCAGCCAAGCGTTCTACAACGTGACCCGCGAAGAAGCCATTGACTCTTGGCTTGCTCAGTAATACTGCACGTAGATCTCAGCCTGCCATAGATCGTTTGTATAGCGACAAATGGCGCCATGCTGTCCGCAGGCACGATACACAGGCTCTTCGCCAAAGCTGTGGTCTAGCAATTCAATCCAGCGTCCATCGCCCCTGTCCATTCGCTCCAGTACTGCCCTTTCCATCGTCGTAAAGCTCGCATCGAGCCGCAAACCGCCCCTTATTCTGCCGTGCCTCAGGGAACCCAAAGCTACATTTGTCACCTCTGGGCAACCAATGGATGCAAGACCAGCACTTGGCTTTTTTGTTAAGAGTTTCTTCAATTTTTTCAAATGATTCATTGTGTAAAAGTGCAACGTAATGGTATTGAGCGCGGATGTAAGCCTCCCTTACATCAGGAGTACAAAGGTCAATAATTGTTTCATCTCGGTGCGGTAGCCGAAATTTGGCGCGCCAGTTTTCGGACAGCGTGCGCCGTTCGACAATAATCCGACCGTTGTACAGGCTGATCATTCCAGTTCGCCGTAGGCCGGCTCGTGGTACATCCGTTCCAGCAGCATGGATGCTGGTTCTGGCTCGTGGTATGTCGGACCAAATTCGGCAGCAACGGCTGGGTCCGAAAAATCCCGAGCAATGTAAATGGCTTCTGTGCTGTGCTGCTTGATGACAACCAAGCTGACATTGGGACTGCTGATCAGAACACGCATTGCGCAATTCTCCAGCCAGTTGAGGAATGGTGCTTTCATGATTCAATGGTAGTAATAAGACGATCCAAATACCAGCGTGCCTTCTTCAGTGATTCTGGCCCGCCTTTATGGCGCTCACGCCAAACGTACTTGGCAATATTCCCTTTCAGGTAGCCTCTGTACTCTTCTGGCGTTAGCTGCGCTGCAATTGCGTCGATGCATTCGATGGATCCGTCGTTGTAATGCGACGGGTGGTTGACCGCGTCAGTCATCGCTGGCCAGTGACATTTCAATCTTGATGGCAGCCTGGAAGTAGCCAGCAATTTTCATGCGGGCAAATGTCGGGCCAGCATCAGCCGAATGCTTGTTGTCAATCTGACCGTACTCAAAACGAGACTCATCAAGCGAGGCAAGCGTCTCAACGTTCAATGTCCGCAAGTCTTGGTCGGACATATCCTTGAGATCATCAAGCTGGACGTTACGGCCCAGCAGGTAAGACTTAAAGAAGATTGGTGCGGGTGCTGAATTGGTCATTCCCATCCTTTCATTAGGTGAATTCGAATTGCTTCCATGCAAGCCATAGCGTGCTTTTCGGCAAGGTGGCTTTCGGTGCCACCGATTGCCTTGATGCAATCATCCAGGATCATACGCCCATCCGTGTCGCGCAAGTTGGCGCCAAGGTCAGCGCAAAACTCTTGCCACAAATTGGTGTAGGTGCCGTTTGTACGGCCACTGGCCGTATACAACGCATCAATGAAGTGGGCGCGATTCAGGTCAAGCTCGTGTGGTTTCATTTGATGATGTCAAGCAGGTTGCGGCATTCTTGCCAGGCTATCGAATTGTGGTGCAACTGGTCCATGCGGACACGAATCAAAGCCTTGACGTGTTCGCGCTCATGCTCGCGGCCAGCCTTAAACAGGCCAGAATCGCTTACCAGTGCTTGTAGACGCTGAAGAGGTTCAATCATTGGATGCTTTGGTAAAGATGTTGCATTCTCCTGCAAAGTAAAGATTTTGTGCTGGTTCGGGAAAGCCAAGAGAACATTTGCCTTTAAGCCACAGGGCACAGCATTCACAGGAATGCTTAGCAAAAGAATTTCGCCGAGGAATTTCGGGAAATAACTTTTTGTGGCCTACACCAAAACGTATTTGCTCAACAGTTTGGCGTGAAATGCCATACCGTTGAGCCATGGCTTTGTGGGTGTCAGGCGACAGAAGGATGTCGCGCACCGCTTCTGGCGGAACCTTAGTCATCGTCTGTCATCCATTCCATTTGGCTGAGATATGGCAACCACTCTTCAGTGGTTGATTCCTTGGCTTCAAGCAGCGTAGGTGCCTGTACAAATTCAAGGACTGATGCTTCTGGAATGCAAAAATAATAAGTGTTCATGGCTTGAGCACCTGTTGGCAAACGGGTTCGCTTTGAGCCGTAAGAACGGTCTGCTCGCGACCATTGCTGATACCCGCGGCATAGACCGCAAACATCAAAGCGATGACGGCAAGGCGGTTGACAAATGGATTGCTGATCATTGGATTGGATTTGATTGGATACAGGAGCGTTGCCCCGTGTGACCACACTACACCATGCACGGCGCATCTGCGATGCCTGTTAAAAATCTTCACCGTGCTTAAGCGCCGTTTTTCTTTGGATGGCAGCGTTGGCCTTGGCAAGGTTTTCCATCACGTCAGCAGCCTCAACAAAGCTTGGCTCCAGCGTGAGCCGAGTTCGCAGCACCGGCTTGTGCTGGTGGCGGTCAGACCAGCCAATGGCGTAATCAGGGACAGCTATTTCGACCGTAAACCACGCATGACCACAAGACCCACAGACCCGTTTGCGCACCACCTCATTAGGCAAATGGCCATTGGTCACGGGTGTCCTGTTGTTCTTGCTACCGCACTCGGGACAATTCATTAGGCATCATGGGGCAGTCTGCCCGTAAAAAGTGGAAGATTTTGGTCAGTGGATGATCCCCAAGGTGGCGACGGAAGATCAGCTCAAGATTGAGGTAATGGCCCGGCGTCTTGAGATCACCCAAAACGTCGGACCACTTGCAGCATCGCTTTACCGCTCTTGGAACCTTCAGCAGGCATTGCTCCAGCAAGCGACCAATGAAATCGCACGACTGGAGCTGCTACTGATGAAGCCTTAAAACAGGTCGACCTCGACAATCTCGACCACAGAGCCACCCGTTGCCTTGGCCAAGCTCTCAGCAGCGCCGGAAGCTGCCATCTTCTCCTCAATTGCCTTCATGGTCTTGTAGTCAGGTTCGAAGGCAAGACTCAGGTAGTTCTGGCCGCTGCTGGCAGCTTGCTTAGTCCAGCCACTGATCTTGACCGGAATCTCACCGCGATCATTGGCGCCGGCATTCATCACGTAGGACGCAAACGCCATGCGGTCCTCTTCTTTGATGCTGAACACGCCATCAAATGCCGGATAATTACGGCTGGGGTCGTAGCGATCCTTGAAGCGTTCTTGCAATTTCTCAGGTGTGTTTTTAAACAATGCGCCGCTGGCTTTAAAAGTCATTGGTTATCAGGTGTGATGGTGTTGGCCTTTTCGTATTGCTCCACCTCGGCCAGGGGATAGAGCACGCGACCGTTGATCTTGGTAAAGGCAGGGCCAGTATTACTGGACCGCCACCTGATCAACGTCTGGCGGTGGAGGTGCCACCGCTCAGCCAGTTGCAAATCAGTAAAAAATTCAGAAGAGGTCATCAGGCTCGGTTTCAATAACTGGTGCAGACTGTACCTTGGCGTTGAGATCGTCAACATTGGCAGAAACCTTAACGGTTTGCACGTCAATCACCTCCTCCTGGGTCTGAAGACCCACCAGCAGGTCGCCAGCAAAGAGGCGGCCCCAAAATGCTGCGCTTCTGTACCTGATCATCAGCTCCGGCATGGTCAGCCATTTGCTGCCTGCCTTGGTGGCCCATCCTTCCTTTTTGGCCATCGCCATCGTGATGGTTGGGCCCTTCAGCTCTTGATCTGTCTTGATGTCAGTAGCCACGGCGTAGCAAGCAAGGCTGTCACCTTCGCCGCTGATCTCAAACCGCAGCGGCGTGAACCGGCCGCAGCCGTTGACCATGGCAATAATAAAAGCGCTGCTCCAGCTGGGGCGGCCATGGATGATGTGCAAATGCTGCATACACAGGAAAGGCGAAATGCCCATCCGGTTTGCAATCTCAAGCGCCACCAAACAGTTGGCAAAACCCTGCTGCCCCTGGAACTGGGGCGGGATTAATGTTGAGCTAGCCAATGCCTTCGCAATGCGTTGGGCATCTTCAAAAGCTTGGATGCCAGAGAAGACTGAGTTGCTGGTCGTTGTAATTGCTGTGTTTTCCATTAGTAAGTTTCAATTTCAGTTGGTGTAGGCATAGTCCCATCAGCCTTAGGTCGCATCCAGGGTGGAAGGTTAATGACCTCCACTTGATCGCTGTACCCAGGCCAATAGTCAGCAGCCTTGCAAATGTTGAGTTTGTCAAGATCTGCGCGAGCAGTCTGGCCGCCGATCTCAACCATTTGCAGGTCTGCAACGTACACCGCGCAGGCATACGGTGGCTTTTTCTCAACGGCAATAAAAATAAATTGCTCCGGGCGTTTGCCCGTTGCTTTTTCAATGCCGTCCAAATACCACGCAGCCTGTACGTGGTAACGCCACTTGGCGATCGACTGCTGAAATGCCTTGGGACTGGCATCCTCGGTGGTTTTGAGATCCACGATCATGCTGCCGTCATTTAGCAGCCAATCGGGGCGGCACTTGCATTGCAGGCCGCTAATCTCGTCATGCCACATGTGCGTCGTCTCTGCCTTACCGGGTAAGCCGAGCAGATAAGCCGCAGCCGGGTGACTGAGCACTGATCGCCCAATCCGCATCACAAGATCTGCATCCTCACGGCTGATAACCGTGCGGGTGCCAATGGCCGTTTGGAATACCTCCCACTCAGCCTTGCCAACCTTGGTGCGCCTGTCAATTCCGGCGGGCGCCACAACGTATTGCGCGTCCCATTGGTCCAGTTCTAAGACGTGCGTATGCACAGCAGATCCGATGGCCATTGCAGCGGTAGGCTCCTGCGGCACACGGTTGGGATCCAAGTAGCGTGCCCAATAATGCAGCGGACTTTTGGCCACTAGGTCAAGGTGGCTTTTGCTGACGGCTGCGTGGGCGTGGTAGGCCGCGTTGTCCATAGCGGGTTGCGGAAGACCTGCCGATCCTATACCATCAGCACACCTATTGCAACCTCATGCAACTCACCCATCAAGATCTTTACGTGCCGGCCCAGGCTGGAATTCTTCGCCAGATCAGCGCTTTGGCCCGTAAAAGACACGAGCCACACGGTTCCCCAACAATTGAGCTTTGGGGCGTTGCCATCGAAAGCTGCATCGCTGAATACCTCGTTGCTCAATCTCTTGACCTTTCATGGCGTCCGTTTGTTGCAAACCCTGGAGAGCTGCTAGCGGACGTTGGCAATTCTTTACAAGTTCGCCAAACAAATCATTTAAATGGTTCATTAATTATTTATACAAAAGATCCGGTAAATCATGATTACGTTTTGGTTGTTGGCTCAATGCTTGAGCAGCGAATTGTTGGCTGGATAGAAGGCAAGAACGGAAAGCAAGACAAGTATTGGCGCACTGACGTGCGTAAAGCTTCGTACTGGGTTCCCCAGTCAGATCTTCATTTAATTTCTAAATTAATCAAATGACAAAACTTCGTCTGTATCAACAGGAGGCGGCTTGCGATCTCGTCGCCATCCTCAACAAGCAGCGCATCGCCTACCTTCGCGGTGAGGTCCGCACCGGCAAAACCTTTACAGCACTTGAAACTGCCCGCCGGCTGGGCGTGCTTAATTGCCTCATTGTTACTAAAAAGAAGGCCATTGCCTCAATTGAGGCAGATCGTGACGCCCTTGGCTTGACCTCCAAAGTCGAGGTGACCAACTACGAGCAGGTGCCCAAACGTGCTGGTCGCCACTACGACCTTCTCATCATTGACGAGGCGCACAGTGTCGGTGCCTATCCCAAACCCTCCAAACGCTGGCATGACCTGCAATCCATTCATTTCAAATACCTGCTCCTGATGTCCGGTACTCCATCGCCGGAGTCCTACAGCCAGCTCTACCACCAATTCGCCCTAGGCCCTACGCGTTGGTCCGGCTACCGCAATTTCTACGACTGGGCAAAGGCCGGATACGTCTCTATTGGCACCAAATACGTCGGCACCGGCCAGCAGGTCAACGACTACAGCAAAGCTGACGAGGCTCGCATCATGGCCGATATCCAGCCGTTAACCGTCACCATCACCCAACAGCAGGCAGGTTTTACCACCCAAATCGAAGAGCAGGTGCATCAGGTCCAGATGAAGCCGCGCACCTACCGTCTGGCCCGCCGCATCATGAAAGATGGCGTGATCGGTCGCCCGGACTGCCGCAGCGTCCTGGCTGACACCGGAGCAAAAGCCATGTCAAAGCTCCGCCAGATCTACTCCGGCACCGTCATCACCGAGGCGCATGGCGCTGTCATCTTTGACCGCTCCAAGGCCCATTACATCCGTGACCACTTTGCTGGCCGCAAGCTGGCCATCCTTTACTGCTTCAACGCAGAAGGCGACATGCTCCGTAAGGTCTTTGCTAACACCTGCACCGATAGTCCCGAAACCTTTAACGCCGACCCCCAAGCCACTTACATCGGCCAAGTGCAAGCATCCCGCGAAGGCGTCAACCTATCCACCGCCGATGACCTTATCTTCATTGGTATCGACTACAGCGCCCTGTCCTACCTCCAAGGTCGGGACCGTGCCAGTTACCTTGGCCGTGATCGCGCAAACCGTGTCCATTTCATCTTTGCCGCACGCGGCATTGAGCCACGGGTCTACGCTCAGGTTCGCGACAAGCAGAATTACACCACTGCGCACTATGCGGCAGACCGAGGCATCCTTTCAAAAGAAGCTGATCAAGCAGTACGAAGCTGATGGCTGGTACGTCTTGAAAGTTATCCAATGCAACAAACCCGGCTGGCCGGATCTGATGCTGTTAAAACCAGATGAGCTAAGGCTTGTCGAAGTCAAAGCCGCAGACGGTCGCGTCTCATCCATCCAGGCATACCGCCACGCAGAGCTGCAAATGCTCGGCTTCAACGTAGAAATCATCAAACCATGAGCCTTATCGAACAACTGCACACCCTGCCGTCCGAGTGGGGTTACGTTGCAGTCGGCCACAGCAAACGTCCATACCAAGCCAAATGGCAGGACAATCCGCTTAACCAAGATCAGCTCACAACTGAGATCAAAGCTGGACGTGCCCACGCCATTGGTGTCATAGCAGGCCCCCAATCCGGCGGCCTTCTCTTTGTCGATCATGACGGCATCTCGGCTGGTGAAGTACTTGAATCAATCGGTGCTCCAAGCCGTGATTTACCCAAATCTTGGGCCGTCACCTCGGGCCGTAATGGCCGCTTTCAAATCATCTACAAAGTCCCAGTCCAATATTGGGACCAGATCAAGACACGCAAGATTAAGTCTGGTAAGTACGACGAAGACGGCAACGTCGAGCAGCTTGAACTTCGCTGGACCGGTTGCCAATCCGTCGTAGCAGGTAGCCATCCAATGACCGGCGGCTACCGCTGGCTTAAAGGTCGAGCACCTGCTGACCTGCCATTGGCTGAAGCGCCAGTTGCATTGATCGAGCAAATGCTCCAAAAGGCGCCAGAACCAGTGCAACCGCTGATCCCACCAGCTCCCCGCAGGAAGGAACGCACCGATAGCGAATGGGCACGTATCTGGCTTGATGCGCTTAACCCATCACGAGCCTCCGATTACGACGAATGGATAGCCGTTGGAATGGCTCTTCAATCCGTTGGCGATAACTCTCTACTCACCGACTGGGACCGATGGTCTGCTCAATCTGCCAAATACGAGCCAGGATCGTGCGACGAAAAGTGGCGCACCTTTGAACCGGGCGATGGCTACAGCATCAAGGCGCTTTGCAACATGGCTAAGCAAGACGGCTGGCGGGCAAAAGAAAAGCTCAGCCGGACAAAGCCAACTGAGCCAGGGATCCTTTCATCCGACACCAAATTAGCCAAAAAAGACAAAGACGACGACGAATACAAAGTTGAAAAGCTGGAGGCCAACAAACTCTTAGACATCCTGCGGCCACAAGGGACCGATGAATCAAAATTTCGTTACAACATTTTTACCCAGCAGATTGAAATACAGGGTAAGGTGGCCAAAAATATTGAGCATTTTTATCTTGAATTATCGGAAAAGGGATGGAAAGTTGGAAAAGAAGTTGCCCTAGATTGCGTTGTAAAAGTTGCTCATGAGCACTCATATGATCCTGTTCGGTTATACCTTGAGCACGTTGAAGCGCAAGTACCTCCAACTTGCATTGATCGCATCGCATCCACTTATTTGCGGCCAGAAGATGGCACTTTAAGGGAACCCACTCTTTACGACCACATGATCAAGCGGACGCTAATTGCAGCTGTTCGACGTATTTTTGAGCCCGGCTGCAAACACGACCACGCATGCGTGCTCATGGGCGATCAAGGTGCCCGCAAGTCATCATTTTGGTCTGCTATCGGCGGACCTTTCTTTTCCGATGCGCTAAGAAGCATTAAGTCGAAAGATGATTTAATGGTTTTGCATAGCTCATGGATTATGGAGTGGGCCGAAATTGATCACATTGTAGGCAAACAACATGCTGGTGAAATTAAAAGTTTTCTCTCTCAATCCACCGATAAGTTTCGCGTGCCCTATGGCAAGGCTACTGAAGCTTTTCCGCGTCGCGGAATCATCGTTGGTTCAACCAACCGCGACAACGGTTTCCTCGTCGATGACACTGGCAACCGCCGCTTCTGGGTCATACCCGTCACATGCACGCTTCAGAGGCCCATAGACGTGCCCAACCTCATGATTGAGCGCGATTCCATCTGGGCCGCGGCCATGGCCGCCTACAGGGCCGGAGAGACCTCAATCCTGACGACCAGCCAGGAGGTACAGGTCCAAAACGAGAACACTTCATACCTCGTCGAGTCTCCTTGGGTTGCCCCCATTGATGCCTGGCTACGCGCACCCCACAACCGCGCCAAAACCATCACGACCGGCCTTCTCCTGGCCGAAGCAATCCAGAAACCGATCGAGCGTCAAACCCGTTCAGACCAGATGCAGGTCGGCAGCATCCTCCGCGACCTCGGTTACGCCAAAAAACGCACCACGGTCGATGGCTGCCAGAAATGGGTTTTCTTCCAACCTCGGTAAAGCAGGTTGGCAAGCCAAAAAGCCAGTCGTGCAAAGGCGTTTTCTATCCTTTCTAACCATCTAACCTATATATATAAGTAGTAGTAGTAAGTAGTAGTAGGGGTATAGGGGGTACGTACAGGGGGGTGTGGGTGCCTCCTAAGGGAAAGGTAGGCATGGTTGGAGGTTGGAAAGGGCCTAGACGGCCTCCTCCTGGCCGATCCAGTCCTTCAGCTCACGCACGTACCCCCGGAGCGTTGCCGCTTGGCTGAGGTGCTTCTGGTCGCCAGTAGCGAGGTGAAACGCCACGTGACGGTCCACGGCATTCAGGCATTCCTTGATCAACGGGTTCCACGGTTCCCGCACCGGCGTATTCCACTCGCGCTTGCTCACGGCTCCAAGAGTCGTAATGGTGTCGGCCTTAGCCTAAGAAATATTGAGCTACGCGCCAGATGGCTGAGTTTGCAATTGAGTTCAATCCAGAACAAATGATTGGCAAACTGAATGACCTGCAAAAGCTTGTCATTCCAAAGGCTGCTGAGATGGCGCTAAACGAAACTGCGTTTGCCATTCGTGAACACATGAAGAAAACCACCATGGAAGTTTTTGATCGTCCTGTGCCGCTCACGGTTAACAGCACGTTGTACAAGAAAGCTTCAGGTGACCAGCAGCAATTGCAGGCCACAATTTTTATCCGTGATGACGTGCCAAAAGGTAACGCACCATCCCGCTATTTGAATTCACAAATCAACGGTGGTTTGGCGTACAGAACGCGCTTTGCTAAGAAGCTTGGAAATATGGCAGACCCTGATGAATCTGGTGGCAATGCACCGATCTTGGCGCCTAACCGCGTAATGGTTCCCGCAATCGGGTCCAAGAATGTCAGGTTAAATCAATACGGCAACATGTCCCCCGGTCAGTTCACGCAGATTATTGCTGCGTTGGAGAACTCAAGCTCCGCTGGTGGGGGCAGCTGGCAGGGCAAGGGCGGTGTGAACTATGTGTATTTCAACCAAACAATGGTTGATGAGAAGAGGCTGCGCAACACCAAGCCAGGCATTTTCAGGTTGAAAGGGCGTGAGCTGAGCAGGGTGATGACCGAGATTCCCACGCCTACAAACACGGGTAAGTTCAAATTCTTTGATATTGGCCGGCAGATTGCTGAGACTGAATTTCCAAAACGATTTTTTCAGCGAATTATTTTGTGACTCAGTTCTTGCGAGGTATCGGTTTAAGGGCCGCAGTTCCTGCAAGGGTTCGGTTTAAGGAGTGCCTAGTTCTTGCGGGGTACCGGTTTAAAGGCGGTTTAAGGGTTTTGCCTTAGATGCATGTACTATCTGTAGTACAAATACACGCTAGTACACTTGGGCCATAGTACAGACAAACGGGGAGTTTGCGTGTACTACTGCCCCTAATCAACATTTCTTAATATTAAATAAACTGATTAAAAGCATAACAAATATTTATATTTCAAAATACAACAATTGTCCCCGCTTGTGCCTCCAACTTGATATAATTATTTCAAGTCGCAACTTGCGGCCCTAAATCTAATCAAATGAACATCACCGAAAAGAACACCAAGGCCGAGATTGTTTCCGCTTCGTGTGAAATTATCGACAGCCAAGCAGACATCATCAATCAGCTCCAAGAGCGTCAGCTCGTACTTTGGTCCCTGGTTGGCGTGCTAGCCGTGCTCCTCGCCTTCGGCGCTTAGGTTACGAATTGTGACAATCCCCCACACTCTCCATGGTGTGGGGTTATTCTTGTTTCAGCGGGAGAGGTCCCGTTTTATCCCATCGAATGTTTCAAAATGTTCCAACATCTTTCGCGCCTGCTCGATCTCAACCTCAAGCAGAGCACCAGGGCAGACGGGTCACAATTCTTCGCACTTCACGAAGACGCCCCAGATTGGATGCGCCAGGCCCTGTTCGCTTGTCACCAGGACGAGCACCCCAATGATTGGCGGTATTCAACCGTTAAGAGGCTGGCGGAAGACCTCAGCCAATACGCCTACGCAGAGGAAGCCAGGGAGCACACGGGGGACACGGCGGACAATCTGAACGTCGTGTCACACCACCAGCTCTTTACCTGGTATGCAGACTGCCCCAGCAGGGCCTCCTACGTTGACCAGTACAGAAGCGACTTCGGCGCTGAAGCATCAGAAGATGTGATGTCCGATCTTTCTCTTGGCCACTGGTACGCGATCGAGCAAATGCTGGGAATCCTGATCAATCACATCGAGGACCAAGTAGAAGCCTGAGCCTAACAGTCTCGCTGCTTGCACAACCTACTCCGCCTATTGGTGGGGTATTTTTTTGTGCCTTTATATTGAGAATCAATTGCAATGCTATCGAGACGCAATTGCGGGTCCTTACTGACACCTACGGTGCAGGTAATTTCGAACCCCCTTACAAAATTAGCGTCAGGCGCATACGAGTCTCAACAAGAGACGCAATTGAGACTCATTTAAGACCAAAAAATCAAAAGCTGACCATTGTATGCCAAAAAACACCTATGTGGTGTTATTTGCCATAAAAGCAGGCTAAATTGAACAGATGGAGCCTGTTTCAACTAAAGAGCTGTCCCAGACGCTTGGGATCACCATCGGCCGCATCTCTCAGCTCAAGACAGAAGGCCGTTTTGCAGGATGTTTCACGGTTGAGCGCAACCGCATCCTTTGGGATGAGGAGAAGGCTGTGGATGCCTACAAGAATGCCAACCCCAGCACAGTTACGTCACCAGAGCGGCTGGCCACCTCTGCCCTGGACATCCCAACCTTTAACGAAAGCAAGGCCAAGTCCGAGCACTTTCGTGCCGAGCTGGCACGGCTTGAGCTTGAGACAAAGGAGGAGCAGCTGGTCGAAGCCAGCCGCGTGGAGCGCGAAGCGTTTACGGTGGCCCGCAGCGTCCGTGATGCCTTGAACACCATTCCAGATCGGGTATCCAACCAGTTGGCTGCCGAAAGCGATCCGGTGATCATCCACAAAAACCTGAGCGAAGAGATCCGCAAGGCGCTGGAGAGGTTGACTGATGCGTGATGGCGCACGGATCTACAAGCAGGCTTTTCTTAATGGCTTGAAGCCTGACCCTGACCTGACCGTGAGCGAATGGTCGGACTTGTACAGGATGCTGTCCAACAAGGCATCAGCGGAACCCGGGCCGTGGCGCACCGATCGCACGCCTTACCTGCGGGAAATCATGGACTGCATGTCTGCTAACAACACCACGCAGAAGGTGGTGTTCATGGCTGGTGCGCAGTTGGGCAAGACCGAGGCAATCAACAACGTGGTGGGGTACATGATTGCCCACGCACCTGGACCGGCGTTATTTGTGCAACCCACGATTGAGATGGCCAAGCGTCTCAGCAAACAGCGCTTGGACTCATTGATTCATGAGACGCCATGCCTTGCAGATAAGATCGCGCCAGCCAGGAGTCGAGATAGTGGGAACACAATGTTCAGCAAGGAATTCCCAGGGGGGATCCTGCTTCTTACTGGTGCAAACAGCGCCACTGGTCTTCGCTCTGCTCCTTGCCGGTGGGTATTGCTGGATGAGGTGGACGCTTTCCCGTCCGACGTTGATGGCGAAGGAGACCCTTGTGCATTGGCTGAACGTCGTGCATCCACTTTCAGTCGGCGAAAGATCATCCTGACTTCAACGCCAACTGTCAAAGACATGTCTCGGATTGAGACTGAGTATTTAGCTAGCGACCAGCGCCGCTTTTTTGTGCCGTGCCCACATTGTGACCACAAGCAGTGGTTGCAATGGAAGAATTTGCAATGGCGCGATGGGGATCCAAAAACCACGGCTTACGTGTGCGAGAGCTGTGGCGCTCACATCCCCGAGCACTTCAAGTCGGAGATGCTACGCAAGGGTGAATGGCGGGCAACTGCGACGAGTGAAGACCCGCGTACCGTTGGGTTTCACCTGTCCTCGCTGTACTCCCCACTTGGTTGGAAGAGCTGGGAGGAGATTGTCATTGAGTTTTTGCGTAGCAAGAATGATGCGCCGCTGCTCAAAACTTTTGTCAACACCGTGCTTGGCGAGACGTGGGAGGAAGAAGTCGGGGCAAAGCTTGGCGCCGAAGGCTTGGCGGAGCGTGCCGAGTTCTACCCGGCCAGTGAAATCCCGCGGGATGCGTCGATCGTCACGGCTGGCGTTGACGTGCAGGACAACCGCGTGGCTGTTGGCATTTACGCATGGGGCGCTGGTGAGGAGTGCTGGCTGATCAGCCATGGGGAGGTTTACGGCGATCCAGCAAGTGGCAAGTTGTGGGAGCAAGTTGATGACCTCGTACTAAGGGACTATCCAAGGGAAGGTGGTGGGTCTACGCGCATTTCGGCTGTTGGCATTGACTCTGGGGGTCACTTCACCTCAGAGGTTTACGCTTACGCCCGCAGCCGTCGCGGTGATGGTGTGTTTGCTTTGAAGGGGCAGTCGGTCCGTAACAAACCGCCGATTGGAAAACCTTCCAAGGTGGATATTAACTACAAGGGAAAAGTGCTTAAAAATTCAGCCGAGGTGTTTCCGGTCGGTAGCGACACGATCAAAACAACGCTGTTTGGCCGGATGAAGCACAACGAGCCGGGGCCTGGGTACATTCACTTTCATGCCGAGGCTGGTCTGGAGTACTTCAAGCAATTGACGGCTGAACGGCAGGTGGTGCGGTACGTCAAGGGATTTGCTATTCGCGAATGGAAGAAAAAGGCAGGTGACCGCAACGAAGCGTTGGACTGTTTTGTGTATTCGTTTGCGGCGCTGAATTATTTATACATGCGATTCAACCGGGCCACAATATTTGAGCAATTTGCGCGTAAGCTGGGCGCTGAGCCTGTCAAGGCTAAAAAGACAGAGCCAATGCCGATAGAATCTCCCTATCGGCCGCAACGACAGCGTAAGGCCCGCGCCTCTTCATCATTCGTAACAAACTGGTGACCATTCTTGTTCCAGAACTGATTTACGCCGGGGACACGGTTGTTTTTGACGTGCCCGAGTTTACGGATGCAATTGGCACCACCATTTCCAGTGGCACCTATACGTTGAAGTGGTACGCCAGAACCAATACTGCATCTGAAGGCACCACCATTACTGCTGCCGCCGAAAGCACAGGCTGGCGGGTAACGGTGCCAGCCGCCACAACATTGGCCTTTGATGCTGGCTTGTGGACGTGGCAGGCAATTGCGTCCTATTCCACAGTGCAATACACCGCAGGCCGCGGTCAGTTCACCGTCAAAGCAAGCGCGGCTTACACCGGCACACCGGGTGCGTTTGATGATCGCTCCCGCGCTGAAATCGATCTTGGCTTTGTGGAGGCCGCCATCCGCACCTTGGCGCAGGGTGGCGCGGTACAGGAGTACACGATCGGCAACCGCAACCTCAAGCGTTACAAGATGCCTGAGCTGTTGCAATTGCGTGATGTGCTTAAAGCTGAAGTTGACAGGGAGCGAAGAGCTGAAAAGATTAGGCAGGGACTCGGCAACCCTGGCGTCGCTCGCGTGAGGTTCACCTAATGGCTTTCTTTGGTTTCGGTCGCGTCTCGAGCGTCCAAAAGGATCTACGCAAGGCGCAAGAGCGCAACGCAAATCTCAAGCGGGCATATGCAGCTGTTGCAAGCAATCGACTCACATCTGATTGGATCAGTCTTGGCACAAGTGCCGACAGTGAAATCAAAAATAGCCTCAGGCTGCTTCGAAATCGCGCTCGCCAGTTGGTTCGTGATTCTGACTTTGCCAAGGCGGCGTTGAGAGCAGTTCGCAACAACGTGGTTGGCACGGGCATTAAGCACCAAGCGCAGGTGCAATTCCAGCGTGGCGGTAAGCTTGATGATCGGATCAACCGGTTGATTGAAAAGGCATGGGATGAATGGACCTGTGCAGACACCTGTCACGTTGCTGGCCAATTGAGCTGGCAAGACATTCAGCGGTTGTCGATCACATCAATGATTGAATCAGGCGAAGTTTTTATTCGTCTGGTCAACCAAACATTTGGCGACAGCAAGGTTCCGCTTGGCCTTGAGGTGCTTGAGGCTGATCTGCTTGATGACGATTACACCGGCGTCGAGGCTAACGGCAACCGCGTTCGCATGGGCGTTGAGATTGATGAGTGGGGCCGTCCAGTTGCCTATCACTTCCTGCGCACGCACCCTGGTGACTACCAATTCACCGGCACTGCTGCTGTTGCCAAAAGGCGCCAGCGCATTTCTGCCAAGGATGTCATCCACTTGTATTCCATCGAGCGCCCCGGCCAGACGCGTGGCGTCACAGGATTTGCCTCCGCAATCATGCGGCTCCGCAACTTAAGCGGATACGAGGAGGCCGAGATTGTGGCTGCACGGGCGTCTTCAGCAATGATGGCGTTTGTGCGCACGCCAGATCAGGAGCTGTTTGAGGACGGCAAGTTTCAAGATGATTCGGTCCTTGATTTTTCGCCTGGTTCAATCCGCCGGTTGGCACCTGGCGAAGAGATGCAATTCTTCTCGCCCAACCGCCCAGACGATGCGTTTACGCCTTTTGTGGCGCAGATGTTGCGCGCAGTCGCTTCCGGTGTTGGCTGCTCCTATACCCAAGTCAGTTCTGACTTCAGCAAGAGCAATTACAGCTCTTCACGGCTTGAGCTGCTGGAAACGCGGACGCATTACAAAACTTTGCAGCAGTATTTGGTTGAAGCATTGTGTGAGCGGGTCTACGAGCGTTGGTTGGAAATGGCTGTTATGGCAGGCGTTTTGAACTTGCCTGGCTACGAAATCGACCCTGAGCGCTATGAGGAGTCCAAGTGGATTCCCCCTGCCGCTCAATTTGTGGATCCACAGAAAGAAGCTGATGCTTACAAGTCATTGATCCGTAATGGCATTATGACTCTTTCGCAAGTCATCGCCTTGCATGGCGGTGATTTTGAGGAGCAAATGCGTCAGCGGGCGCATGAACTGGCGTTGGCCGATGAGCTTGGCATTGTGCTTGACAGTGATCCCAGTCAGGTCAGTGGATCTGGTATACAACAGCCGCAAATGGTGGAAGATACCGCCGAACCCGATAATCTGGAAGAAGATGAGGTTGAGGAACTGGATTCGTGAGCAGGTATTTTCGAGAGCTTGCCAAACGCGCAAAGGTAGGCGATAGCGAAATCAACCTGATGCCAACTGAAGGCATGAGGACTGAAGCGCAGCGCTACAAAGATTGGAAAGCGGACGGCAAAGCAGGCGGCACGGACGTTGCCGCTAGTCGGGCCAACCAGATCTTGTCTGGCGAAGAGTTGTCGCCTGCCGTTGCAATCGAAATGAACGCATGGTTTGCTCGCCACGAGGTTGACAAAAAAGGCAAAGGGTTTACTCCTGGTGATAACTACCCGTCTCCTGGTCGGGTAGCATGGGCGGCATGGGGCGGAGACGCCGGACAATCGTGGAGCGCCATGAAATCATCTGCCATTAAAAAAGCACAGGAGCGATCCATGGAACCAATCATTGAAGGTCGTCCCTATCCAAATGAGCACGCCGCTCGTTTGAAAGAACCGGGGCAGTACGACTCGATTCGTCGCGTAAACAATGAAGGCGGCGAAGGTGTTGATTTTATTTACGGCATTAAAGATGGCACGTCTGAAATCCAAGCCATTCGTTTTGACGCAGATCGGTTTTCTCCTGCCGAAGCGCGCAAATGGTTGACTGACCATGATTTTAATGCGATTAGTTTTGAAGCTGCAACCATTGAACGCTCCGAAGAAGAAATGCGCAAAATTGAAGGCGAATCGTTTCAGCGTGCGCTGGTAACTGATTTTCGTGCTGCTGGCGAAGAGCGCACCATTGAGTTTCCTTTTGCCTCTGAGGCTCCTGTTGAGCGTTATTTCGGCATGGAAGTACTGAGCATGGATGAGAGCGCCATGGACCTCAGCCGCCTGAACGATGGCGCCCCGCTGCTGTTCCAACATGATCCTGATCGGATCGTTGGCGTTGTCGAGCGTGCCTACATCAAAGACAAGCGCGGCTATGCCAAGGTCAAGATGGCCAACAACGACCTTGGCCGTGAAATGCAGGAATTGATCAAAGACGGCATTCTCCGCAATGTCAGCTTTGGTTACAGGATTAACTCGATGGAAACAGACAACAACACTGACCCAATCACGTACCGCGCTACGTCATACCAACCGTTTGAAATCTCGCTGGTGACCGTGCCTGCTGATCAATCAGTAGGCATAGGTCGAACTCTTACTATTAGTGAGAGTTCAACTACGGCCTCAGCCGTGACCAATTCACCTCTCTCGGAGTCAAAACCCGTGGAACCCACCTTCGACATGGAGGCGATCCGCGCTGAGGCCGCACAGGCCAAGGCAAAGGAGCTTTCCGAAATGATTGCCCTAGGCAATCGCACCAACAACAGCGACATGGCCCAAGAATTCATCACGAATTCTCGTGGTCTTGATGAGCTGCGCACTGCACTTCTTGAAAAAATGAGCACTCCCGCCCAGCCTGTGGACACCACAGTCGCCGACATCGGCCTTTCCAAAGAGGAGACCCGGTCTTTCTCTTTCCTTCGCGCCATTAACTACCTGGCCAACCCTGCTGATCGCCAAGCGCGTGAAGCTGCTGGCTTTGAAATTGAAGCTTCCGAAGCTGCTGCCGCCAAGCTTGGCCGTCAAAGCCGTGGCATCACGATCCCCCAGGAAGTGCTTCGCCGCGACCTGAGCGTTGGCGTAGCTACCGCCGGTGGTAACGTCGTCGCCACCGAGCTGGATTCCGCTTCCTTTATTGACCTGCTGCGCAACGCTTCCGCCCTTGATCAGGCTGGCGCTACCGTGCTGACCGGTCTGGTTGGCAACGTTGCAATTCCGCGTCAGTCGGGCGCTGGGACCGGCTACTGGGTGTCGGAGGCAGGTGCTCCTACTGAGAGCCAGCAGACCGTGGATCAGGTCAGCATGACCCCCAAGACGGTTGCTGCTTTCACTGATTACAGCCGCCGCTTGATGCTTCAGTCTTCGATTGACATCGAGAACATGGTTCGCCGTGATCTTGCTGCCGTCCTTGGTTTGAAGATTGACGCCGCTGGTCTTTATGGCACTGGTTCCAACAGTGAGCCTTTGGGTCTGAAGAACACCACCGGAATCGGCACTGAAGACTTCGCCGCTGATGCTCCCACTTTTGCAGAAGTGGTTGCCATGGAATCCGACGTGGCTACTGCCAACGCCTTGCTGGGTTCACCTGTTTATCTGATGAACGCTGCAATGCGCGGCAATCTGAAGACCACCAAGAAGGATGCCGGCTCCGGCATCTTCCTGATGGAAGGCGGTGAAGTCAACGGCTATCGCGGTGTGCTGTCCAATCAAGTTGCTTCTGGCGATCTTTGGTTTGGCAATTTTGCAGACCTGTTGATTGGCTACTGGTCTGGCTTGGACATCATGGTGGACCCTTACACCAACAGCACCAGCGGCACCGTTCGCGTGGTTGCAATGCAGGACGTTGACGTAGCCATTCGTCATCCTGAATCCTTCAGCCGCGGCAACAACACTCTCTGATCATGAAGATTCGCATCCTTAGGCAAACAATCGCCGGCGGTTGCGTGGTTCGTATGGGGGATGTCATTGAGGCATCCCCTGACGACGCCAGACTTCTGATTGGTATTGGTAAGGCTGAACAAGTTATTCAGGCTCCGGTTGAAGAGCCAATTAAGACCACACCTACACCTTCCAAACGGAGGAAACCACAATGACCGTCCATAACCTTGGGACCAAGACAACCCAAATTGCTCTGTTCCCTACTGCCGTTGGTGCTTCTACCACCACTGGTAGCGCCATTGACATGCAAGGCTACGAAGGCGACATGGTCGTTCTTCTTGACGCTGCTGCAGGTGGCGCCAGCATCACCTTTGCTGTCAAGCTGACCAGCTCTGACACTTCTGGTGGTACCTACACCGACGTCACTGGCGGTGGTTTTACAACCACAACCGCCAACACTGCTTCCCGCCAGAAGCTGTATGTCAATGTCACCGACATTAAGCGTTTCGTCAAAGTCTCGCTGACTGTTGCTGGTGGTACTGGCACCGGTGCTCTGTCTGTTCAAGGCCTGGCTTCTGCCAAGTACGGCTAATTGCCATGGCGTTGACTGAAGATCTAGGAATGTTCCTTGCTGATTTTGGCGTCACCTGCGTGGCTGGCGCCGTAACAGCAAACGGAATTCTGGACACCCCCAGCCAGGTAATCAGCGATGGGATGGTCTTAACGACTGACTACACGCTAACCGTTAGATCTTCAGATTTTGGCAGTCTCGTTCGCGGTGGCTCGATCACTGTGGGCGGGACTGCTTTTACTGTTCGGGAGACAATGCTGATTGACGACGGAGCTTTTGTTCAAATTGCGTTACAAAAAACATGAGCGACGTAATAAATACCAACAGCCGTGAAAATTGGGCAACAATTAATCCAACCCTTGCCAGGGGTGAGGTTGGTTATGAATTGGAGCTTGGCAATTTAAAAATTGGCGACGGACGCAAACCTTGGAACAGTTTGCCCTATCACGGTTCGCCTGGGCACTGGGGATCGTTTTATGACACAACTTCCCAGACTGCGACTGCAAACACACCTACGCCAATCAAGCTGCGGTCAACTGATTCCTTAAGTCGTGGCGTTCGAATTGAATCGGAATCAAGGATGACATTTGAACGCACAGGCATTTACAGTATTATTTATTCAATTCAATTTAGCAATACAGGATCCAGTATTCATGATGCAGACGTGTGGTTGCGAAAAAACGGCGGCGGCACTGCTGGCAATTTGGCAAATACTGATACACGTTTTAGCGTTATTTCCAGCCATGGCGGCATTGAAGGCAATATTGTTGGCACCGTAAATTACGTTTTGCGTGTTGAGGCCAACGATTACTTGGAATTGATCTGGGCAACTACAAGCGCCGAAGCATATATTCACGCAGAAGGTGTTCAAACAAGTCCCTTTGCCCATCCAGCCATTCCAGGCATTATTTGCACAGCCACTCAAGTCGCTTCCGCATAGCCATGGCTGATACTCGCCGCGAATTGATCCTGAGCCGCATCAAGACCAACCTTGACGCAATCGCCGGTGCAACGGTCTACCGCAGCCGGGTAGAGCCGTTGTCGCGTTCAGAAGTGCCTGCCGTCATTGTCGAACCGGTCAACGACAGTCCGGTTGGCACCAATTTTTACGACAAGCTTGACTGGACAATGCGGGTGCGGGTCACCACGTTTGTTCGGGCCGCCACGCCAGACGACACGTCAGACACGTATTCCCAGCAAGTTCACTCATTGCTGATGGCGGATCAGACGCTGAACGGCTACGCCCTTGATCTGCTGCCCGACCGCACAGACTTTGCAATGTACGAAGCTGATATTCCTGTCGGTATGATTACGCAAGACTTCTTGGTGCGATACCGCACAAGTCGCACCAACCTAACTTCTGCCTAGCACCATGGCTAAGATTGAGAAGGAAATCCCTACCCCTGGAGTGGGCGGCAGTTATCTGTACGACCCCAAGACTGGGAAGCTTACACTGACTACAACCACTCCTGCTTTACAGAACAATGGCTCTGACTCGGAAGAAGTTTCTGCTCGCGAAGATTGAGGCTACCTACGGGACGGATTCAATCCCTGTTGGTGGTAGCAATGCCATTCAGGTCACCAATCTTGAGGTGACTCCTATCGAGTCAGACAACGTTCAGGCGGCGTCATACCAAGGCTTCATTGGTAACAGCACTCGCGGAACGTTGGTTGCTAACAAGCGGGTTTCGGTAACTTTTGAAGTTGAACTGGGTGGCTCTGGAACGGCTGGCACGGCTCCTGCCTTTGGTCCGTTGCTTCAAGCCGCTGGCATGAGCGAAGTGGTTGTAAGCAGCACATCTGTTACCTATGCAGGCGTAAGCGCCAGTTTCTCTAGCGCTTCCTTGTACTGCTTCTACGACGGCACTCGCCACAAGATCACTGGTGCCCGTGGCACGGTGACCTTCAACATGACGGCTGGGCAGTTCCCGACCGCCAGCTTCCAGTTCATCGGAATCTACAACGCTCCTGACGGCACGGCTGCTTCTGGTACTTTTACGGTTGCCAACCAAGCAGCTGCACTGGAAGTCAACGACACCAACGTCACAACCTGCACATTCCACGGCGTCACAAGCACTCGCCTAGAAAGCATTGACCTGGCTCTGAACAACACACTTCTTTACAAGGAAACCGGTTCCAGCCAGGAAGTGCTGATTACTGACCGCGCCGCTGGCGGTACCGCAGTGATCGAAGCGCCTGCTGTTGGTACTACCGATTTCTTTGCCAAGGCAGTTGCTTCTGCGACCGCAGCAAGCACCATCGTGCTGGGCGCTACCGGTGGCAACATTGTCACGCTTAACGCACCTCAGACCGACATTACTGGTTGCAGCTACGGCGACACCAACGGTGTTATCTCGCTGTCCATGCCCTACTTGGCACTTCCCACCACAGCAGGCAATAATGAGGTGAGCTTGGTTTTCACCTGATCCTGCATGGCATTCGTTCTTAAAAAGGTTGCATCTTACAAATGGCCAGTCACGGTGGAAACACCCATCGATGGCGGCAAGTTTGAAAAGACTACGTTTGATGCAACCTTTCGCAAGATGAGCCGCTCGGCTTTTAACAATTTGGTTGACGAAGGCGACGATGCCTTACTTGATCAAATTCTTGAAGGTTGGGATGGCGTTAAGGACGAAGATGGTAAAGACGTGCCTTTTACACAGAAAACCAAGGAAGAACTTTGCGATGATCCGTATGTGGTCAGGGCACTGATCAATGCGTACAGCGCAAGCGTGCTTGGAGCACCTGCAAAAAACTAGAAGCCGCGGCCCAGTATTGGGCACAGGGCGGCGTTGCAGATGAACGTGAGGTTGACCTCAAAGCACTAGGTGCATCTGAAGAGCAGATTGCTGCGGCACGCCTAGAAGCGGCTGAGCAGCATTGTGAAGTTTGGGAAGAAAACTGGGATACTGTTGCCATGTTCCTGCGCATGGGCACCCAGTGGAACGTCAGCATGGCTGGCCTTACTGGCTTAAACTATCCATCACTAGACTGGCTTTGTAGACTGTATGCAGTGGAGGAGCCGCTTGAGATGTTTGAAGGCATCCGGGTCATGGAATCAGCGGCCCTGCTGTGCCTCAATAGCAAGCGTGCAAAGTAATGGCAGCAACTGAACAAAAATTTAATATCAAGGTTGCAACGCAGGGCACGGAATCCCTGACAACCTTGAAAGCCAAGCTGGCCAATCTTGGCAAAGAAGTCAACGCGACCAAAACTGGCTTTCAAGGCGCAGCAGCAGAAATTAAAAAAGTCCAGTCCAACACTGATCAATCTGTAAATTCATTGCGCAATTTTGCGTCTTCTTGGCGTGAACTGGCCAACAGCGTCAGCGTTACAAGCAAAGAATTCCGTGACTACACACGAGAAGCCGAAAAAGCTGAGCGTGCTGCGGCAAAATTTTCTACTACGCAAGGCAAAGGTGGCCGACTTAGTGGCGCTGCAAAGATTGCGGGTACAGTAGCTGCTGGCGGTGTGTTCGGTGGCCCTGAAGGCGCCCTTGGCGCCCTTGGTGGCGGAATCATTGGCGGAGTGCCAGGGGCAGCTGTTGGCGCAGCTTTTGGCGCTCAGCTTGGTCAATTGCGCCAGCAAGCCGCAGCACTAAGCACATTTGTTGCAGAAATTAATAAATCTAGAATTGCTTTAGCTGGAGTCAGTAAAGACCAGCAAGATTATGGAAAATCAATTAAAGACGTAACTGCGCTTTCTAGGGATTACTTATTGCCAATTGGCCAAGCCACCAGTCAATACACAAAGCTTAAAGCTTCTGTTGTTGGCGCTGGTCTTGGAACAAAAGAAACAACAGCAGTCTTTCGTGGTATTGCTTCCGCAATAGTTGCAACTGGTGGATCAGCTGAAGATTTAAATTCAGCACTAAGAGCAACATCTCAAGTATTTAGCAAGGGCAAGGTTTCTGCTGAAGAATTGCGACAGCAGATTGGGGAACGCCTTCCTGGTGCTTTTACAATTTTTGCTCAATCTCTTGGCAAAACTCCTCAAGAATTAGACAAAGCGCTAGAAGATGGCAAGGTTACGCTGGCAGATTTCTATACGTTTACGCAAGAATTATTAAAACGATATGGGTCCACCGCTGAAATCCTTGCCAAGGCTCCAGAGAACGCTGGCGCTCGATTGAAAGTAGCCTTATCAGTAGCCGGTATTCAATATGCAGGTTTTTTCCAAGTGGTTGGAGCAGGGTTTCAAAATCAAGCAACACAACTTGTTGAATGGGCGTTAAATAATGAAGTAGCAATTAAACGCGTTGTAACTGTATTTGCAATTGGTTTCAATGAACTCAGCAAGGTTGTCACAACTTTTGCTAAATTCTTAGTTGGAATATTTAACGCAGCCTTTACTTCATTGCTTGGAAACCTAAACACAGTCATGCAGCGAGTTGAAAACTCAATTAACCGTATGAAAGCGGTGCAAAAATTAACTCCAGGAAGAATTGAAAAATTTCAACAAGAAGCGCAAGCCGCAACAAATAAAAAATTTGGTGGTTTTGGCGGATTGTTTACTTTTGCGCGAGCAGGAGAGGCAGAACCATATTACAATAAATATTTTGATAATTTGGTTGACACTGCTACCAAGTCTGCTGGAGCTGAAAAATATACCAATAAAATTCAAAATATTTTATTTCCTGATTTTAAGCCATCTTCGTTTGGGGCAGGTGTTGGTGCCTCGCTTCCGACTGGTGCAACTGGTGATGGCGAAACCAAAGGAAGTAAGGCAGCCGCAAATGCCGCTAAGCGTTTGGCTGAAAAAATAAAAAATCAATTGGATGCGGCAATAAAACTTGACAAGCTTGCGCAAGCCAACCTTGATATTCAAGTCTCAATGACTGATGAAGAAAAATTGCAAGGAGAACTTGATAAAATTAAACTTGAAAGGGAATTAAAATTTGCTGATTTACGCAAAAAATCTCTTTCTGTTAAAGAGCGTGAATATCTTGCCAGCGCGGAAATTTCGCAAAGATTAGTTGACGATAATAAAGCGCAAAAAGCAAAAGCAGACTTGCTGACCAAGCAAACCACAGAACTGTATCTGCAAATTGGTTTGGCCGATGTACTTGGCAAGAAATTCCAAGCTGCTCTTGGCGGGGCGTTTGGTGGCGATAGTACGGCTGGTCGGTTCAGAACTGATTTGAATCTCATGCCCGGCCTGACTGGCGGTGAGATGGGAGCGTACTACGATGATTTGCAAACAAAATTTAAAGATCTTATTAGCGCATCTAATCAAGTTAAAACAGCAGCTGAGTCAATTGGCACTGCTTTTGGCGAAACTTTTAAAGGATTGATTACCGGATCAATGGGAGCACGTGAAGCTTTTGCCGGATTCTTCCAAAGCATTGCTAATCATTTTGCGGACATGGCGTCTCAAATGATTTCGCAATACATTCGAATGCAGATTATTGGCTTGGCCCAAAAATTCTTGCCAGCTGTTGGTGGAATTTTTGGTGCTGGTGGAGCGCCAAATCTTTCTGGATCACTGGGTAAAATTCCGGCACTAGGTTCAAGCCAATTCATGCCTGGCGTTCCGTCGCTTGTTGGAGGCAGGGCGGCTGGAGGCCCTGTTGCTGGCAGTGGAGCTTACTTGGTTGGTGAACGCGGCCCCGAACTCTTTATGCCAGGGCGCAGCGGCACAATCGTCCCCAATGGCGGCGGCAGCACCAGCGTTGTGGTCAACGTAGACGCCAGTGGCAACTCCAACGTCCAAGGCGACCAGGCGCAAGGCAAGCAGCTGGGCCTTGCGGTTTCCTCTGCTGTTCAGGCAGAATTAATCAAACAACAACGCCCAGGTGGCCTCCTGGCCAGTACGCGACGCTAATGGCAACCTTTAACGATGCAACAGTTGGAGTGGCCACGGGCCAAACCACGCCAGATTTTGGCGCGCAACGCAGCAGTGAGCCAGTAACAAAAAAAGTACGCTTTGGCGATGGCTATGAACAGCGCTTGGTTGTAGGGTTAAATCAAAATCCCAAAACATGGTCTCTTACTTGGAGTGCAAAAACTAACGCGGTTGCCAATGCCATTGAAGCATTTTTTGACGCAAGGCAGGGGCAAGAATCTTTTAATTGGACTCCAATTACAGAGGCAACTTCTTCAAAGTTTGTTGTAGAATCCTGGAACCGCGAATATCAATACGCAGATATTTCTACAATTACAGCAACTTTTAGAGAGGTATTTGAACCATGAGCGAAGTATTTCAGGAACTACTTAAAAGTTCACCGTATGCGATTATTGAGTTGTACGAATTACATCTCGTGTTTGAGCTGCACGGCAGTAGTGAAATTGTGCGATTTCATGGTGGCGTAAACGAAACGCTGCCCAGCGGTGACGTGGTATGGAGAACAAATACATACCAAGCATTGCCTATTGAAGCTGATGGTTTTGAGTACAGCGGCAATGGTCAACTGCCTAGGCCAAAAGTACGAGTAGCAAACCTGTTTGGCAATATATCTGCCTTATTGCTTGGCATTAATGAAATTACCCCTGGCAACGATCTTACCGGCGCGAAATTTGTCCGCATTCGCACGCTAAGCCGTTTTCTAGATCCGCAAAACTTTACAGGCAACGTTAATCCATACGGCATCCCTGATCCTTCTGCTGAAATGCCGCAGGAGATTTATTACGTTGATCGCAAAGTAGCAGAAAATCGCGACCTGGTCGAGTTTGAATTGGCAGCAGTTTTTGACTTGGCAGGTGTACGAGTGCCTCGCCGCCAGTGTATTGCAAACATCTGTCAGTGGACCTATCGCGGCCCTGAATGCGGCTACACCGGCACTACGTATTTTGACGAGTTTGATGACACTGTGCTTAAAGAGCCAGCACCAAATATTGCGGCAACATTTTCAGCGCTTGGGTTTGGACAGAATTTATTTTCACCAAACCAAATGGTTTCCAGCAATGGCTGGTATAGGGCAGTCATGCAATCCGATGGAAATCTGGTGGTTTACAGTAAAAACGGAACAACTGTATGGGCCAGCAATAGTGTTAGAGGTGAAGGCTCTTACAGGCTACGAAATGGTGTAGATGGAGATCTGACAATTATTGACGTCAATGCAAATGTATACATATGGCGTACTTACACTGCCAACCAAGGTGTTGGGGTGACAAGTGTTGCATATGTTAGGGATGGGAGTGGTGCAATTGGCTGGGTTCCGGCTGACATCCTAGAAGGTCGTTCAGGGGCATTTGGCTATGAGCTGTTTGGATCGGCTAGTAGCGGCGGTTCTGCATCGGCCACGCGCACATTTTATTCACCAACCAGCATTTCTCCCGGTCGATACATATCCGTTCAATTTACGGCAATATCTCTAGCGTTACCCGCTGGTCACTTTAGTGGACAAAGTTACAAATGGGAGTTGCAAACAATCACAAGAACTGCATCTGGAGGTTTTTGGGATTTAAACGAAACATTTAATGCAACAGTAAGCGTTGGGGGAGGAAACCCGTTTAGGAATACTCAGTACGGCACTTTGACTTATGCAGGGCCTCAGGTTCAAATTACAGGAACCAGTGGCTACGCCAACAACAATTTGGTTATTCAGACCGATGGAAATTTTGTGTTGTACAACAGTAGTAGCCAATCGATTTGGGCGTCCGGGTACGTGTCAAACGATGAACCTTTGATCGTTTCACAATCTGCATCATTGATCACCGTTGACCCTGCCAAAGATGTTTGCGGCAAACGGTTATCAAGTTGCAAGGCACGGTTTGGAGCGAATTCTGAATTACCATTTGGTAGTTTCCCCAGCATTGGCACCTATTATGGTTAAGTGGAAGCAAAACGCACTTGAACATGCCTTGGCCGAAACGCCACGAGAAGCATGTGGATTGCTTGTCGTAATAAAAGGTCGCAACCGGTATTGGCCTTGTAACAACCTGGCCGAAGAGGATGAGTTTTTTGTGCTGTCACCTGACGATTTTGCTGCCGCCGAGGATGCTGGGGAGGTGATTGCAGTCATTCACAGCCACCCCAAAACACCTCCAACGCCAAGTCAGGCAGACCTTGTAGCGTGCGAAAAATCTGGCCTTCCGTGGTTCATTGTTAACCCTGGCACCGAAGTCTGGACTGAAACTAAACCATCAGGCTTCAAGGCGCCGCTACTAGGCCGTGAATGGGTATGGGGCGTGCAAGACTGCTGGAATCTGGCTCACCAGTGGTACGAAGAGTCCTGGATGCTTGCGCTGCAAGACTGGCCAAGACCAATTAATCCAAATGATTTCAATGCCGATCCAATGTTTGATCGTTGCTGGAGAGAAACTGGTTTTGTTGAAGTGGACGCAAAAGACATCCAGTTTGGCGATTTGCTTTTGATTTCGCTGCACAGCACTGGCTTGAACCATTGCGCGGTCTACGTTGGCAGCCAGTTGATCCTGCACCATGTTCAAGGGCGTCTTAGCTCACGGGACATCTACGGCGGTTATTATCAGAAGAACACAGGTCGCGTGCTTCGCCACTCCAGTAGGTGCCAGTAATGCGTGTTATCAAGGTTTACGGACCACTGGCCAAGTTTCTAGGGCGCCGTCAGTTCAAGGCAGTTGTCAACACACCAGCAGAAGCCATCAGATTTTTGGTGGCAAATTTTCCCAAACTGAAAGCGCACATGGCTGATCAATATTACAAAGTGTGTGCAGGGAAGAATGAACTTGATGTTGGTAGCCATTTGGAGCAATTGCACTATCCAATGGCCCAAACCGAATGCATTCGCATTATTCCGGTCATTGCAGGCGCTGGTGGCGCAGCGGCCAAGATTGGAATTGGAATTGCTCTTATTGCGGCCGCAATTTTATTCCCAGTTGGTGGGGCACTTGCCAGTAGTGCATTTACCCTTGGCGCGGCCGCAGCAACGGCAATTGGTTCAATTGGCGCGTCTTTAGTCCTTGGCGGCGTTGCCCAATTAATCTCACCAACGCCAAAAATATCTTCTGGTGAAGATTCAACAAATGATCCAAGGAAATCATATAGTTTTTCTGGCATTCAAAACGTAGCTAGGCAAGGAGTTCCGGTGCCAGTTGTTTACGGTGAGATGATCGTCGGGTCTGTGACAATTTCTGCTGGCATTAACACGGAGGATGATTGAGATGGCACGCAAAGATCGTAATTTGATTATTGGTTCTGGCGGCGGCGGCGGCGGAAAAGGTGGCCGTAGTGGTGGTGGCGGCAGTGCCAACGTTGCTGCCGACAATTTAGATTCCAAGCAAATAGCTAGAATTTTAGATCTGCTTGGCGAAGGCGAGATCGAAGGCTTTCCATCTGCAAGGGGATACGACTGGGGCACTGACAATTACAATACAGCAGCATTAAAAGATGTTTATTTTAATAACACACCAGTATTGCGCCAAGAAGCTGTAATAGGTAATATCCAGTCATCTGACTACAATTTTGACATTACCCAAGCAGCATTTGCACTTCGCAAAGGCACCCAAGACCAATCCTATACCGACATTATTGGGGATGCCAACCAGCAAGAGCGCTTGGTTAATGTTAAGGTCCTAGAAAACTCTCCAGTCACTCGTTCAATCACAGATACTGACGTAACGTCGGTTCGTGTAACTGTATCCGTGCCGGCACTGCAAGTATTTAAGAGTAATGGAAACGTTGAAGGTTCATCTGTCCAATACCAAATCCAAACGTCGTACGCCGGTGGTGCATATACAACCGTAATCACGGATACCATTACAGGTCGCACAGCGGATTTATACCAACGCAAGCAGCTTGTAACGCTTACTCAATCTGCACCAGTATCCATCAGGGTCAGGCGAGTTACTGCTGACGCACCGCCATCTGGTACTAATGGCGAAACCGTAAACAATGATCTGTTCTGGGCGTCATACACAGAAAAAATTAACGCAAAAACAACATATCCAAACAGTGCGCTATTTGGATTAAAGATCAATGCCGAGCAATTTAGCTCAATACCAACGCGGGCCTACAAAATCCGTGGCATTAAAGTTCGCATCCCAAGTAATGCAACGGTTGACCAAAACAATGGGCGACTGACTTATGCCGGTGTTTGGAATGGAACGTTTCAATCAGCCAAATGGACATCAGATCCAGCTTGGATTCTATGGGATTTGCTTACATCAAAACGCTATGGATGTGGCGATCATGTCTCGGAAGACCAACTAGACCGTTACAGTTTTTTTGCTTGCAGCCAGTACGCATCGGCGCTTGTGCCGGATGGTTTTGGCGGCCAAGAACCACGCTTTTCATGCAATGTAAATATACAAACGCAAGAAGAAGTATTCCAACTTATCAATAATCTTTCATCGGTAATGCGTGCCATGCCTTTCTGGGCAACAGGCAGCCTGACGCTTTCTCAAGACGCACCATCAGACTTTGCCTACGTTTTTAATCAATCAAATGTTACCGAAAGCGGCTTTAACTACAGTGGCAGCAGCTTAAAAACTCGGCACACTGTTGTAGTCGTGTCCTACATGGACATGGAAGCACGCGACAAAGCATATGAAGTTGTCGAAGACAAGGAAGGCATTGATAAATTTGGGGTAATAAAGGCAGAAATCGAAGCTTTTGGCTGCACAAGCCGTGGCCAAGCACGCCGACTTGGCGAATGGCTGATTTACGAAGAACAAAACGCCACCGAAACATGCAGTTTTACAACCGATATTGCAGCTGGAACAGTAGTTCGCCCTGGCGACATCATCAAAATTGGTGATCCATCACGTGCTGGTGTTGTCCGCAGTGGACGCTGTTCTGCCGGGTCCACAATCAATTCAATTGTTCTTGATCGGACAATTACTGACATTTCACCTACATTTACGTTAAATGTAATGCTACCAGATGGCACAATTGCAATTAAAAGTGAATCAACGATAAGCGGCAACATTGTTACCCCAGGCAGTGCCTTAAGCCTTGCGCCGGTTGCTGGTGCTCCCTATGGATTAGGCGACGCTGCGGTAAGCCTGTCACTGTGGCGAGTATTGGCAGTGCAGGAGCAAGACAGTCTTACATACTCAATAACAGCGCTGTCTTACAACCCCAGCAAATACGACTACATCGAACGTGATGTCCCATTGCAACAGCGGGATGTCAGCGACCTTAATTCACCACCGCCAACACCGCAAAACATACAAGCGCAAGAAATTCTATACGAAAGCAATGGGCAAGTGCAGGCCAAAATTATTGTCAGCTGGACACCAACAAACCGCACAAGCCGTTACGAACTTCGTCATCGCTTGAACAATGGCAATTACATTACGCTTAATACTCGCGCACCCGACAGCGAAATTGTAAACAGTGATGTTGGAACATATTCAATTGAAGTGGTTGCCATTGGTGCTAGTGGCAAGCGGTCTTCACCTGCAATTTTAAATTTCAATGCTATTGGCAAGACTGCCCCACCTACAACCATTCCTGATCTATTCATTGCGCCAATTGACGAAAAAACTGCCGAATTGTACTGGCCACAAACTTTAGATATTGACGTGCGCATTGGCGGTGAAATTCGCATCCGTCATTGCTCGCTGACTGATGAAACAGCCAGCTGGGGCCAGAGTAATGACATTGTTCCATCCGTACCTGGATCCGCTACGCGCAAAATTGTTCCATTGCTGGAAGGTACCTATTTCATCCGTGCAGTTGACTCCCTTGGCAATGAATCATCAGGGGTTGCCTCAGTAATTGTTGACCTACCAGCACCACAGGACAGTTTGCTGATTCAGACGTACCGCGAAGATGACAACTCACCACCGTTTAATGGCACGCCAACTGACATGGTGTACAGCACCGATGAAGTCGGTTTGATTCTTAGCGCCAATACGTTGATTGATTCCATGGCCACCGACGGCAACTGGGATGGCCTTGGGTTGATTGATTACATTGGCGGCTCCGTTGCTGAAGGAACTTACGTCTTTAGTGAAACGCTCGACCTTGGCGCCACGTATGACATGGATTTGCAAGCCATTCTCAAGAGTCGTACATTTGAACCGGACAACCTAATTGATGATCGCATTGCAGATATAGATCTATGGGATAGCTTTGATGGTGATGACCTTGGGTCTGCAAATGCTGGCATGTACGTGCGAACAACGGCCGACAACCCATCTGGGTCACCAACTTGGGGGATTTGGCAGCCATTCGTCAACAACACAACCCGTGGCCGTGGGTTTCAGTTCAAACTGGAGGCGACCACAACCAACCCAGCACAAAACCTTGTAGTCGAGCAGCTCGGTGTGACGACCACCTTCCAGCGCCGTACTGAGGCGCAACGCAACCTAACCAGTGGTGCTGGCACCTATACCATCACCTTCCCGACGGCTTTCTACGGATCACCCAGCATCGGCATTACGGCTCAGGATATGGGCACCGGCGAATACTTCACTGTGACTTCCGTTTCACGTACTGGCTTCTCGGTTACGTTTAGGAATAGTTCGGCTAGCATGGTGAGTAAGAACTTCGACTACCAGGCCGTTGGTCACGGCAGGCAAATCGTATGAGCCAAGCAACTGATTACGTCTTAGCCAACCAATCCGGCGCAAATTTCCGCTCTGAGTTGAATAGCGTGTTGGCTGCTGTGTCCAGCACCAACAGCGGATCGACGGCACCGACAACCATGTACGCCTACATGATGTGGGTGGACACGGGTGTTTCACCAGCACTGCTTAAGCTGCGCAACGGTGCCAACAACGCCTGGATCACGCTTGGTGATGTCACGCTTACCAACTTTGGTTTTGCCACACTGGCATCACCCACGCTTACGGGAACGCCTCTTTCCACCACGGCTGCGGTTGATACCAACACCACGCAAATAGCAACAACGGCATACGTGGTGGCACAGGCTGGTTCTGCTACGCCACTTCTCAACGGCACAGCTGCGGTTGGCACAAGTACGCGTTTTGCTCGGCAAGATCACGTTCACGGCACAGATACAACTAGAGCTCCACTGGCATCGCCAACATTTACAGGCGCGGTCACAATTCCTGCTGGAACAGCCGCCGCACCCAGCATCACCGTTACCGGCGACACCAACACCGGCATCTACTCACCAAATGCAGACGAAGTAGCCATCAGCACGGGTGGCGCGGGGCGGTTGGTTGTAGATTCTTCAGGCCGATTGCTGGCCGGCACATTTACAGCGCGTAATAATTTCTTTGGCACCACTCTTAGTTCTGTAGCTCAAATAGAAGGTACAGGCAGCGCCGCTGGTCGAGGAGCGTTAAGCGTAATCAACAATGATGTAAGCAATAATCCTCCCTATCTGCTTTTGGGCAGATCTGGTGCAGCATCGCTTGGTTCAAATGCTGTAGTTGTTAGCGGTAGCCGTCTTGGAACTTTAACTTTTCACGGCGCAGATGGTACTAGTTTCATCGAAGCTGCAACTGTTGCCGGTGAGGTAGACGGCACACCAGGCAGCACCGACATGCCAGGTCGCTTGGTCTTCAGTACCACAGCAGACGGCGCGGCTAGTCCTACTGAGCGGATGAGAATTTCTTCAGCAGGCAGGATCACTGTTGCGGGTAGCGCACTTAATACACCCGTAGCACTGACCGATGCTGCAACGGTAGCTGTTGACCTGAGCCTATCTAATAACTACTCGCTCACATTGGGTGGCAGCAGAACCTTGGGGGCACCAACCAACCAGACGGCTGGTCAGTCAGGCGTGATTGTCATTACTCAGGATGGCACTGGATCTAGGACTTTGGCGTACAATGCAGTCTGGAAATTCCCAGGTGGCACCGCTCCAACTTTGACCACCACAGCCTCAGCCGTGGATGTAATTGCTTTTTATGTTGAAAGTGCTACACGCATTACTGCCCGCCTCGTTAGCGACGTCAAATGAGCGTGATTAACAACAATCTTTTACTGACTGCACCGGCAGCCGGTGGTGGTGCTTACGAGGTGAGTAGGTCTCTGCGCTTCTCTGCTCCCGATTCGGCCTATTTATCGAAAAATTTTGCCTCTGCCGGTAACAGAAAAACCTGGACGTGGTCTGGCTGGGTAAAGCGCAGTGCTCTAGGAACTGATCAAAATATCTTTGGGACTAACAGCACCACAGGTCTTTATTTTCAATTTCAGGGCGACAATACCTTTAAGGTTCTTGACTACACAGGCTCTACGTCTAATTACCGTCTAGAAACAACTCAGGTTTTCAGGGATGTTGGTGCTTGGATGCACATCCTTTTTGCACTTGATACCACTCTCGCTACTGCCAACGACCGTGTCAAGCTTTATGTAAACGGAACTCAAATTACGGCGTTTTCCACCAGAGTCAATCCATCTCAAAATTACGATGGCGTTGTAAACAGTGCCACCACACACACGCTTGGACGATTAGACGCTCAGTGGTATCTAGATGCTTATCTAGCTGAGTGCATCTTCCTTGATGGCATCGCCACCGACCCATCATCATTTACAACTACTGACCTGACCACGGGCCAACTGATTCCTAAGGCATACACCGGCAGTTACGGCAGCAATGGCTGGAAACTTTCTTTCTCGGATAACTCCACCACCGCAGCATTAGGGACGGACACTTCGGGGAATGGGAATACGTATACGGTGAACAACTTTGCGGTCGGAACTCCCCTTTACAGAAATCAGATAACTGGCACAGTACAGGAAAGTGATGGTGGGAACACAGGTGCAAGTTACAACAGGCTGCTGTTTGACGGCAATAGCGGATCACCTTATGTTCGCGCTAACCCTAATGGCACTGTCACTTGGACCCCTGGAGCAGCGTATACTTCTGTTTCTGATATTGCCTTCTATACATACTATCCAAGCGGAAATACTGCTGCCGGCACTCTCTTTTATGTAAACGGCTCCCTGGTAACGCCCACAGCAAAAACTCAAGGCGGGTGGACAACTCTGCCGATTCCTAGCGGTGGGACAGTCAACTCTGTTGGATTTGGAACTTCGGGTGGCGATTATGTTTACGTTGCGCAGATCCGTATTAACAACGTAGTTATTACAGAAGTTACTGCACAAAACGACAGCCTCCTGGACACCCCCACTAGTTATGGCACGGATACAGGCGTGGGCGGGGAAGTACGAGGCAATTATGCAACTCTAAATCCGCTCAAAGCCAGCACTAACGCTCCAGCAATTACAAATGGAAATCTTGATTTTGCCTTTGGATCGGGTACAGCAACTTGGAAAAATATTGCCGCAACATTTGGACTAACTAGCGGTAAATGGTATTGGGAAGTTACCGCTAGTGCAGTTGGCGGGAGTGGGCAACTTGTAGGAATTGCATCTGCTGCATATAATTTCAATAAAGATACAGTTAGCGGCGGCGAATATGTTGGCGTAGATGCTAACTCATGGGGGTATTACTCCAATGATGGCAAAGTTTACACATCAGGATCCGGCAGTGCTTACGGAAACAGCTATGCTGCCGGCGATGTTATTGGCGTGGCCCTTGATGTAGACAATGGCAAAGTTTGGTTTAGCAAAAACGGAACATACCAGAATAGTGGTAGTCCCACTGGGGGAACCAATGCTGCCGCAACAGGCTTGCCATCAACTGGAATTTTTCCGGCGTTTAGTGTTCACGGCACAGGTGGCAGCACTCAGGCAGCCAACTTCGGCCAACGCGCCTTTGTTTACACAGCACCATCAGGCTTCAAGGCACTGGTCGATACAAACCTGCCCGCACCAGTAGTCGCCAAGCCTTCGAGTTTGTTTGATGTAGTTACCTATGTTGGAAATGGTGCATCAACCAAAACAGTTAGCGGACTTGCTTTTTCTCCTGATTTGGTTTGGACTAAAGCCAGAAGCCAAGCCTATGGCCAGAACTGGTACGACGTTATTAGGGGTGGCGGGAAAGTCTTGCGTAGTGACCTAACCGATTCAGAGCTGACCAATTCGTCTGAAGGTTACGTTTCTTCGTTTACTTCCGATGGTTATGTCGGCACAGCCGGTTCCAACAGCGCCAAAAACGTAAACGAAAATGGAACATCATATGTGGCCTGGGCCTGGGACGCCGGGACATCAACGGTCACCAACACAGCAGGCAGCATCACTAGTCAGGTGAGAGCAAATGCTAGTGCTGGGTTCTCGGTAATTACTTATACGGGAAATGCCACCAATGGTGCATCAGTGGGACATGGTTTAGGAGTTCAGCCAAGCCTTGTAATTATTAAAAAACGGAACGCTTCTGAAGTTTGGGTTGTGCATCACGGTTCGTTTTCCAATACAGCACGCGACTTTCTTATTCTCAACGCCACGGATGCTGTCAGCCAAACGGGATCAGATTGGTTTGCAAAGTCATCTACAACTATTACATTCACAAACTGGTATGGCGGTACTAATGCTTCTGGCGATACATACGTAATGTACGCCTTCGCCCCAGTATCCGGGTACTCTTCTTTTGGCAGCTATGTAGGAAATGGAAGCTCAAGTGATGGTCCCTTTGTGTATACCGGGTTTAGGCCGAGGTGGATTCTAATTAAGTCCACGACAGGCGCCAGAGATTGGCTGATGTGGGATACAGCGAGAGATCCTTACAACGTTTCAACAGCAGGCAAACTTTCGCCAAACCTCTCAGATGCTGAGTATTACGGCGCTGGTGCTTACGCTATTCCTGACGTTTGTTCTAATGGATTCAAGATTCGAGTCGCCACTACCAACATCAACGCTAATGGAGAAACACATGTATACGCAGCATTTGCTGAAAACCCCTTCCAATACGCCCGCGCCAGGTGAGTAGTGAACACGTCTAGCCAGTTGCTCTACAGTACCCACAACGCTTTTTAACCATGTTCATCCTTGACGGCAAGCCACTAGCTCCAGACGTGGCCTTCACCCACAAAGGCATCCAGTACCCAGCCAACTGGTTGCGCCTGTCCACACTGGAAGAAAAAGAAGCCATCGGCATCACTGAGGTGCCTGATCCGCCGACCTGGGATCAGCGTTTCTACTGGGGTTATGACGAGCACGGTGACCTGATCCCCAAAGATCACGATCAGTTGGTTGAGCAGTGGACCCAGCAGACCCGCACAACGGCTGGTACGTTGCTGGTGCCTACTGACTGGCAGGTGATCCGCCAGTCGGACAATGGCGTGGAGATGTCCGCCAGCGTCAAAGAATTGCGTGAAGAGATCCGCCTAGCCGCAGGTGCTAAGAATGCAGAAATCGCCGCAACAGCTGACACCGCTGAGCTGGCCGCCTACATTACTGGCACCGATTACCCAGCTTGGCCACCTTATGCAGACCCTGTTCCTGTTGACGCTACTGGCGATTCTGTATCTGATGGGTTGGTGTCTGATAGCGATCAATCCGCCGGAGCCGATTGATGGCAGTTCGCAGCAAGACTGGCTCAGCCGCGATTGACCACCAAGCTGGCAGGCCAAAGCTGACTAACCAAGGCCAAGGCAAACGGTCAAGGCCAAACCATGGCCGGAAGAAGCGTCGCGGCCAAGGCAAAGGCTGAATCTTGCTAAAATAAGGGCACCTAATAGCGTGCCGTGTCAACCCCTGAACCACAACCAGGGTTCTGGCGCGGCGTCCGTCAGGAAGCTTTGGCTGGCATCGTTGTGCTTTCAGTCGGCAGCGCTGGTGCTGGCATTTTCTACCTCTGCTACACCGTCCCAACTAAGCTGGATGACGTGCTCAGCAACCAGCAGCTGATCCAAAAAAAGCTTGGTGACGTTGAAGACAAGGTTATGGATCATGATGTCCGCTTGATCAAGCTGGAATTGCGGCGCTAAGCTGGGCAAAACCACCTTTTCCAGTCATGGAAGCTATCCTTGCTAATCCGATCTTTTGGATCGCTGTTGCAGCCGCATCTGAGATCATTGGCCTTAATCCCAAGTGGAAAGCTAACAGCATTGTTCAGTTGATCTTTCAAGTCCTGCGGACGCTGAAGCCAAAAAAGGGTTGATCTGGCAGTTTGATACGCGATCTGATTTTGAGCGGGCACAGCGGTACATCGAACGTAAGAAGTTTGAAGCTACCCTGCCCGCCAAAATTGACGTTGCTGTAGCCGAGGCTGCGGCTGTCATTGATCGTGAGATCGAACGCCAGAAACCAAAACCGATCTACACCGAGCAGCCGGTCAACGACGAGCTGCAAACAGGCGATAGCCGCGACCTTGGCGGTGAGATGCGCATCCAATCACCCTGGACGATAAATGACTGGCATTAAG
>Ga0209299_1000136_pt1 | contig 38895 bp, 46 predicted proteins | sample S_140806_MF_Meta_FD_187326 | JGI IMG/M metagenome (GOLD analysis project Ga0209299, IMG submission 187326) | Freshwater microbial communities from Lake Simoncouche, Canada to study carbon cycling - S_140806_MF_MetaG (SPAdes) (version 2) | ecosystem: Environmental > Aquatic > Freshwater > Lake ...
TGGGGGAGAAATTGGCGCGACTGTCGTCGTTGGCGCGACTGTCGTCGTTGGCGCAACCGTAGTCGTTGGCGCAACTGTCGTCGTTGGCGCAACTGTCGTCGTTGGCGCAACCGTAGTCGTTGGCGCAACCGTAGTCGTCGGCGCAACCGTAGTCGTTGGCGCAACGGTCGTCGTCGGCGCAACCGTAGTCGTTGGCGCAACTGTCGTCGTTGGCGCAACTGTCGTCGTTGGCGCAACCGTAGTCGTTGGCGCAACCGTAGTCGTTGGCGCAACTGTCGTCGTCGGCGCGACTGTCGTCGTCGGCGCAACCGTCGTTGGCGCAGCAGTCGTCGTAGGCCCATTAGATAATCCACTAAGAGCAGGAGGAATTGGTCTAAGACCTCCGTCATAAGGAGTAACCATTAAACCAGTAAGACCTACATTATAACACTTCTTATTAAATTCTCTCCAAACATGACTATATGCTAAATTATAGTATCGATTAAAACTGCCAGTTTCTAATTCTGGTCCAGCCAAACCAGAGTCTATGACTCTTCCTTTCAGTGTCGATAGTTGTCCACTGCTAGCAATATGAATTTCATGAATCAAAGAATGTAGACTCATCAACTAATACTACACTAATATAAAAAAATCATCATTTAGTTGCTTGAAAATGCATAGCATCGCGACTCCAAAAGGCTCCAGCACTTAACCATCCTTCTTTTGCAAATTCTTCCATGATTTCTAATGGCATTGTTGCCTTTGTGGGCCAAAAGGTATGATTTCCATTGGAAGAAGGGGAAAAGTCTATTGCCGCACCTCTTGCATGTAAACTTGGAAGACTTCCTCCTCTCATCTTTCTATTGTTATAACATCCTGCGTATTCTTTTAGAATATGATTATTTGTGTCTTTTGAAATCGCAGTTAAAACTCTTTTAAGACTTTCGGCAACTTTTTTATGACAAAGAATTGTTTTAACTGGTTTATCGTCATATAGAACACCTAGATCAAGAACATCTAAGTTTACTAATTGAGATTCTCTTCCTGATGGGCCATAAAATTTAGTAAGACTCGATTGATCTGTTTTGGGCCAAGGATTTTGTGGCGGCATTAATTTTCTCAAATAAGATTGACAGGCTTTAACACTTTTTGGTCCCCAAAATCCATCTGGAGTTGTTCCGATTTTGGATTGAATAGCTTTTATTTGTTCTTGATTCATGCATTTTTTGGCTTAATAAGGTTTACACTTGCAAATTAAAAGGTTTACTTGGTTTTTGCATAAAACGTGTATATGTTAAATATGGCATCAAGAAAAGTTCCAACTCTTTTTTATGATTCAAAACCTTTAAAGGTCTCTGCTTACATAAAAGAAAAAACATTTTATATTTCTCCCGGTCTAGTTCTTGTTGGTGGTAACTATTTCTTTTTTGAAGGAGGAGATGGGGCGTTATTAGATCCGCCTTGTCTTATTGGCTTTAGAGCTAAAGGAACTTTTTCAAAAGAAATAGAAATAGAAATAGAAACTGTTGATAATTGTATAGAAGGGTTAACTCCAATAGATGAAGATCCGCCAGAATGTGAAAATGGACACTCTGCCTCTTATATTGCAAGGCCAGAACCAGAATCTCTTGATATAGAAATTGCTTGCGAACCAATGGTAGGTGGACCAACTCCAGTTGACGATTATTTTTTCAAACCAATTGCAATCTTTACTGAAGAAACTTTTATTCAATACACTTATGGTCCTTTAACTTTTTTTCCAAAAAATGTTAGCGATCAAACAGGAAATGCTGATGAATGTTCTGATAAATTATTTGAATTTTTATTATGAGAAGAGTTGATACACTTTTTTATTCTGAAAGAGGCATCCCTTTACAACCATTGATAGAGGAGGTTCTTGAAGATGGGAGTGTTCTCGTTAGTATTTTGCCGGGACTTCTCATTTGCCCAAATTTGAAACAAAAATTTGTTCCTATTGTAAAAAAAGAACTTTTTACCTGTAAAGCTGGAGATAGTTTTTATCTTGTCATAGATGGAAATCTTAAAAGCTTACCAGTTTCAATAAATGAAATTTCAATTAAAAAGATGCCGGAAATAGAAGGATCGAATATAGATCCTAGCTATGTCTTATTGGCAAGAGTATTGAGCATGGGAACGGGCAACGAAACAGACGAAGAACCTCCAGAACTTATGATTGAAAATTTAGGCAATTTTTATAAATACAACCAATTATATTTAGATATATTCTCTTATGAAATAGAGAAAGAAGCTTTTGTTACAACAGGATTATTATGATGACAAAAAATATAGATTTTTTTAAAAAATCTAATAATAATAGACAATTAATTGTTTCTAGATTTATTAATGAAAAAGGAGATACGGAAGAGGGTCAAGCTATGGTTTCTTCTGGATCATTTAATGATTATTTTTATCAATTCATTCATAAAAAAAATACTATAAAAAAAGAAGAAGGAGACTCTGAAGAATCCTTCCTTTCGGAAGATATTTTCATGAACAAAGTTCCATTTTCTTTTGAGAATGAAAAAGTATTAGTTTTAACTTGTCTATATTCTTTTTCTGCTTACTCAGATGGAAGTCTTAAAGAGACTCCTTATTCATTAGGAATTGAAGATTCTTTTTTTCAAGAAAAAAGTTTCAAAGATGTCAAAACCCTAGACATGGATCTTAATCAATATTTAAATGATTTAACGCCTAGTAAATTTAAAAAAGAAAGCCCCGAGGAAGAGATTGATGATAATCCTCCTTGTTCTAATTTGACTTATGAATTAGATATTCCTATCTTTGGTATAAAAAATAGTAAAGAAATTCAATTCGCAGAGGGTCCAATAAGTCTATCTTTTAATTTTTCACAAGAACCAAGCAAAAATCAAACAAGGAATAAATGTTCATATAGATGTTGGCCCTTTGAGCGGGAATCTTTTTACGAACGTGAAGATGAACAAATAGATTATAGTAGGTATATTCTGTGTGAGGGTGGTGGCGGTGGTGGAGGGGAGATAAACTGCGATCCTCCAGAAGAATACAAAGGTCCAGAGGTTAATTTTTATGGTATGTTTGAAGTTGACTTTGGGCCTGACGCCTAACTCAACAAGAGTTAGGTCTCTTATTTATATATTTTAAACTCTAATTTAAAATTATTAAAAAGCATTAATAAAACCAAGATCATAATCAACACTATTCCTTACATTTGAACAATCTAAATCTTTAATTGGATATTTTGCTGTATCAATCTCTTCGTAAGAGATTAATCTTTTATTAACAAAAGAAAGTTCTAGCGTTTTAGGAACTTTAAATCCTTGTAATTCAAAAAGTGGACCATGATTATTTCCATGAATATGAGTCATGCTAAAATGTTTATTAATAATAGTTAAAATTTCAAAACATTTATTTCTATAATTTTCATCACTCAAATTGTGAACCTCTAAACATATCCCATCTGTAAACGATGCTAGTTTATCAATATCAACTTTGGCAAAGTAATCATATTCAGCGCCTTCAGTATCTATTTTTAAAAAGATATTTCCTTGAATATTATATTTATTATAATGTTCAATTACATCTTTACAATTTTCTGTAAATCCTAACCCTTCTTTAAAGAAAAAAATAGGTCCATTAAGATCATGGTCAACTGTGTGATCAAACATATAAACTGGTTTTTTATATTTTTCATTAAAATCAAATTCATATCTTAATTCTTGCCCAACTCCATAGGTAAAGAGAGCAGAGCAATTCTCTAATACAATTTCATTAATAACATATCCACCGTCCTCGCACGGACCTAGATGAATTTTATTACTATTAATTTTTTTAGGTTTTAATAATGGTAAAAGGTCTTTCATATAAAATATTATTCGTATTCTCTAACATATTTATCGTAAAAATATTGTTCTATTTTATGATTATCTATTGTTTGACCAATACTATTTTTTAAAAGATCAACATACATTTTTACTTCATCTTCAACATCAATTTTTTGCAACGGCCTAGCGTGCTTATCTAAGCATTGTTTTTTATGTATATTAAAATTATCTTCATGGTTAATGCTTCCGCTATTTTTGTGTCCACCTATTTCGTAAGGATCTGACCAGTTAAAAGAATAAGCAGGGATTGAATTGTCGTCAACTTTTACTTGTTGATTTTTTTCTAATTCTTTAACCCATCTCATGTGTTCTCCACCGCCAAGATGTAGTTCGTAACCAATTTCTTTTACTTTTTCAAGAATAGAAATAATTGATGCCTCCATAACGTTTTGTGATATTTTTGGCTTATTATGGTATATTCTAGCCATACTTGATCTAGGTTTCCAAGCCCATTTATTTATTTTTGAAATATTATCAATGCACTGTCGATTATTCCAAGGTAAAAATATATCATCATCATCCCAACAAATATAATATTTACCAGATGCAAATGATAAAGAATCTCTTCTAATTGATCCTATATTATTATAGTCTTCTCCTGTTTGTAAATCTGTATTATTATTTATTACTTTAATGTTTTCTTCTTTAAAGTCTTCTGATAAGATTATAGGATTTTCGGAATCAGTATTATAAATAATTAATTCAGAATCTTTAAAATCTTGTTTACAAAATAAAGAGATAGACCTTTCGACACATCTCATTCTTCTATAGGTGGGCATTACGCAACTTATCATATTTTTTTTGCTCTTTCTAGTATTTCATCTAATTTTTCTGTTGATAAAGATTGTTTAAAATGATCGTAAATATCCTTAATTATTTGATGATCTGGATCTTTATAAATTTCAAGCCATGCAACAAAATAATTCCAAACTCTATCTTCTAGGCTATTCCTATAAGGAACTCCATTTGGTCTTCCAAATCTGTGAACCCATTTAAAATTTGGCAAACAAATACATTTTCCACCTGCTTGGCGAAACTTTTCATGAATATATCCTTCTTCTCCTCCAAATCCTTTAAAGTTTTCATTTATTTTTGGCCATGCTGCGGTTCTGCATGAATAGGTTCCCATGCCCATCATTGGTATTTCAAAAGGTTCTCCTTTCTCCATTTCTTCTTTATTATTTCCCCAGATTCCATACATATTTCCTCTCCAAACTGGATCAAATTGACTAGACATATTTGAATCTAAGCTATCATACCAAAGTGGTCCTTGAATGAGATTATTTGTATTAGGATTTTGTTCATAATAATTTAATAAGTTTTTAATAGCATTAGGTTCAAAAAGAACGTGACAATCTATTCCTAATGTATAAGTGCCTGTGGCGTGCTTAAATATTTCATATTTTATAAATGTGCTTTGTTTATCAGTATATGGAATATATTTTGCCTTAGCCCCTCCTTCTATAAATCTTTTAACCGCTTCTCCTTGTTTGCTTTCTGGATTATTATCAATAACAATAATTTCAACATCTTCTTCAATATCTTTTAATTGATAAAGTCTTAAAGCTTGAATTGAAAAATATACGCCGTCATAATCGTCGTATGTAGCCATTCCTATTGTTAGTTTTTTCATATTTTTTTAAAGTAAAAAAATAAGTTTAATTTTATGGATAGCGATAACAGGTAATTGAACTTCCATAATTGCTGTAAGTCTGGTTATTGCCAGCAGCAGGAACTGGTATATAAACAGTCTCAGTGCCTTGTGTCCCATAAGAGTAATATGGGCCGTAGCCTCCTTGAACCAGTTGACCATCTGGAACCATCTCGCAACGATATTCTCCAATGCTTTCTAGTGTTGTTCCAGCGGCTGTTGTGCCAGCGGCTGTTGTTTCGCCAGATTGTGTTGTTTCTGATACTGCCTCTGGTGTTGTTGTTTCTGTAATAGATGGTGTTGTTTGGTTTTCTGTTGTTGTCGTGCATCGTGTTCCAACAGTGAAGGTTTTAGGAGTGGCAATAATATCCGGTTTATTAGTTGAATATGCAATAGCAGTAAATGGTGAAGACGTTGCGCCGTGTGCATATGGATAGCTAGTTGGAAGATGCTGTGTTTCCACCGTATCTCCGTTTCTCAAAATCCCGTTAAACCATTCTTCTCCTCTAAAGTAGACTTTTACAAACCATAAATTGTTGGGTGTAATAGGGTCTAAAAGAGTTACGGAAGTTCCTGCCACACCTATAGAAAAAGGATTTGGATAGCAGCAGGTATCTTCGATATCTCTTTCTGGAAGACATGGTTCGTCCGCGAACGGATCTCCTCCGCTCTGGCTAGTTGCACCTGCGGGTGAAAGAAAGATTTCATTGAAAGTTAAGCTTCTAGCGCCGGGGCCAGCGGTAGTGCCGGGGCCAGCGGTAGTGCCGGGGCCGGGAGGAGGGCCGGGAGGAGGACCGGGAGGAGGAGGAGGAGGAGGGCCGGGAGAAGCGGTAGTGGTGGGAGAAGAGGTCGTGGTTGGAGAAGAGGTCGTGGTTGGAGAAGAGGTCGTGGTTGGAGAAGAGGTCGTGGTTGGAGCAGCGGTGGTAGTCGCGTTAGGATTAGGGGTAGTAGCAATAGGTTCCGCAGGACGATCAGGAAAAACATAGTCAGGAGGCGCTGGATATATTATATCTGCTGAAATAAGTGCCTTAAAATTTGTGTTACCAGTAGGTTCAACTGTTAATCTTTTGGTTCCGTTACCAACGTCTAGGTCGGATAATCTTATTCTATATCCTGATGAAGTCCCTTGTGTATCGTATATTAAACAAGTGTCGTAAACAACAGCAACACTAAATTCGTCTTCTGAAAACGGCGCAACTGTTGTCGTCGGCGTAGCTGTTGTCGTTGGCGCAACTGTTGTCGTTGGCGCAACTGTTGTCGTCGGCGTAGCTGTTGTCGTCGGCGTAGCTGTTGTCGTAGTCGTCATAATAATTTATTAGATTCTTGTGTTAATAGGTTATTCAATCGTAGTGGGCAAATTAGGCTTAACAAGAATTCACTGTTGCCACTCCATCTGTATATACATATGTGTTAGGGCTATACACAAAATAACCATTATAGGTTGTAGGTCCAGAAGAATTAACATATGCAATAGAACTACTATTAAATTCGCTAGTCTCAAGCCAAATAATTACACCATTGCCTCCTTGACTAGGGCAGAGATTGCCCTCAAATGAGTAACGTGGAGCCTCCGTAGTAGACGTGGTCGGCTCAGGACAACTAGTTGATACCGCTCCTCCATTTGTATAGAAATATGTCGATCCACCGTATATAAAATAACCAGAATATGTTTCGGGTCCAGTAGGTCCAACATATGCAGTAGAAGACTGACTCCATCCGTTATTAGCCTCAGTATAAACTGATATACTACCTCCCGCATTGCAAGCTTGGCCTAGATATTCGAAACGGGGAGCCGTAGTCGTAGGCGCAGCCGTAGTCGTCGGCCCAGATGTAGTCGTTGTCGGCGCAGCCGTAGTCGTAGGCGCAGCCGTAGTCGTCGGCCCAGATGTAGTCGTTGTCGGCGCAGCCGTAGTCGTAGGCGCAGCCGTAGTCGTCGGCCCAGATGTAGTCGTTGTCGGCGCAGCCGTAGTCGTAGGCGCAGCCGTAGTCGTCGGCCCAGATGTAGTCGTTGTCGGCGCAGCCGTAGTCGTAGGCGCAGCCGTAGTCGTCGGCCCAGATGTAGTCGTTGTCGGCGCAACCGTAGTCGTTGGCGTTATTACTTCTTTACATACTCTAAATTTAATAAAAGTTGTTCCACTGGGAATAAATATGCCAGAACTAGCGACAACAAAATTGGTGTCTCCCCAAAGAAAGGCAGAAGATTCTTCATTTTGATTCGCTATTGCATTATATCCTCCCATCAACCATCCTCTCTGTCCGTAATAGCTTCCTTGAACAAGTTCAGTATTATTATAGGTTTTTGCTCTAGTTCCAAATGCAACAGAATAATTTTCATGAGCTTGATTTTTATATCCACCCAAAACAACGGATGATCCACCCAATGCTGCGTTTATTGCTCCACCAAGAATAGAAGAATTACTTCCTTGATTTGATATATAATTTCTCTGCCCACCAAAAATATTTGAAAAAGATGCAAGTGTCCAATTTCCTGTTCCGCCTATTGTAACAGAAGAATTTCCTGATGCCCAATTTCCTGTTCCTCCTATTGAAACAGAGGCTGGTCCTACTGATTTATTTCGATTGCCTCCTATTGTAACAGAATGGTTTCCTGCGGCAACTTGCACTATAGAGTTTCTGCTTAATTGTAAATCTACAGAATACGGACCTCTTATTGTTCCGGTAGTTATTGGACCTTGATTTCTTGCAACTAATCCGGTATTACTTGTTTGAATAACTCCACCCGCTCCAGTTAGCAGTCCACTTAATAATTCAACACATTCACCTCCTGTAAGGAAATAGTTGACTTCTGTAACTTCATTTATTTGTTGAGTAATAAATGGTTCTCCATTTAACTGAAGTTCTCCTACAATATTTGTTATTCCTTGGAGAGTTGAGTTGCCAATAACAGTTGATGGACCAGAAACTGTTAATCCTCCAGTTGATTCAATTGTTGTTCTTCCAAAGACTCTAAGAGGACCATAAACATCTAATGTTCCAGTAACGTCAACATTTCCTCTAAATTCTGCATCAGTTGAGATAACGTCAAAAACTCCTGATTGATAAAAATTGCCACGAATATCTGTGTTTCCAACGATTCTTGTTATTCCAGTTATTGTTGTTGGTCCCGTTATGCTTACAGAGCCAGCGTTTCTAAAACTTCCATTATTTACAGAATTACCAACTACATTAAATCCTCCATTAGTAACGTTCAATCCTCCCGTAAGAGTTTGAATGTAAGATGTTCCAAGAATATCAACGCCGTTTAATATTCTATCAAATTCAGAATCACCCGCTACCCTTATTCCACCAGTTAATCTATTAATAAAAGAGTCTTGCCCAACACCTCCAGTTATGTAAAGTTGGGTAGAATTAATTGTTCCACGATTATTTATATTACCATTAAATAATGAAATATTTTGACCCGTCAAGCCATTTTGATCAAATAATCTATGCGCCTTTGTTATGGCGGCATCGGCCTGAGATGCGTTCAAAAATAAATTATATGTGGCCATATCGATTTATACACAAAAAAAACCCTACCCGCAATTTTTCAATTGATCGGGTAGGGAATAAACAAAATTTAAATCACTCTGCCGCTTTTGAAGCAAGCCTTTTACCTGCTTGAATCGAATCTGCCACATCTACGAGTCCTTGAACCCCTGCGTAACCAAGAACAATCTTGGCGGTCCAGCCGACAAGTTGTGTGGTAATTTCTTCAGAGATTCCCATAGAGAGAAGAATAAAGGTTGAGGTTGTAACGAGGATTGCTCCACCGATTGTGACCCATAATTTTCTTGAGGCTAATTTGCTAGTATTCATTTGTGTTATTGCTGTGTTTACTGTTGAGATTGTTTTAATTTTACCAAATAAGGTTTCAGTTTCTAATTCTTCTTTATTAAATGGTGTCATTGTGATTTGGAAAATTGGAATTGAATTTTGAAATTAATTCTTCTTTTTCTTCTACACCCAAAGATTCGTAAATGGAATCCGTCTTTTCTCTCACAGCAATGTCAATAATGAACAAAGCCTCTTGATGCGATAAAGCACCAAGAAGCCCTTGGAAAATCATTGATTTAATCTTTTCCTCTTCTGTCATCAGAATGGAATACCGTCTGATAGATCCTTTTGTGGCGAAGATGTTTCTTTAGAAGAAGTTTCCTTTTGCCCATCCTTTTCGAATTGGGAATCGTCATAGATCCTATAATATGGAAGACTAGAACCCTCTTCGTAAAACTTGTTTTTCCAAACAGAGACTCTTTTGCCATTAATAGTTCCCGAAAGGAACTTTGATCCATTTGGAGATTCCTTAAGCCAAAGTGCGCCAAGCTCTCTTTCCTTCCAGTTTTTGTTTTTGTTATCACTCATATGCATCCATTATAACATCTTTTGATAAATTGTCAAGGAAATTTCTTCTTTCATTCCAAGGAATTTTATTATAGGTTTTTTTCATTCTACGATAAGCTCTTCTTAAGATTGGGTTTTCTTTATCGTATCCAATGATGTTTTTGATTTCTTTAATCTTTTTAGCGTTCATTTTTTGATTATATTTCGTAACATGCTTATTTCAAATAATAAGTGTAACTATTTTTATGGCGATCCCTATCGACATTGAAGACGCTTGGCAAATTTCGCCTCATAGGAATAACAATATTCCTTTCAATTATATTTATGACAAACAACTTGAAAAGTGGGTTCCACAAACAAAACAAACAAACTTAAATTCTCAATCAGCAATTGAATCGGCGTCTGCTTTTGTAAGACAACTTGGACGCAATGAAGATATAGATACTTCTGCTTCCGATTCTTCTCCAGAAACTGTTTGGTTAGGTTCTTCTTCGTATGTATTTCCTCCAGATGTAGGAACGGGTATTCAAATGCATTCTACAAACAATGCAGATACGCAACAAGTAGTAATAGAAGGTTTGGATGAGAACTTTTTAATAAAATCTTGGACAGGAAATTTAAATGGAACAGGCTATGTAAATACCATAGGTAAGTGGGCAAGAGTTTTTGGAGCATATAATAATAGTTCTACTTCTTTTATTGGCACTGTTAATATTCATCCAAGTGGAAATGTCTCTTCTAATTACTTGCTAATTAATGCAAATGATAACCAATCATTAATGGCTGTTTATACTATTCCCGCTAATTATACAGGCTATTTAGTTTCTTATGGAATGTCTGCTCATTTTGATGGCACTTCTTCTCATAATTTTAATGCTAAAATAAAAACAAGGGAATTTGGCAAAATCTTTAGAACTCAAACTTCAAATGCTTTTGGAACTACGGAAGCTGTAGAAAGATTTCTTACCTTTCCTATTAAGCTTCTTCCAAAAACAGATATTAAATTAGATATTGTTTCAGCTAATGCAAATAATGGACATGTTGATGCTGAGTTTAGCATTGCTCTTATAAACTAAAATTTGATCAAAAAACGCTTGACTTTTGAGAAAGATGTGGTATATTATTGCTGTATGAGTAATAAAATGCAAAACACACTGTCGGGCCTTCGTGGGCGTTTCTTCGGAATTGAAACCTCACAAGGAGAAAGGATCAATGCTCAACTTGTTAGTGTTACACCTTCCTATGTAAACATTTGGGATCGTAACGCTAATCGAGTTCGTCGTCTTGCTAAGAGTTCGATTTATTCGCTATCTGTTGCCGGAAAGACTGTTAAGGCTAATTGATAAAATTAAACAAATTAATCCACTAAAGGGAGGCCAAAAGCCTCCCTTTTTTTGTGTATATCAATGTGTAATGAAAAGAATAGCCTTATTATCTATATTTATCATACTATTGGTAGCGATTTTTTCTATCCAATATTATTCTTATAGTATGAGTTTTAAGGAAATATCTACTTCATTAGGTGTTTTTGTTGCCTTTTGCGGGGGCTTATTTTATGTTTGGCAAAAGGTTTTTTTCCCATTACTCAACAAGGGAGATCAATGGGTCTCTTATATGAAGAGTCTTTTCGAATCTGTTGAAATGATTTCAAAAGAATTGCAACCCAATCACGGAGCTTCTATTAAAGATTCTGTTAATAGAATCGATTCTAAGCTTTCAATTATCGAAACAGAAATTTCAATATCAAATGATAACGGAAGTGGACCACTCTTTAAATGTAATAAAAATGGTTTTAATTTAAGCGTTAACAGAAGTTATTGCAGAATGATAGGATGCAGCAAAGACGAGTTGCTAGGTTTTGGCTGGAAACGCTTTACATCTAAACAAGGAGAAGATTGGCAACAATCTCTTCAAGAAGGTCGCGAAGCGTCTTATGATGTTATTATGGAAAGCGTCGAAGGAGAAACGTTGCCCCTAGAAACTCACTGTTTTCCTGTTTTAGATTCAAAAGGAGAAGTTATCCATTATGTCTGTTTTTTGAGAAAAATGGAAAATAATTAAATCAGTTCTTTTTCTTTTAAGAATTCGTTAATTTTGCTTTCCAGCGTTTTCATCTTGTTCTTACTAAGATAAGAATCTTCGGCTATTTCATTAGCGATTTTAACAATCGAAAAGTCAAATTTTAAACCCTTTTCTGCAAGGTTGTTTTTGATTCTTTTCATCGAATCTTCGGTGATCTTTTTGAGAGACTCTTTCGTCAAATTGTTCAGCTTAATTTGATAAGAAACGAATTCATTAATATCTTTACTAATCATTGCCTTTTCCTCTTGAGTATTGCCACTGGCAAAGCCAAGATTGGCGGATTCAATAGATGGAGTTGAAATAATAAATACAACATTAGAAAAGTCTGAGATCTCACCATCCTTCTTTGTAATCCTTCCCTCTTTGAAGATTTGTCGAAAAGCAATACCGCATTCGGCATCGTTGATTTTATTAAAGTCATCAATTATTACCACACAATTTGGTGAAATTGAAACCTTCTGAGCTAAAGAATTTCCATCTAGATCGGCGGAAATAACTTTGTTAACACTATCGAATTCGATACCATTATACTCAAGAACTAATCCATTGTTCATTTTAATTAAATTAGCAACAGAAGAGCAAAAGAAGGACTTGCCGTTATTCACTTCTCCATGAATACAAAACACAGAAGGTGCTTTATTTGGATTCAAAGCTTGGAGGCCCAAACTTGACATCTTTAATTTTTTAATAAAGTTGTTAATCGCATCTTCTTGTCCAATCATTGTATTCAGCAAATGTTCTGAAAGATTTGGAATATTTTCTTGTTGATAAAGAAAGTTTACCTTCTTATTAAAGAAAGCTCTCAACACATCAATTGTAACCTCAGACTCTCCAAGAAGAACCTTATTACCCCAATCGTTCATTTTATCTTCAAAATCATTAAGATATTTTTCATCTAGAGTTTCTTCGGCCATTGCTGCTAGTTCTTTTATCTCTGGAGAGATCTTCCAAAAATCAACCTTGGCCAAGGCTCCACAATAATCAATAACATCTATCGCCTTATCTGGATAGAATCTATTAGGCATATATTTCTCACACATTGGAATGAGGTTTTCCACAAATTCTTTTGAATATTTTGTATTGTGAAACTTCTCATAAAAAGAAACTATCTTAGGTATAATTTCTTGCATCTTAAAAGCAGAAGGAGCATTAACAATGATGCGCTCAAATCTTCTATCAAGTGCAGTGTCCCTTTTGATTACGCGATTATATTCGCCAATAGTTGTTGCACCAATGCAAGAAATCTCGCCTCTTGCCAATGCTGGTTTTAAAATGTTACTGGCATCTAATTCGTTTTCTCTCGTTCCTCCTGCTCCAACCAATGTATGAATTTCATCAATAAAAAGAATTAGGTTAGAACACTTTTTAGCTCTATCTGTAAAATCTTTTAAACGTTGTTCAAATTGTCCTCTGTATTGAGTTCCCGCAACCATGTCAGAAAGGTTAACGGTATAAATAACTTTATCCAAAAGAAGCTCTGGAGCAGTTCCATCTTGAATTTTCTTTGCCAATAATTCAACGTTACTCGTTTTTCCTCCACCAGCAGGACCAATCAAAATTGCATTAGGCTTCCTTTGTTTACAAAGGATTGTTGCCAATTCATCAAGAACATCATTAAACTGAATCAAATTATCAAATTCACCATTTTTAGCTTTGATGTTTAAGTTTTCTCCGAAAGAAGAAAGAATGGGATCATTTTCATTTTGATTTAAAATAATGTTTTTATTACTTTTGGCCAGAGTCTGAATAATTGATTTTAAAGATTCTTCATCACTCTCTGAAAGAGGTTCATAAAATAAAGAAACATCTTCTAGTTCATCATCTAAATATTTATCACATAGTGATAGGATTTCTTCTTTTTTAATATCTTTTAAAAGATCCTTAATAACTTTGCCATATTCCAATATAAGAAAAGATCTCAATAAGACAACGAAACAAAAATCAATATTTTTTTCATCTACAAATCTTTCACTCTCCGAAATGATTTCTTTGACTTTTTTATTAAACTTATACGAGGATTGTCCCTTTTCTTTTTCTGAAAGAACTTTATTTGATAAATTTAAAAGACTTCTTGATTCAATGCCAACACTTCCAAAAATGTTAATTATCCCAAGATTGTCATAACCAATAACCGAATGAAACAAAACATCTTCATCTATTCTTTTTAATGAAAATTGAGTTGTAATATCGTTAGTAATATTTGTTAAAATTTCCAATTGATTATTTTTCATTTAATTGTTTTAGTTTGGTATAAACCGTTTCGCTGATACACGACATATTGTCAATAAAGATTGTTTCTCCATCTCTTGAGAAAGTTCCATTAGCAACAACGATTTGGTCTTTTTGTAACTTATACGAAGAAAGGAAGTTTGTCAAGTTAAGTCTGTCGCCAAAGTCACCAATCATGCTAGTTATTGTGCCAAAATCGTCTGAAAAATCAATTTTAGCATACCGCGCACCGTTACGCGACTTCTTAATAAAGAAGTCATCAATTTGTGCAACGAAACGAAATCTATCAGATGGGCGATCAGTTTTAATGGTTTTTAAATCAACTAAATCTGAAAAAGAATCAAAACAATCCTTCAAAACATGAGTAAAGGAATATCCCAATAATCTCTTTTCGAACCACCATATAGAAAGCTTTTCATGCTTTTTGTTTTCGAAGAAGAGTTCTTTGAATGGTTGAAATTTGTTTTTGAAAGTTTCAAGCCTTGAGTCTTTGATCAAAGTTTTACCATCATCACCAACAACCTTATCTTTATGAGCTTGAGCGATAGCGTTAAGGATATCGTATCCGTATCTGTCTCCCAATGTGATAAAGTTTCGCTTCTCGCGATCCGTAAGCAGATTAAAGGCTTGAGACTCCAGAACGGTTCTAGAGCGGTTTATGAGGCCAAGTGTTCCAGCATAAATTAAAGAAGACAGGGCGGCAATATTGATACTTGCTTCTTTTGCTGCTTGGAAAACTTCTAATTTATTTGTTGGCTTTTTATCGATAAAGTCTTTAAGCCTTTCTTTGCTTTTCTCAGAGATTCCCTTGATCGAAGATAATCCATAGCGGATGTTTCTACCTTCAATTGAAAAGTTCATTTGTGAATGCTCCAAGTTTGGTGGCAATAATTCAATACCAAAATCTGGAAGCTCCTTACAAACTTCTGCCACAACCTTAAGTGGTTCTGGTTCAAATTCAGAAACCTCAAGAATAGAACAGAAAAATTCTTGAGGATACTTATATTTCAAGTATACAGTTTTAGCTGCCAACGAAGCATAGCATAAGCTGTGAGATTTGTTGAAGCTATAGTTTGCACTCGCCTCTAAGCTATTCCAATAGAAGTTGCAAATATTATCAGACAGTCCTTGAGAACTTCCCGCTTCGAAGATTTTATTCCTCCAAGCTGGCATTTCATCTACCTTCTTTTTTCCGACAATTCTTCTAAGAGTTTCTGCATCCTCTAGACTTAAACCAAAAACTTTATTTGCAATTTGCATCAACTGCTCTTGGAAAAGAATAACATTCTTTGTAGAAGAAAGGATTGAATCCAATTCTTTATGAAGATTTAATTCTCTTGGTGCTTCTTTGTTTTGAACATAGTCATCAACATAATCCAACGCTCCCGGTCGAGCTAGGGCAACGACATCAGAAAGTTCAGCCAAGGAAGAAGGTTTAACTGCGCGAGTTACTTCGAAATTTGTATCGGCAGAAATTTGGAAAAGACCGCATGGATGATTAAAGTTTTGCAAAGAATCATAAATGAATGGATCTTCTGAATCAATATCTCTTAAGGAGATGCCAATTTTTTCACAACACTTATTAGCGATAGTTAACGTTCTAAGACCAAGAATATCAAACTTAACCATTAGATCTGCAACGTCATCCATTTCATAACCAGAGATAAGTTCACCATCTTTGGTTAACTGAATAGGAATAACATTTTCAATTGGCTGAGAACAAATTGCAATACCAGAAGGATGAACTCCTGTATTTTTATTTAAGCCTTCAATCTTTCGAGCGATGCTGAATGTTTTTGTATTTCGTTCACTCCATTCTTTGAACTCTCCATCAATCTCAGATGCTCTAGCCAAAGAAAGAACTAAACCATGTTCCTTTGGAATCATGGCCGAAATTCTATTAGAGTCTTCGTCAGAAAGATTATTGAAATACTTTACCGCTTCTTTTATTACAAGCTTTGAAGAAAGAGTATTAAGAGTTAGAATTTTTGAAGTTTTACCTTTATGCTTCTTTTCAATGTAATCAATGACCAAAGAACGTTTATCGTAAGATACATCAGTGTCTACATCTGGAGCCAAAGAACCGTCAATGAAAACCTTTCCTCTTTTATCTGTTATCTTCTTTGCTCTATTTTTAGAAACAAATCTTTCAAAGAAAAGAGAATGTTTTAATGGATCTTTTTCTACAACATCCAAAAGATAAAGGACCAGCGAACTTGCCGCCGATCCTCTGCCTTCACCAACGGGAATGTCACAGTCTTTCGCAAACTTAACAATATCCCAATTTAGTAGAATATAATCTGTAAAGCCTAGTTCATCAAAAGTATCAAGCTCTTGTTTTGCTCTATCAAAGTATTCTTGTTTATTAACAAGTTTATCAATTCCCTTGGTTTTGATTCCAAGTCTAATTAATCTACTTAAGATCTCTTTAGAAGAAGGAGATTCTGTTAATCCCAATTCTTTAAGAGAACTTTCTGAGAGACTAATTTGAGGCAATTCAAGTCCCGCAGGTTCACAATCTTCATAAGCAGAAAAATCTTCAAACATGACTAAGTTGTGCAAAAGCTCTAGCTAAAGCCTGTTTTACTCCTTGCTTTTTATTATAGTTGTCTTTAGGATGACAATAAGCTATACCATAGAAATCTCTTCCGTCAGGCATCGTTACTTCAACAACGGTTTTTCCACCCTTTGCGCTTTCTCCTAAATAATGCGTTGAATAAAAATAATCATAACCTCCTCTGAGTTCTACCTTTGATAGTTTATAAACCTTTTCTCTAACGTGAATAACGCGGACTTTATAACCTTTTTTTCTTAGTTCGTGGACTGTCATAGTGATAATACTTTTTTAAGTTGAAGGAAAATTTGCCAAGTCATTTGGCAATCATATAAACCATCGTGGAGTTTTTCTTTTTCAAATTCAATTCCAAATAATTTCAATAATGTTAATTGGCTTGCTTTTGATTTAATTGTTCTGTCGTTGATTATTTTACTTTGCCACTCTAGCATCGAATCATTTTTAGGTTTTTGCAAACCCTCTCTATATGCGAGTGCCAAAGGTCTGGTATCTAATATACGATCCATGAAGGAAAAGTCAAGAGATTTATTACAAATGTCTGCCAAAACCTTTAACATGTAAACATCGAATTTCAAAAGATTCTGACCAACCAAAATATACTGTGGATCATTAATTATTTTGGAAAACTTTTCAAAAGCATTTTCTGGAATTGTTTTTTTGCTATTGTATTTTTCATCATTGAAAGATGTTAATTCTCTTACCTCTTTTGAAAGATTAAAATCTGATAAATCAATATAAAGTTGTTCTTGAGATAAAACTTTATTACCCTGCGTAATCAGATAAGAAAGTTCCCAAGGTCTACTATACTTGAGATTGAGACCTTCTGTTTCGAAATCGAAAACACAATATTTTTGATTATAGGCAATCATATAGTTTTGTTGATTTTTTATTGTTCACGTTTTTTCTTATGTTCACGTTTGCGTGAACATCTCATTATTCTTCTTCTGTTTTTTTATTTAAATAGTTATAAATAAAATCGTTTTTTAAATGATCAAAACTCCAAGTTATGATATCCTCTTTTTTCTTTTGGTTGTTCTCTGGCAAAAGGTAAAATGTTGTAGCATTAATATAATTACCCTCTCCTTCTTCAATTATAATCGTATATTTACTCATTATTCTTCAATATTTGTTTGTTCTTTGTCTAAAAGTTTTGTCTCCTCTTCAAGGAACTTTATACTCTTAAGCTTGAAAGCATCAAATGTCAAGCCATCTTTTGTTAAGATAATACCTTCTTCTGGAACTTTGTTACGACACATAAAACAGTCTTTCTCATTATAATCTTTGATAAGATTATTTAAGAAATTTTCATGCCAATGTTCTTTGGTATCAACTTCTGGATACAAGTCCCGTGCGCGACCATAATAAAAAAGAGGAGTGCTGTCTAATTCATATTTAACACAATATCTATCAATTTGAGGACGAGTAAGTTCGATAACATTTCCTTCTGGAGTTGTATAGGTTATTCTAAACACAAATATTTTGTATTCGTTTGGTTTGCATCCATAATCATATAATCCTTGAATAGCTGATCCAGAAGGAAGATGCCCAACAATTTCGCCATATAAAGTATAACCATTTTGGATTTTATCCTTAATTTTATGCATTGCCTCTGTCCAGAGATCATACTCATAAAAATGTTTATGTTCTTTTTCTCCTTCAATATTTTTGACAACTCTTCGGCTTGCTGCGCACCAATCGTATTCTTTATCTACGATATTGATTCCACACTTTTTCAAAATCTTCTCAAAAAGATTCAACTTCTTCTTACAAAGAACTTTTGCAAATGTAAAGTTTGTTCCATGAAGCTTATAACTAATGCTAATAAGATCTTCTGGATTAATTTTGTGCATGTTCTTTTTAAGAGATTCTGTATCCAGATGCAAACGTAACTGACCGTCTACAAGTCTGTCTAATATCTTTGCTTCTTTTTGTTTTTTAAGATTAGGTTGTCCCTTTTCTTTTACAATATATTTTTGACAAAGAAGGAGGTCATCAACGGAATCGAATTCTATTCCAACTTCTTTTTCTGTAACTTGGAATTTGATTTGCTTTTCGGTAAGGAATTCATTGAATGAAGAAAGGGGGTGGAGGTATCCTTCACTAACCTCTCCTCTTAAACGAGTAGCCTTAACTCTTGACTTGTTTGAAAAGAATCCTTTTTGTGTTTTATCTCTATTCAAATCCAAGCTTGAGTATCCATTAAAAAATGAAACAAATTCTGAATTAATCTGACTCTCCAATGGGAAGTAAACAAATAAATCTCCAATCTTCGTGTTCAGTCCAACAATAATGCGTTGAAAATCTACAACTGAAATTTGCAGTTTATCTGCATTAGGATGAGGTTCAAGCCTGTCGATTTTTACAATCTTGGCTCGATAATTTGGATTATCTAATTTAGTCGTTAACATTGTCTTCAAGATAAATAACTTTCCCAACAAAACTGATCACTGGAGCAGTCTTCTAGTTCTGGTCTATGAAATGACGGAGCCTTTCCCATCTTTCTATTACAAATAGCTTTATAAAATTGAAAGGCTTTAAAGTCTTCTCTATTATTATAGAAAATTGATTTGGCCTTTTGAACTGGTCCTCCGAATTTTTTAATTGCTCTTTGGATCTGAAAGTCGAAAGGATGATTATTGTTCTCAATAAAAAAAACAACATCATCAGGTAACTTCAATTCAAAGCTGCCAAAATTATGAATAGATTTATGTAAAAATGAATCATAAAAAGGAACTACTGTTTGTATTCCTTTCAAGTCATCGAAATCTATTTTATAAACTCCTTCTTGTTTCGTATATGTTTTTGTATAAATACGACGAAGAGAATCTATACCCTCATTGTTCTTGGCAAAGAAGATTAATTTACTACTATCATTTTCGCTGGCGACATTAAGACGCAATCCAAAAATTAATTGTTTTTTAGCTTTTTCAGATTCTTTTTTTGCTTTTCTGAAACCAGCCATAGAATCCTCAACCAAGGTAATCTTGTCGAGTTCTTTTTCAAAGATTTCTTCTATTGTTAGAATAGAATTACCAATAGAATAATGAGATTTAAAAAGTGGAATCATTCACTATCTTCTTGGCCTTTTTGATCATTGATAATTTTTTGAATCATTTCGTTAAAAGATTTCTTTTTCTTTTCTTTACGATTCAAGCCTTTACTACCGAAACGTCCTTTCTCCTTTTTCAATCTACTTGGCTGGAGATGGTGAATAAGTGAATCAAGTTTGCTTTTTGTAGCAGATGTTAGTTCTCCATTTTTAAGCTCTTCATCAAAAGCCTTCTTATCATCTTCGGTCATGTATAGCCTCGCCTTGGCAAGTTTGTAGTTAGAATATTTCATATATAAGCAATGTAGCTCAATTTATTTCTTTGTCAAGAACATTTTGTCAAAAATCACAATCCTTCTTTTTTTGCCTTTGCATTCATCTCTTGTGAGTATTCTAAGAATTTAAACTTAGGACATCCTTTATAGAATCTTTTTTCTATTTTTTCACCCTTTTTAGGTTTTGCTAAATCTTTCTTTTCTTTAGCTGTATTTAAGATCGCTCCATTTTTATCTAGCAAGGCCCAATAAAAGAAGGGGAATTTCATTCTGCAAAACCACTTATTTGATCCATCTACTTTCTTTTCTTCTGGATGATCAGACCTACCACAAACTAACCTTCCAGAAAATCCTGCACTGCTATGCAGATAGCCTTTATCATAAGCCATATTTCTTTCTGCTAATTTTTCATCAAAGTTATCAACGGTTCTTTGTAGATCTGTTAGGTAATGTTCAAAGCCGCTTAATTCAGTATCGCAAACATGTGGAGTATTTATTACCCCATCTCCATTTTCACAGGGATATTGCAAAAATACGAATTCCATTTTTGCATCGTAATATTCTGGAAACATGTTTTTAACAGCAAGCCGATACATTAGATCTTGCACGTTGTCGTCTATTTCTTTTCCTTCGAATTTCTTTTTTGAGCTTTTAAAATCTCTAATCAGAACTGCACCATCTTTATATAGAAACAGTTTATCAATAAATCCAAGTATTCTATACTTTTTATCGTCTTTATCTACTTCTATTTGAAAGTCGATTTCGGAAAAAGATTTAATTGGTTTTCCAAATTTCTTGCCATAAAAATCATAACTCAATCCCTGCAAGATCATTTTATTAAGAAGGGTAAGATGCTGCTGCGAATCCACTCCCTCCTTTGAAGCGCAAATGTTTACATATTTATTAACAGCCTTGCTTCCTTCTATGTTCTGAGCTTTGATAATGGAATCAAAATGTTTTTTATGACGATCCTTTCCTAAGTATTCAAAGACGTTGTGGCAAATAGAACCCATCTTTGCTCCATCATTTGATTCGTCTGGAAGTTTTAGAACATATCTGCAATAATATTGCCAACTACATTCTTCTAGCTTTTTTATTCTTGATGCTGACAAATAATTATTCATGATAGAGCTTTTTCTAGTTTTTTTAATTTGACAATTAAATTTTGAGAAATCTTTGCCTTTGGCGCATATTGAACCAATTGCATTAAAGATTCCTTGGAAGATTTTGAAAAATCTAAAGAATTTCTCCATGATCTAACTTCTTCGTCTATCATGATACCAAAATCCTCCTTTGGTGGAGGGCAAAACCATATTTTATCAAGATCCACAGTGTCTGATAATTTAATAAGACTAGACAAGGCTCCATCAAAGCCTCTGTTCTGTCCTAAGTCGTTGTTGAACGATAGTGCTATATTTGTCCCTAAATTGGATAATCTAGAAGTGATTTTAGGTTGAATATTGTTAGTAAAACAAACGATATTGTTCTTTACACCAGAACGATATAAAGACATAGAATCTCCAATAGATTCTACAACAAAAACCAAATTCTCTTCTTTTATTTGCTCTTCAACTCCATCTACAGAAAAGTATGGATAAAACCAATCTGCGGTCTTTCCAAAGTTTAACCATTTTGGCGATTCGTTATTTTGCAAGACTTTTCTTCCAATGAAGCCATGAATTTTACTATCTGCTCTTTTTATTGGAAAAACGATGCGCTGATAAAGCTTTCCAGAGGTAGCTAATCCACATTGATATTCTTTTTGAACCCATGCAGGGATTCCTCTTGATTCAAAATATTGTCTATCTGGCAATAGCTTTTTAAGACACTGATCTGAGTATGTTTTTTCTTCTTTCAAAAGTTTATCTATTTTTTTGTAAATTATATTTGTTACCTTGCTTCCATCTAAATATTTGGATACATCATTTGTCTTTAATGTCTTTTTTAATAAAAGCTCAAATGGAAGAGGCTTTTGCCCTTCAACAAAATCGCTCCAAACACCAGTATCCTTATAGATTCGAATAGACGTTTTATTGTCTCCATTTCTAAAAATGGCAGCAGTTTGCCAATAGGAACCCCTATCTTCTAGTCTGTAGCCAATTTCTTTAAGGATGCAAGCATAATCAATCATCTGAGGCTTTCTGGAAGTTCCAATTCTGATCCTCTGGTTACTTGAGCTTGAACGTCAGAGCCTTCTAACATTCTAACAATATCTCGACCATCTCCTCTTTCTTCAACATTAAAGTTGTCAAATTTGAGATTGATCCAATTATCTTTCTTGGAACCGTCTGGCCATTCGACAGGATTCAGATGACCAAAGGAATCTTCTCCCAAGTGACGAGCCGCAAGACATTTAAGTTTGTGAGTTCCGAAAGCCTCTCCTTCTTGAACTAATTCGTCCATTGTCTTCTTTCTAAGAAGAAAGAGGTGAGAAACGAATTGAATAATATTATCTGATAAGGCGATAACGCTTTCGTCATCTACGATTGTATCAGCATTTCTATTCGTTACAATGCCAGATCTATTCGTTTGAACAGATGTAACCATAGCAACTGTCGGCTTGCCATCGAATTTAAGTTCTCTGCTAATTGTTTGTTTGAAGTTGTGAAGAAGTTTCCCAACAAAAGCCCAATCAGCACCCTTGCCTAGATTGTTGAAATCTGTTTTTAAATAGTCAAAAGAGAAGATTAGTGGATTGCCTCTGCCGATTTCAGAATAATAAATTCTTTTAAGAAGGGAAACCATTTCTTCTGAATCCATTCCTGCAACATTTTCATAAAGGATTTTAATGCCCTTCATCTTTGACCATACGGATCTTACCTTATTGACTACCTCTTCTGGAGTGAAGTTTTTATATCCATGACTTCTCCATTTACCACTTTCAAGTAGATAAACAGGAATACCTGACATTCCAGAAACCATTCTGAAAACAAGTTCTTCCTCACTCATTTCTCCGTTATCAAAATGAAGAATGGGCAACTTATTCATGTAAGACATTTTTAAGAGCATGTCTATCATAAGTGTAGTTTTTCCGGTCTTTGCTCTGGCGGCAAAGCAAGTGCAGTTTCCCGGTCTAACGAGAGATCCGTAAATTTTATTAATAGTTGGGAAGGGACTCATTGCCCCAACTTCTTCTGGTGGAAAGTCTCCTCTTTGTTCGATAATCTCTTCTGCAATGTCTGCCAAGTTGACAAGCTTGGATTCTCCCATTTCAAAACTTCGGATCTCGTTATTGTAAATTCTATCAATTTCTTCTACAATAAAAGAATAAGGTTTAGAGGGATCTACTGTCTTTGTGAAGTTTTCAATCTTCTCACAAATACCCATTGTTTTTCTTCTGAAGGTATATTTCTTTAACTCCTTGACAGAATTAAGAAAGACTTCTTTAGAAACTTTATTAAAAGTTAAAGATCTAATATATTCATCTCTATCAATGGAATCTGGAAAACTTGTATTAAGTCTAGAGAGTCTATCAATAAGAATTGTTTCGTCAATGATTTCTGCATTATTATAAGCATTGCGAACCATCTTAAACAAAGTAATATGAACTTTGCTATCTTCTGAAAAGAAGTCTTCCTCAACTAAAAAGGAAGAAACCTCAGACCACTCCTTTGGATGTTGTAATAATCCAGATAGAACTTTTTTTTCTAATTCGAAAGATTTAATCATTGTCTTCAATTTCGGCGGAGATTTCACTTAAGATGGCTTTTGCAGAAGCCGTTAGGGCTATTTCGGTTACACTGTCGGAGAACTTCGAAATATATACCACCTCACCCCTTTTGTCAACTGTAAATAATATAAAACCCTTATTGCCTCCTCTGCTATTACCAGTTTTATCGTATAATTTTGTTAGCAATATTTGAGAAATCTTCTCGTTTTGTTCTTCTTGGTCATTCATAGATTGAATTCTTTTAATTTTTCTTCTAAGTTTTCGTCTTCACGAATTCTATGTAAAACAATGTTATTTATTTCGCAAAATCTTTCTTTAAAATCATCTCTTTTTAATTGATTTAAAAAGTTATTTCTACTATCTTTGTGAAAATGTTTATTGTATTTATAGTGTTGAAGACCATCTACTTCTATGGCTATATTACATGAAGCATTGAAAAAGTCAAGAGTTAATCTTGATCCTGCTACAGGAAATTCTTCATATACCATATCTGCTTCCCAATATTGTCGAAGCAAATCTTTTACTCTTTTTTGAACCTTTGATCTACAATTCGATTCCCAATTAATGCGATATCGATTTGCTTTTACAATCTTAAGGTCACGCCCTTTTTCATTCTTGAAAATCATTTCATTTTATCAAAGATGTTTTCTTTACAGAACTTTTCAAGTTTTTCACAAAGAACCGGATCTTCTTCTAATAGATTATAAGTTTTAGTAATTCCTTGTGTCTTTAATTCTGAGCCAAGATAATTTGAAAGTTCTTCATCAGAGTTTATCCAAGAACCCTTCTTCTCTAGAAAACCCCATTGAAGAAGGAGATCAATAATTTCATACTCCTTCCATACAGATGTTCCTCCTTTACGTCCATGTTTAACGGGATAAGAAATGCTTACATCAGTTCTCTCTTTAAGACCTTTTGAAATTTTAATACGACAATAATGACCAAGAGTAGTATCTCCATCAAAAATGGTAGCACCTTTTGTTCTTCCTAAGAAATTCCAAACCTGATTAGCTGCATGGACGGGTGCATTCGTTCCTCCTCCACCGACACTTGCGTTTTGATCTTTAGGAGCATATTGATTAGTATCAATTGTTGATCTAAGCTGATTAATCATGAAAAGACAGTGACCTTTTTTATTTAAGACGAGATTTGCTTTCTTAAACATCAATGAGGTAAGAAGTCCAGCCGCGCCTACCTTTGCCGCTTCTTCTGCCTTTTTTGAAGCATCATCTCTTCTAATTAAGCAATCCATTGAATCGATTGCCATAATGAATCGATGATCATCAACATTATTTTTTACAAGATCATTAATGATATCAATACTTGCTTCGAAAATATTCGTTTGAAAAACAAAGCAAGTTCCAACTTCCCATTCTTTTGGATCATAAATAAATTTGATACCTGCCCTTTCTTTAACATCTTTATCCAAACGTCCTTCTGCATCAATCCAAAGACCCTTTGAATTTGGAACTGTTTCAAGTGCATTCTTGATACAATTAAGAATGCAATGAGTTTTTCCTGCAAAGGATGCTCCATTTATTTTATAAGCTCCCGGTTTATATCCTCCTCCCAATTCTGAATCAAATATCAAAGAACCTGTCGGACAGATCCAATGAATAGTGTCATGATAATTAAAGTGGTCAGATTCGTTCTTCTTTAAGAAGTTTTCTAATTGTTTTTTTGATGCATCTTCCTTCATGATAAAAAGTTTCTTAATGATTTTTGTTTTGCTTTGCCGTTCCAATCTGGACCAATCTTTTCTTCTCCTTTAATGATTTCTTCTCTTTGTGGTTTATAGTTGAATTCATATAATTTCAACTGAAGATATTTCTTTCCATCTTTGGTAAGAAACCAAGCAAGAGAATTCATTTCAAATGGAGCCTTTACTTTATTTAAAAAGTCAAGCGGCCATTCTTCAAATATCTTTTTCGCGAAATTTTGCTCTTTCCCGTATTGGACTTTTATTCCAGCTTTTATCATTCGCGAGATAAAAGCTTTTCTTTCTTGAAAGAAGGTAGGAGCAGGTTTTGCCATTAGTCTGAACTATAATAGCAATCTATATCGTTGTCAACCATTTTTTTAACCAATTGTGAAAATGATGTTTTAGGATTCCATCCTAATTCTTTTCTTGCTGGAGTTGAATCTCCTAACAATATATCAACTTCTGCTGGTCTATAGAATGCTTGATTAATTTCTATAAGAACTTGACTTCGAATATCAGCAATATCTGCTACATAATTTGGAATAATATATCTAGAATTTTTATCAAGACCGATCCAAACTCCTTCGATTTTTGCATGTTCAAAAGCTAAATCAATAAAATCTTTTATAGAATGGGTTTCATTTGAAGAAAGAACGTAATCCTTGGGATCGTCTTGATTTAACATTAACCAAACTCCTTCGACAAAATCTTCTGCATCACTCCAATCTCTTTCGGCAAATACATTACCAAGAGATAATGGTTGAAATGATTTTTTGTTTTTTATTGCATGATATATACGAGCAACTCCTTTAGTAATTTTACGAGTCACAAATTCTTCACCTCTTCTTACTCCTTCGTGATTAAAGAGAATGCCTTGAACAGCATACAAGTTATAAGATTCTCTATAGACTTTTACCAAGTGATGCGCGGCACATTTTGCAGCACCATATGGTGATCTTGGTTTAAATGGATGATTTATGTCTTGTGGGCAATAATCAATATTACCAAATTGCTCAGAAGAACCTGCGTTATAGTATTTACAATTATTACAATATTTATTGATAGCCTCCAGTTGATATAAAACAGGAAGAGCATTAGTCATAAAATGATTCACTGGCATTTGCCAAGAATTGCCGACAAATGAATTAGCTGCAAAATTAATAAAGTAATCTGGTTTTTCTTTTTGGATTACCTTTTCTGTATTTACTTGATCGGTAACATCTAATTCAATTAATTTAAATCTTGGATTATTTTTTAAATGAGCGATATTCCTATGGTTAGGAACACTCAATCTACGAATAGCTCCTAATATAATAGCATCAGTATTTTTTAATAGAAAATCAACCATCAAGCTTCCATCTTGACCAGTAATTCCTGTAACAATTATTTTCATTAAAATTATTCTTTATGAAACATCCAAGAAGTAGCACTAACTGCTTGAAGTTTTTCTTTTGGAAAAAATTCATTTATAGCTTTTGAAACTCCCGGCCAATCAATATCGTGACCAGCAATGTATCCGCCTTTTTTAACTTTTGGAAACCAATGAATTAAGTCTTGTTTAACTGCTTCGTAAGAATGATCCATATCAATAAATACAACATCACAAGATTCATCTTCAAAATCTTTAGACGCTTCAATAGAGTCCTTTCTTATTGGAGTAAATTTTCTTTCACCCATATTTTCTAGAAAAATTTGATATACATCTTTTTCTTTAGCTAATTGATGTGAGGTTTCCATTTCTTCTTTAGAACCCTCCCAAGTATCTACAATATAAACGTTAATTCTATCTTTTGCAAGATCACATAAATATGAAGAACTTTTACCCAACCAAGCTCCCCCTTCAACAAAAATTCCATTATCTGGAATTGTATTTACTAATGTTTCTAATAGATCCTCATAATTAAACCAACCGTCTATTTCATTTGTATTTTTCATATAAATTAAGATTTGTAAATATTGATTTTATTCAAAAAAGTTTGCTTTGCGGGAAAAAATATAATACCATGTGTATTCAAAAATTCTACTAGAAACATAATTTTCTAATTCAGTTTTTTTACACCAATCAAATAGTTGTTGCCAAAACTCTATAGGATATTGAATAATACATGATTTATGAATTGCAAATTGAGCGCATTGTGGAAAAGATAATGAATTTGGCAATGGCAAAACTTCTCCAATTAAATCTTTCCAATTTTCTTCTAACCAAGAAAACTTTACATCCCACTGTTCGACTCCTCTATTAAGAGTATAATTAGATTTATTATTTAAATCAATAATAGGTTTATCTAATTTAACATTATTAATCAAATTAACTATATTATCACTTTGATGTGCTGCTATAAAATGGCCATGAACAAATATACTATATTCTGGCAAGTTATTATAGTTTTCAATAATATATTTTAAATAAGCAGGAACTTCTTGAACTTTATTAAAATCAATAAAGTTTTGATCTTTAATTGTTTTTGAGTAAACTTTAACAGGATATTTAACTGAATTTACCCAACTCAAATCTTCTTGATAATGAGAGGATGCGACAACTACGTTATTATTTTTGTGCATCTTTTTAATTTTTAAATTAAGCGTCTATGAATTCCCACTAATGGGGTTGCATTATAAAATGTCTTAAATATATTTAGATTGCTTATTTACTATTACACATTTTTAAGTATAGCAATAAGTTTTCTACATTCTTTTGGCGGAATATCGTCAAAATCTTTCCAATTTTTTACTTCTGCATTTTTGTAAACATCATCTTTCCACAATTTTCTTAATACTTCTTGAAATTCTTCAAAAGTATTTATTCTTACATTATTTTGAAGAACGCTTAACAAAGTATCAGATGGGCTAATTCCATATTTTGGTTCTACTTGAATAGCTGGCTTTCCATCTCCTCTTGCTAACTCGTCATGACCAACAATGTGAATATTTAAGAAATTGCGAACGCATCTAACAAAAGCCCTGTTAGCAGCAATGGATTCAAGAAACTTTTGACCAAAAGAATCTGTATTTTCTACAGACGCAGATGCGACATCTTCAAATGTAACTTCTTCAAATTCTGTTTCGTAGTTCTTAATGAACCTAATTTTACAAGAAACAATTGGGTGATACTGAAATCCACTAACATTATAGCTTACATTGTTTATTCCCCTGAGTTTTGCTAATTCTTTAATTCCAGAAAGTTTAATGATTAGTTTGCTGTCATCTAAACCTTCAACAGATGTTGGAACTTGTCCATCTGCAAATCTTTCTTTATTCACATAAAGATGATCATTGCTAATCATCTTTCTCCAATCAACGCTACCATCTTCGTTGAAGTGATATTGAATATTTGTCAATAGTCCATTGGAATCTCTTTTATAAAGATCCGGTCCAGATGAATTGTTTGTGCTTGATTTATTAGCCATGATCACTCATTATAGATCATAAAGTGGTCAAAGTCAAGCCAAAATTTCAAATCATTTATATCTTCTCCTAATGTCTTAAACCTCTCTTCGCCATGAATATAAATTCTGCCAGTTTTAATTTTAAACTCTGCATTTAATAAACGATAATTTTGTTCTTTTGATTTTAATGCTTCTTCTTGAGGATTGAAATAATTAACGTCATGATCAAAGAAATTTAATCGTTGATCATCTAACGTTTCTATAGATGTGCAAAATAGATTTGTGTTAAAAACATTTGATTTTAAAAATTCAACAAAATCTTTATTAAATTCATTTGAATAATAATTAATATTATTTATTCTTGATTTAAATGAAATTAAATAATTAATGTTTTCAATAGGCTTTGAACAAATAATGTTAACATTACATTTGTTATTCATTAAAAATGAGAATAAAAATTTCTCATCATGTATCATATCTAGTCTAATATTAATGTCGGCATTATCAACATCAACAGTGGGAATGGAATCGTTTGGTATTAAGTTTATTTCTTTATTTAAGAACTTACTACCAATATTTAGTGTTTTATAAGTAAGTGTTTGATTTATTTCCAATAGATCAAGGACTGCTTGAGCTATCTTTTCTGGTTTAATTAAATTGATTGTTTTAGAATCTTCGAATAAAGAAAAGGATGGTTTTTTACCAGCCCTATCTGATTCTATAACTCTTTTATTTTCATTCCACAATGGGCAACAGGTATTGGAGTGAGTATGCGAATAAATACTTACAGTAGGCTTGTTAAAAGCAGAGGCAATATGAACAGGGCTTGAGTCAATGCCAAGATGGAGCATTGCATTCTTTATTAAGAAGAAGGACTGTTTGAAGGACGTATTAGTTATATAGTAGTCTACCCCGTCTACCTTTTTATCTTTTTGTTCTCCTATTTGAACAACTTTAATATTTAAAGTATTTAAATATGGTTTAATAATTTCTAAAACTTCTGTCCAATAAGAATAAGATTTAGATTGAACTTTTTCAGAGTTGTGAAATGTAATATAATTAGCACAAGGCAATGGAAAAAAATGTTCAACAATAATAGGATTAGATGGATGAACTCCCAAATCGCGAGCGTATAATGTAGATAGGTGCATATTAAATATTGAATGCGTTTTTGTCTTTTCCGTTATGTAAATAGTTTAAAAATCTTTGACTACCAACATGCGGTAGAAATGCTATTTCAAAAAATCCATCGTGTTCTCCTATTCCTTCTAAGAAGAGTAGATTATCGAGTCCATCTCTAAATGGTAATAATTTATGAATAAACGGATTATCGTCAATCATACAAAAGAATTCTGGCTTAGTAAATAAATAAATATTGTATTCTGGGTATAGTTCTTTTAAACCTTTTAAAAGCCCGTTTACGATCAAAACGTCACCAGCAGATTCTGGAATAACAACAGCTATTCTTTTTCCTTTATCTTCTTTATCTAGAAGATCTTCAAGAGAAGTGTTTTTTGATCTAATTTCATTATTCCGGTTAAAAGCGTGTTGCTTTAAATAATGTAAAACCCTTTCCCTACCTTCATTTTTAACTAATTTTAGATTTTCTATAATATCGAATTCGTTTCTTTTAAACTTCTTTCCAAATATACCATAAAAACAATCAATTAACCAATCTTCGTCTTGTTCTAAGGAATCATCTGGAGCATAATCCACATTTGCAAATTTTTCATTAAAATCAAAATCCCAACTGCATTTAGGAAATTCAAATGAAATTTCTTTAATTCTATTACAAATCTTTTCAATTGAAAAATTATCATTAACATGTTTTATTCCATTATAAATTAATCTTTCTTTTTGAGATTCTGGAAGCTTAACAAAAGATAATAATGTATCAGAAATTGATTTAGGATCTGTTGTTGCTTTAATAAAATTTGTAAACGGTTCTCTATATTCGTGCCAAGACAAAGGTAAGCCTCCCTGTATCGGATAGCAAGAATCTGTTCCGCAAGAATACTCTGTAACTAATGTTACTAATCCAGCAGCCTTTGCTTCTTGGATAGGAAGTTCCTGTCCTCCGCTTGTAAACGGGTGACAATAAACATCCATCATATTATAAATTTCATTTAATTGATGTTCCGACACTCCACCGTTAGAACTTTTTGTGCTAAATGATTTCTCTGATTTGCAAAATGGACAGTTCAAATTATTACCTTGATATGGTATAACTGTATAGTTATTACATTTTGTGCAAATATAAGTTGTTAAAACATCGTTTATATCAACATCAAATTCTTTTATGTAAGACTCTATGTCCCAAGTATTTCCGTTCTTTTCCCATTCTGTATGAAAAAGTAATTTTGGCTTTAAATTTGCTGGACATTGTTTTTTAAACAATTTAAATCCTTGTAGTAAATTTGGAACAGATTTTCTTAATTGATTTTTAAATACAAAACCAATGATAAAATCTTTATCTGATATATTGTGAAAATTACGAAGAGCCTTTTTGTCTTCTGCTGGTAATGGTTTAAAGGCGGAATAATCAATAGCTCCATGTAAAGTTTCTACATCAAACCCTTCTTTTTCCATTTCTTCTTTTGCAAAGTTTGCCCAAACTAAAAACTTATCACTTTTTGAATGTAAAATCTTAGCCTGTTCAAGAATCGGTAAAGAGTCAACAGTAATCCAAGAAACAAATGGAACGTTGCCGTGCCAAGGTTTTTTTGCAATATCAAATGCCCAAATATCTTCAATACCAAAAATAACATCTGGTTTAACCTCTTCGACAATTTTGTCGATCATATAATTTCCATAATAAGCAAGTCTTTTCTTAAATTCATCGTTTCCAATTTCATTTAAGATATTTTGGTCAACAGGATGAGTTCCGAAAGACTTCCAAGGAGTTTTAATATCCTTGTTATAAGGAAGTCCATTTGCGGCTTCATAAACTTCTATATCAGGATCTTTATGTAAAGTCCTTAGAAGATTTCTCATATTTGCCCCAAATCCAGTTTTATAACAACTAGCATTTGACCAAAATAGTATTTTTCTTTTCTCGCTCATTAGAATGGAATATCTTGACTAGCAACTACGTCATCATCAGTTTTTGTTTGTTTATTTTGAGTTTGATTCTTTCTATTTGACTCCTCTTCTTTCAATGCTAAAGAGGCGTGTTCCTTTATGAAATGCTCAAGTAAAACGCTAAGAACTTCAGCTTCGCCGGGAGTAATTGGAATTTTATATTCAACATTATTTGATTTAACAGAAAGTCCAAAACAAGTAACTTCAAAATCATTATTATTTACTTTTCTTTTCCAATTATATGGAGACAGGGAAAAAGAAGTTGAACCTTTGCTTGAGGTATGAAAAGAAGAAAAGGGAACCTTATTTTTGAAGGTGTTAATAAATTCTCCAGCTTCTGATACGTTTAAGGTTATAAACTTTCTAGATTCCTTATCAAACGTTCCAGTATGCTTTTCTGAATTCCAAGTATTTTGCTTAAGTAGTTCAATAAATAAAGAAGAGGTCCAAGAAGATTCGGAGTCATCTCCCTTCTTTTGCTTTTTTACTCTAAATGTAGCGAGACCGCCATTAATGTTTTTATTTGGCTTATAAATAGTGTAAATCATGGTGTATACCTTTACCTAATATAGAAGTTTGCACATTTTTTTCAAATGAAAAATAAAATTCAACCAGCACAATATAAACCTTATGATTTAATTAGTGAAACTGGTAATATTTCAATCGATTCTGGTTTAGATTATTTTAATCTAAATCTATCAGAAGAAATTGCAGGAGATTTTGATATTGCTGGAACATTAAAAGTTAATTCATTTAATGTATTAAGTCCAGATGATTCAAACATACTTTCTGACACATCTTTTTCAAATGGATGTAGAATCCTTGCTGGTTTTGACAATATTATTAGTGGAAATAATAATTGTATTGTTTTTGGTTCTAATAGTGTTGTGTCTGGAATTGGAAATGCTTTATTATTTGGTAATTCTGTAAATTTAGACGCACAAAATTCTGTAGCAATTGGAAGTTATATAACAATAAATCATAATGGAGCCGCAGTATTTGCAGACTCAACATCTAATCCAAAAGTTAGTTATGCTACAAATTCTATAAATATAGAATATGCAGGAGGTGCATTTATTAGGAGTAAAACTCATTTTTCTGAAGATGTATTTTCTGATTCAAATTTGACAATTACTGGAGCTATCTCTGGATTATCTCTAACCATAGGAAATAATGCAAGATTTTTATCAAACGTAAATATTCAAAATAATGCAATAGTTTCTGGAACTTTTTCTGTTACTGGTTCGGCAACAGTAAAGGGAACAACAAATTTAGAATCAACATTTATAACAGGTCTTAGAGCTTTAACTACTTTTGATATGAGCGTATATAGCGGATACGCTGCATCTAACTTCACAACAAAAGCTCAATTCACAGCTTTTACTGGAGAAACTAGAACTGGTATTAATTTATTAAATACAGGTAAGTTATCTATTTCAGCTTTTAATACATATACAGGTTCTACTCTTTCTTCCCAAGCCGTTAGATTAACAGGAAATCAAAACGTATCTGGAAGAAAATCTTTTAAAGATATAACTGAATTTTGTAATGGATTAAAGTTTTTAGCTCAAAACAATTGCGATAGATATATTCCACCAACTTCAACTTCTACTGGCGAATTTGGTCACATGGCATATAGTGGAAGATTTTTATATGTTGCAACAGGAACAAATCAATGGGGCAGAGTTCAATTATCTACTTGGTAATGATTTTTTAACTGAACAAGTGTCATTGAAATTAAATCTCCAAACCAAGAAACGATCCCAGAGATAAAAGGAATCATCCACCAAGTCATTTCTTTATAAAGAAGGGGGATTGACAATATGCCAACCCAAGTTCCAATGCATAAACCACATTGAAACAATTCTTCTCCCCATTTCCATTTTTGGAAAAAAGTTCTAATAAATTTCGTTGGCGCACCATACTTTAATATAAAAGTTGCGCCAATAAAATATAATATTATTTCAATAAAACTCGATTGCATTTATAATTTTGACTGTTGCAATTCTCCATTTATCAAAGTATTTTCAAGTGATTTTAACTCTAATTCATCCATAAAACCAACTTTTGTTGTTACTTCTTCACCATTAGCAAATGACTTAATTGTTGGAATAGTTCTAATTCCCAATGAAAAACTAAATGGTCTGTCTGAATCCACATTGAACATATAATAAGAGACTTCTGAATTTTCTTCTATAGCCTTTTTACTAACTTGTTCAAATATTGGTTTTTGCTTTCTACATCCTCCACACCATTCTGCCCATAAAACAACTATGATTTTATCACCTTTGTTAATTTTTTCTTGTAATTCTGAGCTACTAATTTCCATTTTTATTTTCTTCTATTATTAAATTGCAAATAATATCAATTAGATTATTTTACTCATCTCCATATTCAAGAAATTTAAGAGCTTTAACAATTTCCTTAGCTTCTTCAAGAGTCATTTTGACAATTCCGTCAAAATCATCTGTAATTTGAATCCAACCATTATCAAGCATTGTAACTTCTGGGCAGTTCGTATTTGGATTGCATGGGCATAATCTAACGCAGTTATTTGATAGTATTTTCATAAATTATCCTTCACAGTTTGTGCATTCGTTTAATTTTCTGTAAAAAGCTTGGGCAGCATTTGTGCTGTGTTGATAGTATAAGGTTTTAATGCCACTTTCCCAAGCAAAAATTAAAAGTTGGTTGATTTCTTTTGTAGAAGTCTTTGGGGGAACTACAAGATTAAGACTCTGACCTTGATCAATAAATTTCTGACGTTGAGCAGCTTGAATAACTGTTTCCTTTGCTGAAATTTCTCCAAATGTTCTAAATGTATCTTTTTCTTCTTGAGTTAAGAACGAAAGATGTTGAACTGATCCATTATTCTTTAATACTGATTCCCAAATTTCTTCTGTATTATTCTGATGTTTTTCAAGAACTTTTTCTAAATCAGCATTACGAACAGAATGCTTGAACTTTGCCAAGTCTTTTACATAATAATTTGATTTGAAAGGCTCAATCGATTGAGAAACTTGTCCAAGAATAAATGCTGAAGATGTATTTGGAGCAACGGCGTGTCTTGTTGTCCATCTTTCTCCGTAGCCTTCTAGCAGTGGAGGCTCTCCAAGTTCCTTGGCGGCTTTTTTAGATGCCTCTAAGGAGGCATTGTTCATGTTCTCAAATATCTCATTGTTTAGCCACTTGGCTTCAAGAGATTCAAAAGGAATACCTTTAGCTTGAAGTAGAGAATGCCATCCTGTTGCACCAATTCCAATGGCTCTTTGATTTTCAGAAAATCTAACAGCACGTTTCATGAAAGGAATTTTTGAAGCCTTTTCAATAAATTCATCAAGAACTGAATCTAGGAAATAAGCCATAACTTCAACAGCATCTGTATCTTTCCATTCGTCATAATGAAGAAGATTCATTGAAGAGAGGCAACAAACGAATGATTCATCAGAAGTAGATGAAAGTAAAATTTCTGAACAAAGATTTGAACTATTAATTTTTAATCCTTTATCCTGATAAACCTTTGGTGCATTTTTATTAACATTATCGGAAAAGAAGATATATGGAAGACCTGTTTCTGATCTTGATTTAATCACCTTAGCCCAAACTTCTCTTTTTTCATTATCACCATTAATCATGGATTCCATCCAATTATCTGAAACGCAAACTCCAGAAAAAAGAAATTGAATAGAACTTCCTTCTTGTTTAATTTTTAAGAATTCATGAATATCCTTGTGGTCAATTGGAAGATAGCAAGCCATTGCTCCCCTACGAACGGAACTCTGTTTACAAACATTTGTAACAGATTCAAACAATTGCATGAAATGAATTGATCCATCAGACTTTCCTCCAGAAGAAATATCAGAACCTCTTGCTCTGACATCTCCAAAATACCCAGAAGTTCCACCTCCATGTTTTGTCATCATTCCAATCTCTGCTACATTGTAGAGAATGGAATCCATCGTATCTTCAACATGTGAATTAAAACAGCTAATTGGAAGTCCTCTTGGAGTTCCGTAGTTAGCCCAAACAGGAGAAGAATAAAGAAACCAACCTTTCTTAGAATATTCTAAGAACTTTTCTGCAAGTTTTTTACCCTTTCTTTCTCCAAAGGTTTTTGCAATATTTTCAATTCTCTGTTCTGGAGAAACTCCAGATGTAAGATATCCGTTTTGTAAAAAGATTTTAGCTGGTTTATTCAACCAAGGAAATTCACTCATATTTATTAAAAAAGGTCGTCAGCAGTAATTGATTTATTTTTTCTTGAATAAGCGGTAGGTCTTTGATCAAAGAAATCAACATGAATATCGCTAAAAAGTTCTTCCTCAAACCATTTAGTTTTTGCTATGATATCTTTATCTACTTCGAATATAGCATCTAAACCGATTCCTGTCAAGGATTGATTTAACCTATTTTTAACAAATTCCTTAACTTGATTAACCTTAATAAAATCAGTATCTCCTTTATCAAAAATCCAATCAATAACTTTTTCTTCAGCGGCAAAAGCCTTAATGCAATAAGTTCTAATTACGTTTTTAAGATCTTCGGTAAAGAATTCTGGATGCTCTTCTCTAATTTGATTAATTAGCCAAGTTCCAAATGCTCCATGAATAGCTTCTTCTTTACTTGTCGCAGCAACCGCATTGTTAATATCCTTTAACATTTTGCGATGTTTGTTAAAGCTCATTATAACGAAAAACTGAGAAAATAATGAAACGTTTTCAATAAAAAGAGAAAAAAGAATGATTGATCTCAAAAACTTTTCTTCTAAACGAGCATTAGAAAAGTCTTTATATTTTTTCAAATAGTTATGTCTATCTATGATTGCTGGAATTTCATAGATCTTTTCGAACTCTTCGTTTAAGCCCAACTTTTCAAGAAGGTGAGAATAAGCTCTCTCATGTCTAACTTCTGACTCAGAAAATGTAGCTCCAACCATATTTATCTCAGGAACAGGAATATGATTATACAAATTGCCCCAAAAAGTTTTAACGCTAACTTCGATTTGGGAAATAAGAAGCAAGCATTTCTTGATTATTTCTTTCTGATAATCATCCAGTTCTGTGTGATACTGTTGAACATCTTGAGAAAAGGACCATTCCTTATGAGTCCAATAAGATTCATTGATAGCATCAACGAACTGTTCGCACTCTGGATAGTCAAAAGGTTTAAAATGGTTTCTTTCAACAAATAAGTCCCTAGTTTTTTTCGAATTCATAAACAATTAGTGCGTTCTGTATCTTACAGCCAAAACCCAATTTTGTAAAGTAAAAAGTTTGAAAAAGATAATTTTGCTTATTTGTTTTAGATATATTAATATTTTACCCACCAATCTAATACATAATCCTCTCTTCCTTCATAATTTGCTTCGTCAACATCGTTATCTGGGCATGGATTATTATTAATTCCCAATTTTTTAGATACTCTTTTATTAACGTAAGTTAATTCCAAAGAATCGGGAAAGTCCACGAATCTTGGAGAGTGATTGTTTCCATGAATGTGAAAAAGATAAAAATATTCATTTAATTTTTTAAAGAAATCAATTTTCTTTTGTAGATTATCTTTAGCATCTTGAATTGGTGGATCTATTATCCAGCCATCTGGAACCTCCTCGATTAAGCCGTGAACCTCTAAAGTGAATTGATCAAATGTATAAAAAAGAATTTTTAGATTTTCTTCAGTCAACCAATCATATTCACACCCTTCGATATCCATTTTTAAAATGAATTTATCAGAATTGCTTTTTTCAATTAAATTTGTTACATTTTTCTTAAAATTATATGGCGTAAGATATTCTTTAAAGAAGGATGAACCATTAACTTCAGTTGGTAGAGAATCTATAGATCCATCATACATGTCAATAAATAGGTTTTTAATTCCGATCTTGTCTAAAGATTGTTCAAAAGAAACTCCAGAAGGATCTCCTCCAATGCCATAAGAAAGAAAAGAAAAGGATTCATTATCAAAATATTTATCATTGCAAGCCAATATATAACCACCATCTCCATTTCCAAATTTCTTCTTTATTAGATTTTTATCATTAAGATCATTAAGAGTATACGGAATTAACTCTCTTTTTAAGTTTTCGTATTTGTTCGGGTTTCTAGGGTCGAAAAATATCATATATTTTGAATATAACGTTTTAAATACTTTTGTAAAGAGGAAAAGGTTAAACCTATGAAAATCTTTTCTTTTTTTCATACGTCACATATACGTCGTATAAGTATACGTCTTTTGCTATTCGCTTCGCTCATAGCAAGTCGCTCGCAAGCTCGCGACATATATTATTATTAAGAGAAGAAAGCGAACGTCACTTATTCGCTCGCTTCCATATACGAAGTATATATGATATTTTTTATCTTGTCAAGTGAAAAAAATAAATATTTTCAGTAAAAAAATCACTTGACTTCCTTTGAGAATTGGTTATACTCCGTTATGGTTAATAACATTCTAGTTTACCAAGATGGTTTCAATAATATTCTTGAACCAAGAAGCGGGGATTTGGGCTATGACCTCATAGCGTCTTCTGAACCTATTTTTGAAAACGACTTCATCGAATATGAAACTGATGTAAGAATAGAACCAACAAACAAGAATATTCACGCTCTGGTTCTTCCTCGCAGCAGCATCAGTAAGACAAGGCTTGTTTTGGCTAACAGTCCTGCGTTGATTGATAATTCATACAGAGGGTCTATTCGATTAAGATTTAGATATCTTCCAAACCATAAGGACTTTCACATTGTTGATTATAATAATTTAAAAATGACAATTAACGAGGACTTTATCTATAAAAAAGGAGATAAAATTGGTCAACTTTTTTTTATTGAAGATTTCAACAAAAGACTAATTGAATGCACAGATCTTTCCGATTCAGAAAGAGGTAATGGAGGATTCGGCTCAACTGGCAAATAATATGGCTATTTATAATAAAACAATTTCTGAAGAAGGTCTTGAAGAATTGAAACCATCTCAAAAAGTTAAACAGAAAATTATA
>Ga0209299_1000140_pt1 | contig 38444 bp, 47 predicted proteins | sample S_140806_MF_Meta_FD_187326 | JGI IMG/M metagenome (GOLD analysis project Ga0209299, IMG submission 187326) | Freshwater microbial communities from Lake Simoncouche, Canada to study carbon cycling - S_140806_MF_MetaG (SPAdes) (version 2) | ecosystem: Environmental > Aquatic > Freshwater > Lake ...
CAGCCAGGAGCATTGCATCGCGGTGTATCTCGGAGGTGGTCAGGACCCTATCGGTTACTCTGTTATCTGTTCGGGCCTTTTAACCTCCTGCCCTATACATCCCAGGGAACTGTACCAAAAGGCCGTATTGCTAGGGGCTCACTCGGTGATAGTGGCGCACAATCACCCCTCGGACGGGACGGAGCCAAGCGAGGCAGACAAGGAAGTCACCAAGCAACTCCGTGAGGCGGGTAAGGTAATCGGGATCAAGCTCCTCGATCATATTATTTTCACCGACTTCTCCCACTATTCGTTTCAAGAGAATGGGCTTTTGTAGCCTAACCCCAGGATCGGCGGCAACTACATCAGACGGGTAGCCCCTGCGGGGGCTCCCTATCGGGTGATGATACCCGCCTAAGGAGACTAGCAAGATGATCAAGAGAGTGACGTTGAAGGTAGGCAAGATGCGAAAGGCCGATGACTGCGTGGTGTACCCCGAAACCTTCCTAGACCCGAGCAGGGGGGAGGGCTTGCGATTCGTTCAGGGTGAAAGGCTGGTGATGTTGGTCGATATGTCCACCGGGAAAGCGAAAGCCAACTATCGAACGGGCAGCGGGAACCCTACCTCCTGGCACTTGATAAACCATCCGGGGATCGAGGTGGTCCAACTGACCGAGGAGCAGGTAGCTGCAATCAAGGACGCAACCCCTAAATCGGGAGACAAGATCGGCGGCGGCGTGTTCGTAGCCTAACCCCAGGATCGGGAGCAACTACACCAGCCGGAGGGCCGCCCGTTCGGGGTCCTCCATCGGGTGATGTTTACCCGCACCAGGAGACTAGCAACATGACAAGGAGACAGGACGACCCGACGGTGGTCGCGCAGGAAATAATAGACTTGATCGGTGGCGACACAGGGCTCTCGCGGCTACGTGCTGCAAGGGTCGAGGCGCTATCCGATGGGGTCATCTTTAACCTCATGACGGACAGCATGACCACCGAGGGGATCGTTGTGATTCGCAAGGTGGGCAAGGCGTACCGGGTTTATGTGGCGATGCTCGGCAAGTGGATAGAGGCGAGATGTACCGAAGGGGTCGAGGCTTCTGATGTGCGCTCTATCCTCTGGAAACTGATCGGGAAACACGAGCCAGCTTTCTAACGATAGGATCGGAAGCGTTCTATTACGAACACTTAACGTATGTCACGTGGTGAGCTAGGTCGCCATAAAAGAAAGGGGGGCGTGGGTCTTTCGGCCCATACCCCCCACCTACCGACTAGCAATCGAAAGGACACCCGTAAGGTGTAGCCATAATGCTACGCCTCCATATTGGAAAAGGCAAGGCTATGGCAAAAGTGACTCACCTGCGCGCAGTTGCGCCCGAAGTAGTTGAGACGGCGAGCGATGTACTGACCGCTCTGAATTTGTGGCTAGAGATTAGACCGGAGAACACGCGCCGTGTGTACCTCCGCATCGCTGAGGAGTGGTCACTTTTCTTAGGTCAATCTCTTATAAAGACCGCAACCGGAAAGCTCTGGAAGAAGGCTAGTCACAAGGATGCTCAAGCGTTCGTCAATGACTGCCGTCAGAGGCCAGCACAACAAGGGAGGGCTAGCGATGCAAGCCCCGATGGGTGCGTCAGTATGGCGACCGTCAAGCACAAGGCGGGGGTGATTAAAGCGGCGTATGATGCGCTCATAGCTCACGGGCTGGTCGAGACTAACCCATTCCATGCGGTGTGCCTGGAGCTAAAGCGATTCAAGAGCGGGGAGAGGCGGCGCAACGAGGGGATGGAGCCGCACGAGGTAAAGAGGTTTCTCACATTCGTTCCCCTCGACCCTGAACACTTCCGCGACCGGGCTATCTTTCATCTCATGTTCGGTGCCGCGCTCCGGCGTTCTGAGTTGGTGGATGTAACGTTATCGGACGTTATCAACACGAACAAAGGGAGTACCTACCTCCGATTGAGGAAGACCAAGAGCCAGAACATTCAGAAGGTCGCCCTCCCCGACTGGGTAGCCGATGAGATCCTAGCGTTCAAGCAACGGCGCATACACGAGGGAGCCGGAGACCGTGACCTCATGTTCGTTCGCTACCTTCACCGTGGATCGGAAGCGATGGGGGGAAAGTACGTATACCGACTATTCAAGGAGTACCTCAAGCGGTTCAAGCTGAACCCCGACTACTCCCCTCACTGCGCCCGAGTCACGGCTATCACCCAGCTACTCAAGCAAGGGATGAATCATCGCGAGGTGCAAGAGCTATCCCGACACGCCAGTGTTGCCATGGTCGAGCGTTATGATCGGCGGCGATACGAGATTGAAGAATCCCCATCTAAAAAACTTTCATACGACTAGGCATGATTCATTTTATGGGTTGTGCGATTTCGATTATCTGTTAAGTTACTCTTCGTTAAGGCTGTATCTGTTTTAACGAGTAGCTAGCGGTCGGTTTCTCCCAGAAAAAGGGTAGAAAGATTTATCGGTCAGCAAGCGACCACAAAATTCTGGATTCGTCCAAAGTTCTGGCGTTATGTAACGTTATCGGACCTTTGTTGTCTGAATCATCCAGGATTCGGTCGTAACCTGACCGAATATCACCCGAACTGCTAGCTCCCTACATAGGACTAGCAAAATGAAAGATACCCAAGAAAAGATGAGCGTTCCGTTCCCGGAGGAACCTGGCGCTGTCTTCATGACCCCCCAGCATTGGGCTCAGTTTATCGAAAGGCTTGGTGAGGCGTGTGCGTTTCACCTGTGCGAGAGAGCTGAGGACTACGCCGAACAGTGGCCGAGCCGCTGGAAAAAGTACAAGTGTCACTTCAAGACGCTCATGAACTGGCACCGGATGAAGGTGGCAGATGGCTATGAGTTCGCCGAGCATCCTCAGCATGGCGCTGGGTACTACAAGCCCTGGGTTATTGACCGGGCTACTCAGCAGGGGGCCAGGCGGTGACTCAACTCCCAGACCTTTCCCAGAACCTTAACCAGATACTCGACACCGAGACGGTTGAACCCAACCAGCTATGGGGTCCGGCTATCTGTACCCACAACCTCGCTATGGTGTTCGCGCCTACCGGACTGGGCAAGACCTACGCCGTGATGAAGATGGTGTGGACTATCTCGACCGGGGGCAAGTTCCTGAACCATGTCAGTCACCGCCCATCGAAGGTGCTCTACATAGACGGCGAGCTGGGTATCTCTACGATGAAGAAGAGGCTGAAGATGATTCAGGCTGAGGCCCCCTTCTCTCCTCGTGGCGACTACTTCCGGGTGCTCTCCAAGGACCACTGCGGGGGGCGGCTTTGGAATGTCTCTGACCCTGCGGACCAGAAGAAATACAACCAACAGATTAAGGATGCGGAGGTCATCGTCATTGATAACCTGCTCTCCTCAATCTTTCCCATAGATGGCCGCGACAATGACGTACGTCAGTGGGAGCGCATTATCCCCTGGCTCTTTGCTCTCCGGGACACGGGCCGAACGGTGATCATGGTCCACCACACAGGCAAGTCAGGCTTACAGCTCGGGACCTCTATCAAAGAGAACTGGCTGGACACAAGCATCGAGCTTCGCGCTCCTGCCGTCATGCGACCAGTGAAAGGAACAGAGTTCGAGCTTCACTACAGGAAGACCCGAGACGTTAAGAAGTGCGACGCCCTACCCCTGCACGTTGAGTACCTGGAAGGTGACGACGGTGTGAGTCGGTGGAGCTGGCGACCGCTGGAGGAAACCCAACACCGAACCATCCAACAGATGAAAGACGAGGGGCTGACACGGCGCGATGTGGCGAAACAGTTGGGCCTTAGTTACCGAGAAGTGCAGTACGCCTGGGATAAGTGGGAGGTGGGTCATGAAGATTAAGAAGAAAGATTGGGTAGTTGAATTTTCACAGAGCCAGAAGGCTTTCCATATTCAAGAGCTTGCAAGTGCAGTGAGCGCGAACGCTCGACGGTTCTGGCACAAGCCCAACGACATGTTTGACTGGGTAGTGGTGTTCGTAGGGACCCGCCGCCAGTGCGAGATCATGGTGGACCAGTCTGAGAAACGACTTCAGCGCGAGGAGGAGCCGGTTCAATGGATGCACTAGAGGTATTTAATCACCTCTCTGGGGTGATGACAGCGGAGGAGTGGCAAGAGTTCAAGGACTCAGAGGATGGCCTCTGGTTACGGGCTCGGGTCGAGGGATTCAAGGGCGCAAGCATGAAGAAGTTGATTGAGGCAGGGAAGCGAAGACGCGCAGAGGCGTGGGAAGTAGCTACCGATATGGCCCGGAACATTATCAACGCTGAGATTGAGGAGCTGAAGCTGGACGTTCCCGATGAGCAGCGAGCGGTATTGGTTGAGCGGCTGGGTGAAAAGCTGATGTGCGAACAGAGCATTATCCCTCCCCGCTTTACCAAGCTGGTTACGTGCGCAACGTGTGGACCAGTTCATGCACCGGAAAATACCGAAATAGAAACGCCTAACTGTCCGTGGTGTGAGATATGCTAAGGAAAGATGTTTCGTTTGAGGACTACCGCAACCTTGAGGGCATGAACAGCTCGATGCTGAAGCTCATGAAGGTGCCGTTTAAGTTCAAGTACGCACTAGATTACTCCCGCCCTGATACCGATGCCCTAAAGATTGGTCGAGCTATTCACACGGCGATACTAGAGGCGTTCAAATTCAACGATGAGTTCTTGTGTCTCCCTGAGATGGACCGCCGCACCACCAAGGGACGCGAGATGTATGCGGAGCTAGTATCTCAGAACCCAGACAAGACCATTCTCAAGCCCGACGACTTCAACATGGCGCTCGATGTAGCGACCAGCGTGAGAAGCAACGTACACGCAAACTACCTGCTCGATGGAGCCATGACCGAGGTGACTCTTGACTGGACTCACGAGGAGACAGGCATCCAGTGTAAGGCTCGGGTCGATGCGTACAACGCAGAGTTGGGAATCGTTATCGACATTAAGACTACGCAGGACGCATCTCCTGGTGGATTCCCTCGCAAGCTATTCGCCTACGGGTACCACCTGCAAGCGGCCTACTATCTTGAGGCTCTACGAGCTAACGGCGAAGACGCAAAACACTTTGTGTTCGTAGCGGTGGAAAAGGACCGACCATATTGCGTTGCCTTATATCGCCTCGACGACAAAACAATACAGCTATCCAAGCAAGAGAACGATCGACTGCTCCGACTATACGCCGAGTGCAAGCGCACCGACTCATGGCCTGGATATACCCAAGGGATCGAAGACATTTCGATTCCAGACTATGCGACTAACACGATGGAGGAAACTTATGGACAATCCCTTTAATGGCGTAAGCCGCTCACGCAAAGAGCGCAAGGTAATCGACGCAGGTATTTATCACGGTGTTCTCACCGACGTTAAGACGGTGCAGGTAACGGACAAGAAGACGCAGGAGAAGAAGACCAAGATTCTTTTCGTCTACGGTATCCCATCCGAGGAGACTGAGATCACGGCGTTCTTCAATCCGTCCCTCGCTGACACAAGCTGGATCGTGAAGTACCTCAAGGCATGTTGCGGTAGCTCATTCACCCCTGAGATCCAAGGGTCGAGCGAGAAGATGTGGTCGTTCGTTCGTGGGCTTGTTGGCAAGGAGTGGAACCTCGTTGTCACTCAGTCTAACGGCTACAACAACATCCAATCAGCGGTTCCGATGAAGGAGAAGAAGGCCCCTGCTCCGTTGGCACCTACCGAGGATGTAACCTTTGCGTTCGCTGATGACCAGATTCCTTTCTAGGAGGGTACATGAAGCTCAAGGAAGTTGTGTACGAGAGGAAGTTTAATCTCGGGAATTACGAAACAGAAACCATCGGAGTTGCGATGGTAGTAGACGAGGGTGACAAGTTCGCCGATGTGTTATCGGCAGCTCGCAAGGCTGTGATGGCATCGACTACGGCACTAACCCGCCCTCAGTCTAGTGCGACTAAAGATTTGAATTTGGTGCTTGAACAGAAACGCTCCACTGGAAGTTAGTCGCCAGAGGTCGGGGCTTGGGGGAGCCCTTGAAGGTAGCGATACCACCCCTACTTTTTGGCAGTACCACATCAACATGAGGAGTTTACCGCCCCTTTGAGGTCACTTGTAAGACCAGCGGTACTTTATAAAGGACACTTATGGACTGGCAAACGATGATCGCATTTCCGCTCTGCTTCTGGGGAACGTACCACCTTCTCAACTCAGTCAAAGACTGGCGGCGACACCAAGACCTGACTCGTATCTTGCGCGACATGGACAACCTCGCTGCAAAGATTGAGGGAGTCAAGAAAGACGACCAAATAAAGAGGGTTAAGTAAATGACAAGCGAACATTACGGACGGATTCTTTCTGCTATTGAGTACACACTTGAACAGATGAAGCGTGGGCCTAAGGACCGGGGAAACCGAGAGAGCGCGGAAGCCTATGAGCATAGGGTCGAGATTTGGTACCGGCACAAGCATCGTTTCGTACTGTTCGCTATCAAGTGCGTCAAGCAAACGGATCAGCTTAGAGCGAAGGGTTATCTCAGTGAGCTACGAAGAGTTCGGGATTCTATATGACTTGTGTCTTTGTTGGGTGGGGAGCGTTGCTCCTTGGATTTTGTCTAGGATGTTTATGGAGTGAGCTATGAACGGATGGATTGAGTCAGTCGTACGGATAAGTCTCTCACGATACACGGTCAGAGTATGGCGCGATGAGCCCGATGATTATGACCACACGCCGGGACGGTTCACTGACATCGAGTCGATAGCCAGAATGAATGAGGACGACCCACCTGCGACACTAGCGCGAAAGTTAGGCGGCCTCCCCGATGTAGTAGCCGTAGAGGTGCTGGACTGGGACCACGGTGGGGTAATGTTTTATGCGGATTGGCCGGAGTTATGACAGATATGACAAGCAAAACACCTGAACAACTAGCAACCGACTGGGCCAAGGACAACACTGGCATCATCCTCTTGAGCGATGAACCTATGACCAGGGCCGGAGAGATGCAGAGAGCGTATCTCGCTGGGTTCACCGAGGCTAAGAACCGATTCATGGACGCATGGGACATGGGGTTTGAGGCGGGGAAGCAGTTCTATTTGAAGATGGAAGATGAAAACAGTTAGTGCGCCGCACAACATTCAAGACCTTGGCCGAGCTGTGGTCTTCAGAGAGCGGAGCTTTACGGACAACAAGCTAGAGTTCCCGCAAGGGTTAAGAAGACAGAGTATTGTATGGAGTGCGGAATGAAAACACGTGAAGAGTTAGCGGACGATTATGTGCAAGCGTGGTGGGGATCAAGAGAAGATAACATGACTCTTGCGACACGGCAGAGCTTTCTCGCTGGCTACCAAGCCGCAAAGGAACACGCACACGCAGCACTGGAAGAAGCTGAGGCTAAGATACAAGAGTTAGAGGATCAGGTTGCTGATGGCAGCAAAGTGATGAACGAGTTCAATGCGATGCTTGAGGAAAAAGAATTGGTTGATATTAAGCTAAGAGATGCCTTCTATCGCTCGTTCAACTCTTTGATATGCAACGAGTCCGTACCAGTGTTCCGTTTGAATGATATTTCATTTTACGTTGGACACTTAGAGGATGTGCTAATGGCTCGCAAATCTCCGGAAAAACCGGATGGTTCCAACTCTTTGAATAATTTGAACGGTTGGATCTCGGTGAAAGTTAGGCTGCCGAAGACGGACGACTTCTGTTTGGTAAATACAGAATTTGATTGCATTAGAATTGCTCAATATGGATGGGAGTCATGGCGATTTAATGACGCTTACAGCAGCAGCGAACATCCAAAAAGCTATGTTACCCACTGGATGCCGCTACCTAAGCCACCGAAGGAGGAAGCATGAGCCGCGATTGGCACGAACACAAATACTGTAGCGCAGAGAATCTGTGGTGCTGGATTGATGAGCAATCGCGCCGACTAGAGTTAAGGTTTGAAGATGCCAAGCACTACAATGCCGAGAACGTGAGTACGCTGCTAATGGGCCGGAGAGAGATGTTGGATTGGATATGCGACTGGCTGCATGGGAACGAGACTACGCTTGGGGAGGTGGCTGGGCGATGGGGATTGGGGGAGAAGGATGGTCAATAGCAGAGCCAAAGGCGCAGCCGGAGAGCGCGAACTAGCCAACAGGCTAAAGGAGCTAGGGCTCACCGCCCGAAGGGGTCAGCAATTCTGTGGGGCTAACGGCGATAGCGACGTAGTGTGCGAGGAACTGTCCTCTTATCACATCGAGTGTAAGAGGGTTCAGGCTCTCAACATCCACGACGCTATCAGCCAAGCGGTAAGGGACGGCAAGGACAAGACTCCGGTGGTTATTCACCGTAAGAACGGTAAGCCCTGGCTCGCCACCCTCTTCCTTGAGGACTGGATTAAGCTAGCGGTTAAGCCTACTTCAGAACCTTCTTGATAGCGGCATGGCCTAAGCCTACTGCCCCGAGCGCACCAGCCAACTCAACGAACAAGTGCTGAAACGGCATGAGTGGTGGAACGAACGGGGCTACCGCCGCAGCTACAGCAAGGACGCTAGCGAGTGTTCGCTTGATACCTTTTGAATCAAACATATTATTGTCTCCTGTTATACTCTGCCTAAATACCTAGCCAGATTCTCGTAATACTTCTTGGGCCTGTCGCAGTCGCGCTTTCTTGGGTCGATGAACTTCTGGCCCAGCGCCGTGTTGCAGTTAAGCCCTAGCCCCCATATAAAGCTCAGGTCACACTGCCTTGTTACCCGAAGGAACTTCAGCTCATCCTCGCTCTCAGCCGGAGCCCCATCCATGTCAGCTATACACGGGCGCTTAACTCTTGGCGTGGCTCCATGCCCTTCGCAGATAGTGTTCGGCAAGCAAGGGCGACGATGAGGATTATCGACAAGGCTACAGCCAGGAAGGACACCACGGGTAATGTCGTGAAGGATCGTTCGTGCTTCTTCATCCAAGTCTGATTCCAGCATCGGGCTCACGTAGCATGTAAGCCCCCCCTTGCTTTGGGCTACTCTGTCGGCGAGATTCTTGGCTACCGCGACGTACTTCCCGATGAGCTTCTTGTTCCTCCTTTTCACCTTCCGGTTGGCAGAGGCTATAGTCTCCCCGCTAAAGACCTCATACGGGCCGCAGCGACGATTTCTAAGGCATGGACCATTCGAGATATGGACCCGAATCTCCTTCGGCCTAGGGTCGCTTAGGAGCCTGTCAGCGCATTGGCAGTCGTTAGCAAAGGTATGCTCTAGCCACCCCGTTCGGATGGTATCCATGCCATCAAACGCCGATAGCGACCGCTCACACGGCCAGGTCTTCTGGCACATGCCAAGATAGCTCAGAGCCGGAGCCGCACTAGCTTGAGAGCAAGTAGTGGCAAGCACCAGAATCAATATGGCCCAGAACTTCTTTCCCATACGCTTTGTTTCCTCCTCCGTTCCACCGCAAGAGCGCGGCTTCAGTGTCTTGGTGCTTGAGGAGGAGCGTCTGAAGGAACTCAGAGCCCCATTTAAGGTTAGTCTTTGGGTCGATTGCTTCGGTTAGAAACTCAGCTTTGAATCCCCGCTCTCGGAGGACCTGCCCCATCATCTGCATGAGGCCAAACGAGTGAGCGCGAAGCCTTGCTTCCGTCTCAAACGAGCAACGAGTGGGAACGTAGCCAAGCATGGTCTTCCTCGTCTTGTCCTCGACGTACCGCTTGAAGAAAGCTGGCTCATACCGGATAGCGTAAGGATTCCCGGCTGACTCTTGGTGGATAACGGCGGCTAGTAGCATGGGGGAAACGCCAGTAGCCTTCGATGCCTCAATGATAAGGGGTGCTATGCTCATTGTACGTTGAAGATGTGAGGGAGGGCGGCCTTGAGGCCAGTGAACCAGAGGATGACGAGGACAAGCGAGAGACAGAGGAGGCGTATCACTGGGTGAATTAGGTTCTTTTGTTGCTCGGTCATTTTCTCTACAACCGATACCGGAATATAACCCTGCTCACGTAGGGCTTTAAGCTCAGCGGTAACACCTTGGAACCCTTGCTTTAACACTGACTCTAAACTTTCAAACCTTTGCTCTTGAGAGTCTTTGAAGTGGTGGAGATCGAAGTGTCCGTTGAGCTTGTCCATTACATGAGGGTTCCCTAAGGCAGTCCTAAGGGCTATTTTAGGGTCGCTTTCTGGGGGGATGTAAGTGTACCCTGGGAGTAGGACTAGCAACCTGTAAGGAGACTGTTATGAGAGTGATTATTGCGATGGTGGCGGTGTTGATGTCGGTGCCAACAGGGGCTCATGCCCAATACGAAACCTACGAAGAGTACCAGGCCGATATGGATAGACAGGCCGCTCGCGATCAAGCCTATTTAGACCGCCGGGAGATGCTAAAACTCCAACGAGAGGCAGTAGAGGCAGAGAAACAACAGGCTTATGAGCTGGAAGAGATGAGGCAGGACCAGTTTTGGCGTGACGCTAGGGACCGCCAAGAGCGCGAGGAGCAGCGCCAGTTTGATAGGCTGCCTTAGTCTCTTTGCCCGTACGTTTCCTCAAGCTGATCGATTAAAGCTCTAGCTGCCTTTGGGTACTTTTTGTCCTTGCCCTGAATCATGTCACGGTAGCGACGGATGCTTTGCTTGTTTATGCGAAGCCCCTTCTCGGAAGCCATCTGCCTAAGAGCGTCAGCCGTCTTGTAGTCACCAAGCCCCTCAGCCTCGCCGATCCGCTGGTTGATGTGGTCGTTGTCTACTGCCTGTGATGCCGCTTGCTTCTTTCGGTTCTCAAGGACCATAGCCTCTTTAACTGCGAGAGGCTGATACCCAAGGAGCTTCTTGATTCTGTCAGCGCCAGCTACTTCATCCTTTGGGATAACCGCCTTTCCTCCCATAGTGACTACGCCGCGATCCCCCCAGTCTGCCTGGGTCAGATAGTTGGAGAGCAGGTTGGATATAGGCAAGGAGGCTATCGCCCTGTCGGTCTGTCCTCTAGCGTAGAACTGCCCTGCTCTTTGCAGAGCCTCAGCCGGAGCGCCGACTATCCCGAGCGCCATCTTCTGGAAGGGGTTAGCTGATTGCAGTGGGAATACCTCTCCGTATCCTGCTGAGCCAGAGAAGTCGATGCCAGTAGCCTTGCTAAGCGGTCCATACATGAGAGCAGATCCAGCTCCCTCCTTTCGGAGCTTGTCTTCAGGCTCATACCCAGCCGCCCTGAGCGCACTAAAGGCTTCTCGCCCTACGAACGGCAATCCCATAAGGCCAGTAGTCATGCCCACCGATACCATGTACCTGACCGCCCCTGGGAGAGAAGTCTCTCCGAGCGCCTTGAGGATCTTGGTCTGAAACAATCGGTACTTTGTGATAAGCCTTCCCGTCTCTGTCTTGAACAGAGCGTTAGCTGGTAGTTCCATCTGAGACGGAACCGCTCTCATCTCGCGCACCATGTTTTCAGCGAACTGCTGCTGGCTAACTCCCTTACGGTTCTGTGGTGGCAATCGCTTCCATGCCTCCCATCCTGACATGAACGCACCAGCATCCACGAAACGTTCGCTCGCAGACTTCAAGATGAAATAAGCATCTTTAGCCTGAGCTAATCCCTGCATGGTTTTGCTCGGACCCTGCGACTTTCGCATGTGCTTTTTCAGGGTATCGTCGAGAATTATGTTCTTCTTCTGCGCTTCCTTGAGCCCAGCCGACAGAGTTGGATCTATCCCCTTCCCTGCGTACCACTTGGCGAGGTTTCCGATGGTCTTAACCGCAACGGCCTCTGGCTGCATCCCCGTGAGGTACTTGGAGAGTACTAGCGGCTGCATGTGCAGAGCGCCAATAAGGTCAGCGGTTGGGGTACGCGCATTACCACCGATATAGGCGAAGTTAAACGCCTCATTGATAGCCTTGAACGCTCCGCTTGTTGGGGTATTGAGAGAGTCTTTCCACTCGACCAGCTTGTTTGCCAAGTTGATCTTGTCATCGCCCCTGAGGGTCGTAGCAAGCTCCATTTCAGCGACACGGTTAGCCCTTCGGAACGCCAGGAATCGAGCGGCACCGACCGTATAGGAGCTAATAGCCCTGTCTAGGTCCTTGTTCTGTCCCTTAATCAGCTTTGCGTTCTTGAGGTGTCGAGAGAACCCGGTTACTGGCTCTCCCTTTGTGTCGTTGCCGAGAATATCGAGGAGGTCCTGCGATACTCCATCAAACTGAACCAATTTCGCTGGGTCTTGCTTCCCGTATTTAACGGTAGCCCCAAAGTATTCTCCTGGCTGTTTTGCAAGCTGCTCATACTCTCGCTTCGCTGCCGCAAACGCAGGGTCTTTCGGGCTCTCAAACTGCTGTCGAGCTATCAGCTTTCCCTCAGGGTCGAACACGTTAATGAAATGCTCTCCGTATCTGTCGAACGGAACGTAGTTAGACTTACGCCACTCAGCAAAAGACTCGGCTATCTTCACCTTGTCCTGTGTCAGCTTTTCGGCAACAGCGGCTTTGTACTCTGGGCTTGGTGGAGCCTTGAGAGTTGCAAGCTGGGCGTTGTGTTCAGCCTGGGAAAGAGCCTCATGCTCAAGCATATCCGCAAAGAAGTTCGACCAGTTCTTAACCGCCATCGCAGCTTGGATCTGTTTCCCATTAAGCCCCATTCGCGCTGCCGTCTCTGGGCTGACAACGTACTGCTTGTCCTTTGAAACTACACGGGCCGATTGCAGATAGGTATTAACTCCCAGTCGCTCTGCCGGGGTGAGTTCGGGGCTGGTGTACGCATCGAGAGTAGCATCCGCATCCCAGACAATAGCCGCTGTATCCTGAGGGATCTTCCACTGTCCATCAATGAACTTGGCCGCTTCTGGGTTCTTCCTTGCGGTGGTGTCCATCCACTCGACCGTCCGGCCCCATGTCCCCTTGTCATACCGCTTGTTGGAAGCTGACCAGTCTTTGTAGTCGGGGAGGTCGTCAACCTTCTGGGCGACAGGAGCTTTTTCAAACCTGCTACGTATCCAGTTAGCTACTGGCTCTAGGTCGCTAAGGGTCAGGAACCCCGACTCTTTGGACGGTACGGGGGCTTTCTTGCGGGTTGCTGCTCTCTTGCTAAGAGTGCGTCGTAAGTCATCAGGTTGAGTTGCTTTGCCTGGTGTGCGTTCTTCTTGAGGGGGGAAGTATGTATCCCTAGAACCATAAAGAACGCTACCGTATTTTGCCGTTAGCCTTTCTAATTCCTTCAGCTCTGCTTTAGATAACTTGTATGGCTTATAATCCTTTGTTAGCGCAACGGACTTGTAGCGAAGTTCGTCAAATCGGTCGTACTCTAATCGCTGCTCCGGGCTTAGAAGCTCTAGCGCCGATTCAATGTCAGGAGCAAAGTTTGGGTTAGACTGTCGCTGCTCATCAATCCACGCTCGTCGCCACTCCTCTTGGTTTATGACGCGAGGCTCACTCTCCGCTAATGGCGGCTTAATTCGAGCAACCTCATCCTCTGTAAATAGAGCTAGCTGCTCTCGCGGCTGAAGACCAATCATCTCAACTTGCCGTCTAAACTCCTGGGCCTCTGCAATCTGCTCAGGCGTCCTTGCGCTATAGCCCTCCTCAGTAATGAGGGATGGGGCTTGTTGTCTTTCCGCATTGACTAGCCGCTGCGCTGCTGCTCGCTGGACTCCTATCTCGGATTGAGGGTCAATGTATAAGCTGCCGGGTGTGGTGTTCGCTGCATCAGGAGAGATTATTTCCTGTGACTGAATCGGCGCTGGGTCTTGTCCGATAATCGGAACATCCGCTTCAAACACAAGGTTGCTAGGGCCTCGCGCAAGCTGAGACACCCGATCTGCAAGTGGGTCGTAGTTAATTACCTCAGGGGGGTTACGTGATTGATATCCCTCTACTAGCTGTATATCGGGACCTGGTTGCGGTGGGGGCTTTAGTCTGTCAGGCACCAGTGAAAGTGGCAGCGGGGACGACTCTACTTCAGCACCAGGGGGTAGCTGCACTCTAGTAGCTGGGCGTTGTGATAGCTCTGAAAGGTTCTTGATAATTGGCTCTGGGAAGGATGCGTTCTGCTCCCCAATGCGAAGAGTAAGTTCTTTGTCCGAACGCATCGACGACGCCTTAACTGGGCGTCTGGTCTCATCCATCTTAGCCAATAGCTCTCTGAGCCCTGCTTCGTTCTCGGCGATCTGCGCCTGTCTGATGCGGGTATTGCTAGCAACTCTAACCTTGTTAGCCGCCTCACGCTCTATTGGAGAGAGTCCAAATTCATCATTAGTAACCAGAACAACTGGCTCGGTAGCTGGCTTAGTGGTGCGACTCCCTGGAATGACCTGTTTCGGGTTTGACGGCCCTGTTTGCCGAAGTGTCGCAAGCTCGCTGCCCTCAGGCAGAAACATATTCTCAAGTTCGCGCTGTCTGCTAACCAGATCCCTAGCTCGATAGCCATCCTCTACCTGAATTAGCGGCTCTGGCTGTGGCTGGCCTGGGTCGATGAGGGGGACGTCTGCCTCGGGGACTATGGTGTTACCACCTCCATAAGCCGGTGGCACCTTGAGAACTTGAAATGGGTCGTTAGCGTAGTCGTTGAAAGCGTCAATGCCAGGTTGAGGCGCTATGTCAGATACGGATTGAGGCGCAGCATCCTGCTCCATCTGAGCAAGCATGTTAGCGGCGCTCTGTCCCTCTGGGACTGTCGTATCCGCATTGACGCGAGGTGATGCTAGCCCAGCGAAGCCAGCTCCCATGAGGCCACCAGCGGCACCGGCTGTGGCGAGATTCGTGTAGAACTCCTCAGGAGTCTGTGCGGCTCCAACGGACTTGTCGATAAGAGCATCGGCATAGGCCCCGAAGAGGTTAGTCCCAGACCCAACGGTCCCTGATTGAAGTATGCGCCTCCCTGTAGATCCAGGACTTAAAGCCGCGCCAACATCGAAGCGATTGAGTAAAGAGTTGAGAGCAAGGGATTCCCCGGCAGCTATGCTAGCGTCGAGTCCCGAGACCCCTTCATCACGAAGCGCACTATACTTATCGGCGCTAGGAAACAGGGCTGGCATAACCGCAAGAGCTTTTCGACCGGCATTGAGCGCAAGTCCCGTTCCGAGGGTACTAAGCCCTCCAAGAGCTGCGCCTGTTGCTGATGTAGCAATATCTCTGAAGCTACCGGGCTCTTGATTATTGTCCTTGCGGGTCTGAGAGAGCAGGTCGTCAATCGCCTGTCTATTCACTGCGGCATCGCGCTGTAGCCAGTTGTCCTCAAGGCCAGGGACATTAGCGAAAAGGTCGCCGAGCATCCTTTCTGCCGAAGCTCCTCCGCTAGCGAGCGACCCAAGAGTTTTAGCTGGTATACTGGTCAGTCCAGAAGTAAGCCACTCAGGGTATTCATACTGGGGAGAATCATTCTCGGTAGAGTCTATTGGCTCCCAGTCCGATATAGATTCATAGCTGCTCGGATCAAGCTCGTCTTCTTTAAACAGCTCTCCAGTATCAGCATCTCGCAACCATCTAGCCATTTAGCAACCCTCTATACTTCTCTCTTGCGTTTAATGGTTTTCACTTGGTCCTTGACCGAGGGAAGCTGACGAGCCCTATCTCCTTTGCCATCTTGCTTTGGCTCTGCTTGCGCTGCTGTTGGAGTTGGGCTCGGCGATGGCTTGCCCCAAGGGATAAGGAAGCTGTCTGATTCATCCTCTCCCAAGCTCTCCCTAACCTTGCGCTCGTAGTCAGCCTTTATCTGCCGCGGGTCTCTTTCGTCAAGTTTGGGGTCTATATATCCGGCCCTTACCATTTCGTTGTATCGAGACTGAGGGATCATCTCGGGGGTTCCGTCGGGACCGAATAGAGTTACCATCTTCTCGTCTTTCTTTTTCTCTTCTTCCCCTTCTCCTCTCTTGCGCCTCTGATTCTTATCGTAGTCGCTCTTTGTCAGCACGCCTGGGTACAACTCCTCAATGCGATTGAAGTCTACGTTATCGGCTAAGCCGATTGCACCAGTGACCTCTGCACGTTTCTTAGTTAGCTGAGCCTGTTCGTAGTCTTGCTTCTTACCCTCAAGCTCCATCGCAGCAACCGGGTCTCCCGATTCATACGCAGCATTGATCATTTGCTCATAAGCCTCGCGAATTGTAGCGGGGCGAGACTGACCAGCTCTCTCATTAAGGATGTCCCTCATCCTCTCTTTGCGACGCTTAGCTTCAAGGTTAATCTCATTCTCCTCTGTCTGCTGCTCACTCTGCGCCACCCGCTCATAGTCAATATCGCGAGCGTTCATCACCTTGGACAGATCGCCAAACTCCCCACCGTACACCCACTCAGGAATCTGTAGTGCGGATGAATATAGACTTGAGCGCGGTGCCATTACATTCCCCCAAAGATACTAAAGATGCCGTTCCACAGATCATTGTTACCGGCGCGATCTCCATAATTGGAATTGATGTTTGCAATCTCTCCCGCTCTTGACGGAGGAGGAGTTGGAGGAGTCCCGCCGCCACCGCCGTAGGAGCGCGTGTAATCGTTAGCCCTTGAACGAGCTGCCATGTCGCTGATGGCCCGAGTGAGATCGGTCATGTTGTTAAGACCAGATTGAGCTTGTCCCGCAATAGGATTCTGAGCTTGCATACCTAAGATACTTGTGAGGAAGTTCTGCATCGACGCAGCTCTCGCATCCCGTCTGGTAGCATCAAACTCCTGCATGTTGACACGGCGGTCTGTATTCCTGTTCCACTGATCAAGCTGAGCCTGTCGCTCTTGCTGATCGAAATTAGCAAGGAACTGCATACCCTGAGTCTGTCGGTTAGCCGCATCGACTGCATACTGCCGAGCCTTCTCCGACTCTTCTGCACCGAGCTTGCTAAGGAAATCGCTGTTAGCCTGAACCTCAGCGCCAGAGCCCGTGAGTCCTCGCGCAGCCATTAGCTTCTCAAGGTCCTTCTGTCCTTGCTGCTTCTGGAACTGGTACAACGGAGAGCCCTCGTAGAACTTAGGCTCGTACGCTTGCATAGTGTTCAATCCACCCTTCATGGCATCGACCAACGCCTTGGTCATTGGGGACTGCTCGTAGTTGAAGCCTTGGCCGGTCGATGCCGCAGCTTGCGGAGCTTGAGGGGCGTTTGTCGTTGGCATAATTTTAGCTGCGCCGATTTGCTTTGGGAGCTTTGGAGCTGGTTTCGGCTTTACATCGGCGTAGTTGGGCTGCCAGTTGTTTCCAAGCACCTTGTTGTAGTCAAGGCCGAACCGAGTGCCCAAGTCCCTCAAGCGTTGCCCTATCTGATTATACTGAGCATCTGTCTGCTTCATGCCAGCGAAGCGATTCGCAAGATTGTTGAAGGCATTGGTAGAAGTGGTCATCTGGTTGCCACTAATAAGATTTCCGTCTGCGCCACGATAGAACCCCTTACCAGCGTTTCTGAAGCTGGTTGCATAGGGAGAGTTACCCTGGGGTGTTGTCTGAGGCGTGGTGCCAAGAGCCTTGTTCATCTGGCTACGACGAACCACCTGTCCAGTGGGAGAGCGATACAATCCAGGGGAGACGTAGTTGTAGCTGTTACCTGTTGCCATATAGTCGTCCCAAGATCCCTTTGCGGTTTACCTGATTACCCTGAACGGTTGGAGTAGTCTGTGGTTGCGGAGCCGGAGCTGCTTGCGGCGTTCCCGGTTGGGTTCTTCCTGGCTGCGCCTTCGGTATCATGTTAGGCCCTCTGATAGACGCTATGTCAGCCTCTAACTCTGGGCTCCAGTTGATGTCTATGGTGCCGTGATGCTCGTTCACAGCGCCGCGCTGGAGAGCTTTATTGGCTATAGCCTCCCTCTGTTTCTCGTTCATCTTGCCGAGCCAGTCGTTGCCGAACTTATCGAAGAAGGCTGAGTAGCCCCAGATGTCTTTAGCCGTAAGGTCAGCCTTGTTGCGAGAGTTGGCGAACTTGTTGTTGGTCCATCCGTACTGGGGAGTCTCGCCTACGAAGTCTTGAGGGAGGTACGGGTTGATAAGATCCTTGGTCTTTCTCCCCTGTCCTATCCATCGAGCGCCTTGAAGCTGCTCAGGAATGACAATGCCCTTGTCGATCAGTTTGCCGAGGCGCTTGCCCTCAGTCTTCCACTTGTCCTTATCGCCGAGCCGACTACCAGCTAGACCGCCAGCAAGGGCGCTACCACCAATGAGGGCCGCCCATCCAACAGGACCGAGAGCAAATCCAAGAGCGTTAATCGCCAGTCCTGCCCCAAGCCCTGCTTGCAAACCGCCAAAACCACCAGCTTGCCGTCCTCTCACGCCTCCGATTCTATTTGCGTTAAGAACTTGGTCGCCGCCCTTGTAAGCCATGTAAGCACCAGCAAGGCCACCAGCGACGTTGCCTAAGCTAGACGAGGCATTATCAGCTACAAGCTGGCCTCCAGCCTTTTGCGTAGCTGCGTCCGCTCCTGCGTTCCATGCTGCTTGACTAGCTTGCCCTGCTGCTTGATTCCACGCGGCTTGCGTAGCCTCGGTGTAGACTGGCTTAGAGAAATAGTTGACGAGGCTCGTTCCGGCGTTATAGAGCTTCTGCCCATCGTCGTAGAGCTGCTTGCCCTTCTTGGCGTAATCAAAGAACTGATTCAGCGATGATGATTGCGGCGCTTGTGACGCTCCCTGAGGCCCCTGAGGAACCTGAATACCCCTCTCCCTCAACATCTGAAGAAAGAGCATCTGTAGTAGCTGACGCTGCTGAGGATCTAGGTTAGAGAAGTTCTGCACTTAACCGCCCCTCTTTAGAACCTCTTCAAGTGAAGGGAATGAGATAGCCTCCCCCTGAGGAACTGGGATTGAACTTGGGGCCTGTGGAACATTCTCGGTGTACGCTGACTGGAACGGCTGCTGCATACCCTTCATCACGGTTGGCGTAAGGTACTGGTTAAGGAGAGCCGTCGTATCAAGGTACTGAGTATAGTTCTTAGTCGCCTTAGGAGTGATGGTCTTAACCGCATTAGCATAGGGCTGGTACATAGCGATCATCTGCTTGTACGCCGCTTGCTGCTGTTTTAGCGCCTGAGCCTCAGCCTTACGCCTAGCCTCATCAGTCTTCCGTCGCGCTGCCCTAGAACTTGCCGCTGCCCTCTCGTTGTACTCCCGCATCTGAGCATCGTAGGCGGCTTTATCTGCCTCCATCTTGCCGAGGATGTCATTGAACTGACCACGAGAACTGCTACGGGCATCGTTTATGTCCCATAGGTTGTATATCTTGCGGCCAGCATTAAGGATGTTCCCAAGGTCCAAACCTGAACCTCCGCTACCCTTCTCGCCAGATATTCCAGGGGTCTGATAGTAACCACTAAAGTTCTTATCGAACCAGCCTCCTGCATCACTGCCCCAGGTAGAGCCAGAGTCAAACTGACCGCCCAGCCAATCTAGGCCATCGCTTAGCCAGCTCATTAGCGCCTCCTAAGCATGTCAGCGATAGAGTTGCCCATCTGCACTCCTTCGAGCCCTGGGATGTCAGTAATCGGCCTTGGCGCTGGGGGAATCTTTATACCAGACTGCAAGAGGTCTGCGAAGCCAGAGCCCATGCCACGACCACGGGAAGGCTGCTGCTGGGTTAGTTGCCCTATCCAGCTCATTAGATCGTCGATGTTTGACGGCTGAGCCCCTGCGTTCCCCATAAAGTCACGGGCAAGTCGCCCCGCCATGTCTGCTGCGTCATTAGCTTGTCGGCTTGATTCTGTGCCTGGCGTTGGCCCGAGATAACGCTCGCTAGGGGTAGCGTTGGTAGAGCCACTCCATTGACCAGGCTTGCTTCCCCCTGGAGCTGCCCTCTGGGTACGGTCTACCATGTCTGTCATGCCTCCACCTGTCGGAGCTTGACCATCTCGCGAGCGAACTAGCTTTCCAGAGCCGTCTCGATACACGCCTGGGCTTACACGCTGCATACTGTTGCTAGGCTTAGCCCGAGGAATAGCCGTTCTTACCATGCCATCTTGTTGTCCCTTAGCCATCGTCTTCTTCCTCGTCTTGTTTGGTTTTCTTGATTGGATTCTTGAGCGCGTTAGCCTTAGGGATCTTGGTCCCTTGGCCCTTGCCTATGGTCACAATGGTGATTGAACGAGCCTTACCCTCTGACTCGGCTTCGTCGTCCTCCATGTCTGGCAGAACGTCAAATAGCCGGTTCAGGGACTCCATGAGCTGCTTGTAGTTATCGGACTTCACCATAAGTCAATCCTACGGGGAGCCGATTGGGGATGTAAGACTATCTAATAAGATCAGGATAATAACGGCTGCGGCTGCGTTAATAACTGTACGATCCTAGAACCTTTGCCGAGCTAAGGCATTAAACTCATTTATGAAATTTGCTTGTTTTGGATACCCAACTCCGAACCGTTTAATAACCAAGTGGTATAGATCGATAGGATCCTGACAAACGATTAGTTCTGAATCTTTGCCTCCGTGCATCGACACTAAAAATTTACGCCGTTGATAGTATTTTTCAGCAAATTCGTTCTTTATGGCATTTACTATTTGCTGTCGAAACGGATGAGCAACGTGCCGCATAGCTTCGCCAAACTGCCTCGCCGCTTGGCGGTCCGAAAACTCGTGGCGAAGGTTAATGGGATGGAACTCCACAAAAACGCCATTTACTAAAAAGTCGCACTGCTTGTTGTGGCCTATTGGCACTTGAAACGTGTGCCCCATTTTTAATTCATAATCGCCAATGTACCGCTCCAGCAACATTCCCGCCGCATACTCCGCATAACTGGCAAACGTAATAGGACGATCAGGTAAAGTGGGTAATCGTGCTCGTGGCTGATTAAACTGACTCATCCACTATCTCCGCAGTAGTAACGGCGTCTGTCTGAAACTGCGTGGCTATTTCTCCAATTTGTGCTGCGTGAGACCGTCCGAGATAGGCGTGAAGTCCGTCAATTATTAAACCTCGAAACAACTCTTTTGTTTGTGGCGCAGCTACCTTTGAGCAGATATACGCACCAGCACTCAATTCCGGATACCTCTCTTCACTCCAACCGTAATGCCTAGCCAGAGTATCCAGATACGGCAATCGTTCTATAGTCAACGGTAATTCAAAAGTGACGGTCAATTTCATCATACGCTTGAACAAACCTCCCAACTCATCATTGTATTCGCGAAAATTGTTGCGGTATTAGACGTTACCGTGGCGCATTGCAACGTGATACTTCCAGCGGTCGAAGAATTTCGCACGACAAACTCCAAAACAAATCCAACTTCAACTCCAATTCCTGTAGCAAACGTAGTTCCTAGCGTGTTTATGGCGGTTATTAGTGACGGCACTAAAGGAGCTGCTAGCGTTGCTCCTCCACCGTATTGAACGCCTTTGATTGTACACCCCGTTGGAGCAGAGATGGCCAATCGCAATCCTGTGTTAGAAGTCGCTTTAGATGCCGTTCCAGCAATTCGGACCCGATATATTTCGTTCGAAGCAATATCGAAAGTTAAATTGGTCGATGCTCCGGTTGTGGAAGTGGTTGTAAAATTAGACGCAAGTGCCTCGCAACCACCTTTTTTGCGTAACTGCATTTCGTCATATACTGCATTTTTGCTGGGTGCTCGCACATCACCGTCCCAACTACTAGCGTATGCTGTATTGTCCGGAGGTACTTGTATCCACGAACCACCTGAGCTTTTTGCTTCTATCACGCCGCTATTGTTTCGAAATCCGTACCCAGAAGCTCCTTCAGTTGCGCTCCAGTTAATGTAGTTATTTCCCAATTTTAGTGGTTGGTCGAAACTCAAATTTAAAAGCTGCGAAGATAAGTCCAATGAGGCGGACCTACCTAAACTAGAATCTGAAATACTCCAGTAGCCAGCGGAAAAGGCTGAACTACTGGTGTCACTAACTGGATTAAAAGAATTTGAATAAAGAGCCGAACCCGTTGGACCGCCTACTGGATCGGCCCAATATATTGTATTCCAAAATACAATTGAACCTGCCGTAGACCAGCTTGGGGTGTTGTCGGGTCTGCCTAAATGAAGGCAATCGGTGGATGCGTCTAAAAACAGCATCGCATAGTTATCTGTATATAGTGTCGTATCAACAGCCGAACCTTGTGTTCCATTTACAACTAATCCATTTGCGGCTGTGAATGTTAATCCAGCGTTGTCAGTCAGTGTAGTGGAGCTACTAGCAAAGGGGATTCGATTAGTTGTCGGAGTGTATCCTGCGGATGAAATGCTGGTCACTCGACCTTTCGTGTCTACTGTGACGGAGCCAGGAAACGGTGTAGTCGTAGTGCTGAGCCGGATTGCGTCTAAATCCCAAACTGTTCCTGATCCTGAAACAACAATGTCGCCTTTATCTCCGTCGGATACTCCTGCGGCGGTTGAATTAATCGTTACAGTGTCTGTAGTAGCGTTAGTTGTAATTGTAACGTTTGTTCCTGCTACTAGAGTCAGAGTGTCCGATGTTGTATCAGCAACTACGTCGCTTTGACCTGCAACGGCAATCGTTGAAAACAGGTTCTGATCGCCTGTGTTCGTTCCGCTAGAGGTACCAGAAAAAGTTCCACTTTGCGTCGCTAATGTTCCAAGACCGAGAGTAGTTCGTTGCGCTGCGGCATCAGCATCATCAATTAATGCTCTTCCTGCTGCGGTACAGGTAATCTCTTCTGCCGATCCTCCGCCCGCCGATTGTCGGCCAAGAATTCTATCCGTTTGGGATATTGCTCCGCCAACCAGCACAACCGAAGGAGAGCCGTTATCTTGTTTTATGTAAACCTTGCCGTCGTTTGTATTGATTGCTACTTCGCCAAGCGCAAGGTCTCCCGTAGCCGGTACCTTAGCAGCGACGGCACTTCTCTTTAGTTGTAAGGTGTTTGCCATATATATGGGCTTTAAAAGTTGTTAAAACGTTCCGCAATCTAGCGTGATGTTGTCTATCGACCCTCCAGTTATGTTGACGTTGTTAGCGTTTTGCGTTGCTATTGTTCCAAGGCCGCTAGTAGCCACCGTTATAGTGCCATTCCCATTTGTAATGGCGATATTCGCTCCCGCTGTCAAAGTCGTTTTCGACAAACTTCCTGTTGCAGTGTTACCAATAAGCAACTGCCCGTCGGTGTAAGACGTTTGACCTGTGCCGCCATAGCCGACACCCACTGTACTTCCCTGCCAAGTTCCAGTCCCAATAGTCCCGACCGATGTCAACGAAGACCCAGTAACTCCGCTCCCAAGCGTTGATGACGATAGAACTTGCGCTCCATTTATGCGGAACGTCTTTCCCGACGCCAGTTCGATATGCTCACTGCTTGTCCATGAGTCTGTACTGTCAGCCCAGTTAAGCGTCTTATCGGTTGTTCCTTTCAACGTAATTCCACCGCCGTCGGCAGTGGCATCAGAAGGACTGGCGATATCTCCAAGAACGATATTCTTATCGTCAACCGCAATCGTTGTACTGTTAATGGTGGTAGTCGTTCCGTTGACTGTGAGGTCGCCCGTAACGGTGACGTTGTTGGAAAACGTGGTATTTCCGCTTAGCGTTGCTGAAGCAAGGTTAAGGGTTCCTGTGATGGTCTTAGTGCCGGAAATTGTCTGAGTACCTGTTAAATTGACGTAAGCTCCGGCTCCACCAATAGCCTCTATAGTTACCGCATTTCCGCCTGAATTTCCCTTGCCGTAGTACAGAACATCATTTACCTCGTTATAGGCCAATTCTGCGTTTACAAGACTTGAGGGCGCTCCAGAGCCTCCACTAGCACGACGCTTAATTCTTATCGTATTTGCCACTAGAAGTTTCCTCCATCCATATTGTCACTCCAAGTAGTATCAAAATCAGAGTTGCTGTTTTTTACTAAGAATTGACCGACAAGTCCTCCACTTGGAAACCCAGCCCCCGAAGGGCCTTGAGGACCAATAGCACCAGTAGGGCCAGCAGGACCCTGAGGACCAGGAGGACCCATAGCGCCGGTAGCACCAACGGGACGATTAGCATCATAGAACGCTTGCTCCTTCCACTTTCTGTCCTGTAATCCATCGGTGGACTGTCGTGGTGGCCTACGGATACTCATCGAAGAACCTCAATGTCCTCCTCAGCCTGGGAGAATACTACGTCTACTGCATCCGTAGCCGCAAACTCGTACTGCTTGGTTCGATACTGATTGCGCCTAAGGTCGCGCAAGACCAGGTTGTACTCGCCGATATTGCCAAGACTGAACTCCTTGATATTGGACCAGTTGGTATTATCAATCTTGTAGCGAATCATGAGCGTAGGAGTTCTAGTCGATAGCCCCTGCCCTCGCTTAGCCCTGAAACGCACCTCGTTGCATTGTTTAATCTTGCTAGTGCCGTGGTCGATGTGTCCTGTGACTCGTGCTAGTCGGATAGTGCTGGAATCGTCCGTCGGATAATCGCGGCTCAGCTCAGAGATGGTGAGAGTGTCTTTGCGGCCAATGAGATGTAGCCCCCACTTTTCAGCGTAGCAGTAGCAGTTCCCTACCCATCGCTCATACGCAGCGTTGGCATAAATCCACTGACCAAACTCACACCAATCTTCGGTCGTCTGATTGAATACCAGGGTGCGATTAGCTTTCTTGAACGTGAATATAAAGAAGACATATCCGTCTATCTGTACTTTCATCGCCACGCCGTCAGCGACACTTGAAAGGCCCTGAAGCTCTTTGTCGAACTTAGTGCTTAGTCGCTCTACGGACTTACCAGCGAAGCGAACAAGGCGACGATTCTCGTCAATCCAGTAAAGAGAGTTCTCATCTTGCAACACCGCATAAGGCGCTGAGCATCCCGACTGAATGAACCCACCAGGGATACGAGCAAAGGGAGTAGAGCCGTCGTTCTCCCAGATTTCAATCGACCTCTGTCCGAATAAGTAAACTTCGCGATTAAGAACCTTCAACGAGCAAACTAGGTCGGGGCTCCCGGCTGCACTGGCGAAGGATAGCGAGTTCCAGCTAGTCCCGGCATTCACGTCAGACCAATAGAATCTATTCGTTGAGGGGTTGATAGCCAGGATGTAGCCATCTATGTAGTCAAGGTGAGTGACTCCGGTTGGGGCATCAGGGTCAGTAAGATAAGCCGCAGCGCCGGTCGGAGTTCCATAGACGATACTGCCACCATTAGCCGCATAATAGTTAGTGCCGTCCACCGCAATAGAGGTAGGAGTATTCTGCCCCAACAGAGGAGTTCCCCCTGTGCGCGATGTTATGACAGGCGTATCGGAAACGTAGGTAAGTTGATAGACCTCACCGCCGCCGACTGCAATCACGCAATCCTTCTCAGCCCAGTAGAACATTCCATCGAAGCCAAAGCCGCTAGCGGAGCTTGCGACAAACTTAGCCTTAGAGCCCGGACGATTAACGGTGCCACCATTCAGTGTGCGGTATCCGTCAATAAGCGAGAAGTTCTCATCGGTAAGCTCAATACCATCAACGCCCTTCATTGTCGCTTCAAAGATGGGGAGCTTTACCGTTGGCATGGACTACGCCTCCAATGCCGCTACTCGCGCTTCAAGCTGTTGAATTGCCTTAACCAGAACAGGAACAAGTGCCGTGTAGTCCATCGCTAGCTTAGTTGGTGCGCCCTGTGGCTCCCCGGCTATCTGCTCATTTGTGTCGTATACCGCCTCTGCGACAATCGGCTGCACCTGCTGGGCGCTAAATCCTATGCGCTCAACCTGGTCGGGATCGTTTGTAAATGTAAAGGCAACTGGCTCAATGGCAAGAACGTCACTCAATCCGTACGGGAACGGGTCTGCGCTAATATCCTTCAACCTAGCATCGGAGGTCTGCGTACCGATAACCGTTCCGCTTGTAGTTCCAATGTGAGTAATTGTGCTGGATACTCTCATAACTGTAGAGTCGTCAGCCCAAACGTAAGTAGGCGTGTTGTCCTGCTGGTCAAGATTGAGCGCCCCGCATGGGTTTGCGATTCCCGAGTGCTTATAGGCCATGATACGTGCGGTTCTAGGTCCACCAAGCGCGTGAACCGAAGCCATTTCCCCATTAGCGAGAGAATTCGACTCTGAAAGCACTTCGACATTTCCAGAGGCTCGATATACGTGTAGCGCCTCCGATGGCCCAGTGGTTCCGATTCCAACTAGCCCAGTGCCAGTGACTCGCACACGCTCAGAGCCGTTGGTGCTGAGAGCAATCGGGTTATTGCCATCTTTAGCAATAGAGAGCGATGTGGGGGCAGCCTGGATTCTTGCTGTTTCGGTTCCAGCGTTATTTGTAAACAAGGCCACGCCGATATTATCTGAGGCCCTACCTTTAGTGCTTAGCCCAACGGCGTTTCCTGCATTAGCCTGAACCTCAAGCGGGTAAGCCGCAACAGTTCCAGTTCCAATCGAAAGCCCAGTGCCGTTTAATACGCCGACTACCGTAGTGCTGGAATTAAATCGCAAATTTCCGCCTGTGTATAATGTCGGAGTAGCATCGGCAGCGCCGCCAAGTATAGCTGAGTAGTGCCCAAACCCAGCGGCATGATTAGTGGCGGTAGTGCCAGTGATGAAAAGCGCAGCGCCCTCATTTGCCCCTGAGAGCCCTCCAAAGATACTTACAATTTTTTGTCCAACGCCGTTTCCAATTACAGCAGCATACTGAGGATCGGAATTGCCAATGCCGACAGCACCACCAGTACCGTTAATTCTCATCCGCTCTGTTAGCGAAGTGTCTGAGGTGCCATTTCGAGTATAAAAGGCAAGATGACCTAATGTGTTGCCGGTTATGTTGCTAAGCAGTCCTTTAATGGCGCTGAAATAGCTTTGCGTATATGTGCCATATCCAGCACCAAACTCAACTTGACCGCCATCATTTCCACCACCAGCAGTTGATGAAACACGGATAGTTGCAAGTTTGTCCCCTGAATCTGATGGCGCTCCATTTTGCCCTGTACCAGCTACGGTAAGTCGAGTAAGGGGAGCGGTGGTCCCTATGCCAATCTCATTGTTTGTTCGATCAATAAAAAGCGGATTAGGAACCGCATTAACCAACTGGAACTGAGTGCCGTCATATACGACCTCAACCATGTCGTTAGCCTGGATCTCGCCACCGACGAGTGCGACTCCGTATCGCTGAACGGCTTGGGCTCCAAGACCGTTGATGTTGAGAGTGACTGCCGCTGTGCTGGCGTTAGCTGCTTTGAAACGGAAGACCTGCCCAGCCTCATAGGAGGTGAGCGCAGGAGTGAGGGCTCCAATAATGGTATTGATACCACCGACGCTACTAAGAACCTGCGACCGTGACCGCTGCACATCAGCCGGAGTAGGAGTACTCTCAAGGTAGAAAGAGCCGCCGTAGTAAGTGCAGCTGTAAAGCTGACCGGCAAGCAAGTCCCCTGCCTGAAGGCTGCTAGGGGTAGGCCCCTTTACGATGTTGACGCTTGAAAGTGCATTAAACCGCAAGGTTGTAGCACCAGTATTTGTAAACCCAGCGATGAAAGTAATTCGCTGACCGTTGACGTAGCTCTCTACAGTAGCCGGAACACTAACCGTCTGAGCATTGGCCGAGCCAGTAGAGATACCGCCAAGGAGGACCGACGTATCGTCGAATCCGTAGAGAAGGTTGTCCAGAGTATAGAGCGTTACATCAGCCGCAGTCTTAACCACGAACTTATACCGCCCATCTGCCCATACCTGAGCCTTGCCGTTGCCATCGAGGATGAGAGGGTTGGTTGCCGAGGTACTCTTATCGCTAGAGGTAAAAAGAGATATTGGCGTAGTGGTTCCAGCGGCGTAGGTGTACACCTTTCCTGCGGCTAATGGCTGCCCACTGTTGTCAGTGAGCCCGTTCCAGATGGATTCTACCTGTACCGCCGTTGCCATTACTTACACGCTCCTTCGCAAAACTCGTATTCAGCCCTCTCGCGCTCTCCGCTCTTAGCTTCGCCAAATTCTGCTTGGAACTGTCGCTCAAGCTCTCTCGACTGTTGGATTGGAAGGCCGTACTCGTACGATAGCTTGTGGGCTAGTCCGAATGTAATGGCCTCGATGTACCGTACCGGGAAGTCAGAGTTACCAGCCGCCGTGTCAAAGTCTTTGAGCTTAACTATGCCCGTGTAATAGAGCGTTCTAGTCTGCTGAGGAACCGGCCACACATACAGCGTAGGGCTCATCTGCCCATTTAACGCCACGAGAGTCGGGTCGCCCTTGCTAGTCTTGTCGGGGATGTCAACGTACTGCCGGTAGGATGCCACATCGCAAGGGTGGTCTATGTTGTCGTAGCGGAGGTAGGCCCGGTCAATCGCGTAGACGGCTGGGTCCGTACTAGCCAGGGAGTAGCTAGCCTGTCCCACGGTAAGGGTCTGGGTGAACTCCTTAATGGTCCAAAGGAACACATGCTTACCCTGCCAGCTCTTAATCATGGAGTTCAGGGCGATAATGCCCTGTTGGTACATCTCAGCGGAGAGAACGTCCCCAAGAGAAAACTTCCCGATAATGCGATAAGCCCGTTCGATAATCTCGTTACGGGTTACGTTGAAGTCGTAGTCAGATGCAGCCATGCGCCCTCAATAGAAAGGGGGGAGAGCCCCATACAGGCGACCCTCCCCGAAAACCTACGCTTGAAGCGTATAGATTGCAGTCAGCTTAATGACAGCGCCCGTTGTCGGGGTCGTCTGAACAGTAAACTTAATGTCAATCGTGTCGTCCGAGGTGTAGGTGTACCCATGCCCAGTAGCAGCATTGAGGCGACCCAAGGAGGCCGCTCCACTGCCGATTGAGCCTGAGGCAACGTAACGGTCCGTATCAGCACCATCACCAACTTCGCCAGTAGACGTAGCTGCGATAGAAGCCGATGACGAAACGATAACCTCCTGAACGGTTGCCCGCGCAGGAATCTTCACCATCTCAAGCACATCGTTAGCCGCAAGGTTAGCCGCTACAGTAAACGTGCCAGTAACCGACGTAATGTCGATACCGCCACGAGCCTGTACGGTAGAAACTGTCTTGTCAGATTGATAAGTAGCCATTTCAGTTTCTCCTATTAGCTTCCAGACACGTTAGTACGAGAGAGGTAAACGCCAAGAGAGCCGTAATCAAGCGAGTTGAATACAGACTTCTTAACGCCAGCAATCATCCCGATTGCATAGCCTTCCTCATTGTCGTAATCGAAGGTCTTCTGAACAACCTCAGGACGCTTACCCCAAGCCCAGCAAAGAGCTTGTGCGCCAAGGAGTACAGACTTAACCCACGGTACGTTCGATCCTGATCCAGCATCGGCAGCTACAGCCGCATTTTCATGCGTATGAACTACTACACCGTCCCAGATTGCCACTGCGCCAGTGAAGAGAGGGTTCTCCTTTCCACGGACTTCAGCCTCACGCATAGCCTGTTGGAACTCCGAGGTAACCCGAAGATCGTAAACAGCGTCAGGGTGAGTGAGAAGCACGTAGTATGGCTTACCTTCAACCTTAACTGGACGAATCGGGATGTACGAACGAGCGCCACCAGTCAAAGCCCAGGTCTTGAGGAAGCTGATCATGTTAAGCGTAAGCTTAGAATCAGCCGCCGTGAGAGCGGACTTAGCGGTTGCAGCGGTGCCAGTTGCAAGTGTTCCAGAGGAGGTCTTGTAGAAGATCTTCGATGGGTTTGCAGTTGAGCCAGCGCCGATTCCGAGTTCATCGAAATGAAGTTGGTCAACCTTCTCTGACATCCAATCCTTGAGGCTAGCCTCAGACTCGGAAGAAATATCGAACATAACTCGCTTACGGCTCATAGCTCCGTCATCACGAACTGCATGTCGATACTGCTTCAAGGTCAGCTTCATTGAGTAGGTGCTGAGCTTTTCCTCATTCCCCTCAAGAACCTGTCCTTCAGTAACACCAGCGCCACTGAGCTTCATGCGAAGACCAATCGTTACCTCGTCACCCTTATCTTTGGAGAGCTGGGTTTTCTCGGTTACGATTGAGTCCGCGCCTGAGCTAACGAACTTGCTAAAATAAGACTCCTTTACAGAGTCACGAAACAATTTCTCTTCCCACGCCTTTTTGGTTGAGGCATCAGAAGTACTGAACGAGGTCTTTGCCATGTTCAATCCCTAAAAAGTATTAACTTTTCAGGAACTCCGCTAACTCGGCATCGCTCATCAAAGACGGATCAACAGCTCGGTTTCCACCTAGCTGTCCAGTACCACCCGCAGAACCAGTTACCTGTGGGGACTGACGGAGAGCTGAACTGACATTCTTCAACACATGCTGAGGGAGTTGCTTGCGCTCCTCCAAGAGCTTCTGTGTGTAAGGAACAAGCTGCTGTAGTGCGTCCTGCATCTGCCGGACCTGTCTTTCAGCGGTTGCTCGCTTAGCAAGTTGGATTAGTGTCTCTGGTAGCGCGGCTTGATAAGGGTTGCGTACGAACTGCTGTACGAACTCTTGGGGCATACCGTCTGAGAGTAAAGACTCTCCGATAGCCTCAAGGTCAATATCCCCGCCAACATGATGTGCTAATAGAACTTGCGCCTGATGCGCGTTCGTAAGGGACTGCTCCTCTGCCTCTGCCTCTTGGAGTTTCTGTTGAGCCATCTCAAGTTGTCTTGCTTGTTGCAAGGCTTGAGTCGGTGACTCGTAGAACTTCTCATCGAGGTTCTGGGCTGTGTTCTGTATGAACTGTTGGAGCTGTCTCTTAATCTCCCCTATCTCGCTTGTACGACGCTTGATTAGGAGTTCCTGTCCTTCGAGCTTCCGCTTCAAAGCTTCAAAGTCTTGCTTGGAGATTGCCTCCTGCTCGACCTCTGGCTCTTCCTTCGGAGGCTCAGCTTTAGTTTGTTGTTGTGCGGGGTTCTCTTGCGGCGTTTCTACTGGGGCTTCTGACTCCGACCGCTCTGCGTTCTCAAGGAACACGGAGATGTCTTCATCGGAAGCATCCGGCAGATCCACGTACTCAGAACTCGTTCCCTCTTGAGTAGCTTCTGCTGTGGTTACATCACTATTTTCCATCCATCACCCTACATTATCCCCGGACCTTGATTGGCCTCGTTCGGGGGTAAATCTTCTTGTGGTGCTTGGAGAAATCTTTGCGCGACTTCAGGGGGAATCTGCCCCTGCGCGATGAGAGTCTTTTGAATCTCTGCATCAGCCTTCGCTTGGTCTGCGCTAGCTTGCGCCTGTCCCTGCTGGCTCAGCATTTCCATGAGCTTCTGCTTCGTGCTGTCAGGCATGTCGGCGAACTCAAGGAGAGCTTCCGGTGGGATTGGTTGACCAGCTTGCGCCATCTCGCTGAGGAGCATGAAGGTGCTGAGTCTCATTGACGGCGACCAGTTGCTCTCAGTTACCTCAACGTCGTAATACTCAAGCTCTGCCGTGTTAAGCAAAGTGAGAATGTCCTCATCCGAGAACTCATCGAGCGGCTGTCCTGCTACGTCTACGGGAGCCTTGGAGTTAGCGTTACGAACGATGCGGAGGATTCTGTCAGGGGTGTAGTACCGCTGAATGAGCTTAACCAAGAGACGACCGAGCTTCTGCTTAGCGAAGGCAAGGTTATCGAACAGGTACTCGCTGCCCTGTAGTTTCTGGTTGCGGCGTTGAGCGAACATATTGCCCGACTCGTTAGCGCCGTTAGGATTGATGATGACGTTCATCTGGTCGAGAACTTGCTGCTCTCCAACCTGCATCATCTGAATCAGCTCACCTGGGAACTTAACGCCATCGACTCTCTGAGGAGGTCGCGTAACGTCATTAAGCTCAATGACCCATCCAGGGCTTGTACTAATCTTCTTGAACTTCTCTTTCTCGTTGTCAGGGAACGTAGAGCTATCAATGAACCAGCCGTACGCCGCTACCTTGTTGATAACGTCGAGAGCCGCTGAGTAGTTCTTGTTGATATACATCTGAGCGTCTTTGCTCGACTCAACCTTGCCCCAGAACTTATAGCCGCGCTTCTTGGCGTAAATCGGGAGAACGAAGAAGTCATCAGCCGGAAGGTCGGCAGGGCTCTCATCGGACAATACAACGCCACCAGCCACCTTAGTGACCCGTATCTTGGTGATGTTCTGCTCTACGACGTAGAAGCCTGGTATGGTGCGAACGGACTTCAGGTCTTTGGCATCCCACCCATACGCATTGAAGTAGAAATCCTCTGCTGCGTTTGCTGCAACCGATGCCTTCTCGTACATCTTGCGCCAGCACTCAAGGACTCGATACTCTTTGCGAGCGATGTTTACGAGGGGGTCATCCCCTACTGTCTGTATCGGGCTACCGTGTGAGTAGTTGTCGTAGGCGTATTGAACGCTCGACTTAGGGTCTATAACGTAATCTTGGAAATCCTTCTGGATGTCCTCAACCTTATCCGGCCAGAGCTGCTCAATCTTAGCGCGACTGAGCCACCGATGCTTAATGAGGTACTCGCAATCCGAGAGGTCTATCTTCTCGTGCGGTCCAAACACCACATCGAGGTACGGGAACTTCTCGACTACAATCTCCCCTCGGAGGTCGTTGTCGAACTTCACGTACACGTTGAGTAACCCTCGGCCAGTAATGACCGCATCCTCAAACGCTAGGCTCTCTTCGCGAGTAAAGAAGCACCGATTCAGAATATGCTTAGTAGCGACGTTCAACAGGTCCGCGACTTTTTGATCACCCCCTTCCTGCGGCACATAGCGAATGTCCGTTCGCTCGGCGCGTTGCATACCAGTTATTTGATCGACGTTCTTCTCTATCTTGTTAATCGTGACCGCAGCCCTCGAAAGGCTTTCAAGACGATTCTTCTCAGTCTCGTCCCAATGCTTCCCAGCATACATGTCTTCCGCTTCTTGCGCGGACTTGAGACTTTCCCGTTCAAGCTCCCTCCCTGTCTTAAAGAGTTCCTGTACTTCTGCAAGAACCTGAGCATCATCTTCTTTTTTTTTGCTTACCCGAACGACGTACTCCTCAATCGCATGGGTATGGCCGTCTAGGGCAGGAGCAACAATCCACCCGCCAGGAGCGCCAGGAGCAATCTCGTTGCCCATCTCGTCCATCTGCGGCTCTGTCGGCGGTTGGAAGATAATCTCATGGGTATGCCCAGCATCAGTAGAACAAAGGCCAAGGCCGGTCTCTTCGTTGATATAAACGATGTGGTGGTGGGCTGCTCGCCCCATTCCGAACCTAGAGAGCTTTTTAAGCGACTTCATACGTATAGCCAGGAGTTAGCCTTCTTACTGCTAGAGCCCTCGCGGAACGCCTTGTCCCACTCACTCTCCTGCTCTTGCGTCAAAAACTTGCCAAACCGGAAGTCACGGAAAAGATCGTACTGGTATGCCAACGAATCGAGTGCGTCATCATGCCAGTAAGGGAATTTTTGCATCTCCAACTTCAATCTTTCTCGATAAGCCGATGGTACAGACGTACACAAATGCAGCTTCCCGTGTAACAAAGGCCACTGTAATGCGGCCTCAATGCGCTGCTTCTTGTTTCTTCCGGCGGGTCTAAGAACTACCAACCCTCCATTATCGACACTAATGGCTTTCCCACGGGCATGTAAGTGCTTCGCAATATGGATTTCAGCGGTACTAATGCCGACCTTCTCGATGCCAAGCTGCCGAATCATCCCGTTACGGAGGTACATCCTGACCACGTTGTCCAAGGCTTCGGCCTCAGTCATCGGTTCAACCATCATGTCGAGGATGAATACCCGGCTAGCTCCAACGTCATCGCGGTAAGGCTCAATCCCGCAGACTATTAAGGCCCAGCTATCCCCCTGCCGATTGTCGCTCCGACGCTCACCCGCAGGGTCTACCGTCATGAACTTGAACAGGTTCTTGGGTAACTGAGCCGGGGAGACCTCAACCAGCAAAGACGCATCGAGCTTCTCGGTTCCCTGAGGAGTAGGGTCCAAGAGCTGCTGAGAGAAGAACATCTGCCGGTTCACCCTTAGCTCCGCTAACCGCTCCTCGGGCAAGTAGGCACTAGCGCCATTAGGCGTACCGTCCACGGTGGCAGGGCGAATCCGAGATGTGTAAATGAGCTTCCCGTCCTGGGTCGCCTTGTGCCTGAGCGTGTTGAGCAAGCCCTCATGGTGATAGGTCGTCCCAATAACCCGGTGAGAGCCGTCGATAGTTCCGAGGTTCTGGCTCATGTCGAAGGCATCTTTCAACTTGCCCATCATCTCAGGGCTGTTCACCAGGTCAGGTACCTCGATGTCATCGTACACGCGAAGACTGTAATGCTTACCGACCGGGCTACCCTCAACCAAGCCCCAAGCCTCAACCGTCGCCTCCTTGTAGAAGCCCTTACGCTTTACAATAAGACCGTCCGTCTCAGACCACTTCTCAGCCTCGCTCCTCGGGTCAGCGTAGAGAATGCTGGGGAAGCAAGCCTTTAAGAGACTAGAGTTCTCAAAGATAGACTTAATCGAGCGAAGGAACGCCAAGGCCGCAGGGCGCGAGAACGAGAAGATGCCCACCCGCTCCTCAGGGTTAATTAGGATGTCCTGAATCGTCTTGGCCGTAGTAATCAGGGTAGACTTGGCGTGTTCGCGAGCCCAGAGGTCTAGGGTATGGGAGCGAGGTCCGTTCTGAATCTCCTTGCACCGCTCGACCCACCACGGGTTATTGGCGATAGAAACGCGCATACCGAAGTAGACCAGGAACCAGAGGTTAGCCTTGAACATCTCAGCTAACGCCGCCTCATTGGTCATACCGGCCTTTTGAGCGTCAGCCAGGTAGCGGCAGAAGTCATGGCCGTACTTCACGCCAGGAATCCGAGTCCACTTGATACCGTCTATCTCTAAGTCTGGCCGCTGGTCGTCGGTCAATTAACGCTCCTAAGGCGGTAAGGGGAACGCCTCAACACATGCCTATTCTTCCATACGAAGGTAAGTAGCTCCTTCCTGTCAATCTCAAGGACCTCGCAAATCCAATGACAGCTACCCACGACCGTACGCCTATCCCTAAAGAGCCAGTACCTATCCTCTCGGTACCACCGACTGAGGTCGTTGCACCGTATCAACCCAACCGCCCCAGCTATCGCCTGAGCTAAGCACACCGCCCACAACTTCAACTCAGGCTGCTTGCGCTCCCACTCCCCACAGAAAATTGGGAACATCTGCTCTATCGAAACTTGACCCTCGGTGTATTTCACGACCGAATAGTATCAAGCAGCGGCAAAACTACCGGCAAAGAAAGTGATGTTTTTAGTGGACGGGAATTTTAGACCTGAAGTAGAATCACCGTAGCTTTGATCCTCATGGCGGGTAGTCAATGAGGTTAGCTCCTAACTACTACAGCGAGTGCCTGGATACCGTAAGGTCCAGGGTGACTGGTGACGAACCACTCATGGCAACGCTTTAACTTTTTTGGCGACCCACGAAGTACCTGTGTTGGCGATGTAGCGCAGGATACTTGAGTTAGTGAACCCCCCTGAGTCTATCCGGTAACGGGTAGACAGCTCCTAAGGCGAAAGGCTTAGAAGCGGCCAGAGACTTGAAACATTAGTTCTCCCAGAGGCTAGGACTAGGGCGACCAGACAGAGACTAAACGGGTAAGGACTCTAACCGACCTACCTTCGCAAGAAGGCTCGACATCGTAGAAACCTCAGATGGAGCGTTTTTTCTGCATAGTTTGCTCACTGTTCTCCACGCTGAGAACGGTGATCCCAAACTATGCACTTTCCTAGATGGTACACCCTAGAGCCCAAGAGATGATGCGTCTGGTATAGATCCAGGTAGAGTAGAGAAGAGAAGTAGCTAGAAGGGAGAAGAGAGTAGGTAGAAGGGTATAGAAACTCTGAATCTGTAATCTGATCAACTCAAACACCATCTCCGATTAGCGACCATTACATCAAATGCACCCACTACCCCACACTGGGGACAATGGCGAAATGCTTTGAGTGCAAGAAACCAGCGACCCATCACCACCACGTAGTCCCCGAATCCCTCGGCGGCACAAAGACCGTTCCCCTTTGCGATTACTGCCACCCTAAAGCTCACGGCGAAAACGGCTACTGGCCTACTGGCAAACTCATTAAAGCTAAGCTCAAAGAACGCAAGGCCCAAGGCTACCGAGTCGGAGGCCACCTTCCCTACGGCAAAATGGCTACCCCAGACAAACGCATCATCGACAACCCAGAGGAGCAATACTGGCAATACGTCGCCAAAGCCCTACACGATATGGGGCTACACTTCAAAGCCATCGCCGACATGTTCAACAAGAGAAACGTGCCAGTCAGGGGCGCGGCTACATGGCGAGGGTGGAAGGTGAACCAAGCGGTGAAGCGACTGAGGGAGGATCTGGGTGAGTCGCATAGCGCGGGGGTGTGGTCGAGGGGGAAGATGGTGCGCCCTTAGAAAATAGAGCGCAACCACGGATGGGTCTTAATTAACTAGAGAGGATGAGTGAAAAAGTCCCCGGCCCCCACTCCCCCCCCACCCTGGTACCTACCTGGCCACCTGCTCACTCACCTATCAGCCACGCATCCACTCACTCTCGTCATGGGGCAGGATACGGGCATCGGCATGGTGTCGGCATGGTTGCCAGGCATGAGGGAGGGAATACCCTGCAAGGGGGTCAACGGTTCTGGGGAGTTAGAGGCTTATGACTGATAATTGTAATTATCACCTACGAGGGTTCGGTGTATTCACCGGGGGTGAGCGTGATGCTTACTGTCTGCGTGGCCACGTTGGAGGTGCTTAAATTACGCTCAAGGCGTGAGTGCTTATTGAGAACGTCATAGCTGAAACTTAACGCGCGAAGGTCCGATTCTAGTATTTTGGCTGGATTCGAGATTTCCTTCAAAACCGCCAACGATGCCGAATCGAGTATATCCGCTTTAGCTTGGCGATATTCCTCAACATTTCCCAATTCAGCAAAGAAAGGCTCGAACTTTTTCAAAACCCCTGAGATCGACGCTTCCGACACGCCGAACTTCTTAGCGATCTCGGTCTGCTTCATGCCCCTTGCGTAGTCAGTTGTGATGAGTGCGATCTCGTGTTGTCTAAGCTTCTGCGCTGATCTCTTTACGCCTTTAGGCCGACCGCCCTTGTTCTTCGGCTTAGCCGTGATTACTTCCGGCTCTCGTGTATCTGTCATCCCTTCAGCGTGAGCCCTACTCACTGTCCGAGTCAATCCCATGCTCATCTTTGAGCATCTTCCAAAATCGTTCCACGCTGTACCCGCTCACTTCCTGCAATCGTATCAGCACGGCTATGCGGACGCCTTTCGGGTTGCGTAGGTACAGGTGATCCATCGCTTGAGTCGATAGCCCGACCTCCTTCGCAAGCCTATAGCGCGTCCATTCATGTTTTTTTAGTACCGCATCCAAAAGTTTTTTCATGGTCATATCGGTACCTTATCAACGTTATGCGTCATAGTCCAACAAATTCTGCACAAAACCTATTGTGTAGTGCATCATTATGACCGATAACTAGAACACCGGCGGGAAATCTGACGGGTAATCGACTAGCAACCAACGGAGGAAATATGAATGCAGCAAACAAACAACCGATTGAATACCTACTCAATAAACTACGCTGGCTTGCCGCTGAGGAGCGTATAGCTCTCAAGAATCGTGAGTTCGGCTTGGTAAATTACTACGTGGGACAGCTTGACGTGGTGAAGGGAATTCTTTTCGACGTGTATCGAGTCGATTGGAAGCGCATGGAATCGGCTACCGAGTTCGGTGCCGCGCTTGCCAACGATTAACCGACTAGCAACCAACGGAGAACAACATGGAACTCGAAGAGATAATCATCAAGGCATCAGAGATAGGGCGATACATGGAACTCCGCTCCCAAGGCTATATGTGCCGATGGAGTGGTGAGGGAATGATCTGCATGGTTCGCCCTAAGAACTGGCAGGAACTTGTTAAGGACTAGCGCCTACAGCGTACTCCCAAGGGAGTGCGCGATAGGCATCACTCGTCGAGTGGTGACCGACTAGCAAAACGACTAACGGGAAAGGGAACAATATGTACGGCAAGAGATACGCAAGAGATCCACGGTGGCTCACAGTCAAATACGCTTGCAAGTGTAGCAAGTGCGGGAAGGCTATCAAGCAAGGTGAGCGGGGGTTTTACTACCCTTCTGACCGCTCGATGTTCTGCGAAGACGACAAGTGCGGGGGCGATGCGTCACGAGACTTTGAGTCATGCGCTTTTGACGAGGCAAGCTATAACGGGGGGTGGTAGCCATGACCGCACAAACCGCCCAAGCCCTCGACCTCATGATCAACGGCGCTTTCCTCCTCACCTGGTGTTACCTGTTCAGGGTGGCATGGGTGAGGTGGGAGTAGCGACAGGATCGGAAGCGACTCACGCTCGACCATCTCCGCTAGGGGTGGTCACTGGGTGAGTAACCCGAAAAGATAAAACCCCTGCAAGGTGCTGTAACACCAGGCAAGGGCACGTCCCAAACAACTGACTAAATAGGAGTCAATCGTATGAGTTTCGCACAACCTAGCACAGAAGTTTCGTTCCGAGAAATCGAGATTAGCTACGGGCGCAAGCGCATCCAGCCAACAGTTACAAGCGCACGCGGTGTTGCCAAGTTTCTTCGGTCGATAGTTCCAAACAACAGCCAGGAGCATTTCATCGCGGTGTATCTCGGAGGTGGTCAGGACCCTATCGGTTACTCTGTTATCTGTTCGGGCCTTTTAACCTCCTGCCCTATACATCCCAGGGAACTGTACCAAAAGGCCGTATTGCTAGGGGCTCA
>Ga0209299_1000142_pt1 | contig 37952 bp, 38 predicted proteins | sample S_140806_MF_Meta_FD_187326 | JGI IMG/M metagenome (GOLD analysis project Ga0209299, IMG submission 187326) | Freshwater microbial communities from Lake Simoncouche, Canada to study carbon cycling - S_140806_MF_MetaG (SPAdes) (version 2) | ecosystem: Environmental > Aquatic > Freshwater > Lake ...
CGCTTCAGATCGGCAAAGATGCCGGCCTTGGACACCTGGCGCTTGAAGCGACGCAGGGCGGATTCGATCCCTTCGTTTTCGCCGACGGTGACCTGGGTCATGAAACGCTGCGCAGACGCAAACAGCTTTCCAGCTTAGCAACCGACCCTCAGCGCACTGCTGGCGGTGGTGAGGAGGGAGCCGCGGGGTTTGAGCGGCCGGCTGCGGGAACCGCCTCGGAGCCCGGGCCAGGGGAGCTGCTGGTGGAGAGCGCCGGCCAGCTGTCGCGGTAGAGGTACACATGGCCCAGGGAACGGCCGCGGAACGTGCGGCGCGCCAACCTCCAGCCAGGTTCGAGCTCCAACTTCAGGAAACCGGTGCCACTGCCGAGGGTGCGGCCTACCACCATCTCCGGACCGACCCCGGGACGGGTGGGCAGGGCCATCAGCAGGATGTCGCTGTCCTGATTCACCACGCTCAAGCGGTACACCGTGGCCAGATCGGTGTTGCCGACCCGCACCGAGTAACCGTTGGCATCGATATAGCGGCCGCAGATGCCGCTGAAATCAAAGGTGCTGAGCAAGGGATTCACCACCGCCGGGCGGCCGGTTGCCACCGCGAAGCAAGGGCGCCGGCCGTTCACCTGTTCATAGATATTGAGCTGGGAGCGGCTGCTGCTGCCGATCGGCGCCGCCACCACCAGAAACTTCTGGGCATCGAGATCAGCCATGCCGAACAGCGAAGGCGCCGGCCTGGCGAAGGCACTCGGCTCCGAGGACTGGGCCCGCGCGGGCAGGGTGGCGGGTCCGAATGCCCCACCGGCCAGGAGGCTGAGCAGGGCAACCGCCGCGGCCCGTTGCGCAGCTGTAGCGATCCGGCGGGGGAAGGGAAGACGCACGGGGAACCTCACGGCGGATGGCGGCAAGGTCGAATCGTATGCAGGAGCCCTGCAGCCCCAGCGTTGGGGTGGCCCCTCCTGCGGCCGGCCGGAAAGGCTCGACAGGACCGGCTGTCGAGTCTTGGGCACGGGAGGCCGAGTCGCCGGGACTCGAGCAGGGTCCGCCTGAGCCAGTCGAGCGCTGTCGAGCAGCGGGATCGTGGTTGAACCGCTGCGTGGTTGCGGCCTTCGCGGCCCTTAGGCCGCCGGGCGGTTGATGCGGATCGCCAGCAGCAGGGCCACCAAGGTGCCGGGCAGGCAAGCACCCAGGATCAAGCGGGTGGTGGTGACGCCAAGATCGGGATCGCCATAAGCCAACTCGAATACAGAGCCCGTGGCCGCGATGCCGAGCACGCAGGCCAGGGCGAGGAAGAGGCCCGACAGGGGTTTCATCGGCATGTCAGCGGATCGACTCGACGTGGTGGCGCTCGAAGCCGTGCTGCCGCAGCTCCTCATTGAGGCTCAGCTCGTCGGTGACGCGATCGACGAACAGCACGCCGTTGAGATGATCCATCTCGTGCTGAATGCAGCGTGCCAGCAGGCCATCAGCCTTGATCCGCCGCGGCCGGCCCTGGTCGTCGCGGAAGCTCACCTCCACCGTGGAGGGGCGCACCACCTCGAGATACACCTTGGGAATGCTCAGGCAGCCCTCCTCATAGGTGTTCAAGGAGGCGCTGGCGGCGGTGATCTCCGGATTGATCAGCACCAGCGGCGGCGTGGCCGCCTCCTCGAGGTCGAGGTCGATCACCAACAACTGCTTCTGCACCCCGACCTGGGGTGCGGCCAAACCGATGCCCCGGGCGGTGTACATGCTGCGCAGCATGTCGCGGACGAGATCGCGCAACTCCTCATCCACCTTGCTGATCCGCCTGGCGGCGGTGCGCAGCTCGCGGGCGCCGAGGGTGTGAATCGGCAGGGGCGATTCGGCCAGAGGCTCCTTAGGCACGTGCACCGTGCGGTTGCCCTGCTCGGCCGACCGGGCCATCTGGGCGAAGCTGCGCGCCAACGGGCGGTTCCTGAAACGTTGCTAGAGATTGTAGAAGCCATGGGCGGGAGCATTCGGTGGTGGGGCATGGCCCGTTGGCGGCGTCGCAGGTGGTGGGAGCCATCCCGCTCTGGTCCGAGCCGCGGCTACAGGGGGGAAGGCTGTTCTGGCTGGAGCGACGGCCGGAGGATGGCGGCCGCACTCGCCTGCTGATGCGACCAGCTGGGCCGGTGGAACTCGCCGCCAGCCACAGCGCCAGCGCGCCGCCCGGGCAGGAGATCACCCCCGCCGGCGCCGATGTGCGCAGCCGCATCCATGCCTATGGCGGCGGCGCCTATGCGGTGGGCGGCATGCCGGCGGGAGCCCATGTCGGGGCCGCGGTGGTGGTGTGGATCGATGACAGCGACCGCTGCCTCTGGCGCCTGGATCTGCCGCCGCTGGAGTCCGGCGCCGCCGCAGCCCCGGCAACCGACCCGAAGGCGATGGCGGGAGGCCCGAGCCTGCGGCTCACCGAGCCCGATCCGGAGCGCCGCTTCGCCGATGGCCTGATCGACCCGGCCCGCGGCCGCTGGATCGGCGTGCTCGAAAGCGGCGAGCAGGAGGCCCTGGTGAGCGTGCCCCTGGCGGGCGGGGAGCCGCAGCTGCTGCGACAGCCCGCCGATTTCTGTGGCTACGCCGTGCTCAGCCCATCCGGCAGCCACCTGGCCTGGATCGAGTGGCAGCGGCCCTCAATGCCCTGGGAGCGAAGCCAGCTCTGGCTGGGGCGGCTCACGCCGGAGGGCTGCCTCGAAGACTGCCGTCCGATCGCCGGCACCCTGCCGGGAGAGGGTCCGGCCGTTTCGGTGTTCCAGCCCCTCTGGATTCCCCGGGAGGGCCAGCCGGCCGATCTGGTGGTGAGCTGCGATCGCAGCGGCTGGTGGAACCTCGAGCGGCTTGAAGCCGCCGAGGCCCTGGGCGCCGGCAAGGAACCCACCTGGCAGCCCCTGCTGCCGCTCCAAGCCGAATTCGGCATGCCCCAGTGGGTGTATGGCATGGCCACCACCGCCTGGGATGGCGAGGCGCTGGTGGCGGCCGCCTGCTTCGAGGGTCGCTGGCGCCTGGGCCGGCTGGTGGTGGCGGGGGGCGGCGCTTTCCGCTGGCAGCCCTACGACCTTCGCTTCGATGATCTGGCCGCCGTGGTGGCCGAGCGGGGCCGCCTGGTGGCCCTCGCCGCCTCCCCCTCCGATCCAGCCGGCCTGCTGGAGCTCGACACCGCCAGCGGCCGCTGGCGCCATACCCCCGCCGCCGCCAGCCCCCTCGCGGCGGAGGCAATCAGCCGCCCCGAGCCCCTTTGGTTCGAGGGCCATGGCGGCCGGCCCACCCAGGCCTGGTACTACCCCCCCCGCGGCGGCAGCCATCCCGGCGTCCCTCTGCTGGTGAAGGGCCACAGCGGACCCACGGGGATGGCCCGAACGGGGCTGAACCTGGCCATCCAGTTCTGGACCAGCCGCGGCTGGGGGGTGGTGGATGTGAACTACGGCGGCTCCACGGGCTTCGGCCGGACCTACCGCGAACGGCTCGATGGGCAGTGGGGCGTGGTGGATGGGGCCGACTGCGCGGCGGCGGCGGCGGCCCTGATAGCGGCGGGGCGGGCCGATGGGCGGCGGATCGCGATCGAGGGGGGCAGCGCCGCCGGCTTCACCGTGCTGGCGGCCCTCTGCGGCGGCGGGGTGTTTCGGGCCGGTGCCTGCCGCTACGCCGTGGCCGACCTGGAGGGCATGGCGCGCCACACCCACCGCTTCGAGGCGCGCTACCTCGATGGCCTGGTCGGGCCGTGGCCGGAGGCGGCGGCCACCTACCGGGAGCGCTCCCCCTTGCTGCACGCCGAGCGCATCACGGTGCCGGTGATCTTCTTCCAGGGCCTGGAGGATGCGGTGGTGCCGCCGGATCAGACCGAGCGCATGGCCCTGGCCCTGGGGGAACGGGGGATCCCGGTGGAGGTGCATCTCTTCCCCGGTGAGGGCCATGGCTTCCGCGACCGGGCCGTGCAGGAACGGGTGCTGGAGGCCACCGAAGCCTTCTTCCGCCGCCATCTCGACCTGCCCTGACGGCAGCGAAGGGCACGGGCCCGGCCCCCGCGGGGGTGCAGGATTCAGGGCGTGATCCCACCCGCCTTGCTCCTTCCCCTCAGCCCTGCGGCCACCGCAGCCCTGGCGCCGGCGGCCAGCTGGGGCCTGGCCCTGGCGGTGCTGACGCTGGTACTGGCCCTGGGCACCGGCCTGGGGAGGATCCTGGGCAGCCGCAACTGGGGTGTGCCGGAGGCACTGCTGGCCGGGGTGATCGGCCTGCTCCTGGCCCCCTCCGGACCCCTGCCCCTCATTCCACACGGGGTTCTGGCGGTGTGGCAGGAGCTGCCGCTGATCCTGCTCACCCTTGTCTTCGGCACCCTGCTGGTGGGCAAACCCCTGCCCCGGCCGGGGGGGCTCTGGCGACCCCTCTCCGCCCAGGTGCTACTCGCCCTCACCCTGGCCTTCGGCCAGTACCTGGTGGCGGCCTTGGTGGTGATGGCCCTGCAGGGCCGCCTGGCGGGGGTGCATCCGCTGATGGCCTGCCTGATCGAGGTGGCCTACGAAGGGGGCCACGGTTCCGCCGCCGCCATGGGACCCACCTATGCGCGGCTCGGCTTTCCGGGTGGCGAAGCGCTGGGCCTGGCCATGGCCACGGTGGGGCTGCTCAGCTCCACTCTGGTCGGCGGCATCGTGGTGGTGGTGGCCCGTCGTGTCGGCTGGCTGCAGGTGGTGGCGCCCGAATTGTCGGTGGTGGCAACAAAGAGCGGGCCCGACCCTGGCATGAACGCGGCCTCCGCGGCCCCCTCCTGCGGCGACGGGGCAGGGGGATCGCTGACGGATCCTGCCGGCCCATGGCCTGCCCCTGCTGACCCTGCCGACCTTTCTGAATCCACGAACCCAGAAGGCAGCGGAACTGGCCTCCTGAGCTACAGCCTGGCTGCCTGGGCCGTGAACCTGGCGCTGCCTGGGATCGCGGTGGGGATCGGCTGGCTGGCCCTCGAGGGGTTGCGCTGGGGGGCCAATGCTCTGGGCGGGGGCTTTGCCGCCGTGATCGAGGCCCTACCTGTGTTTCCCCTGGCGATCATCGGCTCGCTGCTGGTGCGGCTGGTGCTGGAGCGCAGCGGCAACGCCTCGGTGGCCTCGGCTCCGATTCAGGGGCTGGTGGCAACCCTCGCCGCCGATCTGCTGATCACCGCCGCCACCGCCTGCCTCGACCTCTCGCTGCTCGCCCACGACTGGATTCCCCTCACCGCGCTGGCACTGGCGGGCCTGGTGTGGAACCTGGCGGTGGTGCTGCTGCTGGGCCCGCGGATCCTGCCCGTCCCATGGTTTGAGCGAGGCATCCTGGAATTCGGCCAGGGCACCGGCGTGGCGGCCAGCGGCCTGCTGCTGCTGCGCATGGCCGACCCCGACGACCAGGCCGATGCCCTGCCGGCCTTCTCAATCAAACAACTGCTGCTCCAGCCCCTGATCGCCGGAGGGCTGATCACCGTGGTCGCCCCCCTGGCCGTGACTCGGCTGGGGCTGCCCCTCTGGGCTGGTCTTTGCCTGATTCTAGTGCTGCTCTGGATCGGCCTGGCCCTGATCCTGGCGCAGCGCTTCTCCTCCTCAGCCAGCCAGGCAAGTTGACCAGGGACTGAAGGGCTAGAAGACCCGACCGACCCCACGCCAACGCCAAATTCGGTTTCAGGTAGCTCTCACCGGCGCCCTTAACTTCATGCCAACCAAAAGCCTGAGATCGACTCCAGTACAGCTAATTTGAGCGAACCATCGCCCCAGAATCGATGCACCTCTTTCTCAGTTCGATTACGGATTGAATCTCCTCAGCGAAAATGTCCCCATTTTCAGTTCGGGGATCTACGTGCAACAGCCTCCTCGCCCTTGGTGGATCGGGCGATCCGGCAGGATCTTTGCATGGGGCAGAATCGCCTAATTGCACCCCTCGATGACTGACTGCTGCGCAGACGCTGCAGATTATGGGCATGCATTCGATAGGCGTTTTTATGCTAACCAGGGTGATAAAGTTGAATTAATAAGATATGACCCAACTCCGAATTTCTATTGCTTTCCATGCGGGCACGCAGCAAGCCAAGCCAAGTGGCTTCCTGGCCTCCCTGCCGAGCGGCACCAGGACCAGCAAGCTTTCGGCCATGGCCTGCCTGCTGTTCCTGGCCCATGCCGTGGCGCTCACCACCGCCGCCGGCGCTTTCACCCCAGCTCTTGCTGCCGGCGACACCGCAACGGGGATTGGTGCTGTTGCTTCCGGTGGTAACTCCACCGCCACCGGTGCCAGCTCCCAGGCCACCGGCGACGGCAGCACCGCCACCGGCCAGGGCTCGCAAGCCAGCGGCTTCAGCAGCACCGCCACCGGCCACCAGTCACAGGCCAGCGGCGTCGGCAGCACCGCCACCGGCGTTAACGCCAATGCCAGCGGCGCTGCGGGTACCGCCACCGGTGTTGGCTCCCAGGCCAGCGGCGACCAGACCACCGCCACCGGCCACGGCTCATTGGCTTCCGGCCTCCAGGGCACCGCCACCGGTGTCGGTGCGCAGGCCAGCGGCGACGGCAGCACCGCCACCGGCCAGGGCTCGCAAGCCAGCGGCTTCAGCAGCACCGCCACCGGCCACCAGTCACAGGCCAGCGGCGTCGGCAGCACCGCCACCGGCGTTAACGCCAATGCCAGCGGCGCTGCGGGTACCGCCACCGGTGTTGGCTCCCAGGCCAGCGGCGACCAGACCACCGCCACCGGCCACGGCTCATTGGCCACCGGCCTCCAGGGCACCGCCACCGGTGTCGGTGCTCAGGCCAGCAACGACGGCAGCACCGCCACCGGCCAGGGCTCGCAAGCCAGCGGCCTCAACAGCACCGCCACCGGCCACCAATCACAGGCCACCGGCAACAGCAGCACCGCCACCGGCGTTGGCTCACAGGCCACCGGCAACGGCAACACAGCCGCCGGCGCCTACTCACGGGCCACCGGCGCCCTCGGCACCGCCACCGGGAACAATTCACAGGCCACCGGCGCCCTCAGCACCGCCACAGGCGTTCTTTCACAGGCCACCGGCAGCGACAGCACCGCCACCGGCGTTAACTCAGTGGCCAGCGGTTTCCTCAGCACCGCCACAGGTGTTGGCTCAAAGGCCGCCGGTGTTAACAGCACCGCCACCGGCGTTTTCTCGCAGGCTACCGGTGCCCTCAGCACCGCTACCGGAAGTAGCTCGCTAGCCACCGGCAACAACAGCACCGCCACCGGTGTTGGCTCCCTGGCCACCGGCGTCGAAAGCACCGCCACCGGCCAGGGCTCACAGGCCACCGGCGGATTGAGCACTGCCGCTGGCCATGACTCGCGGGCCTCCGGCTTCGCAAGCACCGCAACCGGCGCTGGCGCTCAGGCCACCGGCAACAACAGCACCGCCACCGGTGTTAGCGCGCAGGCCAGCGGCGTCGAAAGCACCGCCACCGGCCAAGGCTCGCAAGCCGCCGGCGGATTGAGCACTGCCGCTGGCCATGACTCGCGGGCCTCCGGCTTCGCAAGCACCGCAACCGGCGCTGGCGCTCAGGCCACCGGCAACAACAGCACCGCCACCGGTGTCGGTGCGCAGGCCAGCGGCGACGGCAGCACCGCCACCGGCCAGGGCTCGCAAGCCGCCGGCTTCAGCAGCACCGCCACCGGCGTTCTCTCACAGGCCAGCGGCGAAAGCAGCACGGCCACCGGCAACAGTTCTCGTGCCCTCGGTGCCAGCAGCATCGCTCTGGGTAGCGGCGCTACCGCCGGCTTCGACAACAGCGTTGCCATTGGCGCCAACACCGTGGCTGAACGCCCTAATCAGGTGATCATTGCCTCCCGCGGCCAGGGTCTGAACACCGTCTACACCCTGCCCGGTCTGGCTACGGATGGTGCCTTTGCTGGTGATGCCAACCAGGTCACATCCGAGCGTCAGACACGCTTCACCACGGTGGACAACCAGGGCAATCTCGGAACCAGCAGCTTCTCGGTGGGTGACGTCCTGAGCAGTTTCGATAGAATCAACGGCCGCCTTAACAACATCGAAAGCGCCCTGGGCACCGTCAACAGTCAGATCCAGAACGTGGGTGCGATCGCTGCAGCCCTCTCCGCGATCCCTAATCTCACCACGGATAATCAGCGCTACGGCTGCGGCGTAGGTGCTGGTGGCTACGGATCCGGTTGGGCCGGTGCCGCTGGTTGCGCCGCCAAAATCGGCAACCACACGTGGGTCAATGGCGCCCTCGCCTTCACCAACACACTCGACAGCGGTTTCGGTTCCACCCCCAGCGTCGCCGGCCGCATCGGCCTCTTCTATCAATGGGGCTCTCCCACAGCCAAGTGATAGACCCATTCCCACTTCGGCAACGCATAGTGATCTGTTGATCGGAACATCGTTGGCCAAGGCCCTTCTCTAAAGGCCTCTTGATCCGCCCTGCCTGTGCTTGATGGCCTTGTCCTTCCGCCCCTGCCTCGGACCCTTTTTGCTGCTGGGCACCCTGCTGCCCACAGCCAGTAGCCTCGCCCCGTTGCCCGCTGGCGCCCAGGCACCCCAGCCATTGCAGCAACCCCAGAGATCACGTCAACCCACCAACGACCCAGCGCCCCAGCTCCCCTCCGTCAACCAGTTGCGCGATCAGTTCATGAAGGGCTGCATCACCAAGGGCAACGACCCGCCGCAACGCAGCTACTGCGACTGTGTCTTCAATGCGCTGATGCGTCGCTACAACAGGCAGCAATACGTGAGCATGGACAACCTGATCATCAGGGGTGATCCGGCCGTGGGCCAGTTCGCCAAATTGGCCTGGGGACCGGAGTTCGGTGCCTGCCGGACGACCTCCCCGCTCAATCAACCCTAGGAGCCCGCCGTGGTTGACCGTGCCGTGATCAGCACGAGGAGGGCTATCGCCTCTAGTACCCAGCCATGTAGCTTCAAGGCTCCGATCGGTCCTTTGCGCCGCTGGCCGCTGGTCGCCCTGTTGCTGCTCTCCTCCCTGCTGGACATGGCACGGCCTGCCCGCTCCGAGGCGGTTCCGTTGGCTATCCAGGCCCAGAAGGCTTTCAACTCCGGCAACATCAACGCGGCGATCGCCCTCTGGACGCAGATGATCAGCGCCGGCCAGGATGTTCAAGACGGTCTCTACAACCGGGCCCAGGCTTTTATGGTGCTGCATCAATTTCCACTCGCCCTCAATGATCTCAACCAGCTGGAGGTGCTGCAGAAGCCAAGGGTGCGCTCCTACACCTTCCTATTGCGTGGCATTGTGCTCAACGAGATGCAGAATTACAACTCCGCACTCCAAGACTTTGATCATGCCGAGCAGATTGACAATAATCGCCTGGTCTTCACCAACCGTGCCGTTGCCTACCAGCGCACCGGCCAGTTTGCCCAAGCGGAGCGGGATCTGCTAAGGGCGGTTCGCGTTGATCCCAGCCAGGCCAACATTCACAATCTGTCTGCGATTCAACTGTCGCTTGGAAAGTTTGGTGACTGCGTAAATCATTCCAGTCGCGTGGTGGCGGCCTATCGCACCTTTTATCCTGCCTACACCGTACGCGGCATCTGTTTCTTCCGCCTCGGTCGCCTGGAAAATGCGGTGGCTGATTTCCTGCGCTCCACCAGCCTCAATCCCGAACAGGCGGATGCCAGCCAATATCTCGGCCTGGCGCTCATCTCGCTTGGAAAACCTGATCAAGCACGGCCATTCCTCCTGCGCGCAGCCGATCTTTCCCTCGGACAGAACGATCAAGTCCGCTACCAAGAGGTAATGAAGATTCTCTCCTCAAACCTCAAGGCTCCCACCCCTCAAGGCCCGCCCTCCACACATACGCACTCGTCCCTCAGCCCCCTGCGCTGACGGGAGACCTGGACCGAACTCAATCCCACTCAAGTTATCGTCAGTAAGTCGAGATAACAACTTAAGGGCCTACTGCCAGCCCCAAACGCTCAACGCACCATCGCCGCCACGTTGCCGCCATCCACGGTGAGCAAGGCGCCGGTGGTGCGCTCCAAGCGCGCCAGGGCCACGAAGGCCTCGGCCACATCTTCGGCGCGAACCTCCGAGCCCAGCAGATTGCCGCCCATGTAGTCGGCCTCGGAGAGGCCCCGGGCGGCGGAACGCTCGCGGATCATGGTGTCGGTGAGGAGGCCGGAGCGGATCCGATCGGCATTGATCGCATTCACCCGGATGCCGGCGCCGCCCTCCTCCAGGGCGTATTGACGCACCAGGGCCAGCAGGGCGGCCTTGCTGGTGCCGTAGGCACCGAAGCCGGGGCCGGGGTTGAGGGCCTGCTTGCTCACATTGAAGAGCAGCTGGCCGCCGAGGCGTGCGGTGGCACCCTCCCCAGCCCCCCCGGTAGCGCCCGCGGGGCTGGGGAGGGTGTCCTGAGCGCGGAACAGGGCCAGGGCCGCCTGGGCCACGTGCTGGTGGGCGAAGAAGTTGAGCTCGAAGCTGGCGCGCAGATCGGCCTCAGGGAGCTCGGCGATGCGGCCGCCCCAGGCGGCACCGGCATTGCTCACCACGATGTCGAGGCCACCGAAGTGGGCCGCCACCGCCGCGAAGGCGCTGCCCACCTGGGCCGGATCGGTCACATTGCAGGCCAGCCCGAGGGCGCGGGAGCCGCAGCGCTGGGCCACGGCCGCCGCCGCCTCGCCATCGAGGTCGAGCACGGCCAGATCGGCACCCTGGGCGGCGAAGGCCAGCGCCGTTGCGGCCCCGATCGCCCCCGCCCCGCCGGTGACCACCACCACGGTGCGGGCCAGGGTTTTCTCAGCGGCCTTGCCGAGCTTGGCCTGCTCGAGGCTCCAATACTCCATGTCGAAGGTGTCCTCCTCCCCCACCGGCTCGAAGCGGCCGATGCTCTCGGCAGCCAGCAAGGTGGTGGCCCAGGTTTCGGCGATGTCGGCGGTGACCGCAGCATCGGCGGCCGATTTGCCGATCCCCACCAGCCCCAATCCCGGGATCGCCACCACCCGGGGCAGGGGATCGAGGGGCTTCTTGATGCCGCCCACCCGGGCGTTCTGGCGCTCGAAGCAGGCTTGGTAGTCGGCGGCGTAGGCCTCCAGGGCCGGCGCCAGGGCGGCGCTCCAGGCCTCCAGGGCGGCCGCATCACCGGCGGTGGGGGCGGCGGGGAGCACCAGGGGATGGGCCTTGGTGCGGATCACGTGATCTGGCGTGGCCACGCCGCGGCGGGCCCAGTCGGCCAGGCGGCCGTCGTCGACCACGGCGCGGGCCAGGGGTGTGGCGCGCAGATCCAGGAGCCAATGGGAGCGGGAGCCGGCGGCCTTGGCGGCCCGGCCCAGGGCACCGCGCAGGCGCGGCAGCAGCGCCGCCGCAGGAGCCGGGCGCTCCGGCACCGCCGCCGGCTGGCTGAGGCGGTTCCCGGTGGCCAGGTGCTGCTCGGCCAGCCGCACCAGCTCGATCATCCGCTCGTAGCTCTGCTTCGCCGTGGCCCCGAAAGAGAACAGACCGTGCTTGAGCAGCACCATGCCCTCGAGCTCCACACCGCTGGCGGCGGCCCGCTCGGCGGCAGCCTCGTAGAGAGCGGCGCAGGATTGGGCCAGGGCGAAGCCGGGCATCACATAGGGCACCAGCACCACCCGCTCGCCAAACACCTGGCGGCAGACCGCGGCGGCATCGGGCTGGTCGGCCAGGGCCAGCAGGGCCGAGGAATGGGTGTGATCCACGAAGGTGTGGGGCAGGAAGGCATGCAGCAGCGCCTCCACCGAGGGGTTGGGGGCAGCCGGATCGATCAGGTTGTTGCGCTGGGCGGCCACCATCGCCTCATCGCTGAGGGAATTCAGAGCCCGCAGGGCGCGCAGGGGCTCGAGCCGCACCGCCGGGTGGCCGGGGGGCTCGATCGTGCCGAGGTCCCAGCCGGAACCCTTCACACACAGAACGGGAATCGTTTCGCCCAGCAGGCCGGTCACGGTGGTCTTCACCGAAGTGTTGCCGCCACCGTGCAGCACCAGGTCGGGGTCGGCGCCCAGCAGCCGGGCCGAATAGGTGCGCAGGGCCAGGGGCTCGGCCACGCCCTGGGCGCCGTAGTGGGCCACCGCCGCGGCAGCCTCGGCATCGGACCAGCGGTTGAGCACGGGCATGGGGCAGCCGGGGGACGTGCCGCTGAGGCTACGGGGGCAGCAGGGGATGGGATCCGGCGAGACGAGCGGTGTCGGCTCTACTCCGGGCAGGAGCGCCAGCCCTCGGCGAAGGGTGCCTCCTCCGCCAGCCGGGCCGTGATGCGCTCGGCCAGGTCGGATTCGAGCAAGGCCACCGCCAGGCCGGTGGCGATGCGGGCGGCCACGCCGCGCACCTCGGCGGCGGTGGACGCTGCGGCACCGTTCGGCGCCTCATGCAGGGCTTCAGCGGTGAGGGTGGCGAGGGTGTCGAGCAGGGAGTCGCCCAGCGGATCTCCCTCCAGCAGGCGCGCGATCACAGCCGCCTCCAGACCGCCGGGAGGGACGCCGGGGGTGAGGGCCACCAGCCGGGGCCGTGCTGGCGGGGTGGCGCCACTGGCCTGCGGCGTCGACACAACCGGGCCCAGCGAGCGGCGGAGCGGGACGGGCAGCACGTGCTCACGGATCATGCCGACGTTGTGCGATGTCCTGGATCGATGCTGTCGCAGCCGCTGCCGGCGCGCCAGGGATGGGACCGGTGCCCAAGCTGGCTGGGGGCAACCTCAGTGACCGTCGCTACCTTTCCCTCAGACGGTCCGGCGACCGGGGCCCCCTGTGGCAGACCCGATGCGCTCCCCTGAGCATTGCCGCCCCGCTGCCCCTGCGAACCAGCCCCCAACCCGCGATGGCCCTGCGCACCCTTCTGTTCTTGATCACCAACCTGGCGGTGGTGCTCACGATCTCCCTGATCCTCAACCTGCTCACCGCCATCGGGCTGCTGCCCCCCGACCTGCCGCTGCTGCCCCTGCTGGTGGGCAGCTTCGTGTGGGGCGTGCTGGGGGCCTGGATTGCGCTGCAATTCTCGGCCGAGTCGGCCAAGCGGATGATGGGCATCCAGCTGGTGGGCCAGGGCGGCGGATCAGCCGAACGCTGGCTTCACGGCACCGTTTCGGTGCTGGCCCAGAAGGCGGGCCTGCCGATGCCGGAGGTGGGCATCTACGGCTCTCCGGAATGGAACGCCTTCGCCACCGGCCCCTCCCCGAACCGGGCCCTGGTGGCGGTGTCCACAGGCATCCTGGAGGGGATGCCCCCCGAGGAGCTGGAGGCGGTGCTGGCCCATGAGATGAGCCACGTGGGCAACGGCGACATGGTGACCATGACCCTGCTGCAGGGGGTGATCAACGCCTTCGTGATGTTCCTCTCGCGGGCGGTGGCCTTTCTGCTGCCCCGCGGTGAACGGGAGGACGGCCGCGGCATGGCGCCGCCGCCCACGATGCTGCTGATCTGGCCGCTGGAGATCCTGCTGGGGATCCTCGGCTCGCTGATCACCGCCTGGTTCTCGCGGCACCGGGAATTCCGCGCCGATGCCGGCGCCGCCCGGCTCACCAGCCCCGGCGCCATGGTGGGGGCCCTGCAGAGCCTGGGCCAAGTGGTGAACCTGCAGGACCCGCGCGATGAACCCACCCTGGCCAGCCTGAAGATCAACGAGCCGCCTGGCTTCCTGCGGCTGTTCGCCAGCCACCCGCCGCTCGAGGAGCGCATCCGGGTGCTGCAGCAGACGGCGGGCCAGAGCAAGGCTTGGTGAGCAGCCGGCATCCGGTCGATCCCGGCGCCGGGAAGCCTGGCGAGCCCTTGCGAGGGCGGTTGGCGTCAACCCTGGGCGCCAACGCGGGAGCGTCGATGGGCAGGGCCGCTGGCCCGGCGGCAAGCTCCTAGACGATGGGAGCCAATCAACCTGGCGGGAACCATGAAAGCGATTGCGGCCTTTGGGGGCCTTCCCTGCAGCGCTCCAGGGGCCTTTGCCCTGCTGGAGCTTCCCGATCCGGTGCCCGGCCCCCAGGACCTGCTGGTGCGGGTGGAGGCGGTGGCCGTGAATCCGGTCGACACCAAGGTGCGCTCCGGCCTGCCGGGCCCCGGGGCTGGCGCCCCGCCGCGGCTGCTGGGCTGGGACGCCGCCGGGGTGGTGGAGGCCTGCGGGGATGCGGTTGCGCGCTTCGTCCCGGGCGATCGGGTCTGGTTCGCCGGCGACATCAGCCGGCCGGGTTGCAACGCCGAGCGGGTGCTGGTGGAGGAGGCGATCTGCGGCCACCGGCCCGCCAACCTGAGCGCCGCTGAAGCGGCGGCCCTGCCCCTCACCGGGCTCACGGCCTGGGAGGCGCTGTTCGAGCGGCTGGGGCTGGATCCCGAGGGAGCCGATGCCGGCCGCAGCTTGCTGATCCTGGGCGGTGCCGGTGGGGTGGGTTCGATGGCGATCCAGCTGGCGCGGCGGGCCGGCCTGGTGGTGATCGCCACCGCCTCCCGGCCGGAAAGCCGGGCCTGGTGCGAGCGGATGGGCGCCAGCCATGTGGTGGACCACGGGCAGCCCCTGGTCCCCCAGCTGGCGGCGCTGGGCCTGCCGGAGGTGGACACGATCGCCAACTTCAGCGACACCGACGCCTACTGGGCGGTGATGGCCGAGCTGATCCGTCCCCAGGGCGCGATCGTGGCGATCGTGGGCAACCGGGCGCCGCTGGACCTCAACCTGCTCAAGGCCAAAAGCGTGAGCTTCCACTGGGAGTTCATGTTCACCCGGCCCCAGTTCCGCACCCCCGACCGCGGCCGGCAGGGGGAGATCCTGGAGCGGCTGGCGCAGCTGGTGGAGGCCGGGAAGCTGGGCACCACCCTCACCACTCATCTAAACCCGATCAGCCCGGCCAACCTCGCCCAGGCCCACGCTCTGCTGGAGGGGGGCCGCACCCTGGGGAAGATCGTGCTGGAGGGGTGGGCCTGAACGATGGCAGGGCCACTCCGCGAAACCCTCAGCGCGTGGCCACCAGCACCCGGTGCCGCGGATCGGCGGCGCTGCGCTGCACGTTGCGGAAGCCGGCCTCCTGCAGGGCGGCCGGCAGATCGAGCCGGAAGTAATCCTCCAGGTAGGGCTCGGTGCTCTTGAGCAGGGTGGCGATCGGGGCAGGCAGGCGACGGATCACGGCGGAATCGGGGTCTTGATCCACCAGGGCGATCACCCCGCCCGGCCGCAGCAGGCGGGCGGCCTCGGCCAGCACGGCGCGGGTGGCGCTCTGGGGCAGCTCGTGGCAGACGAACTGGAGGGTGATCAGGTCGTAGGCGGCGGCGGGCAAGCCCGTGGCTTCGGCGGCGCCGTGGTGCCAGGTGATCGCAGGGAGGGCGGCGCGAGATGCTGCCACGGTCTTGGTTGGTCCGGGAACTGGAGCATCGGGGCCTGCGGACCCTGGGGCTAGATCCGTAGGGGCGGCCGGGATGGCAGCGCCGGTTAATGCGGCCAGGGCCTCCGCCTCCCGCACCCGGGCCACGGCGAGCATCTCGGCCGAGAGATCGAGCCCCTCCACCAGCAGAGGAGCTGGCGGAGCAGCCGGGGAAGGCTCAATGCCAGCAACAGCCGGGGAGCCCGCCGCCGCCGCGCAGGCCGCCGCCGCCTGCCGCTCCAGCAGCCAGTCCCGCAGGGCGAAGGTGCCCACGCCCACCGAGCAGCCCAGATCGAGCACCCGCCGCACCGGGCCGCTGAGGCTCGGCTCGATCGCGCTGAAAATGGCGCGGCGCAATCGCAGCTGAGCCACATCGGGCGCCAGCTCCGGCTCCTCGGGCCACACCCGCAGGGCCATCGAATCGGTGGCCTGCTCGGCCTCGCAGGCGGCGGCCCAGCAAAGGTTGCCCTGGTCGTAGGCGTGAAAACGGGCCCGGTAGTACGAGGGAACGGCCAGCGAGGGGCTGGTGCTGATCGCCAGCAGGGGCTCGGCCGCTGCCTGCAACAGGTCCCGGCGTTGGCGCCAGGCGATGCCACGGCCCTCGGCGGTGCGGATGATCAGCCGCCGCGCTTGCCAAAACAACAGCTGTCGCAGCGGCTCCACCGCCAGCACCCGGTTGATCAGCCAGCCCAGGGGATGGTTCGCTTTCACCCAGTTGGGCGGCGGGGAACTGGCGGGCAGGGCCGGGGTCATCGGGCGCGGGATGGAGAAGCCAACCCATTCTCAGCCAACACAGGCCGACGACCCAGCTCTACACAACATCAACACAACAGGAAAGAAACAGACAATCAAACCAAAGAACAGCATCAGTGTCTTGCTAAGATGCTGCAAGTAGGGGCCAGAATAGCCACCCCCAAGCCGCTCAGTCGCCCCTGGCGCAGACCAGCCCACAGGCACAGCAAAACGCGAAGACTCCAATCAAGAGCCAGCCACAATCACCACCACGTCCGGGAGGCCATGCCCTTGGAAGACCAGTCCAGTGAAATCCTCCGACCCGAATGGTCGTCAGCGGACCCCACCCAGCACCTGGAGGGCCTACTGACCGCTCGCGAAATTGAGGTGCTGCAGGCGATCGTGAATGGAGCCAGCAACGTCCAGATCTCCGAAAGCCTGACGATCTCGCAGGAAACCGTGAAGACCCACGTGAAGAATATTCTGCACAAACTACAGGCCCGAGATCGCACCCAGGCCGTTGTGATTGCCCTGCGGGCATCCCTCGTGAGCTTTCCGGAGTAAGGGATCAAAAGCGGATATGGAAGCCTCCGCATGACAACTCAAGGACTGGAGATAGCCGCTTCAATCAGGAAAGCCGCCAGATTGCTGAGGCTCCTTCCCTGCTGATCGGAACGAGCCAGCAATTCGGTATAGAGGGCATAGGGCACGGTGATCGTGACCCGGCGCGGCGAACGATGCATCGGGGCGATGTTAGCGGGGCTTCCCGCTTGATCGCCTATGTAGGAGAGGGCAACCATAGAATGACAATCCCTGCAAGGAATGGCGCGAATGAGCCCAGCTATCCTGCAGCTTTTTTATCGGACTGGAGATCCCTCTAAAGGGGGAACTTTTCGATTGCAACATGTGAACTTGGCGCCGGATCACCCCCCGTACAGCCCCCGCAGCCCTTCCTCGCTGGCCGCCGCCACGCCGCGCTCGGTGATCAGGGCGGTGACCAGCCGGGCGGGGGTGACATCGAAGGCCGGGTTGAAGCCACGGGAGCCGCTGGGTGTGAGCTGCACCGTGGCCAGGGGGCCTGGTGCCTCGTCGCCGCCAGCGGCGGTGCCCGCCGTTGGGGTGAGCTGCCCCTGGATCTGGGTCACCTCCCGCTCGGAGCGGGCCTCGATCGGGATCTCGGCCACGCCGTCGTCGATGCTCCAGTCGATCGTGGAGGCGGGCAGGGCCACGTAGAAGGGCACCTTGTTGTCGAAGGCGGCGAGGGCCTTGAGGTAGGTGCCGATCTTGTTGCAGACATCGCCGCGGCGGGTGGTGCGGTCGGTGCCCACGATCACCGCATCCACCTGGCCGTGCTGCATCAGGTGGCCGCCGGCGTTGTCGACGATCACGGTGTGGGGTACCCCCTCCTGACCCAGTTCGTAGGCGGTGAGGCTGGCGCCCTGGTTGCGGGGGCGGGTTTCATCCACCCACACGTGAATCGGCAGGCCGGATCGATGCGCCTTGTAGATCGGTGCCAACGCCGTGCCCCAGTCGACCGTGGCCAGCCAGCCGGCATTGCAGTGGGTCAGCACATTCAGCGGCTCGCCCTGACGTTCGTGGGGCCGGGCCGCCGCCAGCTCGCGGAAGATCGCCAGGCCGTGATCACCGATCGCCGCGCACATCGCCACGTCCTCCTCGGCGATGGCGCCCGCCTCGGCCTGGGCCGCCGCGGCCCGCTGCGCTTCCGGCAGCGGCGCCACCCGATCGCGCACCCGCTCCAGGGCCCAGCGCAGGTTCACGGCGGTGGGGCGGGTGGCATTGAGCTGCTCAAAGGCCGCCGCCAGGGCGCCATCGGAGGGGTCGTGCTGGAGGGCCAGCATGAGGCCGTAGGCGCCGGTCACCCCGATCAGGGGGGCGCCCCGCACCACCATCGTGCTGATCGCCACCGCGGCGTCCTCCAGGGAGCGCAGGGAACGGGTCTCGAAGCGATGGGGCAGCAGGGTCTGGTCGATCACCCAGACCGCCTCGCCGCCCTCCTCCAGGCCGATGGTGCGCCAGGGGGTGCCGTTGATGTTCATGGGTCACCCCTTCAGTGCCTCAATCCTGAACGATCGGCTGCGGCCCCAGCGGCAGGTCGCCCACGACACCTCCATGCCGCAACAACTGTGAAAGCTCCAAGTTTCAAACCTACGATGAAACCCCATTGCACGTAGCCGTCATGGCCGGAAACACCTTCACCTGGATAGAGATCTACGTCCAGGATCTGGAGCGGGCCAAGGCCTTCTACGAGGCGGTGTTTGGCTTCCAGCTCGAGAAGCTGGAGAGCCAAGTTCCCATGTGGGCCTTCCCCTCCGACCCCAGCCAATGGGGCGCCGGCGGCGCGCTGGTGCACATGCCAGGTGTGCCCTCAGGAGGCAGCGGCACCCTGGCGTACTTCAGCAGCGTGGACTGCATCAGCGAGGAGGGACGGGCCGTGGCAGCTGGCGGCAGTGTGAAGCAGACCAAGATGTCGATCGGCCCCTTTGGCTTCATCTCGATCCTGGTGGACACGGAAGGCAACGCGATCGGGCTCCACTCCATGGCCTGAGGCGCCGTTCCCATCTCCCGCCCGATGTCCAGCCCGATGCCCCGCCCGATGCCCGCCCTGCCATTCCGGAACGGCGACGCCATGCCCGCCCTGGGCCTCGGCAGCTGGCGCCTGCCGCCCGAGCTCACCGCCGCCACGGTGCGCACCGCCCTGGAGCTGGGCTACCGCCACCTCGATGCCGCGTCCATCTACGGCAACGAGCCCCAGATCGGCGAGGCGCTGCGGGGGGCCTTCGCCGCTGGGCTGGTGCGGCGCGAGCAGCTGTGGGTGACCAGCAAGCTCTGGAACGACTGCCACGAGCCCCACGAGGTGCGGCCCGCCCTGGAGCGAAGCCTGGCCCACCTGGGCCTGGAGCGGCTGGATCTCTACCTGATCCACTGGCCGCTGGCGCAGCGGCGCGGCGTGGCGATGGCGAGCAGCCCCGACGAGCAGCTGAGCCTTGAGCAGGTGCCGCTGGCCGCCACCTGGGCCGCCATGGAGGAGCTGGTGGATCAGGGCCTGACGCGCCACATCGGCGTGTCGAATTTCAGCGGCGCCAAGCTCAAGGCCCTGAGCGCCGGGGCCCGGATCCGGCCGGAGGCCTTGCAGATCGAGCGCCATCCGCTGCTGCAGCAGAACGATCTGATCGCCTGGTGCCGGCAGCATGGGGTGGTGGTCACCGGCTACGGGCCGCTGGGTTCGAGCGGCCCCAACCGACCGCCGCTGGTGCTGGAGCACCCGCAGGTGGTGGCGCTGGCGGCGCAGCGGGGGCTCACGCCGGCCCAGCTGCTGCTGGCCTGGGGGATCGGCTGCGGCACCGCCGTGATCCCCAAATCCGTGCAGCCGGCGCGGCTGGCCGAGAACCTCGCCGCCGCGGGCGAGGCGCTCGCTGGGGAGCTGATGGCCCAGCTGATGGCGCTGGATAAGGGGGCGGCGGCTGATCGACGGCCGCTTCTCGTGCCTGGAGGGTGGCCCTTACACGCTGGAGAGCCTCTGGGATGGGGAGCTGGTGCCCGGGGGCTGAGGTGCTGCCCGGGGCGGAGGGGGCAGACGATCGCGACGACAACCCCTAAGCTGGCCAAGTTAGCCAGAGTGACCTGAGTGCCATGCAGGTGAACATGCTGGAGGCCAAAAACCAGCTCTCGAGGCTGGTGAAGGCGGCCTTGGCCGGCGAAGAGGTGATCATCGCCAGCCACGGGCAGCCGCGGGTGCGGCTGGTCCCCTGCAGCGAGTCGCCCGGTCTGCGCCACTGCGGGGCCCTCAGCGGGGGGATCAAGGAGAAGGAACGCTCGTTGATCGAAGCGGCCTTCAGCGCCGAGGCCGACCATGCCGCGCAGCAGTTGATGGAAGGTTGATTCAGCGCCGATGCGTCTGCTGCTCGATACCCAGATCCTGATCTGGTGGTTGCTCGATAATCCGCGCCTGGGGCAGCCCACCCGCGCGTTGATGGCCAGCCATCCCTGCCTGGTGTCGGTGGCCAGCGTGTGGGAGGTGGCGATCAAGCATCGACTGGGCCGGCTGCCGATCGATCCGGTGACATTCCGCGATCAATGCCTGGCAGCCGGGGCCAGCCTGCTGGTGATCCGGGATGCCCACGTGATCGAAACCGGCCAGCTTCCGGCCATCCACGAAGACCCCTTTGATCGCCTGTTGATCGCCCAGGCCCGCCTGGAGGGGCTGATGGCCGTTTCCGCCGATGCCCACTGGCCCGCATACGACCTGCACCTGCACCGGGCCTGAGCCAGGCTCCACCCCGCGCCCGCCGAAGATGGGCCGATGCGTTGGATCCCCCTCACCCTCGGCGCCCTCGGGGCGCTGCTGCTCGTGCTGGCCCCCGGCGCCGAGCTGGGCCTGGTGGCGCGGCCGCTGCCGCAGGCGCCGCTGGCCTGCCTAGGCGAGACCCGCTCGCTGATCGTGTCGAGCGGCATGCCCTACACGCCGGTGCGGGTGCAGGGGCGCACGGGCTTCTTTGTGGTGGACCTGGGGGCTGATGGCAGCGCCATCTCGCCGGGCACGTTCTTGGGGGGCGCGGCGGGAAAGGCGGCGGTTGGTGCGGTGAGCGGCGGTGGGAACAGCGCGGCGGGCACCTTCCTGGGCAGTGCAACGGGCAACGCGGGGGGTGGTGCTGGGGGCGCGGCGGCACCGGTGCCGCTGCCGGGCAGCTCCGATCGCTTCGCAGGGGTGGACTTCTTCGGGCCGTGGGCGCCGCTGAGGCTGAGTGTGCAGGACCACAGCGGCATCCGCGGCCCACTGCCCCAGGCGGGGCTGATCGGCACCGATCTGCTCAATGGGCACGTGATCACGCTCGACTACGCCAACGGCCAGCTGCGCCGCGCCACCGCGGAGGGCTTCTGCAGCGATGGCGAACTGCGCCGGGCCGGCTTCCTGCCGCTCTCAAGCCGCGACTACTACGGAACCAACATCGCCGCGTTGCGTTGCCCAGCGGCACCACGGCGCGGCGGCTGCCCCAACATCCCCACGATCCCGCTGCGGATCGGCTCGGTGGGCGCCGTGGCCCAGGTGGACACCGGCTACGCCGATGGCCTCAGGCCCCCCTCGATGAACATCAACCGGGCTCTTTTGCAGCGGCTCGAGCAGGCCGGCGTGCCCCTGATCCGCGAGCCCGGCGCCGATCTCAGCCTGAGCAGCTGCGTGCGCGGTGCCGTGGAGAGGGTGCTGGCCTACCGCCTGAGCGCCGGCAGCGCCGTGGAGCTGGTGGGCAGCGATGGCGGCAACGATGGCGGCGCGGTGCGCCGGCTACCGGGCGTGACCCTGTTCCTCAAGGACAGCCCGGCGGCGATTCAGGCCTGCGGCGGCATCGGCACCTGGAGCGAACCCGCCGCCCAGCTCGGCGCCAGCTTCGTGAACGACGGCACGCTGGTGGTGGATCCCTTCAGCCAGCGGCTGTGGTTCCGGGGTGGGGGGGAGCCTTGGCAGCGCTGACGGGAGGAGGCTGCCGGGCCGTAGCCAAGGTCAGGCCGTCACTGCACGCGCTGATCGTTGTGGGTGAGCCAGCCGGCGCTATGCCGGCCGTTCGGATCGTGGTGGGTCCAGTGGATCACCCCACCTTTGGCATTCCAGGCGTATTCCCCGAAGAAGGCGACGCGATCGCCGGGCTTGAGGGCCCGCAGCCGCGGCGCACGATCGATGTTGTGGGCCACCAGCACGTGGTGCCCGGAATCCAGCCGCAGGATGAAGCGCTGATGGCGGCTGCCCGCGTTGTCGTCGGGCAACACCCGTTCCACCACGCCATCGCTGGCCACCTGAACGCCGCTGCGCTGGGCCACAAAGGCCCTGGCGATGACCTGATCCCCCGCAACGGTGGAGGGCGTCAGCCAGCCCGTGAGCTGTGAACCGATCGGTGTGGTGGTGAACCAGGCCAGGGCCAGCACCACGGCCGCCACGACGGCCAGCAGCCAAGGCGAAACAGGCTGCTGAGGTTGACCAGACGGGGGCGGGGAAAAGCTATGGGCCAACGCTGGGTATCTTCTGGGCAAGATGATAAGCGGAAAGATAAGACAGCTGAATCTCACCCACGCCTTGCTCCACGAGGCATTGCCTGAGCCCAGCGAATAAGGCACTCCTTGAGAGGTGATCGAGCTTGAGATAGGGCGAGTAGGTGCCAAGAAGAGCGATGTAGTGATCAGGGGTATAGGTGAAGGAGCATTCAACCGTTGCTGTAACCAGGTTGTGAAACCTGCCTGAATCGAGCATCATTTGGCCAAGACCGCTGAGAATGCGCTCCTGTGTTGCTCTGTCTTCCGTGCGGCCAAGGGCTGGGGCATGGCGTTGGTAGACCTCGGCAAGAGCCGCCTGCAGGGCCGCGGAGGGCTGCGGTTCTTTATTCCACAAGAGGATCAGGAAACCACCCGCTTTCAAGGCATGGCTTGCCTTGGAATAGCCGATCTCGGCAGGGATCCAGTGCATGGAGCTGGCCGCGAGAACGGCATCAAAGGCTTCAGGCTCCAGATCCCAGTCCTCAAAGGCCTCGTTGATGACTTGCACCGAGGGATAAGGCTGGCAATTCATCCTTGCCATCTCCCAGAAGTCTGGATTGGGCTCCAGGCACACCATGGGGCAACCGAGCTGCGCAAAGGCAACCGTGGCCGTTCCCGGGCCACAACCAAGTTCAAGAATTCTGGAGGAAGAAGAAAGTTTCGCCGCGCTGACAGCCATGCCAACCAGCTCGCTTGGATAGCTGGGCCTGGTGGCTTGATAGGCCTCAGCAACAGGAGAATACCAAGCCTTTCTCAGCTCAGGATCCTGGCCAGAGATGGCTTGAAGGGCCTGGTTCAGAGTGGCGTCATCCATCGTTCAATGACTAGACGGCGAAGATCACAGGGATCGCGTATTAGCGTGCTGCGGCGATGAGGCACTGCTGCGATGAGACGATTAATGCTGACGACCGCTTGATCAAGTCTTGCCGCAAGGGGCGATGGATCAAGATCCGTAAACCTAATCTGCCTATCCACAAGGCTTGCCATCACCTGGCCGCAGAGTGCGCTCGGCGAGGAAGATCTCCTGGCGGAGGCGGCTCAGGTGAATGGCATTGTTGGATTGCCTATACAAAAGAGCGAAGAGGATATTCACGTCACTCGCCATGCACTGCCTCTGGATCATCACTGATCATAGATAAGTCTTTAATCATATAGTTCTGAATTCTTGAGTAAATGTCGGGATTTGTCCCTGGATAAAATCTCGGCAAGACCCTTAAAAGCGGGTCAGCTATTTGATATGTATATGGGCTTGACTTGCCAAACCTCTTGAGGGCACCATCTTGTACCATATTAGTTAAGAATACAGTTATATTACTTGATGGCTTCTCGTTGAATATCTCTTGGTATAATGTTGAGATTTGGCCGTTTGGCGCAGGATCTTCTATAAGTGATAGGGTATGAAGGATCTTTCGTTTGTAGGGTGACTTTACATCTTCAGCATACATCTGCTGAAAATGCTTTTCCCATAAAATATCAAATGAGCCTCTGACGTCCATCGTGCCATTTGCACCATTCAAAAGATCCAGGAAGGTAATGAAGTTGTCAGTATCAACATCAAATGCTTCATGACAGAATTGCTGGATGTAGTTTGGAATTCCTCCGGTAAAGACCTTTAAAAATTTAAGCGCTATGGGTTCCATAGCCACTGGAGGGTTTGATTCGCTAAGGCATCTATTCACTACTGCCTCCAATTCTGATTCGGACAGAGGACCCAATGAAGCCACATGAAAGACACGTGGAAAAGATTTATGGTTCGAAACAACAGTTGTAAGCTTCTCGTCTACAATGGTGAGGACAAGCTGAATATTGGCTACAGGTTTTTCCTTTATGGTCTCGATCAAGTTTTTAATAAAACCGGGAAATTCTGGAATTGTAGATATGTCATCAGTCTCATCGATCAGTAATTGGAGAGCCCCATGCTTTGAACTTAGCTTATCGGTCCAAAGCTTTTTAAGTGTTTTGGGAAATTCAGTAGTGGGATTCGCTGATGGGTCTTTCGCCCGAAGCTTCACATAGCCGGTGTCAATCTCCAATTCATCAAATACAGTTTTTGCCAGCGCCCAAATCTTATCCTTTGTCTCGAGCTCGCTTTTAATTCGATCAATACATGCTGAGCAGAACTCGCTTATCGATTTCATCCCTCCACATCGAACAAGCACGGACACCACTTTGCTGCCAATCTCGGCTTCTGTTAATCCACTAGATTCTTCTAGATTGGATGCGAACTGGACAAGACTGGTTTTGCCGCTGCCGCGCGTGCCAATGACCAAAACAGACTCTGGTCGTCCCCCAATAGTCTGAGTTAGGGCGCGTTTAATCGATCCGATTTCCTTCGCTCTTCCTACGAAGAGGTTGGGCGGAATGGGGTCGTTTGGGAAGAAGGGGTTTAGTTTCATCATCACATTGTAGTCCACGCGTCATTCGGCCGATCCAACTCTTTATTGGGAGGTTCCGAGAACCACGCCGCGAGCACCCCTCCTTTCCGCTAACCACACTGCAGCATCGGGCTGGATACTCGTAAAACCATTGCAGAGCAAGGCTCCTTGACGAGGCTCAGCCAAGTATAGGCGTGGCTTGCGAGTCCGATAACCACATGTTCGCTACGATACACAATTTAGATTGGATGACAAGATCAATCCCTGGCACGTTTGAAAGCGAAGGTACGCAGTCTGACTGATGCGATCCTTCGAACGCTATATGGATGGTTTCCAAGAACCACAGTAGCGCTCCTGCTTCTGTCCGATATCCACCGCTTTGATGTCAAGCGAATCTTAGCTGCCGCAGTTAGTTCCCTGTAGGTAGGTTCATCGTGAACAGTGGTTATCGGACCCGGTATCCATATGTAGCGTCTGCTATGGGGCTCCAAGGCGAGCTGCTGCCGCGTGTCTACTGAAGCGATCACGCCCGCGAGGCGTCGTCGCTCCCCCCCTCGCGCCGCAGGGTGAAGAAGAAGGGCTGGGGATACCCCGCGCGTCTATCACCCCGAGCAGGGTGTGCACATCGAGGCGGCGGAAGACATCGACGATCGGCAGGTGGTCGTACAGCATCGCCGCGCTGGCCACGCCTCCTCCGGGCCGGCGGCGGTGGAGAAGGCTGGAGGGGCCCCCGGTGCGGTGGTTTGCATGGACACGAGGGGCGCGGGTCTCAGGCCTAGGCTTGCTTTTCGATTGCACTTAGCCGCGATGGCCGCAGCGATCCCCACCCTGGCGGACCCACCCAGCCGTCAGTGGGTGCAGGCCATCGTCGATCCGCTCGGCTATTACCGCCGCTGCTTCCGCGCCCACAACGGCGTGGTGCGCGTGCACATGGTTCCCGGCCTCTCGCCTCAGCAGGTGCTGATCAACGATCCGGCAGTGCTGCAGGAGCTGATGGGCCGCGACAACGGTCGGGGCATCAGCGCCCCCGGCCACCTCAACGACCTGATGGAGCAGGTGGTGGGGCAACACTCGCTGATGCTGCTCGAACCCGCTCCCCACCGGGCCCGGCGCCGCCTGCTCACGCCACCGTTCCATGGCGAGCGGCTCAAGGCCTACGGCGCCCTGATCCAATCCATCGCCCGCCAGGTGTTCGCGGAGCTGGCGCCTGGCCAGGTGTGGGATGCCCGCACCCAGATGCAGCGCATCACCATGCGCGTGATCCTCTCGGCCGTGTTCGGCCTGCACGAGGGCGAGCGCTACCGGCGCCTGGAGGACCTGCTGCAGCGCAACCTCGCTCTGCGCACCGGACGCTTCGGCACCGTGATGCTGTTCCTGCCGCCGCTGCGCCGCGATCTCGGGACCTGGAGCCCCGGCGGCAGGCTGCAGCACCTGGAGAGCGCCACCAGGGCCTTGCTGCTGCAGGAGATCGCCGACCGCCGCCACAGCCTGGAGGCCGTCGACGGCCCGGAGCGGGTGGATGTGCTCAGCCTGCTGCTCGCCTGCCGTGATGAAGGAGGAGAGGGCCTCAGCGACGCCGAACTGCACGATGAACTGCTCACCCTGCTGCTCGCCGGCCACGAAACCAGCGCCACCGTGCTCACCTGGGCCATGCACTGGATCCATCGCCAGGATGAGGTGCGCGAAGCGCTTCTCGCGGAACTGGACGGTTGCGACAACCCGGATGACCCCGAGGAAATCCAGCGGCTTCCATACCTCAGCGCCGTGGTCAACGAGGTGCTGCGCATCCATCCGGTGGCGATGCTTCTCTTCCCCCGCCTGGTGGAGGAACCCCTGCAGATGGCGGGCTGGGCCTTCGAGCCCGGCGATGTTCTCTTCGGCTGCATCCAGGCCGTGCACCAGCGCGCCGAGCTCTACCCCGATCCCGGCGCCTTCCGGCCGGAGCGGTTTCTGGAGCGCAGCTACGGCCCTGGCGAATTCCTCCCCTTCGGCGGCGGCGCACGTCGCTGCATCGGGTCCGCTCTGGCGCTTTACGAGGTGAAGCTGATCCTCGCCACCCTGCTGCGCCAGCATCGCCTCGCCCTCACTCCAGGCTGCGACCGCCCCCTGCCACCACGGCGGCGGGGCTTCATCCTCGGACCGTCGCGGCCGGTGCGGCTGCGGGTGCTTCAGGCCTGAGGCAGTTGTGTGCCGTGTCGGCGGCCAGCGGCCTTTGGTCCCCTAAGTCCTTGGCCGATGGCTGCACCGACTCGATCACCACCCCGCCGCTCTCGTGATCGCGATGCACCTCCAGCTCCGTTCTCCGGCCGTGGTCGATACCAAGACTTGATCAGCGGGAGCGGGAGGGGCGAGCGTCATCTCCCCGGGGGGACTTAAAATTCAACTTAGGCGGGGGCGCTGGGTTGGTCGGCTGCCATCGCCACGCTGAGCGGCATATTCGGACTCTCGGGATTCACATCCACGCTCTGCAGCTGAGGCCTCAGCACCAGATCCATGTCCTCCATCGGGATGGCGCCAAGCAGCACCTCGTTGCCCAGCACCATGGCGCCGGTGAAGCAGCGGCGGTTGCGGAAGCGCACCTCCACCGGCCCCACGTAGGGCACCGTGCGGCGGTGGCCATCAGCCAACACCACCTCGCGCCGCTCCAGTTCCGCCAGATTCAGCTGGATCGCCAGATGCTCCGGGATGCACAGATGCACCGCGCCGCTATCGGCCAGGGCTGACACCTCCAGCGGCGCCAGATCGGGCCGGGTGGGGTTGCTAAGGGAGATGGTGCCGCGGATCAATCCCATGCGCTCACGCTAGCCAGCCCAGATCTTCTCCACCTCCAGCACCAACCCCGGCAACACAGCGCCGCCATCCAGCTCGGTGGCATTCTCCAGGCGTTGCGTTTCCAGCGCCGCGCCCTCGCCGGCTTGGGGGTCGGCAGGGGTGGTGGCACGCCAGATCTCCACTGCCCGCTCCTCCGGGAACAGCAGCCAGCCCAGCTGCGCCCCATTGACACGGTAAAGAGCCATCTTGCGTCGCAACGCTTCGGAGCCGCGGGGACCTGCATCGCTGGCGCTGGCCAGTTCGATCACCAGATCGGGGCACAGGGGCGGGAAGCCGCGGCGCTGCTCTGGGCTCAGCGCCTGCCAACGCTCCTGTCGCACCACCGCCGCATCGGGGCTGAGCACTGAGCCATCCGGGAGGCGGAAACCGGTGGAGCTGTCGAACACCACCCAGCCCCCTTGGCTGTCTGCCCAGGCCTGCAACTGGGCCAGCAAACGCGTGTTACGGCGACCTGTCTCGCCTCCGGTGGGGGTCATCGTGATCAGCTGGCCATCGGCCATCAGTTCCAGCACTGCCTCCGGGTTGGCCTCACACACCAGGGCGAACTGCTCCACGGACAGCCGCAGCTCAGGTGGCAACAGCAGGGGCGCCAAGGCGCTGGCAGGAGCCCCGGCGGGAGAGCCCGTGGCAGGCGTAGCAGCGGGTGGGGCGATGGTCATCGCACCGGCGGAGCGTCGTTTTCAGGCTAAGCCGGTGGAGGATCATCCAGCCGGCCAGCCTCACGGCGATCGCTCAGATCGTCGCCCGCCCCCGGTCGTAGGCCGTGAGCCCGCAGCGCTGGGCCGCATCGCGCCAAGCAGCATCGAACGCGACCCAGCGGAAGCTGCGGGGATCGCGGCGGCTGTGGCTGCGGTCAACGGCCTGGTGGGTGGTGACCCGGCTCATCGGGATACCGAAGGCCGCCTGCCAGAGCAGCACCTGACCCGCCGCCACCCGGTATTGCTCGGCGGTGTAGCCCGAGTGGGCATCGCCATCGCCGCGACCATCGGGCGGGCTCTCGAGGCTCAGGTGCAGGGCCACATTGTTGAGCGATCCCACCGAGCCGGGCCGGATCCGCACCGTGAAATCCCCGAAGGCCGCCATGCCGGCCCCGAAGGCCCGGCCTGCATCCGGCACGATCCGCAGCCGCTGGCCCGCGCGGTCCAGCAGCAGGTGGTAGCTGGCCTGGTCGTCGTCGCGGGGGTGAGGGGTGGCGAAGCGGCGGGCCGTGTCGGCGGCGCTGATCACCGTTTCGTGCAGCACGATCAGCTTGGGCCCATGCGGCACCTCACGGCCGAAGGCATCGCGGCGCTGGCGCTCGCCGAAGTTGGTGGCATCGGCGGGGCGGGGCAGCTCCGGGGGCAGCCTCAACTTGGCGGCGCAGGCCTCCAGCTGCTCGGCGGGCAGGGGTTTCAGGCCGGCATCGGCCAGGGTCTGCACCTCAAACGGGGGCCGTGGGCCGCAGCCGGCCAGGGGGAGGAGGAGCAGCAGGGAGAGCAGGCCCCCTGCACCCGCGCCCCGGTAGGCCGGAGCCACACCCCCGTGAACCGAAACCACGGCAGCAGGCTTTCCCGCCGCGCCTGGGTTGCTATCGCGCCCATTCCCTGCCAAGCCAGCCCATGCAAGTGCCCTCAGTCAGGGGCAGCGCAGGCCCGACGTCAACAGACGCCCACGGTGGAAAGAACCTCAGCCGCCCTCACGCGCTTAGATCGGCCGGTAGCCGAACCAGTCCGGGATCTGAGGCTGCTCACGGCCATCGGGGATCAGGTGCACCGCCCAGCCAGCCTGCCGCGCAGCGGAATCAGCAGGATCAGCGGCAAGGCTGAGCTGCACCTCCAGGCAGTCGTCCACGCCGCCGGCCAGGGCATCCTCGACGCCGTGGAGGTTGTCCTTGTGGCGCTCCAGCGCCTGCGGCAGCAAGCGCCGCCGGGCGGCGGCCTTGGCCGCCTGGGGGCTGGTGGCCACGAACACCCCGAAGGCATGCAGCTCCGCCAGCTGCTGCGGGTCGTAGCCGCCCATGTTCACGAACCAGAGCCGCTCTGGCCCCGCGAAGGGCTCCGGCCGCAGCTCCACCCGGTAGCCATCCACAAAGCGCACCGCCATCCAGCTGTCGAGGTGCAATCCCTTGCGCGCTCCGAACCACTGGCGGCGCAATGCCGGCAGGGTGTCGTCGATGCTGGCGCCCGCCACGAAGCGCACGTCGTGCAGCTCGATCTGGGCCCCGGCGAGGCGGCCGCCCAGCACCACCAGGAAGAGGGTGGGGGCGGAGAGGTCAGCGAAACTGGAAGGCGGATGGGGTGAGGGCTGCGCCGGTGTGATCACGGCAGTCTTCCCGTTGGTTGGGGTGGATTGAACCGCTCTGGCTCAGGCTTCCGAGGTGCCGCCATGAACCGTCGCGACCGATGGGTGATTCATGATCGGCGGTGGGGGGCATCGGCGAGCTGTCGGGTCGCCGCCGCCAGGGCACCTCGGGCTGGAGCGGGCGCAAACCAAGGTGCCGAGGACTTCCGAGCGATGGAGCCGGGAGCTCACCTGACCCGGATGCCAATCGGCAGGTGCGGCTAGCAGGGAGCTGACTGGGATCGGCTGGACCGGGGCCCACACTTGCCGATCCAGGTGGCGCGACCTGCTGCCTTCCAAGAAGCGCCTCCACATCCATCGCCGCACGCCCCCGCCGATGGACGATGGGGTCCTGATCCGCGCCGCAGCCCGTGCTCAACCCCAGTCGGATCCGGGTGATCGCGGTGGGGAAGGTGCGCAAGCGCTGGATCCAGGAGGGCCTGGACGTGTATTTGAAGCGGCTGCCGGGGCTGGTGGTGAGCGAGCTGAAGGATTCCAATCCCCCGAGGGAAGCGGAGGCGATCCTTGCTGAACTCCGGCCTGAGGAGCGGCTGGTGGCCCTCTGCGAGGAGGGCGACCTGCTGGGATCGCAGGCCCTGGCGGAGCAGCTGCAGGGCACGGGTTCGGAGCGGCTGGCCTTCGTGATCGGCGGCGCCGATGGCCTCGATCCGGCCCTCAAGGCCCGCGCCAGCTGGAGGCTCAGCCTCTCGCCGCTCACCTTCCCCCACGAGCTGGCCCGCCTGTTGCTGCTGGAGCAGCTCTACCGGGCGCTATCGATTCAGCAGGGCGGGGCCTATCACAGGAGCTGAGGGCCGGCCGGGCTTCGCCGCCCCTCACTGTCGCCCCAGCCGCCCATGCCCCTCCGCCGCTTCACCCCCGAACTCCCGACCCTGCTGGCGGCGGCAGAGAGTCCAGCGGCGGCCGAAGGGATCCGCGAGGGCAACGATCCTTCGCCCGGCTGACCGCGCACAACAACGCCAACGTGAGCATCAGCGCCTACCTGGCCCGGGGCAGAGTGGGCGTGCAACCGGCGATTCGATGGATCTCTTCGAACGGCAATGGTCCTCGTACCGGGCGATCGTGGATCACAACCTGATGGAGCACCGCGAGGTGGCGGCCGCCACGGCGGCCGTTCTGGAGGATTGGCTCAAACAGCGGCCCGAGGATGCGCCACCGCCCCGGATGGTGGACCTGGGCTGCGGCGATCTGGCCCTGCTGGCTCCTCTGCTGCGTCGCTTGCCCCTCGGCAACTACACCGGCCTCGACCTGGCGCCGCCGGTGCTGCCGCTGGCCCAACAGTCCCTGGGGCCGGTGCCCTACCCCACCCAGTGGCTGGAGGGCGATCTGCTGGCCTGGGCCACGGAGGCGGCCCCGATCACCACCGAGCCAGCGCCGCAGCTGCGGCAACACCCTGAGCCGGGGCAATCGGTGGACATCCTCCACTCCGCCTTCGCCATCCACCACCTCAGTGATCAGCAGAAGGCCAGCTTCCTGGCGGCGGCCCGCCAGCGCCTCAGCCCAGACGGTGTGTTCGTGTGGGCCGATGTGTTCCGCCCCAGCGGCGAGAGCCGACAGGCCTATGTGGAGCGCTACATCGAGCGGATTGAAACGGACTGGCAGCCGCTCAACAGCGACCAGCGGCGCCATGTGATCGACCACCTCTCCAGCTGTGACAATCCCGCTGACAGAACCGCCATCGAGGCCGTGGCCGAGGAAGCCGGATGGCGCTGGCGCTGGGCCTGGAACGGCGCACACCGGGCCGAAGCGGTGGCGGTGCTCACGCCGGCCTGAGCGCTCGCCCGGATGGCTCAGCGCTGCCTCAGCTGTGCTCCCGCAAAAACCCGATCGTGCCCTCGAGCTCCTCGGCGAAACGATCGATCTCGCCTTCCGTGGTGGTGAAGCCGAGGCTGGCGCGCGCCGTGCCCGAAAGGCCGTAGTGACGATGCAGGGGCTGGGTGCAGTGGTGGCCGCTGCGGATGCAGATGCCGGAGGAATCGAGCAGGGCAGCAATGTCGTTGGCGTGCAGACCCTCCACGTGGAAGGCGGCCAGGGCGGCCCGATCCGGTTGCTGCTCGGGGGTGGGGCCAAGGATGCTCAGCCCCTCGATCGCCTGCAGCCGCATGAACAGCCGGCGGGTGAGCCGTTGCTCCCAGGCGTGGATGCGATCCATGCCAATGGCCTGCAGGTAGTCGATGGCGGCGCCCATGCCGATCGCCTCGCCAATCGCCGGGGTACCGGCCTCAAACTTGTGGGGCAGGTCGGCCCAAGTGCTGGTCTCGAGCTCCACGTCCTGAATCATCTCGCCGCCGCCCAGGAAGGGGGGCATCGCCTCCAGCAAGGCCTCGCGCGCCCAGAGGAAGCCCATGCCGGTGGGGCCGCAGAACTTGTGGGAGGAGCCCACCAGGAAATCGCAGCCGAGCTCGGCCACATTCACGCGCTGGTGGGGCAGGCTCTGGCAGGCATCCACCAGCAGCAGGGCGCCGACGGCGTGCACTTGGGGCGCCAGCTCGGCAATCGGGTTGAGGCAGCCGAGGGTGTTGCTCACCTGCACCAGGCTCACCAGTCGGGTGCGCTCGGTGAGCTTGCTGCGGAAATCCTCCAGGTCAAGCTCGCCGGATGCGGTGAGGCCGGCATGGCGGAGCACGCAGCCGGTGCGTGCTGCCAGCAGCTGCCAGGGCACCAGGTTGCTGTGGTGCTCCATCACCGTGAGCAGCACCTCATCGCCGGGGCGCAGGTTGGCCTCACCCCAGGTGCGGGCCACCAGATTGATCGCCTCGCTGGCATTGCGGGTGTAGACGATCTCGCGGGCGCTGGCCGCCCCCACGAAGGCCGCCACCTTCTCGCGGGCATGCTCGAAGCCCTCGGTGGCGCGGGCGCTGAGCTGGTGAGCGCCGCGGTGCACGTTGGCGTTGTCGTGGCCGTAGTAGTGCTGGAGGGCCTCCAGCACCTGGCGCGGCTTCTGGCTGGTGGCGGCGTAATCCAGATAGATCAGCGGCTGCCCCAGACAGGCGATCTGGCTCAGCAGCGGGAAATCGGGCCGGGTGAGGGCGGCCAGGTCGTCCGGGGATGCAACCGTCTCGGTGGGAGCGGCAACGCTGGCGCCGGACCCGCTGGCGATCGGCGGCACCAGCGGGGCCTTCATCTGTGCGGCCTCCGTGGCCTCAAGTTTGGTGGTGCGGCTCGCGCTGGCCGCGTCGATCGGCGTGGGGGTGAGGGTCATGGCCGGGGGGCCTCCTCGGCCAGCACCATCGCTAGAGGCTGCCAGATCGAAGCAGCCGCCGGGAGCTCCCGCAGCACCTCTCCGCAGAAACCGCGCAACAACAGGCGGGAGGCGGTGGCGGCGGCGATGCCGCGACTCTGGAGGTAAAAGAGCTCCTCGCTCTGCAGGCGACTCACGGTGGCGCCATGGGCACACTTCACATCGTCGGCCACGATTTCGAGTTGGGGCTTGGTGTCGATCCGGGCCCGGTCCGAGAGGAGCAGGCTGCGGCTGAGCTGCACGGCATTGGTGCGCTGGGCGGCGCGGGGCACCGCCACGGCGCCGTTGAACACGCTGCGGCCGGCCCCATCGGCGATCGCCTTGTGGAGCTGGTCGAGCTCGCCCTCGGGCCCCTCGAAGCGCACCTGGCTGTGCTGATCAGCGATCTGACGCCCATCCACCCGCTGCAGCGAGCGCAATCGGGTGGTGGCACCGCCGTCGCTCTGGAGCACCCTTGGCTCCAGCCGCGACAGGGCCCAGCCGGCCACGGCACTGGTGAAGGCGTAGTGACTACCGGGCTGCTGATCGATCGCCAGGTCGGCCAGCAGCACGGCGGGCCCGCCCCCCTCGCCGATCAGGCCATGGCTGAGGCGGGCGCCGGCCCCGAGGCGGGCCTCCACCAGCACGGTGGTGAGGCTGGCGCCGGCGGCACGATGCACCTGCAGGAGCTCCAGCCGCGCCTCGGGTTCCAGGATCAGCAGCACCCGCAGGGGCAGCACACCCGCGGCGCTGGCGGCATCACTCACCAGTTCCAGGGTGGGCTCCACAACGCCCCGCACCCGCAGGGCCAACAACCGCCCCGCGGTGGCGGCAGCCAGCAGGCCGCTCCAGGGCGCTTCGGAGCCGGCGCTGGCCGCGGCGTGGCTAGAGGGTTCGTGGGAGCGATCCTTGGAGAAATCGTCGGCGCCCAGGTCTCTGGGCTGATCCTGCAGGAGGGCTTCCAGCGCAGCAGTGGGGATCGTCTCAAGGCCAGCAGGCAGGGTCACCCCCGCCAGCGGATCGCCAAGGCCATCGAGCAGCAGCCGCACCACCCCGGCTGCAGCCGAGGGCAGGATCGAGCCGGAGGTGGCGGCAGGGGCGAGCGGGGCCGGGTTGATCGCCAGCAGGGGTGCGATATCCGTGAAGCGCCAGGCCTCCTGGCGCCGGGAGGGGAGCGTGCGGTCGGCCAGGGCCCGGGCCGCCCGTTGCCGCGCCGCCGCCAGGGCGGGCTCCGGCGACACGCCGGCCTCCAGGGCATTCAGAAGCTCTGAGCCCCAGCCGCTGGCTGCAGCCACGGCGGTGGGCATGGAAAGGGCCGCCATCACCCCACCTCCACGGGCTGAGGCGCCAGGGCCGCCAGTTCGGCGTCCACCCAGTCGTAGCCGCGATCTTCCAGCTCCAGCGCCAGCTCCTTGCCGCCGGTGCGCAGGATCCGGCCAGCCGCCATCACGTGCACGTAGTCGGGCGTGATCACATCCAGCAGCCGCTGGTAGTGGGTGATCAGCAGGGTGGCGTTGTCGGGGGTGGCGAGCTGGTTCACCCCGCCGGCCACGATGCGGAGGGCATCGATATCGAGACCGGAATCGGTTTCATCGAGGATCGCCACCAGCGGATCCAGCAGGGCCATCTGCAGGATCTCGTTGCGCTTCTTCTCGCCACCGCTGAAGCCCTCGTTCACCGAGCGCTCCAGGAAGGCCGGATCCATCTGCACAACCGCCAGCCGCTCGCGCACCAGATCCTCGAAGGCGAAGGTGTCGAGTTCCTCGGCGCCCTGCTCCAGGCGGCGGCCATTGGTGGCAACCCGCAGAAACTCCAGGTTGCTCACCCCCGGAATCTCCACCGGGTACTGGAAGCCGAGGAACACGCCGCGGCGGGCCCGCAACTCCGGGGCGAGGGCCAGCAGGTCCTCGCCCCGATAGGACACGCTGCCGCCAGTCACGGTGTAAGCCGGATGGCCGGCCAGCACCTTGGACAGGGTGCTCTTGCCGCTGCCGTTGCGGCCCATCACGGCATGGATCTCGCCGGCGCGGATGGTGAGGTTCACCCCGTGCAGGATCGGCTGATCCGCCACGCTGGCGTGGAGATCGCGGATCTCAAGCAAAACCGGGGCTTCGGGGCGGATCACGGCGGAGCAGGTGGGGCGGACTTGGACGGGAGGGAAGCGGACAACCGTAGCGGCCAGATGGCTGAAACGAAGCCCGGAGCTGGAATGGAACGTTGTCGAGGCGGAGTCGTGAAGCGGAGTCTTGAAGCGGAGTCGTGAGGCGCGCTCGTGAGATGGAGTGCGGCTGAAGGCGCGGGGCGGAGGGGCGAGGCCCGTGGTGGCCCGAACCTCAGGGCGAAGCAGCGGCGGGTGAGGGGGCGGTACAAGGAAGGCAAACCCGATGGCGTTGCCAGGCGGGTTGAGACCGCCTGAACCAAATTTGCATCCGGTGAATCAATCGTGAATCAAGGGATCTCGAGCAAGCGATGGACATGCCGCCACGAGCCCCACGGATACTCGGCGGGGCTGAGGAAGACCCTGCTACCCCACGGAACCCTCCAGCTTGAGGGCGAGGAGTTTGTCGGCCTCGGCGGCGAATTCCATCGGCAACTGGTTGAACACATCGCGGCAGAAGCCGCTCACCATCATCGACACCGCCTCCTCAAAGCCGATGCCGCGGCTCTGTAGATAAAAGAGCTGGTCTTCCGAGATGCGGCAGGTGCTGGCCTCGTGCTCGATCGCCGCCTCTGGCTGCTGGGAGCGGATGTAGGGATAGGTGTTGGCAGCGGCCTGATCGCCGATCAGCATCGAATCGCACTGGCTGAAATTGCGGGCGCCCACCGCCTTCGGTCCCACCTGCACCAGGCCGCGGTAGCTATTTGAGGAGTGGCCGGCGCTGATCCCTTTGCTTACGATCGTGGAGCGGGTGCGTGGACCCACGTGGATCATTTTGGTGCCGGTGTCGGCCTGCTGGCGGTTATTGGTGAGGGCAACGGAATAGAACTCACCCACCGAATCGGCACCCTGCAGCACACAGCTGGGATATTTCCAAGTGATCGCTGAGCCCGTTTCTACCTGGGTCCAACTGATGTGACTGCGCTCACCCCGGCACTGGCCCCGCTTGGTCACAAAGTTATAGATACCACCAACGCCTTGTTCATCACCGGCGTACCAGTTCTGCACGGTGGAGTATTTGATTGAGGCATCATCCAAAACCACTAGTTCCACCACAGCCGCATGCAGCTGGTTGGTATCAAACATCGGTGCGGTGCACCCCTCCAGATAACTGACCGAGGCCGCTTCCTCGGCCACGATCAGGGTGCGCTCAAACTGGCCTGTGTCGCCGGAGTTGATGCGGAAGTAGGTGGAAAGCTCCATCGGGCACGCCACCCCCTTCGGAATGAACACGAAGGAGCCATCGCTGAACACGGCCGAATTGAGAGCCGCGAAGTAATTGTCGTTGCTAGGCACCACCGTGCCGAGGTAGCGCTCGATCAAATCGGCGTGATCCTTTACGGCCTCACTGATCGAGCAGAAGATCACGCCGTGCTCGGCCAACTTCTCGCGATAGGTCGTGGCGATCGAAACGCTATCGAACACTGCATCCACCGCAACGTTGGAGAGGCGCTTCTGCTCACTGAGCGGAATGCCGAGCTTCTCGAAGGTTTCGAGCAGTTTAGGATCCACTTCATCGAGGCTTCCCTTCTTCTCCTGCTGCTTCGGGGCGGCGTAATAAATGATGTTCTGATAATCGATCGGGGCATGACCGAGGGCCGCCCAATCGGGCTCATCCATCTCCAACCATTGTCTGTAAGCCCGCAAACGGAAATCGAGCAAGAAGGCGGGCTCGTCCTTTTTAGTGGAGATCAGCCGCACCACATCCTCACTGAGCCCCTTGGCGATCTTCTCGGTTTCGATATCGGTCACAAAGCCGTACTTGTACGGCTGGCTGACCAGATCTCCGACGGCGGCGGTGCTCATGACAGGAAGGGAACGGAGGGAAGGGTCAACCGGCGGTGAGGGCCCGAACCTCCTCCAGGCTGATGGTCTGTTGCTCGCCGCGGAAGGGGTTGTCCTCGGTGAGGAAGAGCATGCAGTGGCATTCCTTGCGCTCCCGCATCGGCACGCAGGGGCAGTTCCAGAAAGCCTGGGCCACCTCGGCCTGCTTGTCCTCGTAGTGGCGGCACGGGCACAGGGCACCGCCGAGCTCATCCTTATGGCGGGCCAGGCCCTCAAGCACCACAGCGGTCACCCCCGGATCGCTGCAAAAAAAGGTGCCGGTGCGCTGGGCGTAGGTCTCAGCGAACTTTCGGATCACCTCAAGGCTGTCGGAAACCGGCCGTGCAGCGGCATCTTGCTCGGAGCTGGGGGCGTTGCCAGGGGCGGCGTCGGGAACGGTCACGGCAGACAAGGCAGTGCTGAAGAAAAGGGCGAGGCTGAAGGCCCCACATCGGCCGGCGGAAATGGCAGAGCCGGAGCAGCCGCAAAGCTACGGGCCGGGCGCATACCACCAACCGCTCATTGCGAAACAAAGAAGTTTCGTTATCTATTCAGCTTAGGGCACCGCTCTTGGACCAGGGACCCCCGAGCCGGGAACCACACCAGCGTGAAGCGTGGGCAAAGAGCCCCAATTGCTGTCAGGCCGTGGCATCGTGAATGGGAACGGTGGAACCATGACCGCCTCCCCCCCCTCAGGCTCTCCACCGAGTCCACCCCTCAACGGCAGCCGTCGCCGGGGCGGCATTTCTGCTGTAGGTCTCGCCCAACTAAGCAATCCTAAGACCCAGTCCACGACAGCTCTCGAGTCCGCCGAAACGCCACCAACCCGCGAGGCCGTGCTGTCACAGCTGTTGCGTCATGGAGAAGCCACAGCGGCCGATCTGGCTGGAAGGCTTTCGGTATCTGTGCAAGCGATGCGGCGCCATCTACGTGGACTCGAGGAGATGGGCCTGGTTGAAGCCAGTCCCACTCCGGAGGGTCCGGGCCGTCCCAGCAACCGCTGGCGCCTCACCACCGCCGGACACGAACGGTTTCCTAATGGCAGCGAACACTTCGCCCTGGGCCTGCTCCACTCCCTCGCCGGGGCCATGCCCCCCGATGCGCTCCGCCTGCTGCTGAATCAGCAGGCGGTGGCGAAAGCCGGTGATTACCGCCGCCAC
>Ga0209299_1000143_pt1 | contig 37929 bp, 36 predicted proteins | sample S_140806_MF_Meta_FD_187326 | JGI IMG/M metagenome (GOLD analysis project Ga0209299, IMG submission 187326) | Freshwater microbial communities from Lake Simoncouche, Canada to study carbon cycling - S_140806_MF_MetaG (SPAdes) (version 2) | ecosystem: Environmental > Aquatic > Freshwater > Lake ...
GATTGGTTTGATCGCCATCTCAAACAAGACACCGCCGCCCAAGCCAAGCCCTTCCCGCCCGTGCGCTACTTCTCCATGGGCGACAACGTCTGGCACGATGCACAAACCTGGCCGCCAGAGGGCTTCACCTCGACCTCGTTCTACCTGCACTCCAATGGCAAGGCGAACACTCGTAAAGGCAATGGCCGCATCACTCGTGAAGCAGCTACTCAAGACGAAACACCTGACACCTTCCGCGCCGATCCCGCGAACCCCACACCCTCGAACCCGATCACTGAAGAACGCCCCATCAAAGCCGCCGTGTGGGGTCCCGTGGACCAAAGCGCCACCGAGGATCGTGATGATGTGCTCGTTTACACCAGCGAACCGATGACCACGCCGCTGACCTTCGCTGGCAACGCCGAGGCCAAGCTCCACGTCAGCACCGACACCACCGACGCCGATTGGGCCGTCAAACTCATCGACGTGCATCCCGATGGCTTTGCGCAAAACATGGCGCGAGGCATCCTGCGCGGACGCTATCGCGCCTCTTTGCTCAAACCGGAGCTGATGCAGCCTGGACAAGTTTACGAGATCACCGTCGATCTCGGCCCCGTCGCCGCCACCATCGCCAAAGGCCATCAACTCCGCGTGGACATCAGCGGTGCCGACTTCCCCCTCTACGACCGCAATCCTAACACCGCCGAAGGCATCACCAGCAGCAAAACCGCCATCGCCACCGAGCAAGTGCATCATAAGACGGGAGCATTGTCGCGCATTGTGTTGCCGGTGAAGTGAAGATCTCACTACTTGCCATGAATCCTCTCATCCCGTCTTTGTATTTTATCATCGCCTCCACCGCAATCGCCGCCGATTTCGACCGCGAGATCCGCCCTCTTTTGCAAAAGCACTGCATCGAGTGCCACGGCGAAAAGAAGCAGAAAGGCGAACTCCGCCTCGACGCCAAAGTCCACGCCTTCAAAGGCGGTCACGACGGCCCGGCGATCCTCGCTGGCAAAGCGGATGCCTCGCCGCTCTTCCAGCGCATCACGAGTACGGACGACGATGAAAAAATGCCTCCGAAAGGCGATGTCCTGAAACCCGAAGAGATCGCTCTTTTGAAGCGCTGGATCGACTCGGGTGCCAAGTGGCCCGAAAACGCCACCGACAAAGCCGCGCTCACCGACAAGCGCCTCCAGCACTGGTCCGTGCAGCCCATCAAAGTGGCTTCGGCTTTAGCCGAACCTCTCGGGCTAAAGCCCGAGCTACTTTCCATCGACACCTTCATCGAAGCCAAGCTCCAGGAACACAACCTCACGCCCTCCCCCGAAGCCGACGCACGCACTTTGAAGCGCCGCCTCCACTTTGACCTCCTAGGCCTCCCACCAGATGCGTCTCATCGGTCTGATCCGTCCTACGAATTCCTCGTCGATTCCCTCCTCGCCTCTCCACACTTCGGCGAACGCCAAGCCCGCCACTGGCTCGATATCGTCCACTATGCCGACACGCACGGCTTTGAGCGCGATCAGCTACGCCCCAATGCCTGGCGCTACCGCGACTACGTCATCGAGTCCTTCAACGCCGACAAACCCTACGACCAGTTCATCAAAGAACAGATCGCCGGAGATTTGCTGCCGAAGCCAACCATCACCGCGCTCGGCTTCCTCTCCGCAGGCCCGTGGGACTTCGTCGGGCAGCAGGAAACGCGGTCCGACATGCTGCGCCGTGCCGCCCGCGCTCTCGATCTCGATGACATGGTCACGCAGACACTCACGGCCACGATGGGCATCACCATCAACTGCGCCCGCTGCCACGATCACAAGCTCGATCCCATCACGCAGGAGGAGTATTACCGCCTGTGGGCCGTTTTTGCCGGTGTGAAACGCGGCGACCGCGAAACCGATGCCGCCGAGTCCAAACGCATCGCCACCGAAAAAGCCCACTTAAACAAAGAACTCGTCCAAACACGCACGCAGATCGCCAAGCTGGCCGGTGAGGGCTTCGAACTCGCCAAACTCATCCCCGAAGCCTCCGGCATCGACGTGCGCAACGGCAGCATCACCAAGGACAAGCTCGGCTACTTCCGCGACATTCAAACCAACCGCCTTCAGAAAGTCCCTTCTGTCCCTTCGGTCCTTTGGGTCTTTGTTCCGAACGGCCCGAAAGTCCCCATCGCCTTCAAACAAGAAGTATCCAGCATCCCAGCCACCAGCGGCCACTTTTGGGACACCATCGCGAATCGTCCGCTCAACGCCCAGCGCACCACCAAGATCGGCAGCACGGACTACGCGGCGAAAGGCCACAGCATGCTCGCCATGCACGCGAACAGCGGCATCACCTTCGATCTCGCCAAACTTCGCGAGCAGAGCAGCCTCAAAGCCATGCGACTTACAGGCCTCGTCGGCTTCGGAAACTCCAAAGAAGCTGTGGCCACAAAAGCGGACTTCACCGTCTTCATCGATGCCGAGATGAAGTTCCAAAAGCTCAAACTCCGCAAAGACGAGACCGCCGCCCTAGACCTCGAAGTGCCCGCGAAGGCCAAGACGCTCACCCTCATCGCCACCGATGGCGGCGATGGCATTGGCAACGATCTTCTCTTCATCGGTAATCCTAAGCTCGTGCCTGAGATCGCCGAAACACGCCTCACCGAGGCCCATGCAGCCCAATTGAAAAAACTCCGCGCCACCGCCGCGAACCTCGACGCCGATCTCAAAGCCCTGCCCGAGCCCGACAAGGTCTATGCCATCGTTTCCAACGAAAATCCGCCCGTCATCAAAGTGCAGCGTCGCGGCAATGCCGAGGACGAAGCGCAGGAAGTCACGCCCGGAGCCTTCTCATGGGCCAAGCACGCTTCCGCTGCTTTTGGCGACAACCAAATGCCCGAAGCCCAGCGCCGACTCGCCCTCGCGAACTGGATCACCCATCCCGACAACCCGCTCACCGCCCGCGTCATCGTGAACCGCCTCTGGCACCATCACTTTGGCCAAGGCCTCGTCACCACCCCCAGCGATTTCGGCCTCGGCGGCGACAAACCGAGCCACCCCGAGTTGCTCGATTTCCTCGCCCACGAACTCATCACGCATGGCTGGAGTTTGAAGCACATCCACAAGCTCATCGTGATGTCGAAGGCGTATCGTAGAACGAGTTTTCCAACTCGTTCTCCCCGAACCAACGAGTTGGAAAACTCGTTGTACGCCGACTCCTCCAACCGACTCCTCTCCCACCAAAACCCGCGCCGCCTCGATGCCGAAACGCTGCGCGACACCGTCCTCGCCGTCTCCGGCAAGCTGAACCTCGCCCGTGGTGGCCCCGGCTATCGCGACTTCAATTACACCGAAGCCTACGCCCCGATCTACGACTACGTCACGCCCGACAAACCCGAGCTCTGGCGTCGCAGCATCTACCGCTTCATCGTACGCACCACGCCGCACCAGTTCATGACCACGCTCGACTGCCCCGACCCCGCGAACTTCACGCCAGCGAGAGCGCAAACGACCACGGCACTGCAAGCACTCACGCTTTCGAACAACGAGTTCATGCTCCAACAGGCCCGCCACCTCGCCGAGCGTGCCAAAACACCCGAACGAGCCTTCCAGCTAGGCTTCCAACGCGATGCGACGCCCGAAGAACTCGCCGCCGCGAAGTCCATCGACCTCTTCTCCCTCTGCCGCATGCTCCTGAATGCCAACGAGTTCATCTATGTCGATTAACACGCCCATGCTCACGAAACACCTCGCCATCCTCTTCTTCGCTCTTTGCCCGTTGCTCTCCGCTTCAGCAGCGGACAAGCCTGCGCATCTCTTCATCCTCACCGGGCAGTCAAACATGGCGGGCATGGACCCGAAGCTCGGGTTTGAGCCGGAGGCGAAGATTGCCTTTCCGGATGCGGACGTGGCTTACATCAAGGTCGCAGTCGGCGGCATGCCGATTCGTTACTGGGTGGATGAATGGAACGACATCGCCACGATGCTGAAAGACCACCCGAACGCGAAGTCCGTCACCTTCTGTTGGATGCAGGGTGAGAACGACTCGAAAACCGGCCTGCACGCGCCTTATGCCGATGCCTTGAAGCAGCTCATCGCCAATCTGCGGCGCGATTTGAAGCGCCCGGACCTCAATGTGGTCATCGGACGCATCAGCGACCATGAGCGCATCAATCCGCCTGCATGGAAAGTCGTGCGCGACGCACAGGTCGAAGTCGCGAAAGGCGATGTGCATGGTGCATGGGTCGATTGCGATGATCTCAATGACAAGGAGATCAAAGGCGTGATGACCAACGACCTCCACTACACTAAACCCGGTTACGAACTCCTCGGCCGCCGCTTCGTGCGTCAGGCGAAGGCGCTCATCGAAAACCAGAAGCCCTCTGAGAACGGAAGGCCTGAATAGGCTTGCTGGACCGTAAGAAGCAAGCTCAGGAAGCCGTTTTGCAATTGGTCTGACCAATTATCCATGACGCCCACACGCCGCAATTTCCTCCAAAGCCTCAGTGGCACCGCACTGGCCTCGTTGCTCCATCGTGATGCCAGCGCGGCATCGAACCCGCTTTCGCCGAAAGGCGGGCATCATGCGGCGAAAGCGAAGGCGGTGATCCAGATCTTCTGCCCGGGTGGTCTCTCGCATGTCGATACCTGGGACTACAAACCGGAGTTGGAGAAGCGCCAGGGCAAACCCTTCGATCCGGATGGCAAGCTCACGTTCTTTGCGTCAAAGCCAGGCAACTGCCAGCAGTCGTGGTGGAAGTTCCGCCAGCATGGCGAGTGCGGGCGCTGGATGAGCGATCTCTTCCCAAAACTCGCCGCGAAGGTCGATGACATGGCCTTCATCCACTCGATGCAGAGCAAAACCGCGCTGCACGGCCCCGCGATGTTCATGGCGAACAGCGGCTACATCTTGCCCGGCTTTCCGACGATGGGTGCGTGGGTCACGTATGGCCTCGGCAGTCTCAGCGATGACCTGCCAGCTTTCGTCGTGCTGCCTGATCCGCGTGGATTGCCGCCCGGCGGCGTTTTGAACTGGGGCGCAGGCTTTTTGCCTGCGATCCATCAAGGCACCGTCCTCACCACCCATGCCGAAAAACCGCCCATCGCCGATCTTTTCCCGCCCAAGGGCTACATCGAAGGTTCCGAGCAAAAGAGTCGCGAGTTCCTTCAAGTGCTGAATCGCACCCACGCAGCCGAAAGACGTGAAAACAGCGAGTTGGAGGCCCGCATCGCGGCTTACGAGCTGGCGGCCCGTTTGCAGCTCAGCGCCCCCGAAGCCACGAACGTCAGCGATGAGACCGAGGCGACGAAAAAGCTCTACAACCTCGATCACGAGGACATCGGCCCTTTTGGGAGACAGTGTTTGCTCGCACGTCGGCTCGTCGAGCGTGGCACGCGCTTCGTGCAGATCTTTTGCGGCGCCGAAAACACCACCGCGAAGAAGATCCGCCCGAACTGGGACAGCCACGAAGACCTCGTCCGCGATCACGGTTACTGGGGCAGCATTCTCGATAGCGGAGCCGCGGCGTTGCTCACCGATCTAAAATCACGCGGCCTGCTGGAGAGCACGCTTGTCATCTGCACCACCGAGTTTGGTCGCCAGCCCGCCGCGCAAGGCGCAGGCAAAGGCCGCGATCACAATCCCGGTGCCTTCACCGCCTGGATGGCTGGTGGCGGCATTCAGGGCGGCACCGCTTACGGAACCACGGATGATCTCGGCTTCAAAGCCGCCGAAAACCCCGCCTACTGCTACGATCTTCACGCCACCGCGCTGCATTTGCTCGGCCTCGACCACGAAAAGCTCAGCTACTACCACAACGGCATCCAGCGCCGCCTGACGGATGTGCATGGGCACGTCATCCAAGAAATCCTCGTGTGAATTTATCACCTCCATGAACGCCCTCCTCAACCGCCGCACCTTCCTCCAGCAGACCGTCCACGGTCTCGGCAGCATCGCGTTTCTCGATCTGCTCGCTCGTGATCAGCTTTTGGCCGCCTCCGGTCCCACACGTCCCATCATCGACCCATCGCGTCCCTTCGCAGCTCGCAGGCCGCACTTTGCGCCGAAGGCCAAGCGCGTCGTCATGGTCTTTTGCAGCGGTGCGCTCAGTCACGTCGATACCTTCGACTACAAGCCCGCGCTGTTCAAATACCACGACCAACCTATGCCCGGCGGCAGCGTCGTCACCTTCCAGGGCGAGCAGGGGAACCTCATCAAGCCGCTGCGCGACTTCAAACCACGCGGCCAGTCCGGCAAGATGACTTCCGATTTGCTGCCGAAGCTCGGCGAATGCGCAGACGACTTCTTTTTCTGCCATGGCATGACGTCGAAGACGAATACCCATGGCCCCGGCGAGACCTTCATGTCCACCGGGCAAACACTGGAAGGCTTTCCCTCCGCCGGTGCGTGGGTGAACTACGCGCTCGGCACCGAAAACGAAAATCTGCCGTCCTACATCGCCATCCCTGATCCACGCGGCAATCCCCAAGCCGCAGGCAACAACTGGAGCGCCGCCTTCCTCCCCGCCGCGTATCAAGGCACCGCCTTCAACGCCGAAAACCCCATCCGCTTCCTCGCACGACCCAGTGGCATCTCCGCCAGCAGTGACAAAGCCACCGCTGACTTCTTGAAGCGCCTCAATGAGCGCCACCTCGAAAAATTCCCCGGCGATAGCGAACTCGCCGCCCGCATCTCCAGCTACGAACTCGCTGCGAAGATGCAGATGACCGTGCCCTCGCTCACCGATCTCAGCAGCGAGCCCGCGCACGTGTTGAAGATGTATGGCGCGGACGATCCCACGAACACCGTGAAGGCCGGCTACGCCAAAAACTGCATCCTCGCGCGTCGCCTGTGCGAGCAGGGCGTGCGCTTCGTGCAGGTCTTCAACGGCGCGTATGCCATGGGCGAAGGCGTTGGCAATTGGGACGGCCACAAGACCATCGCCACGCAGTATCCCGGCCACGCTGAAGTGCTCGACCAGCCCACCGCTGCGCTCTTCATGGATCTGAAGCAGCGCGGCCTGCTCGCCGACACGCTCTTCGTTTTCTGCACTGAGTTCGGCCGCATGCCCACCTTTCAAAAAGGCGCATCCGGCCGCGATCACAACCCCAGCGGCTTCACCTGCATCCTCGCCGGAGCTGGTGTGCAAACCGGCGCGAAACACCACGGTGAAACCGATGAGTTCGGCTGGAAAGCCGCCGTCGATGTCACCAGCGTTTATGATTTCCACTCCACGATCCTCCACCTCCTCGGTCTCGATCACGAACGCCTCAGCTACTACCACAACGGCCTCGAACGCCGTCTCACCGACGTCCACGGCCATGTGATCCAAAGCGCTCTTGCATGATCCCAGGTCCCCGTCACCTGTCCGCATGCGCTCGCTCCTTCACATCACTTCCTCATTCGTCATTGCTTCGCTTCGCTCCCCCCTGCGGGGCAGCACGCGCTTCGCGGTGCTGGCTGTCTCGCTTTGCTCGGCTCTGGTTTCGTCATTCGCCGCCGAAGGCGACGGCACCTCGCTCTTCAACGGCCGCGACCTCACCGGCTGGGATGGCGATCCGAAGCTCTGGAAGGTCGAAAACGGCATCGTCATCGGCACGAATGCATCGCCGGAGGCCATGGCGAACAACAGCTTCCTCATCTGGCGTGGCGGCTCGGTGAAGGACTTCGAGCTTCGCGCCACCATTCGCGTCATCGGCGATAACAACAGCGGCATCCAGTATCGCAGCCGCGAGCTGAAGGACGTGGCCCCGTGGGTCATCACCGGCTACCAGTGCGACATCCATCCCGCCATCGAGCACACCGGCATGACCTATGAGGAGCGCGGTCGCGGCATCTTCGGCCTGAACGGCAAAAACGTCCTCCTCGACCCCGATGGCGCCCTCTGGCAGCTCAGCGAGCAGGCGCCGGTGAAGGTCGATGTCAGCCAGTGGAACGAGTATGTCATCGTCGCGCAGGGAAACCGCCTCCAGCACTTCATCAACGGCCAACCCACCTCCGAACTCATCGACCACCACGCCGACAAACGCACCCTGGAAGGCCTCCTCGCCATCCAGCTCCACAAAGGCAACCCCAACCGCGTCGAGATCAAAGAACTGAAGCTCAAAGTACTGCCCGAGGCAGCGATGGTGCCCTTCGAGCCCGCGAAACTGCCCGCCACCGCGACAAAGATCGAAAAACCGCGCACGAGCCGTCCGCAAGGCACGGGGCCGGTCGTGCCGGTGAAGAAGTGAGTAACTTTATCGAGCTTTCGTAACCACTGACTGATAAAATGGAGGCCTCTCATGAAGCTGAACCCATTTTTTCCCTCACGTAGTTGGTGCCTGCTTGCTGTTTTGGCGGCAACGTTCAGCCACGCGGAAGAGCTAGCATTCGATGTCGAAAAACCCACCGTATTGAAACCCGGCGCAGTCTATAAGTTTAGCTTCAACCCCAAAAAGAAGGGCGATAAGGTCGACGTCAGGCTTCACACGAGCAGCGAGGCAGGAGTGAAGATAGCCAACGATGAGCCTTACGCTCCGATTGATCGCATCACAGTGACTGCCTCGGACGGCACCGTCAGTGATTTGGCGTTTTCTCCCACTGACTACGGTGTGCCTCATATCCACATCGAAGACTACGATTGCGACGGGGATCTCGATTTTAGGGTTATCTGCTCTTGGGGCACAGGAGGCTCGTGGTATTCCTACTTTCGATGCGAGGGAAACAAGTTTGTGCCTTGGCAAGAGCCTGAGGACCTGGGTTTGAACACTCACATTTCGGATGGTGAAATTGCAGCCACCGGTCGTTCCGGACCTGAATACCACGCCACCTACTACGAGGTCAAAAACGGACGGTTCAACAAAGTCCGTGTAGAGTCGATTCGGATGAGATCTTCTCTTCCTGAGTTCAAAGACCTAAAGGACGATTCATTTATCGTGGCTGCTGTGACTGAAGTATGGAAAGACGGCCATCTGATTCGAAGGACGGTTGAGCCACAATACAATCAATAACCCAATTGACCTCGTGACATGATCGAGGCCCTTGCGAAAGACGAACTCCCCGTTTTACTCCTGCCATGCCCACCCTGCCGGACATCCAGCGCTACTGCGACAAGATCGCTGAGGCTTTTCAGCCGCAGCGGATCGTGCTGTTCGGCTCCTACGCTTACGGCAAACCGACGGCGGATTCGGATGTGGATGTGCTGGTGGTGATGAAGAAGGCCCGGCGGCTGTGGATGGATGCCACGCAAAAGATTCACGAGAAAGTCTCCGCAGGCTTTCCGGTGGATGTGATCGTGCGTGACCCCGATTTTCTCCGCGAGCGCCTGCACGAGGGCGACACCTTCCTCGAAGAAATCACCACCAAAGGCCGCGTGATGTATGAAAGCCGCCACGCGTGACTGGATCGAGAAGGCGGAGGCCGATCACCTCGCCGCCGTGGATCTCGCCCGGCGGCGGAAGCTGCCGCTGCATGACATGGTGTGCTTTCACTGCCAGCAGTCGGCGGAAAAGTATTTGAAGGCCCGTCTTGAAGAGGCAGGCCTTCACTTTCCGAAGACGCATGACCTCGAAGCCATCCTGGCGCTCACTTTGACCATCGAGCCGCTCTGGTCGGCTCTTTTGCCTGCAACGAGACGCTTGAAGCCCTTTGGCGTGCTCATACGCTATCCCGGCAATGATGCGAGCAAGGCCCAGGCCCACCGCGCTTTGACTGATGCCAAGGCGATTCGTGAAGAAGTGCGTCTTTCGCTCGGCTTGAAGGTTTGAGACCACGCCCGTCGTTCACCGACGCCATGCGCCTCCTCGCCCTCCTTTCCTCATTCGCCATTCTGGTTTCGTCATTCGCTTCGGCTGCTCCGCCGCCCAACATCATCATCCACTTCATCGACGACCTCGGCTACGGCGACATCGGGCCGTTTGGGGCGGTGAAGCAGAAGACGCCGCATCTGGATCGCATGGCGCGGGAGGGGATGAAGCTCACATCGTTCTACGCCGCGCCGGTGTGCAGTGTGTCGCGGGCGCAGATCATGACCGGGTGCTATGGCGCACGCATTTCGGTGCCCGGTGTGTATCCGCCCGGCAGCAAAAACGGGCTGCATCCGCAGGAGCACACCATCGCCGACCGCCTCCGCCCGCTCGGCTATGCCACGCAGTGCATCGGCAAATGGCACCTCGGCGACCAACCGGCGTTTTTGCCGAAGAAGCAGGGCTTTGATCACTACCTCGGCATCCCGTATTCCAATGACATGCTCAAAACAGCGAGCGTGGACGGTCGCCGCGTCGTGCCGCTCGTGCGAGATGATCAAGTGGGGCGCCTGCTCGATGAAGCGGACCAGGATCGCATCGAGGAAATCTACACCGACGAGGCCGTGAAGTTCATCCGCAGCACCCAAGCAACGAAGAACCAAGAACCAGGCACCAAGAACACGACGCAGCCGTTCTTCCTCTACTTCCCGCACACCGCCGTGCACACGCCCATTCATCCCGGCAAGGCCTTCCAGGGCAGCTCACAAAACGGCCGCTTTGGCGACTGGGTGCAGGAGGTCGATGCCAGCATCGGCCGCGTGTTCGACACGCTGCGCGAGCTACAACTCGACACGAACACGCTCGTCATCTTCACCAGCGACAACGGCCCCTGGCTCATCAAAGGCCCCGATGGCGGCAGCGCCGGTCCCCTGCGCGGCGGCAAAGGCAGCACCTGGGAAGGCGGCGTGCGCGTCCCCACGCTCGCGTGGTGGCCCGGCAAGATCGCCCCCGGCAGCGTGAGCGATGCCGTCGCCGGCACCATCGACGTGCTGCCCACCTGCCTGAAAATCGCCGGAGCCGAAGTGCCCGCGCAGCCCGTGATCGATGGTCGCGATCTCTCCCCGCTGCTCTTTGGTCAAAGCAAAGACGCCCCACGCGAAGCGCACTACTACTTCTCCAGCTACAACCTCCAAGCCGTGCGCCAAGGCCCGTGGAAGCTCGCCCTCACCACGCAAAAAGAAACCATGGGCCAAGAAGCCGCCGACGATGCGAAAAAGAACCCGCGCCTCTACCACCTCGATCAAGACATCGGCGAAAAGACCAACCTCGCCGCCCAGCACCCCGATATCGTCGCCAAGCTCACCGCCCTCGCCGAAAAGATGACCACCGAGATCGGCGGCGACGAACCCAAGAGCCGCCGGCCACCCGGCGAAGCCGAAAACCCCGTCGCGCTGTATCCCACGAGCGACAAACCCAAGGAACGGCACTTGCCAAGTGCCACCAAAAAGCCCGCCGACCTCTCCAAGCTCCAACCCGGCGACAAACTCGATGCCGACAAAGCCCCGCAGATCGCCGACACGCCCTTCACCCTCACCTGCGAGGTCACCACCGCGCAGCGCGATGCCATCCTCATCGCCCACGGCGGAGCCAGCACCGGCTACGCGCTCCATCTCAGCGCCGGCAAGCTCATCTGGGCCATCCGCCACGGCAAAACCCTCACCTCCGCCCAGACCGACTACCCCGCCGACAACCGACCCCACCGCATCATCGCCACCGTCGGAAAAAAAGGCAATCTCACCCTCCAACTCGATCAAAACGAGCCCGTCACCGCGAACAGCCCAAGCCTCATCCGCTCACAGCCCAAAGAAGACTTCTGCCTCGGTCACGACAACAAAGTGCCGGTCGCGACTTACACGGCGAAGGGGAGGTTTGAGGGGAAGATCGTGGATGTTGTCATTCGATAAGGACGTCACAGATTCAGACCATGAGTTCAACCAATCCATTTCGCTTCCTTGCCTTCACAGCTCCGTTTTTGATCGTCAGCATGCTTTCAAGCTGTGGCTCTATTTCCAACGAGGTGCCCGAAATTGATGTGCAAATAAGCACCGCGTTTAATCACAAGCAGACCCGCACCAAGTTCAAAACGGGTGACTTTCTGGTCAACAGTCCTCCATACATCATCAAAGCCAAGGTGCCGACCTCGCGCATTGAAGGAGAGTGGGGCAATCCGAATCCCGCCAAGTATCCGCTCGATCACCGCTGGAGAATTGATGTGGAGTCCATTGAGGCCACATCGACTGCGCAAGCCATCGCGAAGGCCACCAGCGGCTACGACGCTAGTGTGGATCGTGACGGTAACTACATGTTTGCTCGCTTTGAGAGGAAACAGTTCAAATGGGGCAAGGCCATCTCATACTTTTCCCAGTTCACGGATGACACAGGTGGTTATGTCCCGCACAACGGTCATCTGACCTATGAAATCTGGGGGACTACCTCTGACAATCGGCACATCGTGCATCTGACGTGCTCGGTCACTCATCGAGACTTGGAGGAATGGGGGCCAAACGTACGCACAACCCGCTCCATAAAGGAACTACATGCCGACAAGGACTACAAACTCGTCGAAACATGTGCTTCGTCCGATTTTGAACCGACTCTGTCAGAGTTGGATCGATTACTCGACACGCTCGTCATCAAGGTCAGCCATTCAAACTAACGCATCTCTGCTCCTCCGCCCTTCTGCGGCTAAAATGAGTGTTCTCAAGGTTCGTTCTTGTCCCAGGGGCTACCACCAGAAACCATTTGCCTGCTCCGCAGCTTCCAGGATCATTGTCGCATCAAAGATGAGCTTCCAACAACTGTCCGCCAAACTCCGCCAGATTCGCTCCGAGATGCCGCGAGTCACCTCAGAGCGTGCCTATGCACAGATGGATCGGCTGATGGGACGGACGACTTCGAACAACCCGAAAAAGAGTGGGCAGCCTTCCGTCACTGGGCCGAAACGCACGGCCTGATCCTCCCGAGGGATTTCCAGCCATCCTTCAGAGATGGAGGCCGTGAGCATGACGTGCGCCATGAAGCGGCGACTGGCTTGTGGTGGAAGTACACCAAGCCGAACATGGCTGGCTACACCGTGAGCTGGACGGAGGGTCGCCCGTGGCTGCACAATGCCCTGCCACTCGACTACCTGGAGCGCATGATCCGCCAAAACGAGCTGTTTGGTGACGATGTACGGCTTTTAGGACTGTGGAATCCGCAGGGACACGACTGGCGCATCATCACCACCCAGCCCCACGTCGAAGGGCGGCAAGCTACTCTGCCAGAGCTGGAGAAAGCCTTCATCGACGCTGACTTCGAAATCCTGCCATGGCGTGGCCTCGGCTATGCGGAGTCACTTTCGGTCCGCAAAGATGGCTTTGATGTCTGGGACATTCATCCTGCCAACGTGTTGCTGTCAGACTCAGGATTGCCCGTGCCTTTTGATGTGATGATAACCCCGGTTCCGTCGGTTTGAAGCAGCCGCTACGCTGCAACATCATCACCGTCGCCTCGTTCACGCACCATGCGCCGCGATTTCCTTCTCTGTCTCCTCGCCCTCAGCTCTCCGCTCTTCGCCCAAAAGGCTGCGAAGGCCAAAAAAGCCAACACACCGCCGCCGACGAAGCCGCCGCTGGTGAGTGTGGACATCACGAAGCTGCCGGAGGGCGCGACGCATCTCGATCTGTGGCTGCTGTGCGGGCAGTCGAATATGAAAGGGCGCGGCGTGATGCCGGAGGAGCCGAAGCAGGACCCGCGCATCGTCATGATGCACAAGATGGATGATCAGTGGTATCACGCGCGGCATCCGCTGCATCTCACGGGCGACGCGAAGACGTTCCAAGGCCATGACAATGCCGGTGTCGGCCCTGGGCTGGCCTTTGCGGAGGTGCTCGCCGAGCAGGATAAGACGGCGGCGATTGGTCTGGTGCCTTGTGCGGTCGGCGGATCATCCATCAAACTCTGGCAAAAGGGCGCGAAACTCTATGAGGAGGCGATTCGCCGCGCCAAGCTGGCTTTGCAGACCACCGCACCAGTGAAAGCCCGCATTCGCGGTGTGATCTGGCTGCAAGGCGAGGCCAACGCGAACCCGCAGGAGCTGCCGCTGCATGCGGAGCGTCTCCGTGCGATGATCGAGGCGCTGCGAGCCGATTTGGAGCTGCAGGAGCTTCCCTTCATTGCCTGCACGATTGGAGAGATGAAACCGGAGCCACTGCTGACGAACCTGAAAGCGATGAATGAGATCCAGCTCGCCCTGCCGAAGTCCGTGCCGCACACGGCCTGCGTGGATGCACGGGATCTGAAGACGCACATCGGCGATGCGGTGCATTTTGATACGGCGGCACAAAACGAGATCGGGCGGCGCTTTGCGCAAAAGTGGGCCGAAATGACGAAGAAGTGAAGTTTACGGTGCTTTCACCACCAGACCTCGAAACTCCAACGCACCTGCCTTTTCGCCTTCGGGACCGCCTGAATCACCTCCGAGACCGAAAGTGAGCTTCTCCTCGGCGATGCACGCATGCTCAGCGGTAATCGACACGCCATCCACGGAGGCTGTGATCTTGGGGCCTTGAAAGGTGAGATGCACCTTGTGCCAAGCGCCGGGTTTCAGAATCGTCGGCACTTTGAGGAGTTCCTTCGTCTCGCCCTTCTTCGGATGAGCGAGAATGCGGAGCTGGTCTTTGCTCATCACAAGATGCACAAGGTGTCCACGCTCCTGGGAACCATTGAAGATGATGCCCGCAAAGGTCGCCTTGCCTTCGAGGCGGAATTCGCATTCGATGACGGCATCGTGGAGTGCCAGTCGTCGCATCTTTACCGGGCCGTGACGCCGAGGGCCAGACTCAAAGCCACGAAGAATGCCGTTTTCGGCTTTCCAGGTGCCGAGACCCCAGAACCAGTCTTTTGAAAGTTCGGAGGTGAAGGACTCTTCGAGCAGCACCTTGGGCTCGGCGGCGAGCGCCGAGCCGAGCATCAGGAAAAAGCAGACAAGGGCACGCATGGCGGGAATCACTTCTTCACCCCCGCGAGCATCGCTTTCATCTTGGCGACGGTTTCGGCATGAGCGGGATCTTTGGCGAGGTCTTTGGTTTCTTGCGGATCGTTTTGGAGATCGAAGAGTGTCGCGCCCTGGCGGCCTTCATCCCACTCCGTGTAGCGGAATTGCTCGATGCGCACGCTGAGGCCGAGGAAACCGCCGGCTTTACCCTTACCCTTCCCTTTTTTGCCTTTGCCTTTTTCGAGGTTCTTCGGGTCAAAGCCGGGTGCGTTGGTGCCCACCGGTGCACCACGCAGCGTTTGGGTGAAGGCGGGCTTGTCCCACGCGGCCTGCGGATTGTCGAGCAGCGGCTTGAGGCTCACGCCATCGCTTTGAGGAAGCGGCAGGCCGCACACATCGGCGAGCGTGGCGTGCAGGTCGATGAGCTCGACGGGGCGCGGGCAGCTCTTGCCATTGTTGGCATTGCCCGGGACGCTGATGATGAGAGGGACGTGCGTGGAATTTTCCCACAGGCTCTGCTTCTGCCACAGACCGTGGTCGCCAAGGTGGTAGCCGTGATCGCTGTGAAATACGATGACCGTCTTCTCCCGCAGCCCGAGCCGCTCGACCGCGGCGATGACCTGCCCGACCTGATCATCCATGAAGGTGGTTGAGGCAAAGTAGGCCTGCAGGATCTCCTTGCGCATCGGGTCGGTGAGCTGGTCCTGCTCCTTTTTGTAGCTGGCATACGCGGCCGCTGGCATGCCCGGCGCGTCCTTCATCGGGCCGGTGGCGAGCTGGATTTTGTCGATGGGATAACCTTCGAAATACTTCGCCGGGGCGACATACGGCGTGTGCGGTCGATAAAAACCGACCGCGAGGTAAAACGGACCGTCCTTCTTCGCTTCGAGCAGCTTGATGGCCTCCGCCGCGCCAATCGCATCAGTTTGGGGCTCCTCGGAGGGATCGTTGAACCAGCTCAGCGTGCCGCCGAACTGCCCCGGCGTGAGCGTGTGGATCTGGTCCTCGACTTTTTTGTCGTGGCCGATGGGATTCACGACCTGCTGCCACGATGGCTCGTCATCGAGGCCGCTGGTGCCGATCTGCGTGGGCACGCCGTAGTGGTAGAGTTTGCCCACGCGAGCCGAGAACGCACCCGCCTTCGAAAACGTCTGCGGGATGCTGAGCACATCGGGCAGGGCCTGGCGGAAGTGCGTGCTGTTTTCATACACCTTCGTGCTGCCGGGGCGCATGCCGGTCATGAAGGACGCGCGGCTCGGATTGCACAGCGGATACTGGCAGTAGGCTTTTTCAAAGCGCACGCCGGTGGCGGCGAGTTTGTCGATATGCGGCGATTTCACCTGCGCATGCCCGTAGCAGCCGAGGGAGGTGTTTAAATCATCCGAGACGATGTGAAGCACATTGAACTTCGGCGGCGCGGCGAATGCGGCGGCGGCAACAAGGGCAATACTGGCGGCGAGAAGCGATTTCATGGTGGCGCGTGGTAACGCGGCACTTTGGGCAAACTCGCGGGAATTTTGCCTGCGGTTTTACGCCGCCAGCGGCTCGAACGACGTGCCGCAGCCGCAACTGCGGGCCGCGTTCGGATTGCGGATGCGGAATCCGGCGTCGTTGAGGGCGTCTTCGTAGTCGAGCTGGCACTCGCGGAGGTAATCGAGGCTAGTGGCATCGACGAAGACGGAGACGCCGTGGTCCGTGCGGATGGCATCCCCCTCGGCGGGGGCCTCGATTTGCATGACGTATTGCATGCCAGCGCAGCCGCCTTTTTCCACGCGGATGCGCAGGCCGTGGTCGGCAGGGGCGTTTTTGGCGGCGATGAGGTCTTTGAGGTGGCTGGCGGCGGCTTCGGTGATGGAAATCATGATGGGGGACGATGGCACGGGCGCGAGGGATTGCAAAGCGCCACCACGCGTCCAAGATGGCCGCCCCAAGCCACCGCCCTTCTTTTTTCCCCATGTCCCGCATCCGCATTCTCTCCGACGCCCTCGCCAGCCAGGTGGCAGCGGGTGAGGTCGTGGAGCGGCCCGCCGCCGTCGTGCGGGAGCTGGTAGAAAACAGCCTCGATGCCGGGGCGGGCCACATCGAGGTCCACGCCCAGCGGGGCGGCATGGCGATGCTGAAAATCGTGGATGACGGCAGTGGCATGGACCGCGAGGACGCGATGCTTTGCCTCGAACGCCATGCCACGAGCAAAATCCGCACGAAAGACGACCTCGCGGCGATCAATACCTTCGGCTTTCGCGGCGAGGCCATGCCGAGCATCGCCAGCGTGAGCCGCTTCCGCCTGGCCACGCGAGAAAAAGACGCGCTGGTCGGCACCGAGGTGGAGGTGAACGGCGGCAAGCTCGTCGAGGTGCGGGATCACGGCGGCTCTGGCGGGACCACGATCGAGGTGCGCTCGCTTTTTTTCAATGTGCCCGCCCGCCGGAAATTCCTGCGCACGGAGCCGACGGAATTCTCCCACGTCGAGCAGCAGGTGCTGCTGCACGCCATCGCGAATCCGCATGTGGCCTTCACGCTCACCCACAATGGTGATCTCACCTTTCACCTGCCGGCCACGCGGGATCTGCTGGAGCGCATTCGCGGCCTCATGGGCGATGAACTGGCGAACCGCCTCATCAAGGTGGAAGAGCAGACGCATCACGGCGTGACGATCTCCGGCTACATCGGCGGCCCCGGCATGAGCCGCTCAAACCGCCAGATGCAGATCACCTACCTGAACGGCCGCCCCATCGAGAGCGCCAGCATCTCGTATGGCCTGCGCGAGGGCTATCACACGGCGCTGATGAAGGGCCAGCATCCGGTGACCTATCTTTTCATCCAGATGGATGCTCACGCCTTTGATGTGAATGTGCATCCGGCGAAGAAAGAGGTGCGCTTTCATGATGGAAACAGCGTGCGTGATGCCATCGCGAGAGCCGTGAGCCGCACGCTCGAGACGGCGAACAAGCTTCACTCCGGCCATGCGCCGATGCGGCCTGCGCCCGCGCCGCCTCCACCCGCCATCGAAATCGAACCACCGAAGCAGGAAGTCCTGCGTCTCGCGGTCGAAAAACAGTCGCCACCCCTGAAGCGTGAGTTTGAGCCCACGAAGCCTGTCGAGCCTGCGAAGCCCGTTTCGATGCCAGCGCCGCTTCCTGCGCCTCCGGCAGCTAAACCAACGCCTGCTCCCAAAGCCGAGCCAAAGACCGAGATGCCTGATTTCCGCATCATCGGCGTGCTGCAGAAGCTCTATGTGCTCATGGAGAGCCCCGAGGGTCTCGTTTTGATGGATCAGCACGCGGCACATGAGCGGGTGAACTTCGAAAAATTCCGCCGCGCCCTCGAAAGCGGCGGCGTGCCCTGCCAGCGGCTGCTGATCCCCATCACGCTGCAAACCACGCCGCGTGATTCCGACCTGCTACGGCAGAATTTGACCGCACTGAGCCGTCTCGGCATCGAGATCGATTCCTTCGGGCCAAACACCTTCAAAGTGGAAGCGCTGCCGGCTTTCTTGAAGACTCACGATCCCGCAGCGTGGCTCGATCAAGTCATCGAAGAGCTCAGCAGCCTCAGCGCCAAGACCTCCTCGCTACGTCTCAGTGAGGATGCCATCGCCACCACCGCCTGCCGCGCTTCGGTCAAGAGCAACGACGTACTCAGCATCCCCGAGCTGCAAGGCCTGCTCAAAGATCTCTTCGCCTGCGAAATGCCCTACTGCTGCCCTCACGGTCGCCCGACTCTCGTGCAAATCGGCACCGCCGAGCTGGAGCGAAAGTTTGGCCGACGAGCACCGCAGTGAGGCATCAAAAGAAGATCGGTGCCGGCACCACCTGGACGCCGCCGTTACCGAGCGGGTTGCCCTTGGTCTCCTCGATCTCATCGACGACACCCGCTTTGAAGTTCAGGCTCAGCGTTCCCACCTCCACCTTCACATAGATCACCGTCTGCACGAGTTGGCCGAAGGCATCGCGACCGGTCGTCACCTGCGGTACCTTTTCATACATGGCGTATTCGAGACGCTCTTGTTTGCCACCCGCATTGATCTTGGTGTTCTTCCGCGTAGGCTTGCCGAGAGAGGCCTGTACCTCTTCGCTGGTCATGCCGAGAGCCACCTGATTGTTTTTGATGAGCTCGGCCACCTGCTGGGTGCGTGCGAAGAGCTTCTTAAGTTTGTCGGCGAGCTGCGGATCGGCGGAGAGGATGTCCGCCTGTCTCACCCAGCCGGCCACATCACCATGGCGGGCACGGCCACGCACGCGGTAGGAGGTATCACTCATCGCCACGAGGGTGACGGGCACACCCGGTGCGAAGCTGCCGATGGCGCGGTCGAATTTGTTCGTGGTGTAAACCGGAGCCTCCGCCTGGATGCGCACGATGACGGGCCTCGGCGTGAGACCTTCGATGGAGAAGGTGCCCGGCTCCTGCGGCAGAGATGATTTGTTTCTGGAAAGCTGCCCGGAAGCAAAAGAGAGCGCCGCGAGGCACATCGTGAAGATAAGGAGGCTTTTCATGGCAGTTGGCAGGCAGAATACCCGACTCCGACGCCTGCGGGCAACCTTTTGTTCGACGCTCGTGGAGTTCCGCGTATCCCTTTGCCCCCTTCTGACCATGCCCAACGGACCCCTTTCTACCAAGCTCTTCGATCTCGCTAAGCAATACATCCCCGGCGGTGTGAACTCGCCGGTGCGTGCCTTCCGCAACGTCGGTGGCGATCCCTTTTTCGTGAAGCGTGCCAAAGGCTGCCGCATCTACGACGTGGATAATCGCTGCATGATCGACTACATCGGCACCTGGGGTCCAGCGATCCTCGGCCATGCGCCCATCGCCGTCATTGAGGCCATTCACAATGCGGCCAAAGAAGGTGTCAGCTTTGGCATCCCAAACCTCTACGAGGTCGAAATGGCCCGCACGATCTGCGAATGGGTGCCGAGCATTCAAAAGGTGCGCATGGTGAGCAGTGGTACCGAGGCGACGATGAGCGCGATCCGTCTCGCCCGTGGATTCACGAAGCGTGACCGCCTCGTCAAATTCGACGGCTGCTACCACGGCCACAGCGACAGCCTGCTCGTCGCCGCAGGCAGCGGCGCACTCACCCATGGCAATCCCGACAGCGCGGGCGTGCCAAAGGCCTTCGCCGAATTGACCAGCGTTTTGCCCTTCAACGACGAAGCGGCGCTGGAAGAGCTTTTTGAAAAACAAGGCCACGAAATCGCCTGCGTCATCGTCGAGCCCTATCCGGCCAATGCAGGTCTCATTCTGCCGAAGCCTGGCTTCCTGCAAAAACTCCGCGACATCACCGCCAAACACGGTGCGCTGCTCATTTTCGACGAAGTGATGACCGGCTTCCGCCTCGCCAAAGGCGGCGTGCAAGAGTTGGAAAAGATCACGCCCGATTTAACCTGCCTCGGCAAAGTCATCGGTGGCGGATTGCCCGTCGGAGCCTTCGGCGGCCGTGCCGATGTGATGGATTACCTCGCGCCACTCGGCCCGGTGTACCAGGCCGGCACACTCAGTGGCAATCCCGTCGCCCTCGCCGCCGGCTTGGCCCAGCTCCGCGAACTGGAAAAGAAGAACGGCTACGCCCTCCTCGAAAATCTCGGCCAGATCATGGAGACCGCCGTGCTCGACGTGCTCAAGAAAAAGGGCCTCAACTACCGCTGGTATCGCAAAGGCAGCATGTTCTGCCTCTTCTTCACCGAGAAGGAAGTCCACAGCCTGCAACACGCCAAAACGAGCGACCTCGTTGCCTTCCGCAAATTCTTCCACCACTGCCTCGATCACGGCGTGTACTTCGCCCCCAGCCAGTTCGAAACCGGCTTCATCAGCATGGCCCACAGCCGCGACGACCTCGAACAAACCGCCGAAATCGCCGCCGCCGCGCTGGCGGCGATTTGATCTATTTCCATGAGGCCCACGACGACCATTACCCTGTGTGCGCTCGTGCAACTCGTGATCATCACGGGCGCGTGGCTGCTCACGAGGTCGTTTCGCAAGCTCGACCTCATTGTTAGCGAGCAGACCGGTTTATTAGAGCCCTCGCCGGGCTTTGTGAGCAGTCTCTTTGCGAGCTACGGCTGGTTGTTGTTGTCCCTTCCGCTGCTGTTTTTCGTCTATAGGCTACAAAGCATGAAAACCGATCTGCAAATTCATGCCGTTACTGCCCTCGGCGCGCGGCTGTGCATCGGTATCACGTTAATGGTGTTTGCTTTCTGTGCCTGGACGACCTCGCAGATGATGTCCGCCGCCTGGGACCAGCGGGAAATGCCACTCAAGCCTCTGAATGAATCCCGGTGAAAGAAAAGCTGCCATCAGCGGTCGCTCGTGTTATTTCTGACCCATGCCGAAACTCACCATCGACCTCCCGGACGCGATCATGCCCGTCCTGAACCGCAAAGCGGAGGGCTGGCAGCAGACTCCCGAAGGCTTCCTATCGAGCTATGTGAAGCTATGCCTTGAGAACGACGAGCAGCCCTCCGCTGATCCTGCCCGCGCGGCGCTGGAGGACATCCTGGAGGAGCGGGACAAGGGGCCTTTTGTCACGATCACTGACGTGGATGCTTATCGGCAGGAAATCCGGGGAATCGCCCTCAAGAAGCTTCAGCAATCCCAGCGTCATGCCTGAGCTGCAGGTTCATCCAGAGGTCAAATATGACCTGGCTGAGATCTATGTTTACATCGCGCAGGATCATCCTGATGCGGCAGAGGCTGTTGAACTGGCCGTCACGGATGCCTTTGAGCTCCTCGTCAGTCATCCCCGCCCGGGCACCGAATACTCACCCCTTCGCCGCACCTTGAAAGGCATCCGCCTGATGGTGGTCACCGAGTATCCAAACTACCTCATCTACTACCGCCCGCTGCCGGAGGATGCAGGTGTGAGAATCCTGTATGTGCTGCATGCGGCGCGAGATGCCGTCACCGTTGCCAAAGACCATCGTCGCCAGTAACCATTCTTCGCCACCATGAACGAACCCAAATTCGCTGTCGCCCAATTGGATGAGATCACGCCGACGCCTTGCCCGTGTGGGCAGGCGCGGAGAGCCTTCAAAGAACCTTGGAACACGCTGGCGACGGTTCATCTGACGGACATTCACGCGGACTCGAAGGCGCACTGGCATGAGAAGATGACGGAGATTTACATCGTGCTGGAGGGCGAAGGGCATCTCGAAGCGGACGGGCAGATCATTCCGCTGAAGCCGATGACGACGGTGATGATCCGGCCTGGCTGCGTGCATCGTGCGGTGGGAAAACTGCGCATCATCAATGTGCCGATGCCGCCTTTTGATCCGGCGGATGAGTTTGAGGTGTGAAAGGCGCACGGTCGATGCAAGCGCCATGAATGAGAAAAGTTTTTCACAGCAGGCTGACATTACTTGCTGGGTGATACCGCGTCGCTAACACGAGCGGCCCAACCACCCCGCCTTCCATTTTCCCAACCATGTCTGCTGCCAACGAACTGAACATCAACATCGCCCACGTTGAACGCATCGCCGGAGAGCTGAAACTGCGGCCAATCCAGGTCGGTGCGACGGCCAAACTGCTCGCGGATGGCGCGACGGTGCCGTTCATCTCCCGCTATCGTAAGGAAGCGACCGGGGAACTCGACGAAGTGCAGATTCAAAACATCCAGGAACGCATGGGGCAGCTCGTGGCGATGGATGATCGACGTGCGGCCATTGTGAAATCGCTCGAAGAGCGGAAACTGATGACAGATGTGCTGCGAGCCAAAATTGACAAGGCGGACACGATGAATGCGCTTGAGGACGTTTTCGCGCCGTTCCGACCGAAACGCCGCACGAAGGCCACCATCGCGAAAGAGAAGGGTTTGGAGCCGCTGGCGGACTTCATCGAGCAAAACGTGCTCACAAACGCGGTCGATCTCGATGGCGAGGCGGCGAAGTTTGTGAAGCTCGACGCCGAAACGGACGAATTGAAGGTCAAAGATGCCGCCGAGGCTCTCGCCGGTGCTCGCGACATCATCGCGGAACGCATCAGCGATACCGCCGAGGTGCGTGCGGCCTTGAGAAAGCTCTTCGCGGACAATGGCACGGTGACTTCGAAGGTCATGTTTGGCAAAGAAGAGGACCCGGAGGCGCAGAAGTTCCGCGATTACTTCGACTGGACGGAGCCGGTGAAGTCGATCCCGTCTCATCGCATGCTCGCGATTCGTCGCGGCGAAAAAGAAGGCTTCCTGCTCATGCGCATTCAGCCGATGGAGGCGGATGCGATTGCGCTCGTCGAGCGTCTCACGGTGAAAGGCAACAACACCTGCTCCGCGCAGGTGAAACTGGCCGCGCAGGATGCTTACAAGCGTCTTTTGAGCTCCAGCATGGAGACGGAGGCACGCCTCGAATCGAAGAAAAAGGCCGACGCGGAGGCCGTGAAGGTCTTTGCGGACAATCTGCGCGAATTGCTGCTCGCGGCACCGCTGGGTCAGAAGCGTGTTTTGGGCATCGACCCCGGTTTCCGCACGGGTTGCAAGGTCGTGGTGCTCGATGCGCAGGGGCAGCTCGTCTATAACGATGTCATTTATCTGCTCGGCGATGGGAACAGCCTCATGCATGCGAAGACGCTGCTCATGAATCTGATCGAACGCTTCAAGGTGCAGGCCATCGCCATCGGCAATGGGACCGCGAGCCGCGAGACGGAGATGTTTGTGAAAAAGATCGGCGTGCCGTCCTCGATCCCAGTGATCATGGTGAATGAAAGCGGCGCATCGATTTACAGTGCCAGCGAGGTGGCTCGCGAGGAGTTCCCGAACCACGACGTCACCGTGCGCGGCTCCGTTTCCATCGCCCGCCGTCTCATGGACCCGTTGGCGGAGCTGGTGAAGCTCGATCCGAAGTCCATCGGTGTCGGCCAGTATCAGCATGATGTGGATCAGACAATGCTTCAGGGCAGTCTCGACAACGTCGTCATCAGCACCGTGAACGCCGTGGGCGTGGAGCTGAACACGGCGTCGAAGCAGCTTCTCAGTTACGTTTCCGGCCTGAACAGTGCCCACGCGGCCAACATCGTGGCCTTCCGCAATGAGCACGGTGCTTTCGCGAGTCGCAAAGACCTCCTCAAGGTGCCACGGCTCGGTGAAAAGGCCTTCGAGCAGGCCGCGGGCTTCCTGCGCATCCGAAGTGCGCCGAATCCGCTCGATTCGAGTGCGGTGCATCCGGAGCGTTATCCGCTCGTGGAGAAGATGGCGGCTGATCTCGGCTGCGGTGTGGCCGATTTGATGCAGAAGCCGGATTTGCGCACGAAGATCGACCTCAAGAAGTATGTGAGCACCGATGTGGGCCTGCCCACCTTGCAGGACATCATGAACGAACTCGCGAAGCCGGGTCGCGACCCGCGCAAGCAGTTCGAGGTCTTCAGCTTCGCCGAAGGCGTGAGCGAGATGAAGCATCTCACCGTGGGCATGAAGCTGCCGGGCATCATCACGAACGTGACGGCCTTCGGTGCCTTTGTGGACATCGGCGTCCATCAGGACGGACTCGTGCATGTGAGCCAGCTGGCCGATCATTTCATCCGTGATGCCGCCGAGGTGGTGAAAGTGGCTCAAAAGGTCATGGTGACCGTCACGGAGGTGGATATTCCGAGAAAGCGCATCGCGCTGAGCATGAAAGCGAAGCCGGATTTCGAGAAGAAGACCGGCCAGGGCAAGCCGATGGGCCAGGGTGGCGGTCAACCGCGCACCTTCAGCAGCGGAGGTGGTGGCCAGCGCAGCTCCGGCGGCGGCATGGGCAATCCCTTTGGCGGAGGAGGCGGTGGTGGCGTCGATTGGTTCACCGCAGCGGCGCAAAAGGGGAAGAAGTGATTCATCCGCACAGACCTGGCCATGTTCGGACCTTCACCAGGCTGATCCAGCTCTCGACATTTCTTCGCGGATTTGTATCCTCACGGCATGACCATCGCCCTCCCTCCAGCTCTCGGACATTTGGTTCAACGACTGCTCAGCACCGGACGCTACGCGGACGAGGGAGATGTCCTGCGGGAGGCTCTGCGTGTTCTGGAGCACCAGGAGTTTGATGAATCGCCCGCCTTGGAAGCCGCCTTGCTGGAGGGCGTGCGTTCGCCCCATGTGCCCTACGATGCCTCTGTGCTCGACCGCATCCGCCAGAACGCATAAGTCCCTGCATGAGCCTGGAAATCTCCATTTCCACCCGCGCCGAGCAGGACATGACCCTGCAGTACCGGTGGTATCTGGAGAATGCCGACGAGCAGATCGCCGAGCGCTATCTGCACGCCGTGCATGAAACGATCCACACCGTGGCAGGAAAACCTGACCTCGGCAGACCGCGCCACTTCAAAGCACCCGAGCTCGCCCAAATCCGGAGCATCCCGTTTCGGAAGCCCTTCAACCGCCTCCTGCTGTTCTACTGGGATGGCCGCACGCTCCGCATCGAACGCGTCATGCACGGTGCCAGAGACCTGCCTCGTCGGCTTCTTGAGGACCCCGAGCCTTCCTGATTCAGGGAAGTGATTCGCTAGTCCAGGATTCCCGATACCCTCTGTTGCCATCGGCCCGCGTGACAGTTGCAAGGGCTGCCTTCCGCGACGAGAGGGCAGCATGGTCGAATCAGACTTTATCATCATCGGCACAGGTGCCGGAGGCCTAAGCGCGGCGCTGCATGCCTCAGAGCATGGCAGCGTGATCATGCTCACGAAGCGCGGGGCGCTCGATTCGAACTCAAACTGGGCTCAGGGCGGCATCGCCTGCGTGACGGCGGGTGATGACTCGATCGAAAAGCATGTGAGCGATACGCTGATCGCCGGCGCGGGGCTTTGCAAAGAGGCCGCGGTGCGCACCATCGTGACCGAGGGGCCGAGCCGCATCGCGGAGCTGGTAAACTGGGGCGTTCACTTTGATCAGCGGGAGGCGAAGAGCGGTCACCTAGAGTTCGATCTGACCAAAGAGGGCGGACACTCCACACGCCGCGTTTTGCACGTGGCGGATGCCACGGGCAAAGAGATCACCGAAAAGCTCCTCGCGACTGTCCGGGCGAAGAAAAACATCACCATCCTCGAAAACCATTACGCCATCGATCTGATCACGACGGCGAAGCTGGGCCTCGCCTCTGAGGATCGTGTGCTCGGCGCTTATGTGCTCGATGAGACCACCGGCGAGGTGGAGACCTTTCGCAGTGACCGCGTGATCTTGGCGACGGGCGGCTGCGGACGCGTTTACCTTTATACGACCAACCCGAAGGTGGCGACGGGTGACGGCGTGGCGATGGCCTGGCGTGCGGGAGCCACCGTGGCGAACATGGAATTCATCCAATTCCATCCGACGTGCCTTTATCATCCGCAGAAGCGCTCGTTTTTGATCACCGAGGCCATGCGCGGTGAAGGGGCGCGGCTTTACGACAAGAACGGCGTCGAGTTCATGCCGAAGTATGACAAGCGCGGCACACTGGCTCCTCGCGACATCGTGGCGCGAGCCATTGACCATGAGATCAAGCGCACCGGCGGTCCCTGCGTCTATCTCGACATCAGCCACAAACCTGCGGACTTCATCCTGAGCCACTTTCCGAACATCCACCGCGAGTGTCTGGCCATCGGCATCGACATCACGAAGGAGCCGATCCCCGTCGTCCCTGCTGCGCACTATCAATGTGGCGGCGTTTTGACGGATGTGAACGGCGCCACGAGCATCCGCGGCCTTTGCGCCGTGGGCGAGGTGGGATGCACCGGCCTGCACGGCGCGAACCGCCTGGCGAGCAATTCACTGCTCGAATGCGTGGTAACCTCTCACCGCTCGGTGGCGCATCTGCTCAAGAAGCTGCCCATCGGCAAAAAAGCCGAGCAGAGCTATGATTTGAAGCCGTGGCAAAGCAGCGGCGTGGTCGAAAACGACGAGCTGGTGGTCATCTACCACAACTGGGACGAGATCCGCCGCCTGATGTGGGACTACGTCTCGATCGTGCGTACGAACAAGCGCCTTCAACGTGCCGCCGCCCGCTTGCGAAACCTCAAACGCGAAGTGCAGGAGTTTTACTGGAACAACCGCGTGACGAGCGAGATCCTCGAACTGCGCAACCTCGTTGAGACCGCTTCACTCATCGTCGAATGTGCCATCCGCCGCCACGAGAGCCGCGGCCTGCATTACACGCTGGACTATCCGACGACAGACGACTCGCACGAACTGCACGACACAGCGCTGCGGCGTTATTGAAATTGTTGGGACTGCACTTGGTTTTGCCGCAGGTGAGGTTTGAACGTCTTCTGCGAGGTGCCTGTCCATTTCCGCACACTTCGGGAAGGTTGAATTTCAGTCCGTTGAGTTTTTCCTGACCCGATTTCGGATTGCGATTTTCCTCTCGAAGCTGCTAAACTGTCTCACTGGCAAATTCCCCAACCCCCACATGCCTGCCGCCATTTCCATGTCACGACTTCTGCTCATCGCCGCGATGAGCGTGGGATCGGCATTGGGTCAGGGAAGCTCTTCGAAGAAGTCCGCGAGTTCCAAATCCGGTTCGTCGAAGCCGGTGATGGTGGCCGCTGTAACTGCTAAAGTGGCAGCCGGAGGCGTCTCGACTTCCTCCGCCGCGAAAAGCACTTCCGCACCGAAGCCGAGCCCCAAGACCGCCACGCCCCCTTCCCTGCCTCGCATTCAGATCCCGCAGGCCCCGATGCCGCAGATGGGCTATGCCCGCTACCCGTGGAAGCTGGACATCGTAGCCACCGTCTTCTGGGTGGGCGAGCAGCCGACCGAAAATAATCCCACGCCAAACCACATGAGTTCCTGGGATACGGAGTGGATGAAAAACTTCGGCGGCTACGACGATCCCGACCGCTCGAACCGCACAGATAATTTCACGCCCATCGGCTTCACGCCGAAGCAAAACCCTTTCTACATCGCCCTGCCCTACAACGATGTGATCAATCACAACACCACGAAGTCTTCCGCCAAGATCAAGATTCCGTGGTTTAAGCAAAAATTCTCGCGTGACGGTAGATCCATCCTCAAAGGCACTTGGCTGGCCATCCGCTTCGGTAACCGCATCTGCTATGCTCAATGGGAGGACTGCGGCCCCTTCGAGACAGATGATGTGGACTATGTTTTCGGCAGTTCCCGCCCGCGAAACACGAGCAACAATGGAGCTGGCATCGATGTGAGTCCTGCGGTGCGTGATTACCTGGGCATGCCGAGCATGAGCCGCTGTGACTGGCGCTTTGTGGATGTGAGTGAGGTGCCCGCTGGCCCCTGGCGGAACTGGGGCACGAACAATCCTTTCGTTCAACGCCAGCAGGTGGATCAGGCCCGCAGCAAGAGCGAGATCGCCAACCGCCTCGAAGAACTCCGCAAGATGCGTGACGATTACTTCAAGCAGAACGGCAATAATCAGGTGAGGAACCGCTAGTCCGCATTTCTCACACCTACCACGCTGCATCTGCCAAAGTTTGCCGCAGAGGGGCAGAGGAGCTGAGAACGCAGAGATGAAAACAGAAGGAAACCTCTGCGTCCTCTGCCTCTTTGCCCCTCTGCGGCCAAAACGAGTGTGAGAAATGCGGGCTAGGGCGGCCTCAGCGGCTCTTGGCGAACTTGTTGTACTTCTCGACAAGTTCGTTGAACTCTTTGGTGCGGGTGTTGAGCTTTTCGATGGCCGTGTTTCGCTCAGCAGCGAGCTGTTTGAGGAGCTCGTTCTGCTTCGTGATGGTGGCGTTTTGGGCGGTGACGGAGGCGTTGTGATCCTTCAGGGCCTCGGTGCCTTTGCCGACGGCGTTTTCCATGGCAGCAAGCTTCGCCTCGGTCTGCACGAGTTCGTTGAGGAAGAAGGCGAGGGTGTAGCCACGGGCGACGGAATCGGCCCCGATCTCGGTGAGTTCTTGCGTGGCGGTGAGCAGCTTGGCCTCGACCTCGGCGCGGAGAATGGTGAGGCGCTCGATTTCCTTTTCGTATTCGGCGGCTTTGCGCTCAGCCTCGACGCGGGCGGTGTTTTCGGCTTCGAGACGCTTGGCGAGTTCGGCAATGTTGGCGCGGTAGCGGTCCTCGCGCACCCATTGCACGACGCACACGACGCAGAGGCCGAGCGTAACGAGCACGAGGAGGGTGGAGAGGAGGCGCTTCATGGCTGCGCAGGCGCGGGAGTGCCGCCGGTGGGTTTCACATTGAAGGCGACCTTGGTGAAGCCGACGCGTTTGACGAGGTCGAGCGCCTTCACGAGGTCGGCGAAGCGGGTATTCACATCGCCGCTGATGTACACGGGTGCGGCGGGGTCCTGGCCGAAGCGCTTGGCGAGCTCGGTTTCGAGCGCAGGCAGGGTGATGGCAGCTTTATTGTAAAAAACATCGCCCTGGGCGTTCACGGCGAGGTTGATCATATCGGGCTTGAAGTCGCTCTGCGCGGCGGAGGCGACGGGGAGGTTCACCTTGATCGTCTGCTGCTTCGACATGGTGAGGCTCACCATCATGAAGGAGGCGAGCAGGAAGAACATGACATCGATCAGCGGGATGATCTCCAACCGGGTCTTTTTCTCTGGAAGAGGGGAGTGGAGCTTCATTGGAATGACGAATGACGAATTTCCGAATGACGAAGGAATGACGAGGTTCGAAGGACGAAGTGAGACATTTGGAGTTTGGGCATTATTTCGTCATTCGGATTTACACATTAGTCATTTCAGCTCCGCTTCACGCTTTGACTCCGACTTTGTCAAAACCATGCTGCGCGGCCAAAATCAGCACGTTGTTCGCGGCGGCTTCGAGGTCGAATTTGAGCGCGGCGAGGCGGCTGTGGAAGTAGTTCATGGGAACGAGCGTGCCAATGGCGATGCCGAGACCGGCGGCGGTGGCGATGAGGGCCTCACCGATGCCGCCGGTGACTTTTTCGACGGCGAGCTCGCTGCCGCCGATGCTGGTGAAGCTGCCCATGATGCCGGTGACGGTGCCGAGAAGGCCGAGCAAAGGGGCGAGCGTGACGATGGTATCCATCGCGCCGAGGAAACGGCCTGCGCCACGCAGTTCCTGGCCGGCGGCGACTTCGAGAGCACCCTGCATGCTGGATTTCCGATGGTGGAGGCCGTGGTGGATCATGCGCACGACGGGATCGCTCGCGTTTTGGGATTCAGCGATGGCTTTGGCGAGATCACCGGCTTCGAGAGACTCATAAACGCGGTCGAGCTGCTTCGCGTCACTCTTGGAGGCGAGGCGCAGCCACCAGAAGATGCGCTCGACGAGCACACAAAGCGCAAACGCGGAGACGACCAGGATCGGGTACATGATCGGGCCGCCTTTGTGGATGAATTCGATGACGATGTTGGCAAGAGGCATGGAGCGAGGGGCGTGGGGCTTGGAGTGCGATCAGCGAAGTCGGAAGGAAAGAGGGAGGGTGTAGCGCTTGCCGGTGCCGGTGGCAGGGAAGCGCCAGTTTCGGCGCACCCAGTTGGCGGCGTAGCTATCGAGCGCGGAGAAGCCGGTGCTACTGATGACAGTGGCCCCTTCGACGGCACCGGAAGGCCCGACGCTGAGACTGAGGCGCACGGTGCCCTGCATGTTCTGCGATTTGGCAAAGCTCGGGTAGGGCGGCGCAGGCGTCACGGTGCGGCCGCCGCTTTTGGCAGTGCCGGTGCCACCGGGAGTGCCTCCTGGCGTGCCGGGTGTGGTGGATGGACGTAAGGGCGTGCGAGAGGCAGTGGTGGATTTCCGCGGTGTCGGTGTAGGAGCGGGCTTGGGACGGGTGATGGGATCGACGGGCTCGAGGGCGTCTTCGATCTTGGGAGCAGTCGGAATGGCGAAAATGTCCTCCTGCGTCATGGCCTCGGCCACTTCGGGGAGGTCGAGATCGGGCGGAGGAGCTTCCTCAGGCATTTCGATTTCGAGGATTTCTGGCGTCTCAGGCGGGGCGTCCTCGGCAGGGGCAGGTTCCTCGGTGTTTTCGGCCTGAAGCTCGGCCATCGTGGTCTCGATCAGCGGGAGGTCATCGGCCTGAGTGACATCGGCGAGGGTCTTGAGGCGGATCAGAGGTATTTCGGTGGCAAAGACGCCCGCGATGCCCACGGCGAGGAAGCCGCTCCCCACAGCCAAAAGCCACGAAAGCCCCACCGGCACATCCTCCAACCTGCCAAAACGCCAAGCCAGCCGCGTGATCGCGGAGGCATGCTGGGGGGAGGTTTCGGCATTCATGGCGGGGAGCAGGAGACGAGGTGAAACGGCGTTTCCCACAGAAAATCAAGGCATTGGACGGGAACGATGGGTAAAACGCAAAAGAGTAGCGTCAAACAGCAATTGAGACTCAATCGCAAATAGTGCTTGCGGGATTTTCATTGGCGAGCATGATCGCGCCACTGTTGCGACAGAATCTCAATTTCAAAACACTTCGCCATGTTCCCTCGAATTTCCCTCACCGGCCCTGCCATCGCCCTCGGTGCCCTTTTGGCCTTCGCCATCAGCTCTCACGCTCAATCCCCCACGCTTCGCTCCGAATTGCCCGCCGAGGAGCTCGACATGGTGACCGTCTTTGGCGAGTCCGAGAGCGATTCGATCACGCAGAATTCCTTCCCGCAGGCCGTCGAGGGCACCAAAATCTACGCCGGCAAGCGGGCGACGGTGATCGACCTCGATGCCCTGCCGAAAGTGCAGGCCAATAACTATCGTCAGGCTCTCGCCTCGACGCCTGGCCTGCTTTTCTCGGAGGAAACGACCCCGCTGGTGAGCATCGGCTACCGTGGCCTCGGCGAGCCGCATCGTTTCCAGTTCATGCAGGTGCTGAAGGATGGCATTCCGATTCATGCCGACCCGTTTGGCTACCCGGAGGCCTACTACACGCCGCCGCTTGATGTGGTGGACCGCATGGAGTTCATCCGCGGCGGCGGCGGCCTGATGTACGGCCCACAGCCCGGCGGCGTCTTCAACTACGTCACCTACATGCCACGACGCGACAAGGCCTTCGGCTTCCGTTCCCAAAACATCTACGGGACCGACAATCTCTTCTCCAGCTACACCGCCGTGGACGGCACTTACGGGGACTGGGGCTACTACGGCTACTACAACCACCGCAGCAGCGAAGGCTTCCGCAATTGGAACAGCGATTACCGCCTCGACGGTGGCAACGTGAAACTCGTCCACACCATCAGCGATGATACCCGCCTCATCTTCAGCGTGGATTTGTATGAAGAAGAGCACGGCGAACCTGGCGGCCTCACGGCGGCGGCTTTTGCCTCCACACCGGAGATGACCACGAAGTTGCACGACCGCTTCCGCCTCAAGCGCTACGCCGCCAGCGCCGAGCTACAGCACAAGATCCAGGAAGGCACCGAGCTCAGCGTGCGAGCCTGGGGCGGCTACTACCAGCGCTGGAGCAAGAGGCAAAACTTGGCACCAGGTCAGGCGGCCTTTGGGGCCGTCCCTGGTGCGGCCACCAACAACATCGAGAACCAGCAGTTCTACACCTTCGGCGTCGAGCCACGCATCCGCCACGACTGGGAAGCCTGGGGAAATAAACACACGCTCTCCGCTGGCATGCACTTTTACTACTGCCAGTCCCCCCGCGTGGACCAGCGGGGCTTCCTCGCCGATGCGGAAAGCGGGAATGTCTTCCTCGATTCGGATCGCGAGACTCTCTACGGCTCCATGTTCGCCGAGAATAAATTCACCTTCGGCAAATTTAGCATCACCCCCGGCTTCCGCCTGGAGATGATCAAGCAGGATGTGCAGACACGGAACTTCGCCCCCGCCTCCGGCCTCTTCGTCAACGAGGTGCGAAAGAGCGAGATGGACATCCAGCCGCTCTTCGGCCTCGGCATCGCTTATGATCTCGGCAACGAAAGCTCCATTTACGCCAATGTTTCCCAAAGCTACCGCGCCGCCGTTTTCCAGGAATCCATCGTCGCACAGCCCGGTGCCATCGCCACCGATGCGGATCCCGGCCTCACCTGGAGCTATGAGATCGGCACTCGCGGCCGTCCCGTGAAGTGGCTCACCTACGACACCAGCGTCTTCCTCATCGATATGGACAACCGCTTTGGTACCGTCACCACCGCCGGCGTCACCCGCCTCACCAGCGTGGGCCGCAGCATCAACTACGGCTGGGACGGAGCCCTCGACATCGACCTCATCGGCCTCGCCGACCGTCTCACAGGTCGCGGAGAGGTGCAGCGCTCCAGCTCACTGAATTTTTACGTCAACGCCTCCATCCTCGAAGCCGAGCTTTACGGCGGCTCCAATGATGGCGGCAGTCCGCAATACGCCCCCGACTACATGATCCGCACCGGCCTCATCTACAAGCATGGCGACCGCGTGAAGGTGGGCTTCCTCGGCACGCTCGTGGCCGATCACAATGCGCAGGACAACAGCAATCCGAACTTCGACATCCCCTCCTACATGACCTGGGATCTCACCGCCGAAGTGAAGGTGCATGAAAACTTCAGCGTCATGGCCGGCCTCAACAATGTCTTCGACGAAAGCTACTACGCCCGCGTCCGCCCCGATGGCATCGACCCCGCCTACGGCAGGAACTTCTACCTCGGTGGTGAGGTGAGGTTCTAATCAACGGCAACACTCACTCCGGCACCTTCACCTCGGCCTTCTCCAAAGGTTTTGCCGCAGGGGCGAGCGGGCGGGCCACGAAGGCATCGAAGACCAAAACGCCCTTCAGGGAATCCACGGAGCGTTCGAGCTGCTTGTCACCGAGATGGGCGAGTTCGAGGGCGGCGGCTTCACCGGTGCCGTGGGAGGCACGCCATTTCGCGATGCGTGTTTCCTCCTCGGTGGTGAGCGCGGCGATGATGTTGGGCTCCACGCCGTTCTCGTGAATGGTGCGATGGCTGGGCGTGTAATACTTCGCGGTCGTCAGGCGCATCGCCGCTCCGTTCTTCATCGGCAGAATGGTCTGCACGCTGCCTTTGCCAAAGCTCGTCGTGCCCACCACGATGGCTCGTTTCAGGTCTTGGAGAGCACCGGCGGTGAGCTCGCTGGCACTGGCGCTGCTGTGGTTGAGGAGCACGGCCATGGGATACTTGCGAGGCTCCTTGCCTCCACGAGGTGGCGTGCGGTAGGGCGGCGGATTTTGCGAGGCCACGCGGCCCTCGGTGGTCACGACGACAGTGCCTTCCGGCAAAAACTCGCCACAAATCTGCACCGCGCTGTCCACGAGGCCGCCGGGGTTGTTTCGCAGATCGAGCACCAAGGCCTGCATGCCCTGCTTTTCGAGTTCATCGAGTGCTTTGGAGAGTTCCCGAGCCGTGGGTGAATTGAACTGCGAGACGCGCACATACCCGATGCGGTATTCGCCGGCCATTTTCTCCGAAAGCAGCATTGGATCATGCACCGAGCTCTCCGCCAGCGTCTCGTGCTTCACCTTGAAATCGAGGAACTGCTTCGTGCCGGGACGGCGCACCGTCAGCCGCACTTCATCGCCCGCCTTGCCCTTCAAGAGCTGCATGGCCTCCGCCACGCCCACGGAATCGGTGAGCACCTCGTTGATGCGCACGAGCTGGTCGCCCGCCAGCACGCCTTCGCGGGCGGCGGGGCCGTCATCACGCACGGTGATGATGGTGAGCAAATTTTGCCGCAGGGCGATGGTGATGCCGATGCCTTCCGAGGTATCGCTCTGCTCGCGACGCATGTCCTCGAAGAGCGATTTGCCCATGTATTCGCAATGCGGATCGAGACGGCTGAGCATGCCTTCGAGAGCGCCTTCCACCAGCTCCTCGTAGGTCACCTTGGATTCATCGACATAGTTTTGCCGCACCATCTCCATGGCCCGCGTGAGCATCTCCATCTGCACATAAGCATCCTCCGGGGGTGGCTTCACCGCAGGTGCGGCGGGTGCCGGAGTAGGCGCAGGAGTCGGCTTCGGGGCGCTTTTTGGCACCGCAGGCTTTGGCGTGGGCTTCGGAGCCGGTTTAGTAGCAGGCACCGCCGCCGGAGCGGGCGTGACAGGCCCTGCGGGAGCCGCATGGAGACTCAACCCAGCAGCCAGGATCGGAAAAAGGACAATAGCGCGACGCATGCCGCCATCCTGCATGCTTTCCGCCCTCACGACAGCGGAAAGTCAGGCACCTTCACCGCTCACTTGGCATCGTAAAACGGAAACAGCTTCTTGATCTCCTCCATCGACGGCCGACGGCCATACTCGCAGATCTCAAAGGTCTCCGCATACTTCACCGCCTTGCCCTTTTCCTCGCCGTAAAGCTTGATCAGCAGATCGCGATACTTGTCCGCCTCGTTTCCCTGGCGGGCACCCCAGCGGCGCTTCAGCCACGCACGCCGCCCCACCTCATCGCTGGCCGGAGGGACGCTTTTCACATGCTCCTCGGAGCCGTTGGCACCGCCTTCATAGTGCTGGGAGGTCAGCTCATGGATGCCGTCCAGCTTTTGATCGAAGGAATCATCCACGCTCACCGCGATGTCCGGCGTGAAGGGATAGGGCTTCTGGAAACCATCGCTCGAATACAAAAACACCGGGTTCTTTTTCAGCGGTGGCACATCCGGGCAGATGAACGGCACCGCCACCATGAAAGCCGCGTCCTGCATCAGCACGCCCACATAGCGATGGTCCGGGTGATAATCCCACGGACGATGCGCGATGACGATGTCAGCCTTCCACTCGCGGATGACGCGGGTGATTAACTTCCGGTTTTCCAGCGTCGGCATCAGCTCACCATCGTGAATGTCCAGCACCTGCGAGGTCACGCCCAGCTTCTTCGCACACGCCGCCACCTCCGCCGCCCGTCGCAGCGCCAAAGGTCCACCCGCCTCTTTCCAATGCCCGATGTCTCCATTCGTCACCGAAACGAGCTTCACCTCATGCCCCAGCCGCGCCCACTTCACCGCCGTACCCGCCGCTTTGTATTCCGCATCATCGGGATGAGCACCAAAGACGATGATGCGGAGCTTCCCATCGCCTTTGTCTTCGGCGTAAAGGGTGAGACTGGTAAGACAAACAGCGAGAATGAGTAAGGAACGAATCATGGCGGCGTGAATAACGCCACCACGACATAAGCTCTCGCGAATTACTCCTCGCTCTTCGGCTCCGGCAGGAAAAAGCCGACGATGAGAGCGATGACGGCCATCGACGTGGCGATGTAACCGGCGGCCATGGCGACGTGCGACGGACGCACGTTCTGGATGCCGCCGGCGAGCAGCGGTGCGAGCCAGCTCGTGTTCACGACGGCCATGCAGGTGCCGATCATGCGCCCACCGACATTCGTGGCAAAGCTGCCGCCAGTACCGCGCAGATGGAGCGGGAAGATTTTCGGCAGGTATTCACCGAAGTAGCTGAACTGCGCCACGGTGACGAGTCCGCACAGGAAATAGCCCCACAGGAATGCCTCGCCTCCATTTTCAAACAGCATGAAGTAGGTCACGGGCAGGATGATGAGCGCGGGCACCTGGAAGACTTTCAGCAAGGCCACACGGCTGATGCCGATGATGAGCAGTGCGGCGAGCAATACGCGTCCAAGCAGGCCGCCCATCTCTTGGCGGAACTGCACCTTGCTGCTCATTTCATCGACGACCTTCTTGTGCGGTGCCTGCTGGATGGCGTTCTCCTTGATCTTGCCTCGCAGTTCGCCCTGCTTGGGCTTGTCGTCAGCTTTGATGGCGTCATTCAGCGCGAGGTTGAGCGTCTTCGCCTCCGCGATCATCGGTGCCATGATCTTCGCCTGCGGTGCGAGTTCCGGCAGTCCGGGCGTCACACGCGCCACGGTGACTTGCAGCGCACCGAAGGCGATGCCGTAGGCACAAGCGGAAAGGATCGTCGTTACCAGCGTGACGCGACGCAGCTCAGGCGAGAACAGTCCGCTGAAACTTGGGCGCTTGAGTGCTCCAGAGGCTTTTTTCTCCTTCCACACCTGACTTTCCGGCACAAACGGCAGCAGCAGCGCGATGGGGATCGCGGGCAAGATGCCCGTCATGAGCAGGTAGCGCCAGGAACCGACCGCGCCATCGAGTCCGGCAGGCAGGCCGAAGGCGGCCAGGCCACCTTCCTTGAGCTTCGCATTGATCCAGATGCTCATCAGCGTCACCGCCACGCCGCCGACGGAGGCAAACGCCTGCGTGATGCCGAGCCATTTCTCCTTCTGCTTCTTGTCCTGGAACACCTCTGCCAGCCACGTCACCGCAGCGATGAACTCCACGCACACACCGATGAACGTGGCACTGCGGAAGAACACAAACCAGCCAAGCGTGGTCGAATACGCCGCGCAGAACGGTGCGGCCGAATACAAGAAGATGCTCGCCGCCATGATCGTCTTCCGGCCGAATTTGTCGATCAGCCAGCCGCCCAGCAGGCCGAAGACGCCGCCGCACACTGCGGCGATGGTCAGCAGGTTGCCCACCCAGCTGGTGACAATCGGATTACTCGGCGGCAGCTTCAGCAGCTCCGCAATGGCCGGAGCCGCCACCAGCGGCGTCATCAGCAGCTCATAGGTGTCGAAAAGAAATCCGATGCTGGCGATGATGATGATGAGCCAGTGCTTGGTCGTGAGCGTGGGTGCGGGGGAGGACATGGTGGGCGCGATGCTGTCTGGAAGTGGGAGACAAGTCAACGGCTGGGAAGGGCGGAATCCCTCATGAAAATGAAGCACGTAGAGGGTTGGAGTGATGGAGCACTGGAGTTTTGGTGATTCAGGCGCCCAGGACTCCATTTCTCCACCACTCCATCTGGCCATCTCCGACACCTGTCGGACATTTTTCTCGATAAATCCGACACTTGTCGGCAAAATCGCGAATTATGGCGAAAAAAGCCCCCCACCTCTCTCCGCCGCCGAGCAGGCGCTCATGGACATCCTTTGGAAAAAGCATCCCGCGTCCGTTTTGGAACTGCTGGAGGCCGTCAACCAAGGCCGCGACGAACCGGTGACCCGCAACACGCTCCAAACCCAGCTTACGCGGCTCGAAGCCAAGGGCTGGATCGTGCGGGATGATTCCAGCCGCAGTCATGCTTACGAGCCCGCCGTGCCGGAGCAGCGCGGCCGCACCAGCGTGCTCACCGAGCTGAAGCAGCGAATCTTTGGCGGCAGCGGCCTCGCCCTCGTGCGCTGCCTCGTCGAGAGCGGCGAGATCACCGAAGAGGAACTGGCGGAGCTGCGCAAGCTCGTCCGCAGCAGGAAAGGAGGAGCCGAGTCATGAGCACGGAAACCATCACCTTCATCAATTTCCTGGTTCACAGCCTCGTCATCGGCGCGGCCGCCTGGCTGCTGGTGCGTTTCGTCATTCGCGGTGCTGATGTGCCTCTACAGCCCTTTCGACATCTCGATGCGGGATCTTTTTCCGACGACGCAGCACGTCCCAGTC
>Ga0209299_1000145_pt1 | contig 37583 bp, 56 predicted proteins | sample S_140806_MF_Meta_FD_187326 | JGI IMG/M metagenome (GOLD analysis project Ga0209299, IMG submission 187326) | Freshwater microbial communities from Lake Simoncouche, Canada to study carbon cycling - S_140806_MF_MetaG (SPAdes) (version 2) | ecosystem: Environmental > Aquatic > Freshwater > Lake ...
CCGATTTGTCGAAAAAGGTTGCAGAGTATGAGAAAGAACTTTCTCAACTCAGAAAAGCGACTACTCCAGCGTCTGGACAACCCAAAGGTCCTGCCAAGACTAAAGCTTTTCACGAACTAACGCTCGATGAGCAAGAACGTGAATTGATGAAAATGGCAAGCGAAGTTGACAGAGGTTGAGTAGTCATAACAAACAAGGATACTTAATTATATGGTAACTACAGGCTCAGTCAGCGCGCAGTTCCAGGCATACTTCTCGAAAGCATTGCTCGAACGCGCAATCCCATTGCTCCAGATGGAGCAATTCGCAATGAAAACCCCCTACCCGACCAAAACTGGCGGGAATAAAACCATAAGGTTTTTTAGATTTGGGGACCCAAGCATCACTGCGATTTCCGCCCTGTCGGAAGGAACAACCCCATCCTCTGGTGACGAGCGTGATCTCACGTTGTCCTCAGTGGAAGCCACGCTTGTACAGTACGGAAGCAAGATCATCCTAACGGATGTTGTTCTTGCAACCGAATTGTTCTCGCACTTGGCGCAGGCCACCAAACAACTCGGCGAAGATGCCGCCCTCCACGCTGACACTCTCTGTCACCGTGCGTTGGTGCAGGATTCCTCGACCAGCACTGGTACTGGTGTAGCCACCAAATCGTATGCCCGTTATGCTCAGAACACGACTAACGGCACGACTTGGGCTACCTCGTCCGTTGCTAACAGCGCAATTACTGCCACCGACTTGCTCGATGGTGCTACTTCGTTGTTCATCGCTCGCGCTCCCAAGATCAAGGACGGCTACGCGCTTGTTGCGCATCCTGCCGTTATCCGTGACTTGCAGCAGGACGATGATTGGTTGAAGGTTTCGAGCTACTCGAATCCCGAAGCCATCTTCAAAGGTGAGATCGGTAAATTGTTTGGCGTGTCGGTCATTTCTTCGACCAACGTACAGACCTTCAATACCTCCGCTTCTGGCATCGCAGAGAACAGCGTAGGAACAACTGGTGTTAACACTGGTTACGCCAACGTCCTCCTCGGTGGTGGCGCGTTTGGTGTTCCTAGCTTGTCCTCATTGGCCGCCTCTGGCTCGCCCTTCGCTCCGAAGGTAACGATCCTTGATGCTGCTGATAAGAGCGATCCTTATGGACAGCGCGTTGTTGCGTCCTTCAAGACGTTCTACGCGGCCAAGCAACTCGATCCTCGGTTCTTCCGAGTCATCGTTGCGAAGTCCAACTATAGCTAATAATTAAATGGGAACTCTAGTAATCGCTATGAGTCCTCGGAAAGCTGGGGAGGGTCAAACCTCCCCAGCCTATTCCTCATCTGAAAAACCTATGAACAAAATGATGAAGTCTGGAATGGTGATGCTTCCCGTTTCCAAGTTCGAAATGAACGATGGTAGCGAGAATGTTTCGCCAGAAGTAGGTGATTCTGTAGAACTCTCTGGAACAATTGACATGATCGAGAATGGCGTTGCCCACGTTAATGTGGAACACGCTATGAGCGAGAGTGAGTCCAAGGACAAGTCGGAAGACATGGCCGAAGGCGAAAACTCAATGTCCGAAGAGGAAAAGATGATGAAGATGGCCGAGGAGTCGGATAAGAATAACTATAGCTAATATGCCAATTTACCAGTACGAAGACTCCAGAAATGGGAAAGTTGTCGAACTGGAAAAGGCTGTGGCCGAAAGGGATTCTGTACCTCGTTACCTTAAACGATTCACCGTCCCGCAAAGATTGAGCCTAGTGGGGGTTGGCGAACCCCTCGACAACCCGCTGGGAGTCAATCAAACAAACTTAATGAAGGGGTACTACCGCCAAGAACAAAAGCTTGGCAGTAGGTTTAGAAGCCAGTACACGCCAGATAGTATCAAACGTGCGGCTATAAGGAGAAAATAATATGGCAAATGAATTTGTACGAAGCCAACGCAAGGCCAAGGGAAAAGCTATCCGATTTGATACCCAAAGCCAAACAAATGTGTTTGAAATTACGGCAGCTTCGAGTGGTGGCACAGTTAATACTGTTGCAACTTCTCCTGCTTCCTTAAACGTGACTCTTAACGGCACGTCTTACAGAATCGCATTACACAGCTAATTGTATGCGACTCTTATCCCGCCTTACGCTTGGTAATGCTGGGACAATTATTGCATCGTCAGCTTCCACTAATACTGGAAGCTACGATGCGGTAACTGCTCTCACTCAATCCACAGCTACTCTTATTATTAGTGGTGCTACAACCGCCGCAACCTATGCTGCTGGTGTTACCGTTTACGGTGACATCGACCAAGTTGCTTTAACTGGCGGCGCGATGGCAATCTACAACCGCAAGGATTAAGCCTCTATGGGCAGGCAATTAAATCAGATCCTTTCTGATCTGAGTACCATCACAAGTGGTACTTCGGTCATCAATGTTAATTTAACCGACATTGAGGCGTTGGTTACAACGCTACAAGCGGACGTTGCCGATGGCATTCGATTGCCAAACGCCACAACTGGCGGAACTGGCTCTACTGACTTCACCTCCACCAGTTACGGCACGATTGCAACGGCAAGCACTGGCAGGCTGGGATGCACGATCTTCAATTCTGGCCCAGGCAACCTCCACGTTCTATTAGGCACAGGAACAGCAAGTACGTCCAATTTCACAGCCAGACTAAGTGCTGGAGACTACTACGAAGTCCCATTCAACTACACTGGCTTGATTGGCGGTATCTTTGCTACCGCTGGAACGGCTGAAGTTACGCAGTTGAGCTAGGAGTAGGCGATGGCTCTTTTCCGTTCTACTCCGCAAATCTTCACGCTTTACGACACGACACTTACTCAAGCCGTTTCAACGACCCTTGTTTCTTCTGCCACGCAAATCACGCTTCCAGCTGGAACTTATCAATATGAAGGATGGGTTTATGGAAGTACGGCATCAGTAACTTCTGGAATTTCAATGCAACTATCATCCCTAACTGGTTCTGGTTGCTTTTCCAATAAAACAAATCGAGGAACAGATACATTTACGTTAAACATAGATCAAGGATCAACTCGAAGGGCTGATTCAAACGCAAATCTGCTTGTAGCAATGAATATGGATGGTGGCATAGGAGGGAAGGCAGCTCAAGCATGGCAAAATGGAACTCTTATTATTACTTCATCTCAAACATTTGGATTTCAAATTTCTCAAAGAACCACAACGGACGCAAGCAACCCAGCAATTATGTCTACTGGATGCTATTTGAAGTTCACTAAAATAGCCTAATGCCCCTCCTCCTCCTCACCCTATTGCTCTGCTCCTGCTCGCCTAAGAAGACGGATAACACAGGGCTACCCCGCTACTCGGACATGGGTGCTGCGTCCGATGCTGGAGCAGTAAGTTCTGGTAATGTCAAATGAAGCTCATCGCCATGTGGCTGACCAATTTGAGTTTGCGTTTCTTAATGACGGGGCAGGAATACGCCTGTTTCAAGGAGGCGTTAAAGTTTGCCGTGGAGAACAACAACATGGTCAAGGAGACGAAGTACATTGGCAAGGTAAAGCATCTCCTCTCTGTCAACAGAAGCATCAAGCGGATAGTCGAGGAAGGCCGAGATCGGGAAGAGGTGACGGATGCAGTTGTCCATCTTGCGGTTGCACTCAGATATTTGGAGGGTAGGGGTCGTGAGTCTTGATGAAGTTTCGGATCTTAGGGATAGGGTTGCCAACGTATCGGAGCGTTTGGTCCGTATGGAAGAACGTCAGATGACTCTTTACTCTATGATCGAAAGGTCACTTGCTTTCCACGGGGATGTTGCTAATAGGTTAGGTGCGCTGGAAACCTTAAAGACGAAGGTTCTGGCTGTAGCTGGGCTAATAGGGCTTGCTTGCTCAATGGCCTGGGATGTGCTAAAAAACCGACTTTCTAACTAGGAGACTAAATGCCCACACTTGGAACACAGAACATTTCGACCAGCTATCGACAGCTACTAAAGACGCTTGGAACTGGCGGATTACCTACGGCTGGTGGAATTGATGTTATTACAGATGGAATCAATACATCATCGGCTCTTTCGATTGGAATTAACGGAGTTCAAAGCACTGGAACATTCAATGTTGCAGGAGCTACAACGCTGTCTTCCAGCCTAGCTGTTACTGGCGCAGTAACATTGTCATCTAGCCTTGGCGTTACAGGAGCAGTTACATTTAGCTCAAGCATCTCTGCTACTACTGGAACGGCTACGATTGGGACGCTTTCGGCCAGCACAGCTACAATCAGCACAGCTACAATCAGCACAGCCACAATCAGCACAGCTACAATTCCTATCCAGCTTGGCAATATTACTTTTGGGTCAAACATAACAGCCTCAACTGGCACGGCTACGATTGGAACTCTGTCGGCAAGTACGGCCACAATTTCAACGGCTACAATTCCGCTTCAACTTGGAAATATCACTTTTGGGTCAAACATTACAGCATCTACTGGAACAGCAACGATTGGCACTGAGTCGGTAAACGTATCAACGATTGCTTCTGCCACATTTGGTACAGCTAGAATTACTGGATCTACTGGGGGATTAACTTCACTTAATACTGGTTCTACCTCATTTAGTGGCGCAACACTTCAAGACCTTGACTCAATAACAAGTGGATCAAATATAACAACTGGAACATTTACAGTTTCTGGCGCAGCGATTGGTGATATTGTTTTTGGTGGACTTACTTCACTTAGTTCAAGTTCTGGTACTGCTGGAGTTCCCGCCGCAGGAGCAAGAATGATGAGCCAATTTAGGGTTGAAGGCGCAAATGTTGTTAGATACACAATTCTTAATACAGATACAATTTCACATGGAACAATTCCTGCTGGTACAATTTACGCAACAGCAATAAGGGTGGCAGCTTAATATGGCAATTAAATTCAATCGCTCGCAGACCTTTGCAACCAATGGAACTGTTACAGCAGCCGCATTGCATAATCTTATTGATGGAACAGACATCTACCAAGCGTTAATTACGGATCAAACCGATCTTGCAGCAGTTGCAACGGATGATAAATTGTTAATTGCAGATGCAAGCTTAACGGCTGGAGATGCGCCAAGAAGCACAACCGTACAGAATTTGTTTGACGATGCGTTGACTGGCGGAACATATACGAATGCAAACATTTCTGGCATCATTACTTTTGGTACAGCAACTGGCAGTCGAACCATTAGCACCAGCGCAACAATTACCACTGGAACAATTCCTAATCTTACCTCAAGCACAGCAAGCATTACGCTTGGAACGATACCAACGCTGACGGCTGGAACGACCACATCTACTGCCGCCAATATCACCAACGGGACAGTGCAAACGCTTACGGCAAGCACCGCAACGATTACATCTGGAACGTATAGCGGTCTTATCAATAGCTCTTCTGGTACTTATTCTGGCGCGATCAATAGCACGCTTGGAACAATTGCAACGCTGAATAGCACAAATGCAAGCAGCACTACTGGAACAATTGGGAATTTATCTACAACGCTTGTAGGTGATTTTACAATAAGCCAGGGGACAGGAACGCTTGGCACTACTGGCGTGACTGCTGGTACTTATGGAACAAGCACTGCAGTTCCAAGAATAGTTGTTGATTCAAAAGGCAGAATTTCTTCAGTGTCAACAGCAGCAATTTCATCTGGAAAAGTTTTGCAGGTTACAAGATCAACGACTGCATCTGTTGTTACTTGTGGAACTACAATACCATGGGATGACACAATACCTCAAATAACAGAAGGAAATGAAGTATTGACAATAACCATTTCACCAATTTCAGCAACTTCTGTAATCTACCTAAAATTTGATGCGAGTGGAGTTGCAAGTCAAGCTGTTGGAAATTCTGGAACTGTTGCGTTTTTCAAAGACTCAACAGCAGACGCTATTTATGCTACAGCAATTCCATTCTGGACTGCATCTGCTTATGGAATTAAACTTAATGGATCTTATAGTGAATTATCATCAAGCACAACATCGAGAATATATCGAGTTAGAGTTGGATCTGATGCTGGAACAATATATGTGAATGGAAGTAATGTTGGAGCCAGAAGATATGGTGGTGTAAGCATATCTCATTTTGAGGCGTGGGAGGTTGAGCCGTGATTTTTAATAATAATATTAGCAACGAGTTAAAGTGGGAGTCTATAAGAGGATTTAGGAATAGATTACTTTCCGAGTCTGATTGGACTCAATTGTCAGATTCTCCACTAGAAAAAATTTTATGGGCAAACTATCGAACTGAATTAAGAAATATTCCACAAAACTTTGCCACACCAGAAGACGTGATATGGCCGTCAAAGCCATAATCAATAATGACACTTTCTGAAATCGCCCAATTTGCTGGCGAGAAGGTTGGCAAGACCGACTCGGACACGCTTACATTCTTGCAAAAGTCAGCAAGCTTGGCCTACAGGCGCGTATGGGACTTTGCTCCTTGGCGTGAAACTGTAACCAACTCAACCTACTCTGTTGGTACAAATAGGCAGATTACGCTTGGAACAAATGTAGAAACCCCTCTTTCTGTTTCCTACAACGATGCAGAGGTTGACCCGATTGACTTGGCCACAATCATAAGCCAAGACCCAGGATTGCTTGACGATACGCGTACTGGAGATCCAGACACTTACCATTTTACAGGTCGCAACAGCAGTGGCATTGCAGAACTAAATCTTTACCCAAGGCTTAAAACTGCTGGAACTACACCATTGCGCGTTGTTGAAAAACTTAAATGCCTTACTCGAACAAACATTATTGTTGATTTCCCGCCATCTCAAACCGCGCTGGATGATGAGCTTCGCTTGCCACACGTTCATCATTTGGTTTTAGCATTGACTCACGCAGACGCACTTGAGCGTGAACGGCAGTATGCAAAGGCACAATCAATTACGCAATCTGCAAATGCCGACCTTGCTTTGATGGCCAATTACGAATTGAGCCAGGTTGGAGGCGTGAAACAGATCACTCCTCAAAGTCTTGGTGAGTTAACAATAGAAGAAATGTTCTCGGCTTAAAAGGAGACGTTGTGCCGTATTATTCGGACAATTTAGACGATCTCTTGGCGTTTGACGGTATCCGCAGTTTTGCGGGTGGTCAAGCCAGCGGTCTTCAATCAGACTTGCTTGCTGAAAATCAAGTTCAGCAGTTGGTAAATATGACCTTATCCCCGAAGGGGAGTCTAGAAACTCGCAAAGGCGTAACAAGTTTTAGCACATCTGCAACTAGCCAAGAAGGATCAATTGGCGGAATGCGATATTACGACACATCTCAAACCGAAAGACTTGTTGCCGTAATTCAAGGAAAACTTTATACAATCAATTCAAACGGAACAGCGATTAACTCTGACGGAAATATTGGTCCACATAGAGTTGAAGAAATATGGGACAATTTAACTGGAGCTACAAGAACATGGGATAACGAAGCGCAAAAATGGGCTGACGGATTTTCAACCAGCTTTGATGCAAAAGTAAGCATGGCTCAATTTAACGACAAGATGTATATGGCTGATTCGGATGGCGCGCTTTACTATTATGATGGAGATATTGCAACAAGACAAGCTGGTAAAATTAGGGCAATAACTGTAACTACAGCAGGAAGTGGATATACCAGCGCAACGGCAGTTGTGACAGGACCAGATTGGGGCGGAACATTACCAACCCTAATCACAACTGTAGCTGGAGGTGCTGTTACAGGAGTTACTGTTGTTGATGGAGGATATGGATATTCTGGAGCACCAACTGTAACAATTATTGGAAATGGATCTGGAGCTACAGCTACTGCAACAGTTAGTCCGCCGCCGCTTGATTTAAGACTTTTAATAAATACTGGGAATAGGTTGTTTGGAGTTGGATCTGGAGCAAATAGAAATACTCTTTACGCATCAGATATTTTAGATGCGTCAATTTGGGATTTGACTAATAGCATTGTTGTTAACGCAGATGACGGAGATGAAATTACAGCCATAGTTCAATACTATCAAAACAGAATAATTGTGTTTAAGAAGAGACGAATTTTCCAGGTTACAATTCCTCCAGATGCAACAAGTGCGGCTGATTGGACTGTTCAGTTAATATCAAACAATACTGGATGCGTTGCCGAGGCTTCTGCCGTGCAGGTCAACAGTGACATATTTTTTCTTTCTGATGATGGTATTAGATCCCTTGTACGTTCAGCAGCAGACGATTTTACATCCGTTGGCCTTCCAATTTCAGAAGTAATTAAAGATGTTATACAGCAAATCAATAGTGCAAAAATTGGAATAGCTGCCGCACATTTTTATGACAATAGATACTTTCTTGCAATACCAACAGAGTCAAATGATTTTAACGATACAATTATTGTTTACAACACAACTCTTGGAGCATTTGAGGGAATATGGACTCCGAATGTAATGCAATTTGCGTTAACCAATTTCCAAGACCAAGGTTTGCGGTTAATGATGAAATTAACAACAGGACAAATCACCAGGTATAGCGGATATAAGACTCCAGCACAGGTAACAACCGCAGACTACAGGGACTTCGGTGTTTACACAACAACTGTTTCAACTGGTGGAACTTCAACAACAACAACATCAACTGGAACATTTGATTATGAATCATCTGTTCGCACCAAAGACTTTAACTTTGGAGATCCATTTGCTGTTAAGTACGGATCGCATTTCGAGGTAATTTTTGATGATTCCTATTCGACAGATACAACCATATCCATTCAGCGTGATACAGATGTTGGGGATATTGATGTTCAGCCAAATCTAAATATATCAAGTGCTGTACTCACACTTGAGTTTACGCTTCCAGCCCAACTTCCAACATCAGTAAAAAAGAAGCTTGCAAGCGATCTTCGCAAGTATCAAAAGTGGAGGCTGCTTAATGTCAAAATTTCATCTGTTGCCAATAAAATGGCAATCCGCCAAATTACGGCAGCAGCCAACCCAGATACAATCGAGACACAGAAGGCGTTATGACCGCTGTTGAGTATATTGAGCAAAGCGGCGTTCCAGAGGCTATGTGGCCTAACCTGGCCGAGTGGTTTGGTTGGTTTGAAAAGCAAGGGATGGTTGGGATTGTTCGCGATAATGATGGTATTGCAGGCGTGGCTTTGGCTAGGTGTATAAAGGATGGGCAAGAGCCTAATCATTATGTGCATAGCGAAGATGGCGAGAATGTGTTTGTGGACTTGACGATCTCCTCAAAGGGTGCTAAATCCTTGGGAGGCTTGCTGTTGCTCCTAGCGGAGCGTTTTGGTCCTCGCAAGCGGATCACCTTTAATCGTTCTGGCAAACCAAGGAGTTATGACTATATGAGTTTTATGCGAAAGGCGTTACGCTAATGGGCGGATCACCATCCATCCCGTCACCCCCGCCCCCGCCCGATCCAATGAAATCGGCGCAGGCTAATGCGTTATTCTATCGTTCTTCGCTTGAGACTTATATCGAAAAGTCTCCAGATATTGCTGCGCTTGAGAATGCTCTTCGCATCAAGTATATGCCCGAACAACGCCAACTGGAGCGTCAGCTTACGGCTGCCGACCAACTTGCGCAGGTGCAGGCTGGATTACAGATAGAGCGTCAATATGGTGGCCAGCGCACGCTGGAAGGCTTGCGCAGGCAGTATGAGTACAGCCCACAGGCTTACTCATTGAACCGCGCACTAGGCAATCAGCTTACAGCCCAATTTGCCAGAACTTACGGGCAAGCACCACAAGCCTCGGTTGAGCGCGAAGTCGCAATGGGCGGTGGCGTAGCTCCAGTTAATTACACGGCTGGAATATCGCAACCTATCGCTGCTCCAGAGTATACGACAAACATTGAAGATGTATTGAAGCGTAACGAAGAAGCAAAGAAGATTACGACAAAGAAGTACCAAGCAGGAGAGATTTAATATGGCGTTTGGAGGAAAAAATGCTTTTGATTATAATAGACCCTACAAGTCATCAAGGGTAACAAAATATTCTGTCGATGCGAATGGTGATATTTCTGAATTGACTGGATGGAATGAAACTGCAGAACCTGGTGGAAATCAATATCAAAATCGAGTAAGAAATGATTTGATTGAAAGAGAGCAGGCATACGATGCGCAAGCTAATAATTTTGAATTTGATTCAATTTCAAAAGCAGCCAATGCTGCATCCAAAATAACAAAGCAAAAAGTTTCTGATATTGAGAAAAATTACAAAGATCAATTATCTCAAAATCAGACATACAATACTCTTGCAGAGCAAATAGCAGGCTTGGCTGGACGAGGAGGCTCAAGGATTGGATCAACAGCACCAATTGATCCCCAAACTGGATTGCCGTCATTTGCTGGACAGCCTTCCAACCAGCCACCAGCAAACCTTTCGGCTGATGCAAACTTTGGTGCGTCCGACCTTTCTACTCGCCTGAACTTTCAAGTGTCTGACCAAGACATTATAAACGACTATAATAACAGTAAGATTGGGAAGTTGAATCAAATCGTTCAAGATGGAAACTCACAGATTGCTGGTATCAATAGCAGGATTGAGGCAGCTCAAAGCTTATATGATCAGCTTCCATCCGCAGATCCAAGGCGCGCATCAGCAAAGATATCAATAGACCAATTAAAATCAGATTTGACAAGCGTACAAAGCGCGGTCACAAAAGCTGGCCAGCAGGTTGCAAACTTTAAACCAGTTACATCAACAGATGCAGAAGGATTGAAACAGATCACATCCTTTCGCGAGTTTGTAAAATTGCCAGAAGAACGTGCTGGAGATCAACTGCGCCAGATTGATCCAGAGGCGTACAGAACGGCTGTTGGACTTGGCCGTCAATATCGCCAGATGGCTACTCAGCCTCTTGGTGCAACTACAACTGGACAAACAGAGCAATTGCGCAACACGATTGAGCAGGAAGCATTAAATCAACTTAGACTTGGATCTACTCTTGGTGCGGAAGAGCGGCGCGGTTACGAGCAGGCAGCAAGAGCAGCGCAGACTGCCCGTGGAAATATCTTTGGTATTGGTCCTGCAGTACAGGAAGCAGCACAAATTGGCGCGGCTGGCGAAGCAAGAAAGCTTGCACGCTATGGTGCTGCACAAAGCTTCCTTGGTTCTGGCGAGACAACTGGTGCTGCTACAGCAAGAGACTTGGCGTTGCGAGATAGCTTGCAACAGAATCGCCTCGGTGCTGCCGCAGGATTCATCGCTGGTGGTCCTTCGCTTTACAACTTGGCTGGTCAAAGGCTTGCACAGCAGAATGCGTCATTCCAGAATTACATTAACGCAAATCAAGCTATGCCTAATCAGTTTCAAACTGGACCTGCTGCCAATCAATTTTATCAAACAACAAATCCTGCAATTCCTGTTCAGTTGGCTGGCAATGCTTCGAACATCTATAATACGATGTCTGATTACCAAGCCAACACATACGGTGCGCAGATTGCTGCGATTTCTAGGCAACCGAGTGGGGCTGAACAATTCGGTCAGATTGCTACTGGTCTTGGAAACCTAGTTAAGATATAAGGAGATTTATGGCAGTATTAGATGTACCAGAATTGATGAATATGTTTCGCCAAGATGAACTTCAGAAGCAAGCCGTAGCTGAAGCACAGAGGAAGCAAGCCCTCGAAGAGCGTGCAATGGCACTCAAAGAACAGCCAGATGTTGACTTCAGCTTTGAGAAGGGTGGATTGAAGGTTAAAGGAAAGCTAAAGGATCTGCCAGCATTAAGCCAAGACCCAGCGTTTGCTCCGTATCTTTCTGGAATTGGACAAACAATCAGCAACGAGCAGAGCCTTCAAAATGAAGACATTGAAACCCAGCGCGCAGAATTAAACGACAGATTAAAAGACCTACAGAAGAAGCGCGTAAAGCAAGAGATTGAAATTGCGAAGGGTGATAGGCGTACATTTGCTATGGAAGCTGGACTTGGATTGATTGGGGCAAAGCCACGCGCTGATGTACTAAAAGACATAGAGGCTGAAGCTGGTGTCTACAAGAACAAGCTTGCCGAACTTGGCTTTAACAGACAAGCGGGTCAGATGGAAACGAATGTTCCAGATTATCAATCTGAAGCAATGCCATTACAAGCCGCACCGCAAGCAACACCGCAAGTTGCACCAGAGACTACAGCGCAAGCACCAGCACAGCCAGAAGCACCAAAAAACTTTAAGAGTCTCCAAGAAGCAAAGGCAGCAGGCGTAAAGCCTGGGCAACTTATTTATATCAACGGAAAACCAGGTAGACTGCAAGCGAGGCAGTAAGCAATGGCTATAGAGCCAGAGCTTGAGTTCGTTCCAGAGCAGGAACAAGATTTAGAGTTTGCTCCACTTTCTCAAGAAGAAGCTGGCAATTTAACTAAGGCTGATTATTTGGCATCTGGTGGTGCGCCAGAGGATGTAATCTCTCCAGAGCGTGAAGCTGTACTACAGCGAGAAACACAGCGTCAGTTACAAGCTGGCGCAACGCCACAGCAAGCATCCATTGAGGCTGGCAAGGCGGTGGATGCTATGGGTACGATCCGCAGGCCAGATGGTACGATAGCCGAAGGATATAAACCAACAGCGCAGGCGTTGGCTGAAGGCATTATCGAGACACCAGCAATCCCAGCCGTAAAGGAAGCGCAGAGACTAGGCATTGAAACAGTATCGTCTGGAACTGACAAAGCTACTGGCGTTGGGTTTGCGATTGGTAAAAACAAGGACGGCAAGGTGGTGCGCTTCGAGGCTGACAAGGATGGCAATGTTGACTCCTTTGAACTTGAGCCAGAAGAACCCAGCAGGCTTGGTGCGATTGCACGCACTGTTGCAAGCCAAGTAATCCCCGCAACTACTGGTGCTGTGGCCGCCGAAACCGCTGCCGCACTTACGCCTGGAGGCATATTGCCAAAGCTGGCTACTGGCGCGATTGCAGGTATCGGTGGATTTATTGCAGGCCAGAAGGGTCAAGAGGCTGCTGGCAAAGCATTGCTAGGTCCAGAGCGTATGGCTCGCATCAGCGAAGTATTACAGCGCGATGTTGAGAAGTATCCAATAACCACAACGGCTGCATCAATTCTTACGCCTACTGGTGGTGGGTTGGCTGGATTGGCAAGAGGGGTTGCTGAAGGATTTACTGGCAAGGTCGCACCAGCAGCAAGGGCTGTTGCGCCTGCTGTTATGCCATCAATTGAAAGTACATCTGCAGCGGCAAGAGTGTTGCAAGAGTTAAAGCAAGCCCCAAGAGCAGTTGGGGCTGTTGCACCAAAGTCAGAGCAAGCAGTAGCAAAGGCAGACGTTGCTCCAGTTGAATTGCCAATTGAATTGCCTGCGACACCAAAGGGAATTGGATATAGGCAAGCTGGAGTAAAGATGGTGAAAGATCCATTCCTTAACAGAGAAGTGCGTGAACAGCTTGCAAAGAGTGAGGATATAAAGTACGCAAAGTTTGGTCAGAAGGCATTGCAAGATGCCTTGGCAAACGAGTCCGATGATGTTGTAAGAGGAATTTTTGAAAGCGGAACTGCTCCTCAAAAAGTAGTTGCCAATGCCGAGTTAATTAACCGAGCGTCAAAACAGAATGATGTCAAGTCATTGATTGATCTTGCAAAGACCAGAATAAAGCTACCCACAGAAGCTGCTCAAACTGTTGCAGCAATGAGGACTCTTCCATCGGCAACCCAAAATGGATACCTCGCCACACTAAGCGTTTTTCTTGATAAGAATGGAAGAACCCTTACTCAGCCCCTTCTTATAAAAGCCAGAAAGCTTTTTAAGCTTCAAGCCAGAACTAGGTCAACCTATGAAACTCTTGCGGAAACAGCAAGAAACACGCTGGATGATGTTGACATACAAAGAGCAATTCAAGCAGAAAAGAGATTCATAGAGAGTGCATTCAGATTCCAGAACTTTGAGTCAAGACTTGTTCCCAAGAAATTTTTTGCCGAGACATTGCCAACCGTAATACAAGGAAATCTTCTTGCCCCCTTGTCCTTGGTCACGAATCTTTGGAGCAATGCGGTAAGTTCATTGCCTAGAGCAATTGGAAGACAGGGTGCGTTTATAAGCCAAGAGGTGGCAAGGGCATTCAAGAAATCAGTTGGAATGCCAGTTGCGGAAAGAACTGTATCCTCGCCAATATCTTTGGCTGGAGCAAGAAGGGTTGGGGAAACAGTTAAGGCATTTGTTCGTGGAGGCGGAGAAGGATTGGCTGGGCTAAAAAGAGGCATCAGTGCCGAAGGGTTATTGTCTGGAGAGAAAATAAGGGGATTTCAGCCAGCCCAAGCGTTTAGACAATTCTGGACAGGATCTGGATTGGCTCAACCAGTTCTTAACGGATGGAAAGGATTGGGGCAGGCTGGGCTTGATAGGGCTAGACTGGCCGCCGAAACAGTGCTTGGCGTACCTCCAGAAACAATGTTGCGCCTACTTCAGCTTGGCGATACTCCATTTAGAAGAATGGCTCAATCAAGGCTTTTAGCTGAATCTGCACAGCTTGCAGGGCAAACTGGTAAAGCTATTTCTGTTGCTACCAGACTTCCATCAGCGGAAGCTTTGGGAAAAATAGAACAAGAGGCAGCAGAAGCTGTGTTCCAGCAAGACACGCCGCTATCAAGAGCAGCGTTGAGCGTATCAAATATGTTTGGCCTTGGCAATAGGGTTGGATTGGCGAGGACTCTTGGAAAGACAATTATCCCATACGCAAAGACACCAGCAAACGTGATTGATGAAATGCTTGATTATTCACTACCTGGCTATGCTCTTGTTACAAAAGGAATACCAGCAATGCAGGCCAAGGACGCTAGAGGCGTACACATGGCAATAGGAAAAACATTAACAAGCTTAACCATAGGGGCAGTAGCAAAAACATTGTCGGACGCTGGAGTGATTGGCGGGTCGGCAGAAGATTCTGAAAAGACTAGGGACATACAATACAAAACACTTCCTCCACGAACAATAAACCTTAGCGCGCTGGAAAGATTTGCTGAAGGTGATTCTACAGACCTTCAGCCTGGTGATCGCGTTATGAATCTTGAGAAAATGGGGATTGTTGGCGGAATGCTTGCAACTTGGAACGAGGCAAGCAAGGCAACAGACAAGGGTGAATTTATAAGTCCAGAATTTTTAACCGCACTTGTTCCAGAAACCTTGTCATTTGCTATGAACCAAAGCTTTCTGAAAGGAACAAACAGCCTTCTTTCGGCTATGCTAGATGGAAAGAGGGACAGAATGGACAAATGGATTGCTAATTACTTTGGAACAGTATCTTCAATAGCATTCCCAAATACGCTTGGTGCTGTCTCAAGAGCCATGAGCGATTCATTACCAGAGAAAATAAAAATTAAGGATATTGAGGGTGAAGATACAGCAGAAAGAACGCTAAATTTATTTGGCGAAGTCCTCAAGAGAAAGATTCCTGGCTATGCAGAGGATTTGCCAAAAAAGATTGATATATGGGGAAGGGAAATACCGCAGACACCAGAGGGTGCTGATCCAGTAATGTACAACTTCTTTGATTTCACCAAGTCAAGGGAAGCGACATACGATAAAACCACCTTGGCAATTTACAAGCTATTCAAGGAAACTGAAAATGGAGATGTGATACCTCCGAAGCCTTTAGAACAATTTATGATTGGCAACGAAAAGTATAGGCTATCTCCAGAGTTGTATGAAAAATACTCAAAGATAAGAGGCCGAGCCAACCGCGCTGCTGCTGAAGCATTGCTTGGTGATGATGGCTTCAAAAGGCTTGGAAGCGAGGATAAGGTAAGGGCGTTAAAAAGTGCGTATTCTCAAGTTGGTAGTGACGCAAGAAAAGAGTTTTTGATTCGCAATGAGTTAAGAATTAAGCGAGGCGAGAAGCAATGAGATTTTCCATAAACCCATCCAAAGATGTTTCATTGAGAAACGATATGGTGGCTAGGGAGCTTACTGGAACTGGATACGAGCCAGTGCCAGAAGAGGTGAGAAGGATCGCTCCAATTGAGAAGGCCAGAGAATACGCCAAGCAAATGCCCCAAGTAACTCCAGAACAGCCAACACTTGACTTTATAGAGGAACAACAACCTATGCAAACAAAACCAGAACAAGATGCGCTACAAACAGCAGCGTTAAAGACAATTGATTTCGAGGCAAGGAAGGACAAGCAGGGCAACGTGCAAGTCTATAAATTGCCAGCAGGAGATATGGGTGGTAATTTTGAGGTTGCTGGTATTAACGACAAATATCATCCAGATGCCTTCAAAAGAATCTCATCGCTCCCAGCACAACAAAGAGCGCAGGCTGCGGCGCAGTACGTCAAGGAGTACACCAGCCCATTCGTCTCAAAGCTTCCAGAAGCAGTCCAGCCATTCGCGCAGGATCTTGCTTTTAATCGCGGGATGGGCGGTGCAACGAAGTACATCCAGCAAGGATTGAATACTCTAGGGCAGAAGGTGGCTGTTGACGGAGGATTAGGTCCAAAGACATTGCAGGCAATCAACCAAGTTGAGCCAAAGGCGTTAATGCGTGCGGCAAGCCAAGCCCAGCTTGAGGACGAATACCGAATGGCTGAACGCAATCCAGCCAGAAAAAAGTTTATCGGTGGACTTGAAAGCAGAATACGAAATAGGCTCGCAATATTTGGAGCTTAATCATTATCCTCTTCTTGAGATCCAACCCAAACAGCGTCTCCATTCATATAGGCAGAACCAGCCTTAATCGTTGCGGAAGTTCCATAAAAGAAATTCCTAGACTTCGATATGAATGTTGAATCTTTCCCAACAACACTACTTCCAGACTTAAAATAAAAACCCTCAGTAGAAATTATTGACCTACCAGATGACGATGAATAAGCCATTCCACCATTCTCTGATATTACGCATCCACGGCCACATGAGAATCCGTTGCGTTTTAGAACTGCTCCTACAAAATCAGCAGCGTCAGCATCATCATCTTCAGCCATCACCGATGCCATCAGCATCGCAGTCAGTGTCATAGTTATTATTGTTTTCATTAGGAAAAGTCTCTAGTACAAACCGAAAGCCGTCAAGCATGAAATTAACATCACGCCAAGTTGGTGCGGTAGGGGTAGCTCGCGTCACTGGCGCGTTGCTGCGGTGCGGGTATAACGTGCTTACGCCATACGAGGATTTTGCTGGGTACGATGTGGTGGCCGAGAAGAACAATAAGTTTTATCGCATCCAAGTTAAGACCGCGCAGACCGTAGAACCTGGGCGAACCAAGTACCGCTTCACTACCAGCAGTGGCAATGGGTTTAATATCCCAAAGCGCGCCATCAGTGGCGTGGATTATGTGGCCTGCTGGGGCATGAACGATGATCTGTTCTGGCTGTTACCCATCGCCAAGTGCAAAAGCATAACAACTAAACTTTGCCCATCGACAGGCCAGAACTGGCGTGTATTCCAAAGCTTGTGAACGAGAAAGAGGCTTGGGCTAAGTTTGAGGAAGGGCTGAAGGATGCAGAATCCTTTGATGAGGCCGTGGCTTGGGTCAAGAAGAATAAGAAAATTGTCGAGAAGCTAACTATGATGGCAATGATTAGACGATTTAATGATGATATTAGCAGAGCTAATAAGACTTGGCGCAACTAAAATAGATTAAAATATATCTCGACACTGGTATGGGTTGACAGCTAAACCCAACCAATGGGGAAAATCAATAGTCGAGCCAAGGGCGCAGCGGGTGAGAGAGAATTAGCGAATTACTTGCGGGAGCAGGGCTGGCAGAAGGCTCGCCGTAGCCAACAGTTCGCAGGCAATCCAGAGGGCGGTAGCGGTGATGTAGTCTGCGAGAATTTTCCCTTCCATATCGAGGGCAAGCGATGCCAAGCACTCAAGCCCGAAGAGTGGATGGAGCAATCTAAGAGGGATTGTCCGAAGGGCAAGATCCCATCAGTATTCTTCCGCCGTAACGGACGCAAAGAGTGGCTAGTCATAATGACCGCCGACAGCGTGTGTGAATTAGCTCGACAGATCGCGCCTGCAAATGTGAAGATTGAATATGTACCCAGCAATCCTATGTCAACCACGGTTGGTGCTGGATTTTGGGTACACAATCAAGAAGAACTTACCCCATACATACAACCAAAACTAAACCCAAATAAATAAAGGAGATACTACAATGGCATTAACCATAAGTGAGTCGCAGAAGATGGAACGCAAGTTGCCCGAAGCTGGTGCAACCGTAGGCGTTCTTTACAGCCTAGTTGACCTAGGCCACCAGAAGACCAACTGGGACAACCAAGAGAAGTGGACACCTAAAGTCCGTTTGACCTTTGAGTTGCCCGATCAAACCGATGAGTTTGAAGTCGAGGAGAATGGCAAACGCACCATAGTCCAAAAGCCGATGGTCGTTAGTATTGAGCAGACCCGCAGCCTTGGTGAGAAGGCAAGCTTGCGGAAACTGCTTGAGCAGTGGAGAGGCCAGACCTTCACATCCAAGGAACTCCAGGCATTCAGCTTGAAGAACCTACTTGGCAAGCCAGCCATGCTGACGCTGATCCACAAGACCAGCCAGCAGGGTCGGCAGTATTGCGCCATCGCAGGTGCATCCAAACTCCCAAAGGGTATGAAAGCACCAGCTACCACTACCAACGATCAGTTGTACTACGAGATCGAACAGGGTGAGGCTGGTCAGTTCAACGATATGCCCGATTGGTTGCAGGAGAAGATCCGTGCATCCAAGGAGTTTGCTACCGCTGCTGGCAAGTCCACGGCCACTAAGGTCGAGGTGGACGCAGACGGCAACCAAGTGCCATTCTAGGTTGTATGGCTCTTACAATCACAGCGAAAGAGCCTACCAATTCCCGTCTGGTCGCTACTGACCAGGCGGGACATTGGTACACAGCCGAGGGTGAATCCGCCCACGTTGTGATTGGCAAGAACGGAAAAGAAAGAAACACAACCGTAGCCGATGCGCGCCAGATGGGATTGTACCCATCCGTAACCAGCGTGCTTGGCATTATGGATAAGCCGCAATTGACGGCGTGGAAGATTGAGCAGGCCATTATGTCTTCGCTCACACTTCCGAAGGAGGAAAATGAAACGCTCGAAACCTACGCTCGAAGAGTGGTTAAGGACTCTAAAGAGTCAACAACGAAGGCCGCTGAACACGGCACGAAAATGCACACGGAAATGGAGAACATCCTACTTGGAAGAGAAGTATCCAACGATGAAACACTTGCTCCATACATCAAAACATTCAGCGAGTGGGCAGAAAAGAATGTCGAGAAAACGTACTGGTGCGAAAAGGGTCTTGTCGGCGCAGGCTATGCGGGAAGGTGTGATGCCTACGTCAAGCTACGCGGTGTTGGTGACGCTATCATCGACCTAAAGAATCGTAAGGTAAATCCTAAGTACGATCCTTTCTACGATACGGATTGCGCCCAGCTTTGGGCATACAGAGCCGCAAGCGAGAATCCTAGGTGCGCCTGCGTGTCGGTTGTCCTAGCGTCAAATGATGCTACCAAGCTGATGACGAAGGTGTGGGACGAAGACGAACTCTATCAAGCTGGTATTGCCTTCTGTGCAATGCAGAAAGTCTGGTCTTGGGTCAAGGGCTACACGCCTCCTGGGATGAAATTATGATCGACCCAGCAGATGTCTTATGGCTAGAAGGATTACTGGACGAATTCTATAGGAGGCTTGCAAAATGACTGCACCAACAATCCAAGAGATGGGTAACGCCGCGCAGGAGATAGTCTGGCGCGTGATGGGCAAAGGATCGGACAAGTCTGGTTATGGCGATTGGTTGCTGAAGGATAGGCCGACTCACGATTACCATATTGCGCGTGCTGTTCGTCACCTAGCTACAGCGCAGATGCAGTTGCACAAGTCATCGCCTTGTCCCGACAATAACGGCGAAACAAGTATTGACCACCTAGAGCGTGCGCTGGTACGATGCCTGTTCACGTTGGCACAAATAAAGAAAGAGGTAACAAGACTATGATTATGGAAGATGTAAGTGTTGATTTTGAGTTTAACGGAGAAAAATACACTGCGTATGGCAACGCAGAGATTGACACGATTACCGAGGATATTGGTCCAGTTGGCTATAGGGAACATTACTTTGCAGAGGTGGTCAACAATGTGACCATGTCAAAGATTGAAATCTCAACTGCTACTGAGGACATAAAGAATCCAAGCAAGGAATTACTGGAAAAGGCTGATGACCTTTTGTCCATTCAGGCAACAGAAGATTTTGACGCTGGCAAATGAAATTGGCTCTGTCATGGCTGCTCTACTTTTTGGGTGACATAATAAGTCGTACGCTTTTGCGTACGGGTCTTGGATACGGACTATACAAGACGCTGATGCTTTGGTCGGTAGAACTGGATGACAAGTTTAATGTGTGGAAAGAAGTTAAACCTAGCGGAAGGGGCAAAAAATGAAACAAGCAATGGTAACTCAATCGTTTGGTGAGGACTGGCAAAAGATTCTGGATCTGACTAGGCCACGCATGGAGGCGTACTGCAAGCGTCACAACTGCGACTTCATTCTAATCGACAAACCCCTAACCCATCCAATGCAGTATTCTAAATCTGCCATTGGAAACATCATGGCCACTAAGGGCTATGACCAAGTTACATTCGTTGACGCTGATGTTTTGATTACAGCCGATTGCCCCAAGCTTTCCGATGACGCTGGGGTGTTCTGCGCCTTTGATGAAGGGGCTTATCTGGATCGCAAGCCAGAGATGGTGAAGCTGGCTGGAGCTTTCGGCGGGATGATCGAGCCTAAGTTCTACGTCAATACTGGCGTGTTCGTAGTTCACACTAAGGCCGTGGGTATCTTGTCGATGCCCCCAATCGGCCTGCACCCTAATCACTTCGCCGAGCAGACCTGGCTCAACGTCATGGCGCACTTGTGGAACATCCCGCTGACTGAGCTTGACCCATCCTTTAATTGCATGACGAGCGTGGAGTCGCACTTTGGTTTAGACCGCTACAAGGACGCAATGATTATTCATTACGCAGGGCAATCAAACGATCTGGTTAAGTTAGCTAACCAGATCAAAGAAGACGAAGCGAAGCTGGTGGGGTTGGGTAGGTGAGGTCCACGCACCTTTGTCGTGGTGATTATGACGAGAGGTTGCAGCAGTTGGCTGGAGAGGTTGCGCTGCAAGCCATCCGTGATCTGCGGATGTTACGCAAGCGAGGGATGGTTAGGGGCATGAAGATTATTAAGGATCACCAAGGCGTGCCACTCAACGATGCGCTGGAGTACAAGAACTCCCATGAGGTGCAGAAGCTACTGCGAGATTTTAAGAACGGGACGGTTGGCTGGTGGTGCAGAGCCAGCGGAGTAAGGATCGACAATCGGACGTTACTGCGCAAACTACAGGAGAATGACTATGCTTTGCCTACTGGAGCTTAAAGACATCGTTTGGGTAATCAGTTGGTTTATTCTTTACAGTTGGCTGATTCTTTCGATAATCTACTGCGCTGGCTTTATCATCTTAAAGCTGATTGATTACATAAGAAAGGAACTGGATCTATGAGGAAAAGAAAAGGTAAGAGTATTAAGCTGGTTAAGACCGAGGAGTACAAAGCAGTAAAAATCTTTGTCAATGTGGACGATGATCTTTACGAGGCTTTGGCCGAAGCTGGCAAGCAACACATTCTCAAAGACAAGACGGCTTGCTTTGAGTACGCATTAAACAAGGCATTACTGGAACTTTGCGAGGAAGTCAAATGAGCGAGTTTAAGCAGAAGGTATTAACCGCAGCAGTTGACCGCTACGTCTTAACAAAGACACAGTGCGAGATGCTGCGCCAGGATGCTGAGATCATTGGCATGAAGCGTGCGCCTGTTCTTGCAAAGGATGGCGTTACACAAAAAGTATCTCGTACAAGAACCTGCTCATCGTGCTGGATTCCGTATGCAAAGCATCATAACTGGATCTACAACATTATGCGCGAGATTACGGAAGGCATCAATGCCGAGCAATGGCGATTCGACATCCAAGGCATCCAACAGTTGCAGGTGCTTCGATATAATCCATTCCAGCGTTTCAAGTGGCACTTTGATACTTATACTGGCTCTGATCGCAAGCTGACAGCAGTGGTAAATCTTTCCGATCCATCCGAATACCTTGGTGGTGGACTTCAAGTTAAGGCAGACATTGAGAACGTAAAGTTTATCCGCGAGCAAGGAGCAGGCTGTTGGTTTCCATCCTACTTAGAGCATAGAGCGCGCGCGCCAATATGGGGTACACGCTGGGTGTTGGTGGCTTGGTTTACTGGACCTGCTTGGAAATGATCCACGCTGCCAATCTGCCTCGCCACTTGTACGTCAAGTGCGATATGGAGTTTGTGTCTGACGGCGAGAAGCAGGGCATAGAAGATGTTGTTTGGTTTGGCCTAACAGCAATTCCTGGCCGAGCTTGGGGATGTACAGTTATGCTCAAGTGCGGTGCGTTGTACCGAGGCTTGCCACTACACGCTCTGGCTCATGGCGAGATTGCAATTATGGATTGGGACATTAACGATGCGCAACGCTGGGATTGTTTTGGATGGAACTTCACGACAATTGAGTACGACTATCTGATGGGGTTGTCCTGCAAGGTTTGGATTGCCAATAGAAAAACATGGGAAGTTGGTCGCTATCTATTCACAGCCGAGCCATACGGAGATGGGTTCTCTATGTCGCCAAGCCAAACCAAGTCACACCATTTTATTGCGCTTAACAATGGACGCATCACGGCAGTTCCAGGTAATAATGTGCTTTGGCGCGAATCAAGTTTCACCACTCAATCCGAAAAGCCTAAATGGTTGCGGACGCAATCGCAAGTATGGAATGGAGAAGAAGCCACATGGGATGATGTGGTTGGTGAAGAAACAGCATGATCCAACTCAATCCAGAACTATGGATGATGACACCCAAGGGTGAAGGATTGGCCTTCATCGTTACGGACTATGGGATGGATCATAACAAGATATTCACAGTAATGCTAAACACTGGAGAGATACTTGACTTTGACCTGCGCGATTGTCGCAGATGCGAGAACCCAAGCTTCGGGGTACAAGCACCATCAGTGCCTAATCCCTATTACAACATATAAGGAGAATAGAATATGCTAGGCAAAGACGTATCAAAGAATATGCACGAGTTGGCGATGGACAATAAGAAGAAGGGCAAAGAGCGTGGAGCAGGCGGTAAGCCTCGCTCACGCCAGCAGATGATTGCGATAGCACTCTCTGCTGCTGGGAAGAGCAATAAATCGCCTCGTAAGTTTCGGATGCGATCTGGTTCTTGATGCAAGTCGAGGCTAGAGATCGCCTCAAGTGGGCGCGCGAGATCCTTTCAATTGCACGCAATAAGCTTGTGATTGAGAGGGATCGCGCGACTCACGGACACGCAATAGATATGATCCAGATAATCACGATGGTGGATGCTGCAAGCTTGGTGTGCAAGGAAGTGGCAGGTGAAGAATGAGCATACGAGAAGACATCCTTGACCAGTTCGGTGATGATGCCGAGACGATGTTGTTCGCTGACGGATTTGATGACGCGATCATCGGGGTTGGAAACAAGTTTGGTGATCAGCTTTGCGCTATTTATGATGCCGACAAAGTGATTGACATTCTTATGAAAGAAGGAATGGATTATGCCGAGGCACTAGAACACTTTGATTTTAATATTGCAGGAGCTTATGTAGGTGAGCAGACTCCGATCTTCATGCACAAAATAGAAAGGCAGGCCAAATGAAACTATGGACAAATAACACCAACGCAATTCACAAAGTCGATGACAATATGCTCTACCCGCGCACTACCTATGTGCTGCCCGATGAGCTAACTGGACCAATCTGGGACGATTCAATCCCTTGCCCACACAAGATCAAGCCTTACTACAAGGGGCGTGCGGCTGGTGGCGCAACAGCCGTCTACCGCGCTGGCGCAATTGGTGACGCGATCATCGCTACTGCCTTCGTCAACTACTTGGTGCAAGAATCGGGTGGGGTTGTGGAGGTTTACGCACCCGCACGCAACCTGCCTCTCTACGCTGGGCTGGGTGCAAAGCTGTGGCCGTTGCCATCCTCGCTGGAAGCTTGGGATTCTTTTGATGCACACCTACCTACTGACGATTTGTTCAGCGGGCAGGTAGGCAACACGAAGTTAGGCACTGGTCCTGGCAACTGCTACCAGAGGATCTACGAGTGGATGGGTGTGTGGGATGAAAAGACGATGGCTAAGTACTGCAAGCCAGTCCTGCATCTCATAGAGCCAGATCACGAAGAGCTAAAGGCGATGGGCAAGTGGCCGTTGCCTAGCCCGTTCTTTGCTTACCACGTTAGCAGTTCTGGTCCTACCCGCACCTACCCGCCAACGATGGGGCAGGAGGCGGTGCTGGCGTTGCTTGAGGCTTATCCCAAGCATCACGCTGTCATCATTGGGCTGGATAACTCAAACAACTTCAAGGTGGATCATCCACGAGTGATTGACCTATTCAACTGCACCAAGACTGTACGCTCGCTGTTCCCGATTATCAGCGGGGCTGACTTTGTTGTTGCTCCAGATAGCAGCGTCAATCATATGGCTGCTGGGTTGGATACGCCTTGCATTTCATTATGGGGAAGCTATCATCCAGATTGGAGAGTTAAGTATTACCCAAGGTCATATCCATTATATGCGCCCGAAGTATGTCCGCACGCTCCATGCGCTCCTCATGCTGGACTGCCACAATCCAAGTGTAAGGACGCATCAAATAAAACAAATAGAACTCAGTTTTGGTGCAACGCCCTAAGAAACATATCGGCAGATATGATTGTTGGGGCAGCCAAGAAAGTATTAGAAGATAATGAAAAACAAGAATTGCCCACACTGCAAACAAATAAAGCCAATATCTGACTTCTCTAAAAGAAGCGATTGCAAGCTTGGTTTGATGTCATGGTGTAGACCATGCAATAGGGGTAAGGTCAGGAAATATAGACTAAATAACAAGCAAAAGTGTTATGCAAATATGCTTAAATGGAGAGGAAAAAATAAATCAAAGTTATTGGCTATACAGAAAAGATACAGATCAAACAACCCACTAAACTTGCGGTCAACTAAAATGGTTTATGAGGCTAGATCAAAGTCATTAATAAAAAACTTGCCGTTTAACATTGATTACAAATATGTTCATAGTCTGTGTAGAAATGGCAAATGTGCCATAACTGGAATTGAGTTTAAAACTACAGGCGGGAAGAACCCTTACTCTCCCAGCCTTGACAGGATAGTTCCTGAGCTGGGATATGTAAGGGGAAATGTAAGGGTAATACTTTGGTCATTAAATGCCTTCAAAAATAAATGGTCTGATTCTGAAATTTATCCTATTGCAAAACAATTTTGTAAGTCATATGAAGAAAGTCTTACCAATCCAGCGGATGGTACGCAGGGAGATCCTGCGTCTGGTGTCCTCAGTGTGTCCACCACTTGAAACAAAGCTGGTTTGATTTATGACAACAGCACAACGACAAGCTGAAGAGATTGTAGGCCAAGTGGATTGGCAGTCCGAAAACCACGGGCTGTGCAAGTGTCCTGGTGAAGCTGCACATACCAGCCACACTCGCATCCGCGACACAACGGTGTTCGTAGACGGCGCGCCGACTATCTTTTGCTGGCATACTTCCTGCACGCCGTATCGTGATGAGGCCAACCGCAAGTTGCGCCGAGCTATATCCAGCGATGTTCTTTACAAGCCTGTCAACATTATGTCGGGTGGCACAGCCGTGCCGAAGCTGATCATCAAGAAAGACCCGCACTCCGAGGTGCTGGATAGGATCAAGACTGTTGCTGAGTCAAACAAGCAACGATACCTAACCCACTACAATTGGGAGACTGCGGATATGTTTGAGGAAAGTCCGACCAAGCTGGACGATCCAGCACAGGACTATCAGTTGTTCCTATCCCTGTTCAACGCTGTCGATAACATCTGGATAGGTAACGTCACGGATAGCGGAAAGCATCCGCAAAACTTCCGCACAGCTTACGATTGGAAGAAGCTGGATGAGCCGATTGGGCAGTACACAACTGGCGCGACCTACAAGCAAGGCACAGTCAGTAGGTCCAACGATACGGTTGAGGATAGGATATTCTTGGTTGTCGAGTCGGATGTACTTACTAAACCACAGATGGGTGCGGTGTTCCAATTGATGCGTGACTTGTTCAAGCTTCGGTTGCGTGCCGTTGTGGATACTGGTGGCAAGAGTTTGCACGGATGGTTTGATATGCCGTCCAACAAGGAATTGATTGACCAGTTGAAAACATTTCTTATTCCGCTTGGATGTGACCCAGCAACATTCAAGCCTAGTCAGCCAGTTCGGATACCTGGGGCAAAAAGAAACGACAAAATGCAGAGCCTGTTATGGTTCTACAAGGGAGGAAAGATGAATGAACTACCGATGATTGAACCCGCCGTGGCCTTAGGTATCAAACCGAAGACGGACGAGTGGCCGCCGATCAAATCTTATGCACAACTTGTTAAGGAAGACTTACCCGCACCAGAGACGCTAATTGATGGAATGTTGCACAGAGGCGGGAAGATGTTGTTGGGTGGAGGAAGCAAGGCGTTTAAGAGTTGGAGTCTAATTGACCTAGCCCTTTCGTTACATGCTGGCGTACCTTGGTGGGGGCAGCAGTGCAAGATGTCGCGGGTGTTGTTCATCAACTTTGAGATCCAAGAGTGGAGTTTTCGCAATCGGTTAGCAGATGTTATCAAGGCCAAAGGACTAGAAGACAAGGCTGATGACTTTGATGTGTGGACGCTCCGAGGTCACGCTGCCGATCTAACTCTCATCCGTCCTATGATCGAGAAGCAGATTGAAGGTAAGGGCTACCAAGCGATCATCCTTGACCCAAACTATATGCTGATGGGTGAGAGGGATGAGAACAGCGCGGGTGATATGTCATCACTGATGAATGAGTTTGAGTACCTAGCTACCCGCCACAATCTGTCGATCATCCTCTCACACCACTTCAGTAAGGGTAACAAGTCGGGTGCAGAGTCGATTGACCGCTTCAGTGGGTCGGGCGTGTTCGCCCGTAATCCAGACACGCTGGTCGTTCTGACTGCCCACGAGGAGGATGAGAAGACCTACACTTGCGACATCACGCTACGCAACTTCCCGCCAGTAGATAGCTTTGTCGTTCAGTGGCATTATCCGCTGTTCCAAGCCAATTTTGCACTCAATCCAGATAAGCTAAAGAAGCCAGGCGCACACAAGGCTGTTGACGATAAAAGGTTCTTAACTGAAATGGGTAGCAAGCAGTGGCAGGCGGGTGATTTATGTCGTCATATCATTGAAAAGCTGGAAGTATCGGAAAGTACCTTTTATCGCTATCTAAAACGCCTTCACAAAGCCAACAAGATATTGTCTGACAGCGGCTTGTATATTGCCAATCAGACTGCTTTCTAATCCACTTTCAACCCACTATCATTTATAGAGCAGTCAGACTCCTTATATATATAAGGAATAATTCGCGAAGGAAAAGTAGGAACAGGACTCCTTAGTCCGTCCTGTCCCTACTACGCTACGCTATTTCCGTAGCGTTCTCCTAAATGAACAAACAGGGCTGGCTGGGCTGGGCAGGGCTGGTTCGCACACGCTCGCACCTGCCGAGACGGAGTTGGTGATAAGGTGGTGGGTGTGGTACAATCGTGAAATGAACAACAGCAAGCCAGGTTTATACGCTAACATTAACGCTCGCCGCAAGGCTGGCACTAGCCGTCCTAAATCTAAAAGCACCATCAGCCCCAAGGTGTGGCGCATGATGAAAGCCAAGAAGGGTGGGTTTGAATCACGATAGAGAGCAGTTGAAGGTAGCGCACAAGTTCATTGCCCTGCTTCAACGTGAGAATGCACAGTTGCATGGCGTGCTACGCTTGCTAGGCCAACTGGTAGATGATATGAATGCAAACTGCTCCTATGAAGTATTCGAGGTGCAATGGAACAGCCTTACAGATCAGGTCAAGAGGCTGTCAGGCTTCTTTGAAACACACCAGAAGGCACTACAATCGCTCCACGATGCCTGTCCTGAGGCTTTTGACTCCGATGAGGTAGATGAGTCGTGAATCCTAGAGACTTACCCTGTAACTCACCACGCAGGACTCCAGGTGGACCTAAGAAGTTTGTGGTACGAGCCTGCCAAGGAGGAGAGAGCAAGACTATCCGCTATGGCGACCCCAAGATGACAATTAAGAAGAGTAATCCAGACCGCCGCAGGAGCTTTAGGGCTAGGCATCATTGCGACTCTAAGCCTCCCGCCAAAACCTCTGCCAGATACTGGAGTTGCAAGAATTGGTGACAAGTATGCCTAAAAAGACACGCCACAATGCCTCAAAATCGAGCAAGGATGCCCCTAGAAAGCGTCTTAAACCACGATCTGATGCCCCAGACCTTCCAGTGGTCAAATTTAAGGTTGAGGAGCTAGGAAACAAAGCCTGCTGCTGCCGTATCGGACGCTAGGCTGCCGTTTATACGCCCCTTATAGGGCTATTCTACACACCCCTTATAGGGCTATCGCTCCCGCGAAAGGCTACGCTACCGTTTGGATGCCTGCGCTTCCGTTTGACGCTCCCGCCGAAACTTATCCCAACGCTTCCGCTGTGCCTGCGCTACAGTTTGGTAATGCTCCCGCGACAACTTGCGAGCCTTGCAAGATCCTTTGACGCTCCCGCCCTTACGCCCAAGGCGCGAAAGGTAGGCTTTGATAATTTCGTCTTCTGTCATATTTTTATGTTGTCCTTATAGGGTGCTATGCTTCCGTTTGTAAAGACGGAATGCCTGCGCTGCCGTTTATAGGCAAGCGCGAAAGCCGTTGGGGCTTGAACCCTTGGCGGGTTTGTTATCTTGTCTTAATTCCCTCCCCGACAATCTTGTTAATCAGCTTTAGGGAATACTCCCCCCATTGCTCCATAGCTATCTGCACCGTCCTTTTATAAGATACGCCCTCTTTTTTGGCCAGCTTTCGGAGATAACTTTCGGTTATTCCAGCCTCATCTAATTGCTTAGGGTGTTTCATGTGTTCCTCTTTCTTTCTTTCATTCGCGCAATCAATAAAGACTGCGCTGCCGTTATTAGGCCATCCCAAGCGGGTTTGACCTCTCCCACCCTCGGTAAAGAGGATGGACGAGGGAAAACTTATTTCCGTTTATTCCTTGGCCATACCAGCACCACAAACAAGGCGAGGAGGACACCGTGCAGCATCCCAAGGGAATAGAGTTGGGGGTTCATTCTTTCACCTCCTCCGCGCGCAATATCTCCCAATCTCCACTAGGCGAATCCTCAGACCATTCCGCGCCGTCCATGTTTGCAGCCTTGTCCAATGCTTCATACTCATCCTTTGCGGATACTTCCAGCTCGTATTGTGTAATACTTTGCGCAATTACTATATATTTCTTCATTTTGTTTTCCTTTCCTTAGTCAACGTATGGGAAGGAAAGATTGTCATCCTCCCACGGTTTGATTGTGATTATGTAGTGAACACGATTGCAGAGATGATACCCCGCTAGTATGGTTAGAATCCCGCTATCACCGTCAACCACCGTCCAGATATGTCTATGCTTTTGATTTACTACAAAGGCAGCGTCCTCTCCATAAGTCTCAAAGGCAATGCTTCCTTCCTCTCGCATGATTGGAAGATAATCATCTATGCTTTTCTTTTGCTTTTTCTTCATTTTGTTTTTGTCTCCTTTTCTTTTCTTCCCTGCTTAATTCCGTCCTGAAATATCTTTTCAAATTGCTCGCCAAGCATGACGCACAAGTCCGCAATCTCATCAGGAGGATATGACTCAAAGGGCTGCCAAGGCTCAATCCCATCAGGCATATCGCTCATAGAATCATAAAGGGCTTTAGTTATCTGCTCTCCCTTTGTGTATGCTTCCCCATCCCAATGAGACAGGTATTGACCGCACGCTTCCAATAGGAAGTCTTGCTTTTCTGCTTTCGTGTTTTTCATTTTGTGCCTTCTCTTTCTTTTCTTATTATCGCACTCCATTCCATTCCCTCCCGCTGCGCCCAACGTAGGGCGCGAGCGTAGGAAGTGAACCGCGCGAAAAATTGCCCGACTGAATTATATACGGCGTAGGAGTGTTTAGTGTTTGCCATATGCAACAACCTCCTGCTTCCTATCCCAACAAGCGCGGCAGGTAAGGCACTTGTTCCCCTGTTCCGCACTTGGGCAAGTTTTCCCGCTTGTGACTACAGTTGAAACTTGCACACCCAAACGGCGAGCCAATGGCAACGGCGCAATGCCGTCTATCATATGCGCGGAAAGGCGAATGGTAAGATTCGCAGGCACTTTCCCGCCGTTATTGATGAACGATTGAAGGATTCCCGCTTCTCTTGTGGGTAACCAATGGCGCACGTTGGGGGTGCGTTCGCATACTTCGACTATCTTTTTAAGATGATTCTGATTTTGGATGTCTCCAGAATCGTGCCATCTGAAGAACGAATTACCCTCAGCTTCTATAAGGTAAACTATGCTATCCACCCAATCTGAACGGCGCAATGAGCGCAAACGGCGAGCCAAGGCATTGCGCACTGCGGGGTAATTATAATTCCCTTTCATCGCGTAGCACTTGCTACACACCGAACCCTCAACCTTTCTCAGCTTCCCGCCTACCTTACAAAGGCTCGCGGGAATTGAGTAGGCGGGACAAGGCATTTTGGAAGGGCGAGAGAATCCACCTCCCGTTGACGTTGTAGCATGTTCGAATGTCATCATTTTGTATTCTCCTGTATCCAATTAATAATTTTTGACGCATAGTAAGAAGTAGTTAAGCCGTTTAAAAACATCTCAATATTAAAAAAGTCCAACGGCCAACGGAAAACGCGAATTTCAATAGTCTCTTTTTGCATAGTCGCGTTCCTAATTCTTACTACTGTTTTATCTTCTGAAACTATCGACTGGATAATTCCACCCGTGCAATACTCGCCAAGTTTAAACGTTTTTTTCATAGTGTGTTCTCCTTTTTCTTTTGTTTAGTTTTTACCAAAATACCCAATCGCCATAAATAGAACGCATGGCGAGAGGAATAGGATCGCTAGCGTAAGGTCAATCATTTTGATAACGCCTTTAACGCGACTGATCGAACCGATAAAAGCAGATCAATCGGGTCAACATTGCAATATCCAATTTTCAATTCTGGCTTTGTGATTCTTTCAATCGACTTGAGCGCAGATAGAAGTTTTTTAATGGTGCAAGCGTCTTGAACCGCGCTCGCTTCGGTGTGTGTTGTGTTATTCATAAAAGCAAAGTAATACCATCGGACTGAATAAGCAATACTTTCTTTTCACTTTAGATAAGGTATAAGGGTGACTTATGGATGAAATTAGCGCATCTCCAGGCGCAATAGAAAAAGCCAAAAACGGGCGCGAGATATTTACCGACAAAATCGCGGATGAAATAGTGGCAGCTTGTGGGAGTGGATTCACGCTCGAAAAAGCGGGCGCGCTTGTGGGTGTCAATCCTTCCACAATTAGAACGTGGGCGCAGCGCAAACCAGAATTCGGCAAGAGAGTCGAGACAGCCCGCAAAAAGCATGAGCTGTCTCTTCTGAAGGACATACAACTTGCGGGCGAGAAGTCATGGCAGGCCAAGGCGTGGATTCTGGAGCGTGGATACAATTGGGCGCAACCCTCTGCCCGCTTGCAAGTTGCGCAGGATGTCACCCACAATATAGGCGGAAACTTGGCGCAGCTTCTCGCGGGGATTGCGGGCAGAAAGAAAAATACGGCGAGTGCGGAAAAGCGACAAATTGAAAGCGGTCATAACTACATTGATATTCAACCAGTTACTACCAAACCAAAAAATGATTTGTCGAATAATAAGTATTGTATCAACAAGAGCAACATTGTTGAGCAACAACAAGATGCACTACCAAAAACTCCTAAGCTTCGACACAAGCAAATGAGACGAAGAAAGCCTAGAGCAGAATCCCTTGCAAAGTATCCGCCTACCACGACACCACCTGCCACTCCCCCAGCCCCCATTTAATACACATATACCCCCCCAAATTATTGTGACTCAAAACAAAAAGAGGTCTTAACTTACACCCATGCCAAAGCCTCCCAAACGCACGCAAGAGGAGATACTTGAAGACCTCTCTAAACCATCTGCATTCGCATCTAATGTCTTGGGCATCAATCTTTATGATTGGCAAAGGAAGGTATTGCGCGATTTAGAGCCTAGAGACTGTCGCGTAGCTCTGCGTGCAGCCAACGGCTCTGGCAAGACCAGCACCGTCATTTCGGCTATTTTGATATGGCACGCGCTCGTTTACCCGCGCTCAATAGCTGTAACAACGGCAGGCGTTTTCCGCCAGGTCGAAAGCCAACTCTGGCCTAGCCTGCGCAATCACATTGCCAAGCTTGGTGGGGCTTGGGAGGTAACATCTGGCGAGATCCGCTACCTACACCCTAACGGCAACACATCACGCATTATAGGCTACTCAGCGACTGATCCTGGGCGTGCTGAAGGCTGGCATGCAGAGGACCACGAATACCATCCATTGCTGATGGTAGTGGACGAAGCCAAGACCGTAGCCGACCCGCTGTTTGAGGCCATCAGCCGATGTCAACCAACCCGCTTGTTAATCGCATCCAGCCCAGGCGGGACTAGCGGTGCGTTCTATCGAGCGTTTACCAAGGAAGCGAATATGTGGTCAAAGCACGCAGTCACAGCGTTTGACTGCCCACACATCACGCAGACTCAGATTGATGAGGTAGTCCAGCGATACGGCGAAAAGCACCCGCTGACCCGATCTATGATCTACGGAGAGTTTGTGGACATAGGGCTAGAAAGCCTAGTTATCAACCTAACCCAGCTACAGAACTGCTACAACACGCCACCAAGATTCAAGCCAGGTGTACGCATAGCAGGCGTGGACTTTGCAGCGGGTGGCGATCAGAACGTCATCTGTATAAGTGACGGCAACAAGATCCTTCCTATGATCGCATGGCGTGAGAAAGACACGATGGCAGCCGTTGGAAGGTTTATAGTCGAGCTTAAGAAAGCTGGGCTGGAAGCAAACAACATCTACGCTGACGCAAGCGGAATGGGGATGGTTATGTGCGATGCCTTGGCTGAGTCTGGCTGGGTAGTCAATCGCGTGAACTTTGGGGCTACTGCCTACGACAACAACGCCTACACCAATCGGTCTGCTGAGATGTGGTATGGGATGGCAAAGAAGATTGAGGATGCCGAGATCATACTGCCAGAGGATGAGGACTTGACCGCGCAGTTGACTTGCAGGCGCACAATCACGAACAGCAAGGGCAAGCTTGGCGTGGAGTCTAAGGATTCAATGCGCGCCAGAGGCATAGCCTCACCCGATAGGGCTGACGCACTGGCCTTGTGCCTCAGTAGCTCAAATGTCGGTCTTGACTTGACATTTCAGATAGAGCGTCCAACTTGGAAGTCACTTCAAGAAATGATGGTATCCCACGATCCCGTCATGGCTGGATTTGACCCAGGAGGATAAACACTATGAATATCTGGAATTGGATTACTTCAAATTGGCAAGAGATCGTAGCCGCTGTTGGCGGCATCGTTCTCGCTGCTCGCATCATTGTTAAACTCACACCGACCCCAGCGGATGATTCGATCTTGGAAAAGATCGTAAACTTCCTAAAGACAGTCGGGTTAAATATTAAATAATTTATTTGTGCTGCGTGCAATCCTTGAGATCATCGCAGCCGTGTTTCGCATCATTCCAGGTTGGAAGGAAAAGCGGACACAAAACCTTGAAAACGATTGGCGCAAGAATCGCAAAGCTATTGACAGCGATTTGCCTGGTGAGTCTTGGTGGTTGCGCAACAACGACACCAGTAACCCAGACAACGGGGGCAGTTGAGTCTTTAATGCGAGATGAAAACTATTCTTCTATCCGTACTGCTGATCCAAAAGTTCGCGCTTGGGCAAAGCGTGCTTTGCATTACGTCAACGATCTGTCATTTGAATTGAGCAGAGAAAGACAAAAATGAACGCTAAAGATACACGCCGTACAGATTATTACACAAGGATCATTGACGCACTTAACCAGCGCGAAACTTGGGAAAACCGCCAGCGGTTGTTCTATCAAGCTCGCTACTTTGGCGTACGCCGTAAGGTCAAGCCTTGGCCTACAGCAGCTGATTTGCACGTTCAACTAATTGACACGGCGATTGAGAAGCTAAAGCCTTCATTCGTCAACAGCGCGATTGGCAACGACATCCTTTCCAGCTTCGTACCGATGCGCCAGCAGTTGACTCCGCTTACTGTATCAGCCGAGCGTTGGTTTGATTACAATATGCGCGAGCGTACCAACTTCCAGAAAGAGATTGTTTCCGTAATTGACAACTTGCTTCTCTATGGGCGTGGCGTGTCAAAGGTAATTTGGAACGAGGACAAGAAGCGCATTGAGTTTGAGGCAATTGATCCTTTCCACATCATCGTTCCTTCCTATACCAAGGAGTTCAAAGATGCAGATTTCATCGTTCACATCATCTCAACGAGTGTCGATTCCTATAAGGCAAATCCCTTGTACAAACAGGATGAGGACTTTATCAAAACAATTTCGGGTAAACCATCCAAATCGGTGGGCTTACGAAGTGAGATTCAAGACGAGATTTATAGACGTGAGGGAATTACTCAAGAAGCTGAGAATGATCGCATCATTCTTTGGGAGATGTACACACCTTCTGAAGACGGATGGAAAGTCGAGACGTACAGTCCGCTTGTCGTAACTGAAGATGTCCGCAAACCTTTCACATTACCCTATCGTCATGGTGAACCACCTTTCGTAGATTTCCCCTATGAGGTCACAGGGGGCGGTTGGTACAGTCCGAGAGGCGTAGCAGAGATCCTGCTCCCTAATGAGAATCTGCTAAATAAGCTCAAGAACTCCCTCTCCGATTACGTTGAACTGGCCAACCGACCCGTTTTCGAAGCACAGAATCCTATCTCGCTAAACACATCGAACCTGAAGATGCAACCTGGGCAGATCCTGCCACAAGGTTTGAAACCAGTTCAGTTTAGCCAACCTCCATTCGACTTCCAGAAATTGATGCTTGAAGAGCGTCTGCTTTCTGAACAGCGGATGGGCAATCCAGACTTTGGTTCTGGCTCTCAGTTCCAGGTGTCGGATCGCAAGACTGCTACCGAGATTCAAGCGTTGCAGTCGCAGGCAGCAGCGTCTGGCGATTTACGCAATCGTATGTTTAGGATGGGTTTAGCCCATCTCTTTAAACAGTGTTGGTCGCTTTACACGCAGTACAACAAGAAAGACTTAATGTATCGCTATGCTGAAGAAACTGGCACGATGCCACCCGAAGGTATCCACGATGAGTATTCCATTGAGCCAAAGGGTGGACTTGACTTCATCAACCGCCAGTTTGCGTTGCAGAAGTCTGTGGCGCGAATGCAGATGTTCCAAAATAATCCTTTTGTCAATCAAGGCGAACTGGTAAAGTCAGTGCTTGAACAAGACGATCCATCGCTGGTCCGCAGACTCTTCCAAGATCCGAACGCAGCCTCTGGCGATCAAGCTGAAGATCAAGCGACTGAAATTGCGACTATGCTTGCAACTGGATTCCCAGTCGCAATCAAGCCTAGCGATGACCACAAAGCGCATATATCCGTTCTCTTCGCGTTTAACCAAGCGGCTCAAGCAAGGCAACAGCAGGTCGATCAGAGTGCAATGCAAGTTCTGATGGCACATTTACAACAGCACTTGGCAGCCTTGGAACAGGTTGACCCCAATACATCCCGCGCTATCCAGAAACAGCTTCGTGATGCAGGTAAGGCTCAAATGCAACAGCAGGGGCAACAATTGCCTCCAGAAGCAATGCAAGGCCAAGCACCAGCACCGATGGCGGGTTGAAAGTACCAGTAATGCGGGATGCCTTCCAAGCGGAAGGCTTAAAACATCTCTGTCAGTGGGCTAACGAACAAGGTGCAACTGGTAAGGCAATTGAGATTGGCGCGTATAGTGGCGAGGGAACAGTAGTCATAGCCAATCATTTTAAGGAAGTTTTAGCAGTAGATCCGTGGCTTAATGGTTACGATATTAACGATAGGGCAAGCCAGCAATGCCCGATGAAGTTTGTCTTTGAGGCATTCGAAGAACGCACAACCCCACTTGGCAATGTTCTATACAGCAGAGGTAAAAGCCTAGACGCGCTCCAATTCTTCAAGGATGGTGAACTAGACCTAATTTACATAGACGGAGATCACCGCTACGAAGGCGTGCTGGCAGACTTAAATGGGTGGAGGTCCAAGCTTCGGGCTGGCGGGATAATGGCTGGACATGATTGGAGTTTTAAGTCTGTGCAACAGGCATTGGTTGAGGTATTTAAGGACAAAGAAGCAGTCCTATTTCAAGGCGATTCCTGGGCAATAAAACTATGAGAAAACTAAAAGCAGCATTGGCGTTTATCAGAGATCAAGAATGGGTCAACGAACCCAAGTGGGAAGATGAGGACGAGAAGGCGTGGACAGGCTTTTTGTCAACCCCAACGGGACAGAAGCTAAGTCTTATTTTGCTTAACCTAACCCTGCGTCAAAACGCCTCTGCGGTAATGAAGAAACCAGAGGAACTTGCAGACGCTTGTGGACGTGCTAAAGGGTTTAGAGGATGTGTAGCGACCTTAGAATCGCTCGCATCCCAAAAACTTAACTCCGCCATCCCAGGCTATGGGGATGGATCGGATGAACCAGTAGCCGACTAACCTTTAGGTAGAATGACTCCCTACCGAAAAGTGTAAGAAAGGGTCAAAATGGCGGATTCAAACAACCTAACTGAAGCGGATGTATTGGCGATGGCGCAAGCGGCTGACGAAGGACGGGATTTCACTCCCACTCCTAAGGAAGACGAAAAAGCCAAAGTAGAAACAGAAGCTACAGAAAAGGCCAGCGGAGATAACGAGCAGACACCCGCGCCTGCTGATAAAGCCGAACAAACAAAACTCGAAGCCTCGGATGAGGTTTCGTCTACCAAGGAGAAATCCAAGGAAGATACAAGTTCTTTAACAACGCAATCTTCAGAAGACAAGTCGGAGTCGGCTTCCGAAAAGAAGCCTACCCGTTACGAGAAGGCAAAGTCGCGACTTGAGAAGGAGTGGGAAGATGTCCGAGCCGAGAAAGCCAGAATCAAAGCAGAGCGTGAGCAGATCGAAGCTGAAAGGGCAAGGAAGACTTCAGAAACTCCTCAAGGCGAGACAAAGTCGGGAAGTCGCAAGTTTAGCGCGGAAGATTACAGGGAAGCAGCAAAGAGCTACCGTGATGAAGGCCGTGACGATCTTGCAAAACTTGCCGAACAAAAAGCTGGTGACATCGAAGTCGAGGATCGGAAAGAAGTCGAGCAAAAAACTCAAGCGGAACTAAAGTCTGCCTGGGATAAAAATTTGCTTGATGAAGTTGAAGCAAATCCAGAACTTAAAGATTCAACCAGCACATTGTATAAAGCCGTATCGGAAATGTTGCAAAACCACGCAATCCTGCGTAATTACCCAGCGGGGATCAAGGATGCGGTTGGAATTGCCAAGGTGAAGCTCCAAGCGGAGTCCGCCTCCGATTTGTCGAAAAAGGTTGCAGAGTATGAGAAAGAACTTTCTCAACTCAGAAAAGCGACTACTCCAGCGTCTGGACAACCCAAAGGTCCTGCCAAGACTAAAGCTTTTCACGAACTAACGCTCGA
>Ga0209299_1000146_pt1 | contig 37263 bp, 35 predicted proteins | sample S_140806_MF_Meta_FD_187326 | JGI IMG/M metagenome (GOLD analysis project Ga0209299, IMG submission 187326) | Freshwater microbial communities from Lake Simoncouche, Canada to study carbon cycling - S_140806_MF_MetaG (SPAdes) (version 2) | ecosystem: Environmental > Aquatic > Freshwater > Lake ...
CGCCAAAAGCAGGCCCAGGCCTGGTTCTCAACGGTTGAGCTGCCAACGCGATCACGATCAAACAACCGTCACACTCCGCAGTTGGCTGTCGCGTGAATCTCGCAGCTGAGATGTGTCGGTCAGCCAGGTCCAGCCCTCAAACCGCGGCTGGCGATAAGCCATGCGTCGGCCCCAGCGGAAGCGGGTCGCACTGCAAGGCAAGGAATGCAGCGCAACCGAGGCAATGTGCTAAAATGAAATCTCAAAAACGATTGAACTATGATGGGACGTTTTTTGCGCATGTCAAAGTCCGGCACTCTCACTTCCATAGCTATTGCCAGCGCCGCATGTTTCGCGGTTTCCAGTCCAGCACGAGCTGGCATAGTCAGCTTTGATACATATTCCAACTCTGCGGACTCTCCCGCGCAAACACTCGACAGCATTTTTGGCGCTGGAAATCCGGCAACAGGAATGGATAAGTATGGAACCAACTTTGAATTCAGGGATTCGGGCATTCAGGTTACATTTTCCGATCCACAAGAGTTGACAAATGCCGTGGTTTCCCGATCTAACAACTCCCTAGGAACCTGTCTTGGTGGTAGTCGTCAGGCCTCAGTTGCTGTATGCGGAAACACACCAGAAAATCCCCCCCAGCTCAACAAGATCACCTTGAAATTCAACCAGGCGGTCGAACTGATTTCTACGTCGGGCGTGTTGCGCGGTGTTCCTGGAGACAACTCAGGAGACGCTCATGTTACCTCGATATGGGATACGCTCGGATCGAGCGCAACCTTTAACTACGCTAATCCCCCAAGCACTAGTTCCAACCCTTTCTACACAACCCCATACTCATCGACCTTCAGCAAGTTTATTGTAGCCGCCAACACTCCTCTTACCATTACAACAGAATTCCAACCAGGTCAATATGTGGATTACTGGATGCAAAATCTTACGGTCCAGACCACCGAGCCCGGTGTTCCTGCTCCGCTGCCTCTCTTAGGCGCAGGATCCGCGTTTGCCTTCGCACGCCGCATACGCCGTCGCATCAATGCTGCTCGCCCGAATGAATTGGTGTAAGCGTGTCTTTTGGCTTTCATGAAACGCAAGCAGTTCACTAATCTGGTGTTTATTGTCTGGAGCCTGATGATCTTCACCAAGCTCCAGATATCTTTCCTCGCACCTTGGTCAAGGCGCGCCATGAATTGACAAGGAGCTTAAATTACAACTTGATCGTGCTGCCGATCGCCTCAGGCGTTTGCTTGACCTCGCTACATGCACAAAATTGTATGGATCTCGTGGTTACAGGGCTGGCATTCAGCGCCACCACTTGTTTTGAAGTGCCTGTCGAGCTGGCAACACCTTAATCCTGGCTGGCAGATTAGGACTTGTGCCATCGAAGATATTCGAATTTTGCTTGACTTGCCTGATCTGTCGGGGAAAATTATAACATCTGCTTCATTTTCTGATCTGATACGCGCTCAACTGCTTCATGAATATGGTGGAGTATGGGTTGATGCTACCTTGCTTTGCAGGCAACCACTAGACGATTGGTTGCCTTCCTTGATGCAAGAAGGCTTTTTTGCTTATGAGCGTCCGGCTCCAGATCGAATTCTTGCCAGTTGGTTTCTCGCTGCTGAACCCGGTCATCCATTGATGACAAAATGGTGCCAGGCATGTCATCTTTATTGGCGGCTTAGATTGAAAAGTGATGACTATTTTTGGTTTCATCATCTTTTTGAAAAGCTCTGCTCATCTGATGTTGACTTTCGTGATCGCTGGGCTCGTGTCCCAAAGCTAAGTGGAAACGAGAGGCCCCATCGTGCCCAGCAGCTGGGTCTTGGCAATGAGGATCCCGACGCGCTGAGCCAGCTCCTACAGGAGCAGAGCCCCGTTCTCAAGCTCAGCCATCGTCATGATCCTTCCCTGCTAGGTAGGAGTTGTTTGCTCAACTGGCTGTTAGCGGATATTCCAGATCCCCAAATGCCTTCTGCCTGGGCAGGTATCAGCTCAGCGACCGTCAATGCTTGCAGGATCGCCTCCCTTGCTGTGAAGACAGAGAATCTTGGCGACCATATTCAAATTCTCGCCGCCAATGCACTGATGCAGCGGCTCTGGAATGCTCCATCCATCTACATTGACCGTGATAATAGCATCGCTACCTTGCCAGGCTTGCCGTCTCCCACCTCTCAATGGCCGATTGTCCTGAACGGTTGGTTTAAAACAAACCGTGAACAATGGCCACCGCATCCCATGTTAATGCCAGCCTATGTAGGTTTTCATATCCGTCTGTTTCAATGCCCTGAATTGGTGGAACCCTTGGCTTTGGCGCACTATCGAGAACATGGTCCGATCGGTTGCCGCGATAGTTGGACCTGCGAATTACTGCAGTCGCATGATGTTAACGCCTATCTTAGCCACTGCCTGTCATTAGCTTTTCCGCGGCGAATGCCGGGATATCAAGCACCCGAGACCGTTTTCGTTGTTTCGCGAGACACGAAGATTCTCGATTACCTCCCTCCCTCCATAGGCCCGTATAAATATATTAATCATTACACTGGATCGAGCTGCTTTGATTCCAATCTCCATGCAGCTAGTCAGTTGCTCAGCCTTTACCGGCATCAGGCCAAATTGATCGTGACCACGTTGCTGCATTGCGCTCTGCCCGCCATGGCCATGGGTATTCCTGTGCTGATGGTCTGGCCAGAAAACTCCACCGCCGGCAGGGATTCCGATCGGCAGCGATTTTCTTCGCTGGTCAATCTGCTGACTGTTCACTCGCCGGAGGAGCTTGTTGCTGTTGACTGGAATCCACCTGTTGTGGATTGTGTCATGGAAAAGCTCACAGCCATCGATAGCTTTGCCATGGCTACCCGCCGCTGGCAGCTACCCGTGGTGCCACTGAATTGGAGTCTGGCACCGGCCATTCTGTTGCCTCCACCACCCTGAGCTGAATGATGGCAGTGAATCCATCGAGTGCGGCCTGCTTGCACTTCACAGTGGCTGGCGGTTGGCCTGCCCGTGAACAATCCTGATCAACAAAAATCGGTTTCGCCCATCAAGAACGGGTAGCTTGGGAAAGGAATAGCAGTGATCCGCATTAAAGCCCCAGAGGTAATGGAGCGGGCACGTGCAAATTGGCCGTGTACAGTTGTTGTTCGCTAGGGTGTGGCAATATGGAGCAGTTGCAACTACCACTTGCCAGGGACCTAAACCTAGCCTCCAACCCGCCCCATAGCCACTCCTGATTCCCACTGGTCCGTCCGTTCCGCAGCACAGTGCATTTGCCAAACCGATTCGCCAAACAGGACAGATCTGGCTTTACAAGCCATGATGCGCCAAAACGGATGAAGAGCTTCCCATGCCTATGAGGGATTCTAGCAACGCGAGCCTAAGCCGCAGTCAGATTGCGGATAGCTTGCAATGGATTTCTTTCACATTCATCCTGGTATTTTTGGCTCAGCTCATCAGCACACTTTTCCCAATTGCGTTATTGCAACCTGAATGGATGGTGCGGGTGAGCAGTAGCCTACGGGGGACAGCCAACCTGCCAATAATTGCCCTTGCTCTGATCATGTTGGCGAACATAATTAATAAGAATGTGAAGCCAACGAGCCAGCATCTCAACTTACTCAGACGCATCGCCAGCCTAGCGGCTGTTGGATTTTTGCTACTGATTCCCCTACAGACCTATGGAACGCTTGTGGGCATCCGCAGCGAATTAAAACAGGGTGAAGCCCAGCTTGGTAGTTTGGTTTCCGCCGCCAAATTGGTCCAAAATGCTAGCAACGAACAAGAGTTGCGAAGCGCCATTCGCGCCATCCCTGGCGGGGAGGAGTTGGCCATCCGCCCTCTAGGTGCCGAAGTTCAAAAAGTCAGAACGGCTCTCCTGGAAAGGTTGCGTGAATCCACAAACCGTCTACAAAATCAGTTGAATGATACACAAAACAAAGTCCTGCAAAGTGCGATTACACCACTCATCCGCGATGGAGTTATTGCCTTTGCATACGCCATCGGCTTTGCTAGCATGGGATATAGCCATTCTGGCGATTTCACACCTCTAACTCGCTTGTTCAAGGGCCTTAAGCTAAAGACACTCAAAGGGCTTAGAGGAACCTCTAAATCAGTATCTGGCAGGCAACCAAAACATTCGCCCAGACGGACCAAAAGCAACTTAAGGTATTGATTATCAAGAAAATAATACAATAATCCACTTCGCCAATGCCTGAGAGATATAGAATTCACCCATTTGCAAGATGCTTCTAGCCTCGCCTGGCACGTTCCAAAAGGGCGCTCGCCCTTTGCAAGCTTGCTGCATAAGTGCTGAGCAACGCCTGTGTTTGCAAGCTGGGATCTAGCTTCGCTTCATGCAACTCTGGCAACACTTCCACCGCGAGCGTCGGGGGGTAGGGGGCGTTGGGGAGAACATCGGGGTTAAGCCGAACCATCAGACTTTGAGCCCGTCGCAATTGCTCCAACTGTGCCTGGGCGAGTTGATCACTGGCGCGGGCCTTCAGAAAGTAATGCTCCAGTTCCTCCTGCGCCTGGTGGAGCTGCTGGAAGGTTATCTCCGCCTCCTCCCACGCATCCCGCAGCTGCGAGTCCCTACTGGCCAGGCCTTGCTCCAGCTCGGCCATGGCCTGTTCGTGGGCACGCTCCTGATCGGCCTTGCTGCGCCGCAGCTCCTCTAGGTCGCGGCCCACAGCCTCCAACTGCCGCTGCTTCTCGGCATCGGCCATGGAGTAACGCTCTCGTTCTTCCTGCACCTGCTGATGGAGCTGCAACAAGGACAATTCCGCTGTCTCCCTAGCTTCGCGCAGTTCCGTGTCACGACTGGCCAGGCCTTGCTCCAGCTCGGCTAGTCGCGGTTCGAGCTGCTGACGCAAGGCCTGCAGTTCCTGTTCGTGGGCATGCTCCTGGGCTGCCTTGCTCTGTTCGTGGTTGCTTTCCTGATCGGCCTTGCTGCGCCGCAGCTCTTCTAGGTCGCGGCCCACAGCCTCTAACTGCCGCTGCTTCTCGGCATCGGCCAGGAAGTAATGCTCCAGCTCCTCCTGCACCTGGTAGAGCTGCAGTCGGATTGATTCCGCGGCCTCCCTTGCCTCCCGCAGCTCCGTATCCCGACTGGCCAGGCCTTGCTCCAGCTCGGCTAGTCGCGATTCGAGCTGCTGACGCAAGCCCTCCAATTCCTGTTCGTGGGCAGTCTCCTGGGCTGCCTTGCTCTGTTCGTGGTTGCTTTCCTGATCGGCCTTGCTGCGCCGCAGCTCTTCTAGGTCGCGGCCCACAGCCTCTAACTGCCGCTGCTTCTCGGCATCGGCCATGGAGTAACGCTCTCGTTCTTCCTGCACCTGCTGATGGAGCTGCAACAAGGACAATTCCGCAGTCTCCCTAGCTTCGCGTAGTTCCGTGTCCCGACTGGCCAGGCCTTGCTCCAGCTCGGCTAGTCGCGGTTCGAGCTGCTGACGCAAGGCCTGCAGTTCCTGTTCGTGGGCAGTCTCCTGGGCTGCCTTGCTCTGTTCGTGGTTGCTTTCCTGATCGGCCTTGCTGCGCCGCAGCTCTTCTAGGTCGCAGCCCACAGCCTCTAACTGCCGCTGCTTCTCGGCATCGGCCAGGAAGTAATGCTCCAGCTCCTCCTGCACCTGGTAGAGCTGCAGTCGGATTGATTCCGCGGCCTCCCTTGCCTCCCGCAGCTCCGTATCCCGACTGGCCAGGTGTTGCGCCAACTCCGCCAGTCTCGGCTCCAACCGCTGACGCAAGCCCTCCAGTTCCTGTTCGTGGGCGCTCTCCTGAGCGACGTTGCTGCGCTGCAGCTCCTCTAGATCACGGACCCCAGCTGCCAACTGCCGCTGTTTCTCAGCATCGGCCAATAAAGATTGCTCCAAGACCTCCTGCACCTGGTGGAGCTGCAGTCGGATTGATTCCGCGGCCTCCCTTGCCTCGCGCAGCTCCGCGTCCCTACTGGCCAGGTGTTGCTCCAACTCCGCCAGTCTCGGCTCCAACCGCTGACGCAAGGCCACCAGTTCCTGTTCGTGGGCACGCTCCTGGGCTGCCTTGCTCTGTTCGTGGTTGCTTTCCTGATCGGCCTTGCTGCACCGCAGCTCCTCTAGGTCGCGACCCACAGCCTCCAACTGCCGCTGCTTCTCGGCATCGGCCAGGAAGTAACGCTCCAGCTCCTCCTGCACCTGGTGGAGCTGCAGTCGGGTTAATTCCGCCGCCTCCTGCGCCTCCCGCAGCTCCGTGTCCCGACTGGCCAGGCCTTGCTCCAGCTCGGCTAGTCGCGGTTCGAGCTGCTGACGCAAGCCCTCCAGTTCCTGTTCGTGAGCGCTCTCCTGAGCGACCCTAGTGCGCTGCAGCTCCTCTAGATCACGGACCCCAGCTTCCAACTGCCGCTGTTTCTCAGCATCGGCCAATAAGGATTGCTCCAGGAGCTCCTGCACCTGGTGGAGCTGACGTCGGATTGATTCAGCGGCCTCCCTTGCCTCCCGCAGCTCCGCGTCCCTACTCGCCAAGTGTTGCTCCAACTCCGCCAGTCTCGGCTCCAACCGCTGACGCAAGCCCTCCAGTTCCTGATTGTGGGCATGCTCCTGTGCAACCTTGGCCAGTTCATGGGCACGCTCCTGGGCCGCCTTGGTGCGCTGCAGCTGCTCTAGATCGCGGACGCCGGCCTCCAACTGCCGCTTCTTCTCAGCGTCGGCCAACACATGCATCTCCGTTTCCTCCTGTACCTGGTGGAGCTGCTGCACGGTTAGCTCCGCCGCCTCTCGAACCTCCCGCAGCTCCGTATCCCTACTGGCCAGGCGCTTCTCCAGCTCCGAAGACGCCGCCTGCACCCGTTGGCTCGAAAGGAAGTCTTGCAGCAGGGCGTCTCCCTGATGTCCGGCTTGCAGTAATCGCTCGCTGTAGCGCAAATCCGGATCGCGGCCCAACAGCGCGGCGCGGAGCTCAAGATCGTGATAACAGTCCAGCAACGCGGGTTCGGCCACGAGCAAGCTCAGGCACACCGAAGCCAGAAGCGGCGGGATTGGCAGGGGTGAAGCTGGAGATGGGGAGGCGGCGGCACCGTCGCCGTCGCCGTCGTCAAACCAGCTGCGCAGACCCTGCGGGCCCAGTCTTTGCAGCTGGGAGATCGCCAGCAGTGGCTGCCCTGTCCGCTCCGACCAACTGAGCAGACGGCGATAGCCGCGCAGCAGGCCCAAAGCCGTGAGCCCCTCGGTTTCGGGCCCTGACCCCACCATGGCGATCAATCGATCCGGGCTGTCGTACAGCAGCAAGGACTCGGCGTCGGGTAGGGCGGACAACCCATCGGCAGGCCAAGGTTGCAATCCCGCTTCGTTGAGCGTGCCCAAGGCCGTTGCAGACAGCTGGAACGGCGTAACCCAGTACCGCATGGTGAAAGCACTCCAGCCATCCTACTGAAGAGCTTATAGGGCAGTGGCTAATTGCCAAAGTCGGTTCCCCTGCGCGCTAGGGGGGGGCCTCACAAGGGACCCGGTTCGAGCAAAGCCAATAAAACCAGAAACGTGGGCTTGCTAAACCGGGACCACCCCTCAAGCCGGAAAAGTAGCCTAAGTTCCATGGTCAACCGTAGCTACGCGTCCGCAGGACGCTGCTAGAGAGGGTCACCGGACCTCTTGGGTTAAACCACTCAAAGGGGGATGAACCTATGGTTTTGTGCTCCATGACCTCAAAAGAGACAACCGCAGTAGCGTCCGACCACGGCGGCGGCGAGGAGCTCACGGTGTACGTGGGTGTTCCCGGCCTTGCCAGAGGGTTGCCCAGCTCGGGGAGCTTGCTGGTGGTGGAGGCCGAGCCACAAAAAGCAAGAGAACTCAGGCAAGTGCTGCAAAATCGGCCAGAGGCGGTGGTCTGCGAGGAGGTGCTGGCGGCTGAAAACGAGGCCACGGTGCGATGGCACCGCTTCAACGATACGCGCTTGAATGGGCCGAGCGATCTCACCGTTTGGCAGCAGCGTTTCCCAAACTTGCGTCAAATTGATGAGGAGCAGCGCTGTGGACGGCGCCTAGGCGACCTGCTGGACAACTGGCTCCCTCGAGAAGAGGAACAGGCTCTGGAACCGCTCCACCTCGTGCTGAGCCAGGGAGATCCCCTGGCGGCCCTGGCTGGACTAGGGCCTTGGATCAGTCACCTGCAGACGGTGCAAATGATGCTGCCATGGCCTGAAGAAACAATGCAGCTTGCAGAGACCTGGCTCGCTGAGCAGAATTTTGGTCAAGATCCGCAAACTGAGGCGATGTGGAATCGCGACCCAGTTGCCACAAGAGACTGGCTACTGAATGAGAAAGAGAAGGAAAGACAAGACCTACTTGCTGCCAACCAACAGCTCAACAGCGATTGCGAAGCAACGCGAGCAGAAAGAGACATTCTGGCAGCGAAACCAGAACTTCTCTCCGCCCAGATGCACGAACTCAGAGAAATCCAAGATCATACACTCGCCAACATCCAGGAATCACAGACCGAATCCGAAAGATTTAAGAGTCAGCAGGAAGCCCTCCAACAAGAGTGCCAACAACTCACTCACGAAAAATCCGAACTACTGCAAAAGCTCCGTACAGAGGAAGCTGTCAACCTAAACAGCATTAAAGCCATAAAAAATCTATTTCCTCTGCAGCACTACAAAGAAATAAGCAATGATCTTGGTGATCTTGATGAGGATCGCCTGGTGCTCCACTACCTGCAACATGGCCGCCATGAGATTCGTCTCAAGACTTATCAAGAATTAGATAACGAGCTGAAGTCCAGCCTCAAGCGATGCGAGGAAGCCGAGACCAAGTTAAAGCTGCTAGAAACGCAATTTGAGCTAGTAAAGCAACAACTCGAAACCATGAAAGATCTGTTTGCAAGGCTGGCCAACAGGCCGCAATCAGATCAGCAGGCTAAAGAGGGATGACAGATATTTTTTTACTGACCACCTCAGCCGCCTGGCGAAAGCTCAATTGCGCCTGCGCTAACACTTCTCAATGGCAAAAGACAGGACAAGACAGCGCTCAATTACATGCTGTCTATTATCTGAGCTTACCTCCATACTCTACGGCAGATGTCAGCCACCATCTTGACGAAGTGGCCAACAAAGACGCAATCGCCGCCTGCAGCCTATCTCTCTATAGAGGCAGTTTACTGTATGCCTACAAACACATCCTCAATCAGGATTTTGAAAGGGCTCTCGAGGAATGCAGCTATGCAATCACGTTTTTACAGGAAAGTCTAAACCGCCTGGGCATTGCAACCGAGTTAGAACAAAATGCTGTTAAGGCAAGGGCACGCTGCTTCGTCAATAGTCTTGCCAGCCAAGCTGAACTTCAACATGCAAGAACGACAAACAAAATTGCTCGTCACCTGGTGATTGTCCTTGGCACGCATCGCAGTGGCACATCGGCACTCACCGGCATGCTTGCGAAAGCAGGCTTTGCCGCTCCATCAGATCTGATGCCAGCGACCGCCGCGAATCCAAAAGGTTATTGGGAGTCATTAAGTATCATGAGACTCAATGAAGAATTCCTAGCAGAAATGGAAAGTCATTGGAGTTCATCCTTACCCCTGCCAGCTGGATGGTGTGAAAGCATCAGCGCCCGAAAGTGGCGTTCTTCCCTGATCAAGATCATATCTAAAACCTTTGGAGGGGCGGAGCTGCCGACGATCAAAGACCCAAGGTTCTGTGAACTGGTTTTGGGTCTTGAACCCTGGTTTGAGTCGAAGCTAATTGACACCAGCTTTATAATCCCAATCAGACATCCCATAGAAGTTTCCAACTCTCTACTGCAGGCGGAGGGGACCGATCTTTACAAGGCCTTAAGGCTGTGGATCAAATCAATTTTCATGACTGAGCTAGCCACCCGGGGCCACAGAAGAAAATTCATCAGTTTTGATCTCCTTCTTGAGGATCCACCCAATACGCTGGAGGCATGCCTCCAGCTCGTGCAATCAGCCACCGATAACGAAACTAATCTAGGCATAGCAGATTTGCGAAATAAAGCCAGGGATGAAGCTCTCAATCACGCAACGGGATTTATCGAAAAAAGCCTGAGGCACCAACGGCCAGTGATCACAGGAATAAAGTTATCAGCAACTAACAACAGCTGCAATACCAGACTGATCCATTTAGCGGAGATCACCTTTCAGGCAGTTCTTTCGAACATCTCGGATGATCACGGCATTTCCAAGGCGCTTGATAAACTGCGACCGAAAATAGTCAACGCCATAAGCTGAAGACTGACAAAGATAAACTAAAGGCTAGATTACGGCCTGGCTATGCCTACAACTAGGGACTCGAAAAAAACGAGGTCACGTACGGCGCAGCTTGTTTGAGGCATCGAGAGATCCAACAAACTGGCCTGGAACAGAAAAATGGCGATTACTGTAATGACTGACCCCTAGATGTGTATCACAAACGCCACAACGGACAGATCTAAATCAAGAAGTTCCATGGTCAATCGGATCCATGAACTAATCGATGATACAGGCACTAATGCTGGTAACAAGCTGTGACTCGACATCGACGCCTCTTGCACGCCAGCTGAAATCACCTATCCGACTATGTGCCAATCGTATCTACATCAGCACCAAGTACAGAAGCTTCTCCGCGAGAAACAACATTCGACTCGCAAAAAAATGATTCGATAGGCCACCCAAGGATCCGGAGATCAATGCGGCTCACAATCAGCAACTCAGCGCAGACCAGCGCAAGCGCAACGAGATTTAAGGAGGCTATACGTCTTCGATGAGCGCAAGTATTCGCACAAGTTGATCACGGCCCCGTGGCTTAAAAGTGCTGAGAAGAATCCAAGGCTCCTCCGCCTCTAAAGCCAAATCAGCAGCGAACTCAGCTGGCAGCCGCCCAAGAGCTTGAGATTGCACCAAACAGCGCGGATCAGCTAGTGTCCACGGAAACGGATACGGTCCAAGCTTTTGAAGTACGGTTTACTTGAGAATTGCTGCATGTTATCATCAAGATCAATGAATAAATCTCAATAGAGAAGAGCCAAAGCTCGCACCACTTAGCCACCTCCCCCCTGAGAAACTATTCCACGAATTCATGACCATAACCAACTTGCAAAAGCTAAATAGTACTACATCCAACCAGGAGAGGTTGAGCTCTGCTTTAGAAATTATTCAACATCAGCCTCCTTATCCTACAAGCCTTGTTCAACACGCACTTAAGTTTCTGGAAGTCATAGATCATACCGAAGTGCCGGAACAATGTCGGCGCGATGCAGCAGCAATCCGATCCAGCCCATACTTCGACAGCAGCTGGTATGTTAACTCATCTCAGAATCTTTTTCCCGCCCTAAGGGAGATGGCTCTAGATGATCTTGTCTTACACTACTGCGTAGTAGGATGGCACGCAGGCCTTGCTCCAAGCCCACTATTCAATACCAGCTTTTATCTGGATCAATATCCAGATGTAGCCGGTACCAGAATGAATCCGCTCTACCATTACATTGTTCAAGGAAAACGCGAAGGCCGATTAGCCCGCCCTTTGCCAACCACCGAAAAAGATCCCTATCAAGAGAAAATAGATCTCCAGTACATCCAAAATTCCACCCAAAGCCGGCTACATTTCACAAGCAGCAACTACAGAATAGTAGCATTTTACCTTCCACAGTTTCATCCCATAGCAGAAAATAATGCGTGGTGGGGAGATGGCTTTACCGAATGGACAAACGTTAAACCAGCGAAACCGATTTTCAAGGATCATTATCAACCACATGAACCTGCCGACCTTGGCCATTATATCATTGAAGATGCGACTATTCTGAGAAGGCAAGTGCAGTTAGCACAAGCCTATGGTGTTGATGCATTTTGCTTTTACTTCTATTGGTTCAACGGCAAAACACTTCTTGAGAAACCAATTGACATCTTTTTTAATGATACAACAATTGATCATGGTTTTTGCCTGTGCTGGGCGAACGAAAACTGGACCAGAAGATGGGATGGCAAAGATAGCGATGTTTTGTTGGCGCAGACGTACTCACACGAAGACGATTTAGAATTTATTAAGTATATAGCCAAATATCTGCAAGATCCCAGATATCTTCGCATTGAGGGCAAGCCAGTTCTACTTATTTATAGGCCTTCACTTCTGCCAGACCCAACGGCCACAACTCGAATTTGGCGCGATTGGTGCATTGAGAATGGCATCGGTGATCTCCACCTTGTCTATACACAGTCGTTTGAATGCGACCATCCAACCACTTATGGTTGTGACGCAGCTACAGAATTTGCTCCAAATATTCCCATCGGCTATCAAGGAGCAACACCTCATCTCATTACCGAGCAAATAAGGAATCTCAACCCTGATTTTAAGGGTAAGATCTTTGATTGGTCGGCATACATTGAAAGAAGTAAAAATCTCCCCCATCCAGGTTATCCTATTTACCGTTGCATTAACCCCGGGTGGGACAATACAGCTCGGAAAAAAACAAATGCCACAATTTTCGTAAATTCCTCTCCAAGAAATTTTGAGGAATGGGCAATTAATGCACTAGCAGACACAGCTTTTGCCCAGGGGAGCAATGGCTTGCTATTTGTAAATGCCTGGAATGAATGGGCCGAAGGCGCCCACCTTGAGCCTGATCAACGTTATGGATATGGATATTTAGAAGCCCTACGCATGGCCCGAACCCGGTTTAATTATATTACTCGATGCAGTCAGCAACCTGCTGAAAACCTGCCACTGCCCTGTGAGATTGCCATTGTGGTTCATGCATTTTACCCAGAAATTCTTAACGAGATAATTGATTATTGGCAGTTAATCCCAGCACTGCAAGGAATCTGGTTTGTAATCACAACGCCTCCCGATAAGGTAGAAGCCTGTCAAAAGGTATTCGATTCACGCAGCCTAAATCTCAATTTTGTCGTAATTGCAACCGAGAATCACGGAAGAGACATACTGCCATTCTGTAAAATATATGAACTTCTTATTAGATTAGGTATCAAGGTATTCTGCAAGCTGCACACCAAAAAATCAAAACATCGTGAAGACGGTGATGTTTGGAGACGCGATTTATTCTCTGGATTGCTAGATCTAGCTCGAACTGAATCGATCATTCAAGTATTAAATACGAATTCCGGTATTGGCATTGTTCTCCCAGAAGATCACATCATGAAGATGACTGAATTTTTTGGGGCCAATTGTGATACCGTATGTTCACTTACTGCTCGCCTAGGATTGGCTGCCTGTCGACTCAACGAACTACCTCTTGTTGCAGGCTCTATGTTTTGGGCGCGCATCGAAACTCTGGCACCCTTACAGATGCTGTTTAATGAAGATAGATTTGAGAAAGAATATGGTCAACTTGACGGCACCTATGCCCATGCGTTTGAGCGAATGGTTTCAGTTAGCTGCGCTTGCTTAGGACTGGAGGTGGCTAATTGCGATCTTCAGATTTATTCAGCAGATGATTACAAAATGAATTACGCATTTTCCAGTCGTGGCTAGTAGCCTGTCGTTTAAATTTATTACTTCTTCGAAGTTGTGGCAACCCACGCAAACGAGATTCCTTCCCGACCATTGACTGAGGCTTGATTTCCACTTTTATCTCAAGCTGAGACTGATTGCAGTACGAGCCCCGCTAGCTGGGTTTTCAAAGTCGAACTGGCCAGCCTCTTCCACGACATTCTGATTGAGGGGCGCGCCGATCTGGTTGATCGCTCACGAGTGGATCTGCTGAATCCGTTTGCCATGCGCAGGGCACCGGGCCATGCCTGCTCCCCTCACCGCTCAACAGATTGCGCTCTACATGTCCAAACGACGAGTCGGTAGCCGCCAGGAGGTGGCTGCCGCAGCGGCTGGCATCTCGGTGAGCAGTGCCCACCGGATTGATTCAGGCCGCCTCCAACCCAAAGCCGTCAAGCCCCGTGGCCGGCTGCGACCCGACCCATTGGCCGAGGTCTGAGAACCGCTGCTGGAGCACCTGCAGGAGCAAAAGCCGGATCAGAACTGGAGTTCGTTCAAATGCACCCTGCAGCGTCGGGTGCAGCCGTGGCAAGCCCTGCATGGCCCTGCGCCGGCTGTGATGTTCCCGCTGACCTATGAGCCCGGAGCGATCGGCTTCTGCGATTTCACCAGGCTGAAACGGGCTGCGATCACCCTGCGTGGTGAGCCCTTCCCCCATCTGCTGTTCCACTATCGCCTGGCCACACTCGGGCAGATCGTCCACGGCGGCGAGAGTTTCGTGGCCCTCTCGGAGGGGCTGCAGAACGCCCTGGCCACGTGCAGCGGGGTTCCCAAAGAACTACTCACCGATCTGCTCTCGGCCGCCTGCCGCAACCGCGACGGCAGCTACGCCCTCGACATCACCTACCTCTTCACAGGGAGCGCGCCCAGGTATACGAGAAGGACCGCCAGGCACATCCAAGACGATGGAGCCGATCCACTCGCTGCTGGCGCCAACCCGCAGAAGTGTGGATCAACAAGCCAGCAGAAGCTTGGGAATCAAATCAGGCGATAGAGTTAATGCAGGCTGCCTGAAGGGCAGCAGAGGAGTGTCACTTTTCCTGAAAGTCACCGCAGCAGGGGCCGAGTATGAGGCAGCTGTGTTTCACAGTGATCGAAAAGGCGGTGGCTGATGCCGCCACGCATCCGGAAATGTTTAGAAGAAGCAGACCAGATCGGTTACAGCAGCAGAATCTGGAGCGGCATGGCCAACGTACAAGCGCGAATCCTTGGTAGTAAACCTTAACTTACCTAACTGTGGGACAGCATCCAAAGGAGGTTTGGCTGCTTGCCTCAGACAGTCCCACGCCCCTCTAGTTACTCCGGCCACCAATCGGCCGGCCAGGAGCGCAACGATGGAATCGCCCCCGATCAGATCACCAGTGGACTGGGCTGTCAGCGCTCCACAACCTTGACGACGACATTGCGGCCACGTGCGCTGAGTTGTAACCTGGCGGAAGGAATGCCTTGCAAGATCAAGCAGAACAGATGCGTGTTTGATGCAGATTCGCTGCCGTCACGCAGCTCCGCCACTCGACATTCCCCAAAGAAAAACACCGAAACCCAAAAACAACCGACCGAAGTCAAGCCACCATCTAAAAACATGAAAAACGCAAACAGGCAAGAGACCCCATTTAAAAAGTTTCTATTGCTAAGCTCAGAAGGTAGAGAAAGCGAAGCTTTCTCCTTGGCCCATTCAATAGCGCACTCAGACTATCCCATTGCCCTTAGAAAAATATGCGCAAAGTACATCCAAGACAATGGCCACGCGAAATCACCGGAGCCACCCAGCATATACGCAACAAACCTATACGAGTCCATAATCAATAGCAAAATAAGCGCAAAAGAAGAATATGAATGGCTCCCGACCAGGCTAATTCACTCGCCATACAGACTAGCGCAAACAGAAAGAGAAATGCAGCATGAGTACATTGACTTAGCTCTAGAATTTTCCCGCAAAGGATTAAACTTACTTGAAGTGCTTAATACCGAAATCCACTCCGAAATGGAACAATCCATAGGCAAATTTTTTGATCACGCTCATTACGCTAAAGCTCACGCTGACATGGAGGGAGCGACCAGAAAAGAAACACTTGAACATTATACAATACATGGAGGGAGAGAAGAATCACGCGAACCAAATTTACTTTTCAAAAATAGCGAGTTTTTTGAATTATATCCTTGGGTGAAACGCGTCAAGATCAATCCTTTGCACTTATTTTCTCAATGGCCCCATGAGTTCAGTCAGTATGCTAATATTGTGACACGCCGGTATAATATTGCTAGAAGCATTGGAGTCGCATCAATCCCGGCATTTGGGAAGCAATCGCCAATATCTCACTCCAAGCTCAGCAACTCAGAAGAGGCTCGTATACTCGCGGTAACAAGAGAGCAATCAGCCAAGTCAAGGGTTGTTACGCCCGAGGAACGAGACTCGCTCAATATCCATGTAATTATCCCCGATTTTACAGCTGGAGGAGGTGGACATATGACCATCTTTCGAATGATAAAGCATCTTGAGTTAGCGGGAAATACCTGCACAGTTTGGGTGAAAGGATACAATTATCTTAACCACCCGAAGGGAGCATCCCAGTCAGCAATAACACACTATCAGGCAATAAGCTCAAAAGTGCTCCCCCTCAGTGCACATTATGCATTCGCAACCGGCGATGCCATTATTGCCACAAGCTGGGACACGGTCGAAATAGCATTGGCAAACAAGAACTTCAAAGACCACTTTTATCTCGTTCAAGATTACGAGCCCTATTTTTATGCGAGAGGAACTCAAGCACTAAAGGCTGAAAGAACCTATTCCCAGAACATAAAGACGATTTGCGCAAGTACATGGCTACACGAAATCATGAAGACAAAGTTTGGCAGGGATTCGGTATCTTTTGACTTGGCTTTTAATCCGGATATTTACTATCCACGAAAGGCAGCGCTGACCAATAATGACATTGCCTCAAAAATATCTGATGGGATGGGAACAGCAGATAATGGCTCCCATAACAATAGACGGCCTGTAGTGCGAATAGCTTTCTATGCACGGACTCGCACAGAGAGGCGAGCTGTTGAACTGGCGATAGAAGGCTTAAGTCTAATTGAACAAAAGAAATACGACCTTTGTGTTGAATTGTTTGGAGAAGACAAAGGCCGTGTCAGTCTCCCAAATAACATTACCGCAATAGACCATGGCATCTTGAGCTCTAACGAGCTTGCTCATTTATATCGGTCATGCGACATAGGATTAACTTTCTCTGCAACTAACTATGCATTGGTTCCGCAAGAAATGATGGCTTGTGGTCTTCCTGTTATTGAGATCGACAACGATAGCACTCGAGCTATCTATCCAGCAGATGCCCTGTGGCTGGCAGATCCGTCCGCGTCAAGTATCGCCAGCGCAATTGAGACCCTCGCCGAAAATAAGGAAATTCGAGAACGCATCGCAAAAAATGGCATGGATTGGGTAAGAAAACATTCATGGGAGCAGAGCTTTAAGGCTGTAGAACAATTCATAAAAACAGAAGTTAATAGGCCCAGAGCATTGCAGACACATAATTCAAGCAGCCAATACTACAGAAGTCTCCCGCACAAGATAATTCGTGATAGCACGGTGAAAGATCCCCTGGCAACTATTGTCATTCCGACATTGAATGGTGGCGCAATGCTTGCAGACTCAGTATCCAAAGTTCTCGCCCAAGATTTAGAGAAAAACTTCGAGCTACTTATTGTTGATAGCATGTCAGATGACGACAGCATTGATCAACTTTGCCGTGATTCTCGCCTTGCGGTTTACGAAGTGAGTAGGGCAAACTTTCAGCATGGACGTACAAGGAATCTAGCAGTTTCACTGGCCAAAGGACAGTATATAGCCTTTCTCACTCAAGACGCGATACCACTAAATCAAGATTGGCTGTCAAATATCATTCGCCCATTTGTCGAAAATCAAGAGGTCGTAGCTGCATTTGGTCGACATAAATCTCATATCAACCATTCCCCAAGCACGGGGAAGATGCTGGATGCTCATTTTCAGTCATTTGTAGATTTAGGAATGCACAACATAAATTCACGCCTAAACGAATATTGGACTGAACATCCAGGATTCAGGCAAATTATGCATTACTATTCAGACAATAACTCCTGCCTAAGGAAGAGTTTTTGGGAAGCCTACCCTTATCCCGATGTTGACTATGGAGAGGATCAGCTTTTTGCTGACTGGATTGCACAAAACGAGTTCACGAAAACCTATGTACATGATGCGGTAGTACTGCATAGCCATCAGTATACTTATGAGGAAGAGTTTAGACGCTGCAAAACGGAAGCGTATTTCTTTGCCAAATACTTTGGTTACGACCTTTCCCAGACAAGATTTGACATAGAGTCGGGCATTAGAGATGAATCAGCAAGCTTACTTGCAGGTTATGGGAAAGGTCTGGACAACACCGATATTGAAGATATGTTAGCAAATGTTCGAGCAAAACGAGAGGGCTACTCATCTGGCATTAAGCTATATTGGCAATGGCTGGAACAGAGCAGACGAAATAATTAAATCGAGATTTACCCCTGCGTTTTCTAAGGCAAAGAGAGCCTGCATAGCAATCAAGAGACGCCTTAACAGCTCGCAATCAAGCTTTTACAAATATCAGAATCAGAACTCATGGCCATATCCAGAAGCTCTTCTCGATACGCAGAGTCCGGCATGTACCAAAGATTTAAATAACCGTATGAATAAATAATTGATTTTCGAGAATTTAGGTCAAGAAGGTTGTCCTCATTTAGCACAGTAATCAGTTCGTCTATCAAGCTTGGAATATCGAGCCCGACATTTACAGGAGTGCAGTTGCCTATGGTCCCAGCACATTCTGAAAAATAACTCTTGAATGGTGAAATTAAATGGGAAGATCCCGCAAGAATCATCAAATCAAGCAGTGCTCTCTGGTTGCAATTCTTGGCATAGGCAACATTGCTGTGTACAAAATTTACCTCAGGCAAAAGCTCTTGTAGATCAGCAGCGGCACTATCAGATTCGGAGCAAACAATACACTGGCTAAAGTCAGAAAAATCTTTTCTTAAAACAGTAGCCACAGTGTTTAGCGGAATATATCTCTGAAATATTTGAGTCGCCCCGGTAGAGGCCAGAATATCCAATGACTCGTATTTAAGCATATTAAGAATGTCGCCACGCCGCAAATGGATAGCAATGCTTAAACCAAGATTAAATTGACTAGAGAAGCTTCCAAACGATTCAACAATCTCATGGGAAAAGTTTATTCTATCCCAATTGTTTTTTGCGATTAATAGTTCATTGTTTGCATCTGAGCCGGACAAGGAAACTGCTTCGGGCACATTATACTGGATAATATCATAAGGAATAATCAGCGGAGAAATTTCATCAATAAGCTTGTCTTGAAGACCTGCGATATTATCACTGATTCTGAAGAACCGTGGACAGGGCTGTGATGCTAGCTCGACAAAGCCAACATCTGCACGATCCTTAATGGGTCTTTCGGTTACGATAAGATCTTCAATATCCTTCTGCTGCAATAACTCTTCATTCGATTGATAATGGATGTCATAAAAGCTTGGCCAATTAATAGAAAATGGAGCTCCTAATTGCTCTGAGAAGCGAAGCCCAAAAAGGATGGTCAATAAACGTGTTCCTAATCCATCTGGCCGTGTTGCGATGACTGGTCTCATAGCACAGAAGTTAAGGTGAGTGCTGAAAGCATTGACAAATCCAAAAAGAAAAACAACTCATGCATTATGCGTATAATCTGATTAAGCAGTAGCGCAACAGCGTCGCTGCAGTCACTGGGTGGTACGCATGTATCGCAACTGAAGCCTTGCCTATGAACCAGACCCCATTCCAGACTCAAAGTCCATTGTACCAGATTGTAGAGAATGCATTGAATAAATTTCGATTAAATCCAAGTGCAAAGCTTGAGGACTTCCTTCAAGAATCTGAAGCTTGATAAAACGAGCGATTATCTCGTCACATTTCACTCTTAGTGGATTTCCATCGACACCGCCAAAAGGGATATTCTTGCCATAAACTAGCTCCCAATCTTCGCCATCACATGAAATAAATATTCCAAGCGAGTAGGCGCGTGCAGCGACATCAGGACCGTCGACTACCCTATTATATACTATAATTTCACTCAATTGCTGTGTAGAGCCAAGATCAAGGCTAATCCAGGGATTGAGCTCAAAATCTGTGTGAAATGAGTAAGAACCATTGGCAGGACCGCATACAACTCGTGAAGCTTCATTGAAATCTATAGACCAATTTGAAAATGAACTTTGCGAACAAATAGAATCAACTGCAATATTTTTACCGGAAATATCATTTAATGAAAATGCTCGGCTTGGCCACCAAGGTTTTGCAAATAAAGCATCACACCAACCATGATGATTAAAGCTTGCTTCCTTTAGAAAGAAGCCAAAGCAGGTTAAATAGTTAAAAATCTCACTAAATTTCGCGCCTCCATCATAAAGCGGCTCTGCCGATGACTCAACAGTTACTGTTTTAAGTTGTCTAGATGCAAGAGTAATTGGCGAACCCTTCAAAACCATTAGCTCCGCGCCTTGTACATCGATAACAATATGATTTGGAGGGCTTAATAAACCTTGAGAAGCAAGCCCATCAAGAGTGGAAGTGGTAAGACGTACCTGTTCCGAAACTCCGATATGCGGATAAGCCATCTTGTGTCGGCCAAGGTCAAGCATAGATGACGACTCAGCATTATTGCTGGTCACATTAAACATGACATCGGCACCTTCTTGATCAGACAAACATGCACAGATGGGCTTTTGCCGGGTTGTCTGTTCGCATTTTAGCTGCAGCTCTTGAAAGACTTTGGGGATGGCTTCTATGTGATATCCGTATAGACCAAGATCTTCGTATTTCATTACTTCGTGCCCATAATTGGCACCGACATGAATGATTGTCTCGTCTCGCTTGTAATCCATGATATCAGTGCTGGATTTATTTATTTTACCATATCAACAGAAACTGTCCTTTGCTCTTGCAGTTGGAGTATCCGCTCGGCAGGCCTATGTAATGCTTGACCCAACCAGAAACACTACATGTTGTGTCCACGCGGCTTCTGGAAGCGAGATGTCGCCCCCTTCAAGCCGCCAGTACTCCTTCTTGGTTGAAGTAAAATGACCGAGAAAAGACTCAGAAAAGACTGGGGTCCAGTACGTCGCGACGAGTCTTTATGCCGTCTCACCTCCTGACTGGAACCCTGCTGGGATAGCATTAATCACGTGCCCAGGTTGGTGCCCGATCATTGCACCAAGCAAGGCCAGATGGGCTCCGGGAGGCCACACTTATAGCCTCGATAAAGTGGCTTCAGTGAACCCCGTGCCTTGCATTTGAAAGTTCTGGCCGCTGACATCGTTAACCCTGGAGGGGAGAAGCAGGGTTCGATCTCAATGTAGACTTCATCAGCGCATCTCGAAAATGGCTAAGTGGACTTGATTCTAGTGGATTCATGGCTATCATTATCCACTAAGATCTGATTGCGCCAGTGGGCTATCGCGGTTTCTGGGATGAACAACACTGAATCGCGTCAAGTCGCCAATCAGAGCTTGTGTAGAGCATGTCTTTGGATGCATGACCATGCCTATGGGTTGAAAGCTGACAATAAATATTTGACCAAAAAACAACGAGGCTTGGAAGGGCCACAAGAACCTGACTTTTAACTATCTTCGTTATCTCTAGCGCTTTTCACATATAATAGCAACAGCCTGATTTTCGCCCAGAAGCTTTCACTATATAGACACTATTGCAAATGGTTATCATTAATTTTTTTGCTCTGTTGCATCTTTGATAGCTTTTCATGTCCGCAGAACCTCTGAAGAACCGTAATTACTCGAGGTGCCCATGAGTGGTTTTGGCTCCCAGGGGGAGCTGTGAGGCCTTACAGCACCTCCACGGAAAGCGGCTAAGGCCAATCCTTACCTCCTAACCATAACTGTAGGCATGCAGATTGACGTCTAGTCGCCTGTGTCGAGAAGCCTTGGGTTACGAACATGACACTTATTCACAGCTGTTCAACGAGGATAGCAGCTAGCGTTGTTTTCTTCCGAAGCAGCTGATCTAGATCGCCTCGGCCTGAAGCCTAACAGCGAAATCAGATCAGGTGAACTGACACCCTTATACGAGTGGAACATCTCTGCCCTGCGGCGACCTTCAAGAGCCACCTCCAGCACATCCCGACACAAATTGATGTCACGGCTGATTGATAGCTTCCAGCTGAGTACGTTCCTAGAGAAGAGATCCACAAGCGTAACCAGGTAGAGGAAGCATTTCTGAAGCGGGATGTATTTGATATCCGTAGTCCACACCTGATCCACAGCCGTGACCATGCTGAATCCACCAGACAAAGGAAGTGTTCGGATGGATCACCGGAGAGCGTGGAGCACGGTTTCTGGTAGATCGCTCGTCACCCCTTGCGCCGCATGAGCTTTGGCTCCCGGTTACGACTGATCATGATTCCATTTCTGCCCAGATAACCCACCATCCGGCGGCTGCCGCTGCAGGGGTCCTCAAGATAATGAGCATCGATCCTGGCCATGATCCGCAGCATGATGCACGTGCCGGTGTGGGCTGGTAGAAAACGTCGTTCGAGCCACCAGCCCCAGCAGCGCATGTTGTTGTAGGACATTGAGCCCAGGGTGGTCGTGATCGGCCAGCTTGCACAGTTCACGCGCATCGAAGGCCTGCCCCTCGGCCTTGTACTTGGTCTGCTTGCCACTGGTGAACAGCACGCTGGCGCGGTCGAGCAGCTGCCGCTTCCACTAGCTCGCCTGGATCGGGTCGCATCGCAGGGCTGATTCAAAGTCTTAGCATTGGATTGGTTTTGGCTGTCGCCGCACCATCGTCAGCAGCGCCGTGATGTCGTGCATCACCGCCTGCATGCCCGCTCGGATCGACTGAAACCCCTCCAAGCGCAGCAGGTTGAGAGCCGCCGTCCGCAGCGTGGCCATCGTGCCGGCGCCGTTGCCGCGGTAGCGGTGGGCGTCCTCATGGAGCTGGGTGTCACGGATCCAGTGCCAGCCCTCAATGCTCCAGCGGTCGCGCACCAGTTGCAGCAGGGTCTCTGGTGTGGTGCGCAGGCTGGTGAGAAACAGATGGGTCGCTCGGTAGGGCTTGCCGTCACGCGTGCCGACCGCCGTGACCTCCACGATCCAGCTGGTGCCGATCCAGGCCTCGTGGATGTGCCCGGGGGCTTGCTTGGCCCGCAGCGTCCAGGTGATGTCGCGGCCGTGGCCGATCTCGTGATCTGTTGCCACAAAAGGGATCCTGCGCTTTCCCTGGAACTGGCTGCGGATCTGCCGGTGCAGCGTCTTCTGGTTGGCTTTGACCGTCAGAAGGAAGTCGGCCCCCTGCTCCTGGAGTTGCCGAAAAACGGCTTCTGGGTGTGCAGGGCATCCGCCTGGATCAGCACGCCCTCCAGATCCAGCTCCCCAAGCAGCTGCCTGAGCACCGCCCGCTCGTGGTTCTCGCCGGTGGCGTAGCAGGCCTGGCTGATGGCTACGCCCAGGGCGGCGGAGTAGAGCGACACCTGGGCAATGAACGCGGAGCCGCCGCGAGCCGTGGGCTCGATCGAGCCGCGCAGCGTCTTGCCATCACACACCAGCTGGTCGAGATCCGCTGCGCCACCAGGGATCTGGGCGATCGTCCAGTCACGGATCGTGGCGCACAGGACCGCCACGTTCACCTGTCGGAAGAAGTACCGAAAGGCTGAATCTGATGGCGGTCGCTGCAGCTCCAGGCCCAGCGCCTCGGACAACACGCTGTGGTGGCGGATGGCAAACCGCTCCAGGTCTCGCAGGCTCTGGCAGCGGCTCAGGATTCCCAGCACCGCCACCAGAAGCAGGTACCAGGCCGGAATCCGGACCCCACGCCGCATCCGGGGATCCGGAATCGCCTTGAGGTAGCTGATCAGATCGAGATCGGTTGCAGCAGAGGCGCTTTCGGGCACAGGGAGGAGGCCATTCCGCCGACCTCAACCCATGCTCGCAGCCTCGGCAAGAAAGACTGTGACAGACTTTGAATCAGCCCTGGGTCGCATCGTGAGCTGGGCTGCATTGCGCAGTACCATGGCGTGGTAAGCGGCGATCTCCTTGATCGTCTTGCGGCCACTAATCTCCTCCATGGGGACCGTAGCCTTGAACTCGGGACTGTGGGTGAGGCGCTTGCTCAACTCCTGCGGAGACGGCTGCGCCAACGTTGAGAGCACCTTTCAGTAGCAGTGCCCCGCCTCAGAGGTTAACGATAGAGGCTGTCCAGAAAAGCCAGACAACCTCACCATGTCGAGACTGAACAAGGGCGCCCTTCGCTTTGAGCTGGGCCTTCAGGGCAGAAAAGATTCTCTTGCCCAGATTGAGCTTCTCAAACAGGTGGCGGTGTTTTTTCAAAAAGAAGGGCTGGGTTTTGCAATGCCTCCCAATCCGATTCAAGTAATCCAATGAATCAAGCCTTCACGGTGATTCTCGCCATCCTTCCCCGGCTGGAATCCAGCCGCCTGCCCCGCAAGTTAGTCGCCGAAATCGGTGGCTAACCGATGATCGGCCATGTGCTGGAACGTTGTTTGCAGGCCACAGCGGCGCATGCCACCGTGCTCTGCACCGATCGCCAGGAGCTGGCCGACCAGGCGGCCAGGTTGTCGGTTGCCTCGCTCCTGACCAGCGCAGACTGCTCATCCGGCAGTGACCGCATTGCCTCCGTGGCGGATCAACAGTTAGCAGCAGTGAATAGCGCACCAGAGCGCACCATCATCATTAATGTCCAGGGCGATCAACCCCTTATGGAGCCCGCCTTGATCGACACCATCGCCCTGCCTTCATCGCTCGCCAGCCGACCCCAGCGGTGCTGACGCCCATCTATCGGCTCAACGCTGAGAAGCTGCACAATCCGAATGTGGTGAAGGTGCTGCTGGCGGCCGATGGAAGTGGTCTTTATTGTTCCCGCTCGGCCCTGCCCCACGTGCGCGATGTGGATCCGGCCGAATGGTGTGCCCACACCAGTTTCTGGGGGCATGTGGGCATCTACGCCTACCGCGCGGATGTGTTGCTGCGCTGGCCCCAGCTGCCCATCTCGCCCCTGGAGCATTTAGAGAAGCTCGAACAGCTGCGGCTGGTCGAGGCCGACATCCGCATCGACACCCTGGAGGTGGAGGGAGGCCAGTTCTCGGTGGACGTCTCCGAGCAGCTGGAGCAGGCGCGGGCGATCGCTGCAATTGGAAGCTTGTGATGGGGTGCAGGTGGCTTCGAGCAGGTCGGCCTACACCGCCTCAGCAGAGCTCAAGTCACCTCGGCCTCCCTTCTCACACTGGCATTCAACTGCAGGCCAAGGGCCGACACGACCTTCAAGATGGTGTCAAAGCTCGGACTGCGCTCACCCGATAAGGCCTTGTAAAGGCTCTCCCTTGAAAGGCCTGAGTCTCTGGCCACCTGGGTCATCCCCTGGGCCCGCGCAATGTCGCCCAGCGCCTTGGCAATGAAAGCGGCATCTCCATCCGCCTCCTTGATGCAAGCTTCCAGATAGGCCGCCATCTCCTCCGGTGTTCGCAGATGCTCGGCAACGTCGTAGGGGGTGGTCGTGGTTTTCATCAGGTCTCCTCCGTCTGGTTGTCTGCGAACTGAAGGGCCTTATCAATGTCCTTTGGTTGTGAACTCTTGTCTCTGCCAGCCAAAAGGATGATCAATCCGGCTCCCCTCTGCAGGTAGTCATTAGACCCTGAATCCAGGGCCATAGTTGATCCGCAACTTCGACACGCCGGCCCCAATGGGCTTGAAGTCACCAGGATTTCCGCCGCTGAAGCGCTCGATCCTGGCCTGAACCTTTGCCCTGGCTCTCAGATCAAGGAGACCCGCAAGCCATCGGACGAACCGTTCCGCCTGGCGAACTTCATCCCTGCAACGACTGTAGCCCCTTGGCTACAATGGCGCAACGCTGGCCTTGTTCCGCCTCCCGCTGGGGTCGCCATGATGGCCACAGGCTGCGCAAACCAAGCCATGCCCATGCATCAGGCCACCGGCACCGCCCTGAGCCGCTGCCTGCAGCAGGAGGCCAGTGCCATTGCGGCGGCCTCCGAGCGGCTTGATCCAGGCCAGGTGGAGGCAGCGCTGGCTTTGCTGGCCAGCTGCGCAGCCCGCAGTGGGAAGCTGGTGGTGAGTGGGGTTGGCAAAAGCGGCATCGTGGCGCGCAAGATCGCCGCCACCTTCTCCTCCATCAGCCTCACGGCCGTCTTTCTCCATCCCGGCGACGCCCTGCACGGCGACATGGGCATCGTGGCCGCCGACGATGTGGTGCTGCTGCTCTCGAACAGCGGCGAAACCGACGAACTCCTCGCGATTCTTCCCCACCTGCGCCGCCGCGGCACCGCCCGCATCGCCGTGGTGGGCCGCCTCAACTCCAGCCTGGCCGCCCACTGCGATGTGGTGCTGGATGCCTCGGTGGATCGGGAGATCTGTCCCCTCAACCTCGCCCCCACCGCCAGCACCGCCGTGGCCATGGCGATCGGCGATGCCCTGGCAGCGGTCTGGATGGAGCGGGCCGGCATCTCCCCCCAAGACTTCGCCATCAACCACCCGGCCGGCGCCCTGGGGCGCCAGCTCACCCTCACCGTGGCCGATCTGATGGTGCCGGCGGCCGATCTCTGCCCCCTGGCACCGAATGCGCCCTTGCCGGCGGTGATCGCCAATCTCACCACCGGCAGCCGCAGCCTGGGCAGCCTCGGCGCCGCCTGGATGCATGCCGACCACGACCCCAACCGCCTGGCGGGCCTGATCACCGACGGTGATCTGCGCCGCTGCCTGCAGAGCCATGGAGCCGGCGACTGGACCCAGCTCAACGCCGCCTCGATGGCGACCCTCGATCCGATCACGGCGACACCGGAGACGATGGCCGCCACGGCCCTCGATCTGATGGAGCGCAACGGCAAACGAACGATCTCGGTGCTGCCCGTGGTTGATCCCGCCGATCCCGGCCGTCTGTTGGGCATGCTGCGCCTCCATGATCTGGTCCAAGCCGGACTGGGCAATCCATGAGCCATCCCCTGCGCCTGATCGCCGGCCCCTGCGTGATCGAGAGCCGCGATCTCGTGCTGCAGATCGCCGATCAGGTGGGCGATCTCTGCCAACGGCTCGGCATCGACTACGTATTCAAGGCCAGTTTCGATAAGGCCAATCGCAGCTCAGGCAAGGCATTCCGCGGGCCCGGGGCCGAGGAGGGCCTGGCGATTCTTCACGAGGTGCGCGAGCGTTTCGGCCTGCCGGTTCTCACCGACATCCACGAAAGCCACCAGGCGGCAACAGCGGCTCAGGTGGTGGATGTGCTTCAGATTCCCGCCTACCTCTGCCGTCAAACCGATCTGCTCCAGGCCGCCGCCGAGGCGGTGGCGGGCAGCTCCAAGTGCGTGAATGTGAAAAAGGGGCAGTTCCTGGCGCCCTGGGACATGGCCCAGGTGGTGGCGAAGCTGTCGGAATTGGGGCTGGAGCCCAGCAGCGGCAGGCTCTGGCTCACCGAGCGGGGATCCTGCTTCGGGTACAACACCCTGGTGGTGGATTACCGCAGCCTGCCCCAGCTCCAAGCGCTCGGCTGCCCGGTGATCTTCGATGCCACCCATGCGGTGCAGCAACCCGGCGGCCTTGGAAGTAGCTCCGGTGGCCAGCGGGAGTTCGTGGCCCCCCTGGCCCGGGCGGCCGTGGCTGTGGGGGTGTACGGGCTCTTCCTTGAGGTGCATCCCGACCCCGACCAGGCCCTCAGCGACGGGCCCAACATGGTGCCCCTGCACCGGCTGGAGGCCCTGTTGCGGCAACTGCTCAGCCTGCGGGAGGCGATCGCTGGCGGCACTGCCGTGAGCACCCTTTGATCTGCCCGGCCCTCCCCGATTCCGTGCGTCGCCGGCTCCTCGGCCCAAAACTGCGCCGGATCCGCCTGGTGGTCTGCGATGTGGATGGCGTCCTCACCGACGGCGGGTTGTCCTACGACGAGGATGGGAAGGTGGTGAAGCGCTTCGATGTGCGCGATGGGCTGGCCGTGCGCATGCTGCAGCAGGCCGGCATCACGGTGGCCCTGCTCAGCGGTGGCCGGGGCGGCGCCAGCGAGCAACGGGCCCGCCATCTCGACATCCACCACTGCCGGGTGGGGGTGAGCGACAAACGAGCTGCTCTAGAGGAGCTGCGGCAGGAGCTGGCCATGGGCCGCGAGCAGACCGCCTTCCTCGGCGACGACCTCAACGACCTCGTCGTCCGTCCGGCGACCGGGCTCTTGATCACCCCAGCCGATGCGGCCCCGGGCCTGCGCCGCCAGGCCGACTGGATCCTGCGCCGCCGCGGCGGGGATGGCGCCCTGCGGGTCTTCAGCGACGCATTGCTGGCCAGTCAGGGCTGGATGGAGGGGTTTGAGAGCTCCGGAGTGGGAACCACCAACTGAACCCACAGGCCGGCCCCGGGACGCCACCCGCAAGGGAAGCCTCAGAGCCCTTCCGGCCTCTGCTGCAGCCACTCCCGCCAACGCTGGCGTTGCCACTTGCCCAGGAGCGAGGGAGCCAGCTCGGGGCAGGCCAGCCAGCGGCGCGGACGCTGGCTGGGAGGAAGCGCGGCGGCGAGGGCCATGAGGGGGGGGATCAAGGCGGCATCGGGTGCGCCAAGTGGATCACCATCGGGGACGCCATCGGAGGCCCCAACGTCCAACGGGCCTGAACGCTCGGCCCGCACCAGCGCCACCAATCGCTCCCCCCAGAGCGGATCGGGCTCCGCCAGTAGCAACAGGTGGCGCAACGGCAGTCCCGCATCCCGGGCCGCCGCCGTGAGCCGAAGCTCCACCTGCTCGGGGAACACGGTCTCGCCGCCGCTATTGATGGCACCATCGCCCCGGCCCAGCAGCTCCAGGCCGCCGGCCTCTCCCCAGCGGCCGAGGTCGCCGCTGCTCCACCAGCCCTCGTCCAGCGGCAGCGGTTGGAAGCGGCCACCGGCATGCTCCCCCAGCGCCAAGCTCGCGGCCCGCACCTGCACGGCACCGCTGGCCGGATCGATCCGCAGCTGGGCATGGGGCAGCGCCGCGCCGCAGCCGCTCTCCCCCGCCAGAAACCGCTCCGGCGCCAGCGCCGTGACCATGGCGCTGGTCTCGCTGCTGCCGTAGCAGGGGGAAAGGGGCAGCTCCAGCCGCCGGCAGCATTCGGCCAGATCCTGCGGCAGGGCGGCGCCGCCCACCCAGATGACTCGGCAGCCCCTCAGCCAGTCCTCTCCGGCGCGGTGCTCCAACAGCCGCCGCAGCTGGGTGGGCACCAGCGACAGCAGCGCCGGCTGATCGGCCGGCAGGGGACAGGCATCCGCCAGGGCAGCGGGATCCCGCAGCAAGGCTGGGGCCAGCCAGCGCAGCCGCCCCCCCAGCCGGCGCGCCCGCAGCCAGGGCATCAGACCGCTCACGTGGTGGAGGGGCAAGGGATCGAGCCACTGGCAGGTCGCCGGATCCAATCCCTGCTCCAGCAGCCACTGTCCCAGCCCATCGGCGGCAGCCTCCAGGCCCGCCACCCCCAGCTGCACCCAGCGGCGCCCTCCGGCACTGCCGCCGCTGCCGACCACCACCGCCGGTCCCGGCGGAGCCTCGGAAGCGAGGGCCGCCGCCAGGGCAGCCTCCTCGCCTGGCGCCGGCAGGGCGATCACGGTGCCATCGCCCAGGGCCTGCTCCAACAGCGCCGCTGCAACTGCCGGGTCGGCAGCCACGGCCTCCGCCAGCAGCGCCAGGGGGCGCACCGAACCCCGGGGCCAGGATATGTCAGCTGAACAACGTGCTTGAACTACACAGCAACGTCCTCCGATAGGTGGGCCAAACCGATTCGACAACTGTCCTGACTCCGAGAAGGGAGATGGCTTAACGGTACGCTACTGATACAGAAAAGGAGTTCACAATGATTCCCTCCGACAACTTGCCTAGGATTTATCTCAATGATATTCCCGCTCCTCTCATGCTCTATACTTGCAAAACCGAGAACCTAGAAGAGTTTAATACAAACGGATTTCATGTCTCAACCATGCTAAATCTTGCTGCGTTAAAGCATTCTGGAAAGAAACTGCATCAGTTTCAGTCAATCTTTGATTTCGGCTGCGGAGCTGGTCGCTTGATACAATTCATGCCTTCAGCTGCTCACATCCGTGTTCATGGCACCGATGTAAATACGGCATTAATCCAATTTGCCAAGGAAAAGTTTCCAGCTGTTACCTTAAAAGTTAACGACTTCAACCCTCCTCTGTCATATCCAGACGGTACGTTCGACCTGATCTATTCTTTTTCTGTCTTTTCCCACTTGACTGAAGAAGCTGAACTGAATTGGCTGGATGAACTGGCAAGAATTGGAGCAAAGAATGCCCTTTATCTCATAACAGTGCATGGCGATCATTTTATCAATAGCATACTGCCAGACAAGAAAAATGAAATTGTCGCCAAAGGTGGATTCCATTACCAAGCCGTACACAATCGAACGGGCAGCGAGTGGGATTTCCCGATAGGCTATGAAGCCTCTTTTCATACCCACAATAACATTGTGGAGAAATGGTCTCGTTGGTTTAATATAATGGAAATATACAATGGCTCCTCCGCCGCTGAGTATCTCTGGCCTGACGCGCCATTGTCCCTGGTGAATGATCTATCAACGGCGCCTCCCATGGGCCAAGCATTGGTCGTCATGGCCAAAAAGTAATCTAAGATTCCGATTCATGCCGAGGCCTAGAATCGCGTGTGGTCACATGCTTGTCGAAATATTTTCCTTCCGTAAGGCACTTGGGTCGAGATAATCTTTTCTTACACTTTTATCTGACTAAATGGTACGCAGGTCTCGCTCCATGCCCAACATCCAATCGGCCTGATCCGTAGTCCCCTCCGCGTCCAAAGACGCCCAGGCAACGGCAGGATCGATGTTAAACAGAGAACCAGTGGGCCGCCATTGGGGAGCCAGACCCGGCGCGGTGGGGGTGGGACCGCGCCACTGCAGGGCGGCGGCGTGCTCCACCAGCCGCCGCCCCACACCGGTTTCGAAGGCGGTGCTCACCATCCAGCCTGCTCTGCCGGCGCCCAGGGCCGCGAGCAGCGGCCGCGGATCGCCCTCCAGCGCCGGCCGACGCACCTGCCAGCCGGGCCAGCGCTGCCGCAGCCAGGGGTGGCGCCGCAGGGATTCATCCAGAGCCACCGGCAGCCGATCCGCCAGAGCCTCCAGCCCTTCGAGGTCATCGTCGGCCAGGGGCTGCTCCAACCAATCCAGCCGCGGCTCCTCCAGCAGCCGTTCGGCCCAAGCGGCGGCGGTGGCCCGATCCCAGCCCCCGTTGGCATCGAGCCTGAGCCGGGCACCCTCAGGCAGGCGCCCTAGCACAGCCTCGAGCAGCTGGCGTTCCAGAGCGTCATCACCGGCGGCGACCTTCCACTTCAGCGTCTGGGCGTTGCTGGCTAAGGACTCCTCCAGGGCTGGCAGCACCGACGCCCCCGCCGGCAGCAGCCAGGCCGACGGCGGTGCCGGCAGCCAGCCATCCGCCAGCCAGCCTCCCGCCGAACCGCCTCCAGCCGCCTCACCAGCCAAGCCCTCGAGCTCCGCCAGGGCTGCACCCACGGCAAAGGCCAGGGGTCCGGGCAGTCCTGGGAGGACCTCCTCCAGCTGCTGCCGGCTCCGGTAGGGGCCAAGTTCCGCGATCGTTGCCCTGCAGCCCGCGACCGAATCCCAGGGGGGGAGCGGCGCCGCCTCCCCCCAGCCCAGCCGGCCATCGCTGCTCTGCATCCGTAGCAACCAGCCGGCACGCTCCTGCAACGCCCCCTGGGCGGTGACCAACGCCCGCGGCAGCGCGAAACGGAAGGGTCGCCAATGCAGCCTTAGCGGTGCGGTCAGCGGTGGGCTCACCGGACCCCGGCGAGCCCCAGCAGGGGAGCCACCGCCAACCCAGCCGCCAGGCCCAGGCCGCTGAGGGCCTGGAAGCGCAGAGCCAGGAACTTGCTGCCGCCGATCCGCTCCGGTTCGTTGTGGTGGTCGCGCAGCAGCTGAATCAGGGAGCGGGCTGGCGGCAGACCCACCACCCCCAGCAGGGCCGTGAGGGGCCAGTGGCCGAGCAGCACCGGTGCCCACTGCAGGGCGAAGCTGGCGGCGATGAACCAGGGCACCAGGCCGGCGGCGCTGGCTGTGCCGAGCCGGACCACCGGCGAACGCTTGCCATGGGCGGCATCCTCAGCCACCTGGTGGAAGTGGGAGCAGAACAGCACCAGGGTGGTGGCCAGGGCCGGGCCGCTGCCCAGGGCGAGGGCCTGGTTCCAGGGCACCGGGGTGCTGTTGCCGGCGGCGGCGGCGGGGGCTAGGGCGAGCAGGGCGGCGGCCGTGGCGCAGGGCCCGAAGGCCAGCCAGCAGAGCGGTTCCCCCAGGCCCCGGTAGCCCAGCCGGAAGGGCGGACCCTGGTATAGGTAGCCGAGGCCGCAGCAGGCCAGCACCAGGGCCAGCACCAGCGGGCTGCTGCGCAGCGCCACCAGGGCCATCAGGCCCAGCCCCACCACCAGGGCCCCATTGGCCAGGGCCGCCACCCGGTCGCGGCGGCCGGTGAGGTTCACCACCGAATGGGGCTTGCCCTCGGCATCCACGCCGGTGTCGGCGTCGAACACATCATTAGCGAGGTTCTCCCAGGCCAGCAGCAGCACGGCCGCCAGCAGAAACAGCAGCAGCTGATCGGCCCGCACCGGCAACCCCCGACCCCAGCGCCAGCCGGATGCCAGCAGCACCGGCATCACCGCCACCGCGTACATCGGCCACTTGATCGCCGCCTTCCAAAGGCGCCGCCGGTCCGTGGTCGGAGAGCTGGGGGTGGGCAGCGAGGCGTAACGGCTTGCGACGACCTGGGGCTCGGACATGGGGGCGAGGGCCGGCGTGCCTGCAAAGACCCATACATTTGAGCAGCTCTCCGTGCCGGTCCCGAGGTCCTCCCTGGTGCAGGCCCCCCCGTCCTTCACTGACCTGCTGGCGGACGCCACCGTCGCCACCGAGGCCGCCCGGCAGGATCCCGCCCGTCCGGAAGACGACGGGGTGCTGAGCCTGGCCGTGCCCCTGGGCGCCGCCGCTGGCCTCGATCCCCTGCAACTGCTGCCGGAGTTGGCCACCCCTGACGGCTTCCGCTTCCTCTGGGATGGGGCCCCGGGGCTGTGCCTGGCCGCCGCGGGCCGCTGCAACGCCCTGGAGCTGAGCGGCGCCCGCCGCTTTGAGCTGGCCCAGCGCTTCAGCAGCGCCAGCCTGCGCCGCCTGGCCACCCCGCCGTCCCTCGGGCTGCCCCCCTTGGCGCGGCCACGGGTGCTGCTGGCCTTCGCCTTCTTCGACAGCCCTCTGCAGCAGGGCAGCGGCCCGGCTGGGGTGCAGGCGGTGCTGCCCCGCTGGCAGCTGGCCCGCCAAGGGCGCCAGGCCTGGCTGCGGCTGCAGCGCACCCTCGGGGGCGGCATCACCGCCCGCAGCGTGGCCGAGGAGCTGTGGGAGAAGGCTCGCCGGCTCGAAGGCATCGCCGGCCTGCCCGATCCGGGCAGCGGCACGGCGGCCGTGGGCATCCGCCACGGCAGCAGCTGGCACAGCGGCTACCGCGCCGCGGTCGAGCGGGCCATCGAGCTGGTGGAGCGGGGCGACCTCACCAAGCTGGTGTTGGCGGTGCGGCACCAACTGGAGCTGGATGGCCCCCTTGATCCCCTGGCCGTGCTGGCCAACCTGCGCCGCAGCCAGCCCGGCAGCTGCCGCTTCCTCTGGCAGCAGCAGGGGGGCGATGCCCTGCTCGGGGCCTCCCCCGAACGCCTGCTCACCGTGCGGCAGGGTCGGCTGCGCAGCGATGCCCTCGCCGGCACGGCCCCGCTGGGGGACACGGCAACCGAGCTGCTGCGCTCCGCCAAGGACCGCCACGAACACGAGCTGGTGGTGGAAACGATCACGGCGGTGCTGCAGCGGGCGGGCCTGACGCCGCGGCGCCCCCGCCACCCGCGCCTGGCCCGCCACGGATCCCTGGTGCACCTGCACACCCCGATCACGGCTCGGCTGGATCCATCGCTCGGCAGGGCCCACCAGCCCCTGGCCCTGGCGGAGGCCCTGCATCCCACCCCGGCGGTGGCCGGCCTGCCCCGCCGGGAGGCCATGGCCTGGCTGCGCAGCCTGGAACCCTTCGAGCGGGGCCATTACGCCGCCCCGATCGGCTGGATCGACAGCGAGGGTGATGCCGACCTTCGGGTGGCGATCCGCAGCGGCACCCTGCGGGGTCGCCGACTGGAGCTCACCGCCGGAGCTGGCCTGGTGCGTGGCTCCCGGGCTGAAAAGGAGCTCCAGGAGGTGGCCCTCAAGCTCGGGGTGCTTCAGCAGCAGCTCAACCTGCCGCTGCGGGCTGGCGCCGATCCAAAAAAGCTGGGGCTCTGATCGGGGCGGGCGTGGCCAGGGCCCAGCGAACGATCCAGAGGCTGGAGCTCCTGAAGCCCCGGCTCAGAGTGCCAGCAAGCGCGCGATGGTGAGATCGGCCAGGGGGATGCCGCCGAGCCGTTCCACCTCGCGCACCCCGGTGGGGCTGGTCACATTGATCTCACTGAGGCGCCCATCGATCACATCGATGCCCACAAAAAAGAGCCCCTCGGCGCGCAGAACCGGCGCCAGCTCAGCACAGATCTCCCGTTCCGCCTCGCTCAGAGTGGCGGCCTCCGGAGCGCCGCCCACCGCCAGGTTGCTGCGGAATTCGCCGCCGGTCGGCACCCGGTTCACCGCTCCGAGCGGCTCGCCATCCACCAACAGGATCCGCTTGTCGCCGGCCTTCACCCCCGGCAGGAAGGCCTGCACCATCACCGGCAGGGCCTCCATCTGGGTCACCAGCTCCAGCAGGGCCCGCAACCCCGGCGTGCCCGCCGCGGCGAACACCACCCCCTGGCCGGCCCGGCCGCCGAGCGGCTTGAGCACCACCTCGCCGTGTTCGGCCGTGAAGGCCCGCAGCACATCCACCCGACTGCTCACCAGGGTGGGGGCCATACGGTGGCTGAAGCGGAGCGAACCGAGCTTCTCGTTCCAGGCTCGCAGGGCCGCCGGCCGGTTGATCACCCGCACGCCACGGCGTTCGGCCAGATCCAGCAGGTGGGTGGCATAGAGGTAGGCCTCGTCCACCGGCGGATCCTTACGCATCCACACGGCCTGGAAGTGGTCGAGCGGCAGCAGGGTGGGCTCGCCGAGGCTGTACCAGGGCTGGGGCACCTCCCAGCCGGCTGCCGTGCAGCGGATCGGGGCGAGGCTGACAGGCTGGGCGCGGGACCAGGCGCGATGGCCGCTACCACCTGCCCCTCCGGAGGCACCGCCACCGGCCCCTTCGGGAACGCCGGCGGCAGCCCCCTCCGGGGGTGCCGGATCGGCGACCGCCGCGAAATCAGCCGGAGAGCACACCCAGGCTTGCAGGCCCGCCCGTTCCGTCGCCTGGATCAGGGCCACGCTGGAATCCTTGGCCGGGCTGAGGCGGCTGATCGGATCGATCACGAAGAGATGGCCCTGCCGGACCACGGAGACGGTGCTCACGCCTTAATGCCGAGGAACTTGTTGAGCCAGCCGGTGCGATCGAGCTCCATCAGGTCGTCGCAACCGCCGATGGAGCGGTTGTTGATAAAAATCTGGGGGAGGGTGCTACGGCCTTCGGCGCGGCGGGTCATGGCCTTGCGGGCCGTTTCATCGCCATCAATCATGTATTCGTTATAGATCACACCCTTGCGATCCAGCAGGCCCTTGGCGCGGATGCAGTAGGGACAGAAACGCCAGGTGTAGATCTCCACCTTCAGAGGCCCGTCCTCGCCCCCAATCTCTTGATTCCGGCCGGCATCTGGATCGGGACTGGGTTGTTGTGTCATCCGGCGCTGCCGATCTCCAGGCTCAAAGAGGTTGATGATCAAGTTTAGATCGCGACTCCCTGCAACAGCATTGACGCGACCCTTGACGTCCCCCAGCAGGGTGCCACCGCCGGGCCGGGGGCGCCAGCCCACAGCCCCCATCGATCCCGGCTGGTACGGTCAGGCAACGTTGAACCGGCTCCGGTGCTCGACCTCACCGATTTCAAGCGCGACCTCTCGGAACTCACCGACCGCCTGGGCCATGCCCAGGACTGTCTTTGACGTACCGGCCCTGAAAGCCCGCCAGCGGGATCTGGAGCAGCTGGCCTCCCAGCCCGACTTCTGGGACGACCAGAAACAGGCTCAGTCAAAGATGCGCCAGCTCGATGAGGTGAAGGCCCAGCTCGAGCAACTCGGCCGCTGGCAGGCCGCCATCGATGACGGGCGCGCCACCCTGGAGCTCTACGACCTCGAGCCGGACGCCGACCTCCTTGAAGAATCCAACACCGCCCTGCAGGGCCTGAAGAGTGATCTCGATCGCTGGGAGCTCGAGCGTCTGCTCAGCGGCACCTACGACAAGGAGGGGGCGGTGCTCAGCATCAACGCCGGCGCCGGCGGCACCGACGCCCAGGACTGGGCGCTGATGCTGATGCGGATGTACACGCGCTGGGCCGAGGACCACGGCATGAAGGTGAGCGTGGATGAGCTGAGCGAGGGCGAGGAGGCGGGGATCAAGAGCTGCACGATCGAGATCGAGGGCCGCTACGCCTACGGCTACCTCCGCAATGAGAAGGGCACCCACCGGCTGGTGCGCATCTCCCCCTTCAACGCCAACGACAAGCGGCAGACGAGCTTCGCGGGGGTGGAGGTGATGCCGATGCTGGAGCAGGAGGTGAAGCTCGACATCCCCGACAAGGACCTGGAGATCACCACCTCCCGCTCCGGCGGCGCCGGCGGCCAGAACGTGAACAAGGTGGAGACGGCCGTGCGCATCCTCCACGTCCCCACCGGTCTGGCGGTGCGCTGCACCCAAGAGCGCTCCCAGCTCCAGAACAAGGAGAAGGCGATGGCCCTGCTGATGGCGAAGCTGCTGGTGATTGCCCAGGAGCAGCGGGCCGCCGAGATCTCCGACATCCGCGGCGACATCGTGGAAGCGGCCTGGGGGAACCAGATCCGCAACTACGTGTTTCACCCTTACCAGATGGTGAAAGATTTGCGAACCCAGCAGGAAACCACCGACGTGCAGGGGGTGATGGATGGCGACCTCGATCCCTTCATCCAGGCACTGCTGCGGCAGGGGGTGGATGTGGGGGCGGAGTCGGCCGCCTGAGACTGCAGGCACGGATGGTAAAGGCAGCAGGGATGGGCCCAGTCCATAGAACCTGCTGGGCAACCCTCAACCCCACGTTCTTGCACAACAAGATCCCCCGGCGACAACTATCTCTACTGAGGTCCAATACCAAAGAAGCGGGCGGGGGATGGGAAGGAAGGCGCAAGCGATGTCTCCAGAACTATTGGAAAGCGAACTTGGCCCTGCGAGTGATCCAACGGTCTAGGCCTTCTTCCGAGCGCCAACTCTTCAGGCTGAATCCAAGAAAACTCTTGCGACCAGCGCCGAGAGCCCAACAACGCCAAGCCACGTTTTGATAACAGGAAAAGGTTCCGAAGATCTGAATATCGCACGATGCTGCCGGGGAAGATCCTGACTTTGTTGCATTAGGCGCACGGCAATGGCGGCTCGGACGCAAAAGGTTACAGGGGCAGCTCGCCGCTGCACGCACGGCATGCAATAAGATTAGCCAAAAAAATAACGCCAGAAATTGCTATATCAAATCAGTAGCCCCATCGGGAGGACTCAATATACTCAAAAAAGGATTTCGTAAGCGTTCAGGGGTCGGGACAGCACGCGGCGAACTCCGTCTCTTCTGAACCCTTGACAGCGGCCTGATTCTTGTTTGCATCTCAGGCAGAGACTGTTGGC